>WNGD01004797.1_pt1 | contig 14892 bp, 17 predicted proteins | sample 5400671 | NCBI WGS metagenome assembly WNGD01 (sample SAMN13153369, study PRJNA577476) | soil metagenome | isolation source: 40 cm soil or saprolite under grassland replicate 2 | place: USA:California | collected 2016-06-15 | reverse complement strand
TGTGGTTACGTCGAGCACAAAGAGCTGGTCCGCAGCCCCGACGCGGCTGACGAAGGCGAGGCTCCGGCCGTCGGGCGACCATTCGGGAGAGTGATCGCGGAGCACTCCCGCGGTCGGTTCGACGGGCTCGGGATCGAGCAGACGGCGCACCACGATCCGGCTCCGGCTCTGTCTTGCGCCGGCGTCAGCCCACCCAACCTGGTACGCGACCCGTTCGCCGTCAGGGCTCAGGCGAACGTGGTCGATCCAGCGAAAACGGTAAAGGTCCTCGGGAGTGATCGGGGCCGGCATCCGACTCGTGGATGCTACCAGCCGCCGACGAATCCTTACATCGCGCGCGTGTAGCTTTCGGTGGTACAACCTCTCGCGTGACACGTAAAGCTGCGGCGCTGAGCGGCTTTGGGTGGGGCTGCGTCGGCGGCGCGGCGCTCGTCGCGTTGATGTATTGGAGCGGCGCCATCATCGGGCTGCGGCCGCTGCCTCAGCTGCTCAACGAACCAATCCTCTCTCTGATGCCGGGCTTTGTCTTCGGATTCCTGATCGACACCCTCCAGCACGCGGGCAAGGTGGTCGAGGAGGCGGGCCTGATCGTCGCCATGGTCGCCGCTCTCGGAGCCCTTGGCGCCGCGTCGGCGGTGACGAACTTGCGTTGGACTTCGACCTGGGTGCCGTTTGCGTTCGCCGGACTGGCCTGGATTGTCGTGGTGGTGATCCTTTTGCCGGTCGCGGGCGCCGGCATGCTCGGCCTGAACGACGGTCCGGCCACTCCTGTCACCTGGGCCGCGCTCTTCGCGATCTACGCGGTGGTCCTGCAGTTCGGCGGGACAGGCCCGTCTGACGTCGACCTTGGCCGGCGCCGCCTGCTGGCCGCCGTCCCGGTCGGCATCGCCGCCGTCAGCGTCGGCGGGGTGGCCCTCCGCCTTCTGCCTGACTGGTACCAGGCCATCTTCAACCCGCCGGGATCGGGGCTGCGCGGGATCTCACCGGAGATAACCCCGGTCGGCAACTTCTATGTCGTGTCCAAGAACTTCGTCGACCCCAGCGTCGACGGACAGAGTTGGCGGTTGCGTGTCGGCGGCCTTGCCGACAAGCCCCTCAGCCTCTCGCTTCCGGACCTCCGCGCGCTTCCCGCGACGCAGGAGTACGTGACCCTCGAGTGCATCAGCAACAACGTCGGCGGCGACCAGATGAGCAGCGGGAACTTCAAGGGCGTGGCCCTGCGCGACCTGGTCGCGATGGCCGGCCCGCAGGCGCAGGCGAGCTGGGTTGCCTTCAAGGCGCGAGACGGCTATACCGAGAGCATCCCGCTCAGCCTCGTCATTGACGCGCCGGAAGTCATGGTGGTTTACGAGCTCGACGGCGCTCCCCTGCCCATGAACCATGGATTCCCAGCCCGCATGCTGATCCCGGGCCACTACGGCATGAAGGGCCCGAAGTGGCTCGACAGCATCGACCTGGTGACCCAGGAGGCGCGCGGCTACTGGGAGCAGCAGGGGTGGGACCACAACGCGGTCGTCAAGACGACTTCGCGATTCGACCTTCCGCAGGACGGCGAGATCATCAAGGTCGGCGCGATCCAGGTGGCCGGTGTCGCGTTCGCGGGCCTGCGAGGCATCAGCAAGGTCGAAGTACTCGACTGACGGAGGCTCAAGCTGGAGCGTGGCGAATTTCGACGCGCCGCTGTCGAAGCTGACCTGGGTCATCTGGCGGGCGACCTGGAGTCCCAACTCGCACGGCTCTTACACGCTGAGGGTGCGCGCCACCGACGCGGCGGGCTCGCTTCAGGACGCGAGCAACGCGCCGAGCTATCCGAGCGGCTCGAGCGGCTACCACACGATCCACGTGAACGTTTCCGGTTAGTCGGAGGCCCCCACCCGGCCCTTCGGGCCGACCTCCCCAGCGAGTGGGCAGGTGAAGCCCCCACCCGGCCCTGCGGGCCGACCTCCCCAGCGAGTGGGGAGGTGAAACTGGGGTTTCCACACTATCCAGATGGTCTCCGGGCTCATCGGACCCCCACCCGGCCCTTCGGGCCGACCTCCCCAGCGAGTGGGGAGGTGAAGCTACCTGCCCCTGGCCAGCAACTCCTCAACGATCTCTTTGTCGTGCGTGAGGGAGACGAAGTGACCTTCGACGAAGTGACCTTCGTCGTGCCGGACGCGGAGGTCGACTTTCGGCAGCTGTGCCACCACACGGCGCGCGGCGGAGAGCGGCGCGTTCTTGTCGTCGTCGCCGTGCCACCAGGTGACCGACGTCCTGACTTCCGAAGGATCGAAATCCCAGCTTCCGTGCATGGCGAACGATTCGTCCGCCCAACCTTCGGCGCCCTGCCGCAGCGTCTCCGCCAGGTTCTCGCGCGACATGCGTTGCCAGACCGGGTCGGACATGATCGCTCGATCGGGCGGCGGTGCGTCGCTGAGCACGCCCTGCATGCCCTCGTCGCCGAGGAGCCGAGCCCGAATCTCCGTCAGGAACCCGTGGAGCGGTTCCCAGCCTTCCTCGGCCAGGGCGTAGCCCCGCGCGTTCACTCCCACCAGCTGGGCCACCTCTTCGTCGACGAGCGGGGTGCCGCCCACCACCACTGTCACGGCCGAGATCTTGTCGGGATACCTCGCCGCGAGCGCGAGAACATGCGGGCCTCCACCACTCGTGCCCATGGCGGGCAATCGCTCCAGACCGTGGTGCTCGAGCAGCGCGGCGTAGTCGTCCGCGATGTCCACGATGCCCCGGCCCGGCTTGCGCGTGGAGTGGCCGTAACCCGGCCGGTCCGCCATCAGGTAGCGAGCACCGAGATCGCTCTGCACGCTCTTGTCGGGATTTCGCTGCAAGCGCGACGATGGCGTGCCCTGGATGCGCAGCAGCGGGGTTCCATCGGGGTCGCCCCACCACCGCCAGGAGAGCTCGCGGCCGTCTCGCAGGGTGAGCAAACCGTCCTCGTAGGCGACGCCGTCTTCGGGTGGCTGGAGGGTTTTTTTCATTTCATCGCCCAGAGCGCTTTGAACGTGTCCCAGCCCATGCGGAACATGCCCTCCTTGCGCACCATCCTGAAGATGTTGCGTTGCTTGTCCCACTTCGACGTCCCGTCGACGCGGAAGAACTCGTCCATCGAACGGTCCAGGACGGATGGATATTTCGTCAGCATCTGAGGGTTGTGCTCGAGGAGGGGTACCGCCTTGTCGTACTTCTTCATGTCGGCCATGATCCAGGAGTGGTCGAGCCTGCCCCGGTACTCGGCCAGCCTTCGTTCTGAGTAGTCGCCTGCCTCCTTGGCGTGGACGACCGTCTCGCCCGCGAGCCTGCCCGACTCCATCGCCAGGTTCGATCCCTCGCGATGCACAGGGTTGGACAGCATCGCCGCGTCGCCGCATACCAGGTACCCGGGTCCGTACACGCGCGGGATACCGCGGTAGCCGCCCTCCGGGATCAGGTGCGCCAGGTACTCCACCGTCTCGGCGCCGCGCAGCAGCGGTTTGACCGCCGGATGCTGCTTGAAATGCTCGATCAGGTCGTTGGGCGCCCGCAAAGTCTTGTTGAACTCGCTCAGCAACGCGCCACCCCCGACCGAAAGGGTGTCGCGGTTGGTGTAGATAAACATGAATCCAGACATCCCCATGGTGGAGTCCCCGAAGCATTCGATCGTGCAGCCCTCGCCCGACTCGCAGTTGAAGCGCTCCTCGATCAGGCCCGGATCGAGCTGCATGATCTCCTTGACCGCCATCGCGACTTCGTTGTCGCGCAGCTTGCGGCGGAGTGGCTTGCCGTTGATCACGGTCTTCTCGAGCAATCCGGCGCCCAGGCCGATGCCTTCGCAGACGATCGTGACGTCGGCGTAGACGTCGTCACCTCGCCCGGTGCCGGCGCCGATGACGCGTCCGTTCTTGGTGATGAGGCGATCCACGACGGTCTCCGGGACGACCATCGCGCCGGCCTTTTCGGCCTGCTCCGCAAACCAGGCGTCGAACTTCGCGCGCAGCACCGAATAGGAATGCGGATGCGCTCGGTTGCGTAGGTTCTTGTAGTCCAGGCCGATAGCGGCGTCGGGAGTCATCATCCACCGCCGCTCCTCGATGATCGGGCGCTCCAGCGGTGCCTGCTTCCACTCGTCGCCTACGATCTCCTCGAGGTAGTGGTTGTAGAGGATGCCGCCCATGACGTTCTTGGAACCTGGCTTCGCGCCGCGCTCGAGCAGGGCGACCTGTAAGCCCGCTTTCGCCATCGTGATGGCAGCCGCGGTGCCCGCCGGACCGGCGCCTATGACGACCGCATCGAATTTCTCGTCGTCAGCCATCCACCCAAATTGAAGCTCATTGGGCTGACGGGCGGCGCCGGGTCGGGCAAGTCGACCGTGGCCGAGATGTTTCGCGAGCTAGGCGCGACGGTCATCGATGCCGACCAGGCGACGCACGCCGTGTACGCGCCGGAAAGTTTGGGGTTCGATCTTGTCGAGCACGAATTCGGTTCCGATTACGTCCGCAACGGCCGGATCGACCGCGCCCGTCTGGGCGAGCTCGTCTTCCGCGACGCGGACGCGCGGCAGCGTTTGAACGCGATCGTGCATCCACTTGTGCGCGAGTGGATGGCCGCCCGCACAGCCGAGGCCCTGATGCATGGAGCCAATGTCGTGGTGCAGGACGTGCCTCTTCTGTTCGAAAACGGTCTCGAGGATCTTTACTCAGCGGTGGTCCTGGTCTATGTCCCTGAGCCGGTTCAAGTGCAGCGACTGATCGAGGGGCGCGGTTTGAGCGAAGAGAGGGCGCGCGCGATCATCGCCTCGCAGATGCCCATCGACGACAAGCGAGCTCGCGCCAAACAAATCATCGACAACAGCGGAAACCGCGAGGTCACGCGTGAGCAGGTGGAGAGACTGTGGACGGAGCTGGTGGCGGCTAGATGACCCCCTCCTGGCGCAATTCCTCGATGCGTTTCGGGTCGAGGCCGACCGCCGCGTAGACCTCTTCGTTGTGCTCGCCGAGGCGGGGTGGTTCGCGCCGGCGCCAGTCATCAGCCAAGACAACCGCCGGCCTGATCTCGAGCCCTGACGCCTGGCCCAAGAACAGCTGCCTGGCGGCGACCTGCGGGTGGTGCCGGACTTCGTCGATCTCCAGCACGGGTTCGCAGCATGCATCGAGCGGCGCCAGCTTTTCCTGCCACTCGCGTCGCGTTTGCGACGCGAAGATCTCCTCGACCGCTGTCTGCGTCGCGGGATCTTCTGAGTACTGCAGCTCGACGAGGTCGGGCCTTTCCAGCGCGTTGCACAGCGACGTCCAGAATTTCGGCTCGAGGGCAGCCACGCTGAAATGGCCGCCGTTCTTGCACGCGTAAACGCGGTAGCACGGGTACCGGCCGGCCAGCCGTTGGTCGCCGCGCAAAACACTCTCGCCGGCGTCACGGGCCGCGAAAGCCATCGCCAGCCACGTCACGGCACCGTCGGTCATCGACGCGTCGATCCATCTTCCCTCGCCGCCCCGCTGCACTGCCATGAGCGCGCCGAGGATTGCCACCGCCGGCTGGAGCCCGCCGCCCCCGACATCGGCGACCTGTACGGCCAGCGGAATCGGAGGGCCTTCGCGTTCCCCGTTGAGGCCAAGCCCGCCCGCGGTCGCCATGTAGTTCAGGTCGTGTCCGGCGCGCGACGCGAACGGTCCGTCCTGGCCGTAGCCGGTGATCGAGCACAAGACCACGCGCGGATTTCTCGCGTGGAGCACTTTCCACCCGACGCCCAGCCGCTCCATGACGCCGGGGCGATTACCCTCGACGAGAACGTCGGCTCCTTCGACTAGGCGCAGCAACAGCTCTCGCCCCGCATCCGTCCTCAGATTCAAAGTGACGCTGCGCTTGTTGCGGTTGATGGCGTTGAAAAGGGCGCTCTGGCCATCGACGAGCGGGGGCGTCCACCGCATGTAGTCACCGGTCTCGGGCTCCTCCACCTTGATCACGTCGGCGCCCATGTCGGCGAGGAGCAGCGTGCAGTACGCGCCGGGCAGCAAACGGGTGAGGTCGAGGACGCGGATTCCGGTCAGCGGCATGGCGAGCTCATTTTGGGCTGCGTTCATACGTTGGTAGGAGACTTTCGGTGGGCAGCCATGCGTTAATACGACATGGAAGAGGCCCGACCCAGCATGCGTCCCAGCAAGCACCATCTCGGCGAGATGTCGATCAAGGTCCCGGCGCCGTTCGCCGGGCTCTCAGATCTTGGCTTCACGGCCCAGTACCGCGCGCAGCAGTTCAACGAACCCCTGCGCGACGTGCCGCTCCTTTTCGAAGGGCCGGAACCGCCGATGCGCAGGCTCGCCGAAATCCTCCAGGCGTTGAGCGGTGCCAGGGCGTCGACGTACGCCTGGACCGACCCGGTCATGTTGAGCGACGAGGTCGTGATCCTCGCCTTTCGTGACCGCAGCGTGGACGGCCAAACTGTTTCCGACGGCGCGCGCATCGCGGACTACGTCCTCAACCTGGTGCAGCCGGTGGTGTTCACCTTTCTCCACGACTGCGCGGCGATCGCCCACCTCCGGCTGTCGGACGTGATCGAGATGCGGGTCAGCTCCGAGCACAGATCGATCGCCGAATTCGTGCTTCCGCTGGAGGACATCGTCCGGCCGAACGGCGAACGACTGCTTTGGGGACTCGCCTCCTAACCTAGTGGCTCGGTGACGGCGAGGGGGAGTGCGACGGAGAAGGTGAAGGGCTCGGACTGTGCACGGCGCTCGCTCGTGCGCTGCTCGACGTGCTCAGGTTCGGGAGGGTAACCGGACCGGGGCCCTGGTTGGCGAAGTAAAGCGCCACCGGGACGACGATCATGCCGGCGATCACGGTGAGCACAAAGGTGACCGCCCCCCACTCCCGACGCAGCGCAGCCCAGTTCACGAAGGCGAAATTCTACAGACGGCTAGAAATCGTCGTCGTCGTCCGAGTTGAGGCCTTCCTCATCCTTCTTCTTGCGCTGGTTCAGGAGTCGGATGAAGTCCTGCGCCCTCGCGAGCGCCTTCCAACGCTCCGGGAAGAAGTCTTGAACCAGGATCTGGCGGTCCGGCTGCTGGTAGACGGTGACGCACCACTTGTTGAGCGTGCGCGAGACTTCGACCTCGAAGTCTTTCTCCGCGGTCTCATACCGAACAACTTTGTCGTCGTCGAATCTTTTTCGTCCTGAAACAGCCATAGGTAAATCACTCGGGCGGGGATGCGGCTCATTGAGCGTGTATCGATTATAGGCTCCGGGGAGCGGGGTCCTGAACTCGGCTTTCGAGCAGCTCACGGAGCAGCGGGACGAGCTCATCCCGCAGGCCTTCCCGCTTCATGGCGAGCATCAAATTGGCCCTCAGATACCCGGGCACAGTGCCCGTGTCGTAGTAGTCGCCTTCGAACTCGACGCCGACCACGGGCTGGCGGCCGATGGTGCGCTTGATGGCGTCCACCAGCTGGATCTCGTTGCCGGCCCCAGGCTCCGCCCGGTCCAGCTCGGTGAAGACCTCGGGCAGCAGGACGTAGCGGCCGAGGGCAGCCAGGTCGGATGGGGCGTCGTCTGCAGGCGGCTTCTCGACGATGTCGACGACCTCGTGAATCCCGCCCTTGGACCCACCCGTGGCGATGATTCCGTAGCGGCTCACCTCGCTCTTCGGCACGCGCCTCACCGCGAGCACAGTGGCACCCGTCGTGCGGTGGGCCTCGATCACCTGCTTCAGGCACGGCTCCGCGCCCAGGATCACATCGTCGGCGAGCAGGACGGCGCATGGCTCACCCTCGACCTGGCGGCGGGCCGTCCAAACGGCATGACCCAGGCCGAGCGGCTCTTTCTGCTGGATGTAGGTGATGTCGAGCTGGTTGCTCAGGTCGTCGACCTCGGCCAGGATGCGCAGCAGGTCGCTCTTGCCGCGCTGCTCGAGGTAGTGCTCAAGCTCGAGCGAGCGGTCGAAATGGTCGACGATCGCGCGCTTGCCGCCGCCGGTGACCATGATGACCTGCTCGATTCCGCTCGCGATCGCCTCCTCGACGCCGTACTGGATCGTCGGCTTGTCAACGAGCGGCAGCATCTCTTTCGGCTGCGCCTTGGTGACCGGCAAGAAGCGCGTGCCAAGACCCGCGGCCGGAAATATCGCCTTGCGCACTGAAGGCCTCTTCATTGACGACAATCTATAGGGTGGACACGATCGAAGGTATCCGGCCGGGCATCGAAGGTCGCCTCGAGCGCGTCGTCGAAGGGAACCTTCTCACCCATCACGTGGGCGGCAAAGGCACGTTCGCAACTCCCGCGATGATCGGGCTGATGGAGCTGGCGAGCCATCGCTCGGTAGAACGCCTGCTGCCCCCAGGACACACGACGGTCGGATACGAAGTTCATGTCAGGCACCTGGCCCCGACGGCGCCCGGGCGCACGATCGTCGTCAGCACCCGTCTGACCGAGGTCAAAGGCAACAAGCTCTATTTCGAGGTCGAGTGTCGCGAGGGGGACACGCTGCTGGGCTCCGGCATCCACAAGCGGGCCGTCGTCCCCGCAACTTTTTAGCTGTGAGCGACGAGCTCGACCGCGTGGCTCCCAGGGAGAGTGCCCGCAACAAGGCGCGCGACAGGAAGGCCCGAGGCCCGAGAGTGGTCGCGGTCAACCCCGGCCTGAAGAAGCTAGCGCAACACCTGGCCGACAAACGCACCCGAAAACAATCGCCAAAAGCCGAATAGGCTGAGGCAATTCAATATGAGGGAAAACCCCAATGGTTTTCCCTCATCGCGCGTGCGGCTTCGCCGCAGGCGCTTCTGCCATTCCGGAGTACGGTTCGGATTTTTTCAGTCGCCACTCGACGCGACGACTGGGAGACACATAGACATGGTCGCGGCCGGGTTAAACCCGGCCGCCAATGCGACGCTGGTAACAGGTTCGAAAGCCGAGTAGGCTGAGGCAATTCCGTCAACGCACAGACTGGGGGTTAGGGGATGAAGGCGTACGTACTCATCAACGCGTCACCCGGGCGGGCACTTGAGGTGGCCAAGAAGATGGAAGGCGTGTCCGGCATCTCCGCCGCCGACGCCATCACTGGCGAGTACGACGTGATTGCCGTGTGCGAAGCCCCCGACGTCAACTCGATCGGCTCGCTGATCGTCGACAAGATCCAGAAGATCGACGGCGTCTTCAAGACGATTACCTGCCTGGCGGTGAAATAGCTCCCGTCGCCGTCCCTCTCCGCTAGCGCTTGCTAACGCGGGGGATGGCCGGGGCCGCTCGCGGGCCCGGCCAGGAGGGGATGCGGCTCCTCCAGCGCGGAAGCGACCTCTGGCAGCCGCGACAGCCAGGGCGCCATGGCGGGCATCCCCTGCTCGAAGCTGCCGACCGACGGAGACCACGTCAGCTCGCGCCGCGAATGCGAGTCGTCGTAGTAGCGCGGCTTGCCGAGGACGTCGACGGCGTAGATGCCCGGCCAGAGGGCGGCGCCGCCAGGCGTCACAGTCTCGGCGGCGAGCGCCCTGAGGTAGGCGATGTCGTACGGCATCGACGAAACCTCAGCCGCGAATCCGACCGCACGCGCCGCTGACAAGAGGAGGTCGCGCCAGGTGGAGTCGAAACCGCCGATGAGGTAACGGTGCCCGGGCCGGCCCCGGTCCGATGCCGCGAGACATGCTCGCCCCAGGTCCTCTGCGGAGACGAAGGTCTGCTTTGCACTGCCCCCGCCCGGAAGCCATACCCGACCGCGGACCGCCGCCCCCATCAGACGCGGCAGGATCCAGTCCTCGCCCTCGCCGAAGACCCGCGCCGGCCTGATCACGACGGCCTCGAGGTCGTCGCCGGCCGCGTCGAGCAGCCACTCCTCCTCGAACAGCTTCACCTTCTCGTACGCGTAAGTCGGCTTCAGCTCCGACTTTTCCGTGATGCGTGTGAAGTGACCGGATCCGAACACGTCGGCGGTCGAGACGTGGACGATCCTGCGGACGCGGGCGCGACGCGACGCCTCCACGACGCGCTGCAAGAGGTGCGGCGGCTTCTTCCGATAACGGACGCGGCGGCTGGGGATAGCCGTCTGGGCGCAGAAAACCACCACCTCAACGCCGAGGATCGCGTCGGTCAGCGTCTCGTCGTCCGCGTCCCCGTCGAGCTCGATGACGGGAACGTCGGCGGCCAGCGCACGCGAGATGTGCCGCCCGAGAAACTCGCCCGCGCCGATGACCAGGTGCAAAACCCAGCGATTCTAGGCGCGGCGCCTGTTAAGGGCGGTCGCGATCGAGTTGCGGACTCTGTCGACCACGCTGGTCACTCGGCGGCTCAGCTCCCACCAGGCCGGAACATCCGGCAGGATCGGAGCGCCGATCGAGACCTCAACCCGGCGGAAGGGGCGCAGGGCGTCGGTGCCGCGCACGGCGACCGGGCAGATCGGCACGCCCGCCTGCAGCGCGAAGTAGCCGATGCCGTTCTTCAGCGGGCGCAGCGCCCTTCCCCGGGAGTAGCGCCCTTCCGGAAAGATCAGCATCACGCCGTCGCGCTCGAGCACCTGGTACACCGTGCGCAGGCCTTGCTCGTCGAGCTCACCCTTGTTGGGCGAGATGGGAAAGACCCCGACCAGCGGAAGCAGCCTGCGCTTCCACGCGCGGTTGAACACGGTTTCGCGCCTGGCCATCGTGTAGATCAACGGCCGTTCCGGAAAGAACGGAATGATGAACGCGGGGTCGAACCATGCCTGGTGGTTGGCCGCGATGATGTATGGCGGCTTCGGGATGTTCTCGAGACCGGTCACGGTGACCTGGAAGAGATGGGTCACGACCCAGCGGGCGAGCCGCCGGATGAAAAGGTAGAAGCGCGGCGGCTCCATTGGCGTCGGGTGAACAAGGGGGTCGAGCGGCCCCCCGACGAGGTCCCGATACTCGGGACTCTTGTAACGGAATTGGTCGGGAGGACTAGCCGTCGAGGAATCGATGGAGGACGCGGTTGAACTCCTCCGGCCGCTCAGCCTGCGGTGTGTGACCCGCGCCGTCGATCACGGCAAGCTGAGAACGCTCGATCAACGTGTGCGCGCGTTCGGCATGAGCCAGCGGAAACAGCGGATCGTCGGCGCCCCAGATCAGCTGGACCGGAATCTTGAGCTCGTTCAATCGCCGCGTCACGTCGTGGTGACCGCCAAGAAGCGCACGTGGATTGACTAGCGACCGCACCGTGGATAGGTAGGCGTTGTGAAATCCATCGGTGGCGTACATCTCGCGCAGGTCGTCGAGGTAGGTGTCATCCATGGTCCGGCTCAGGTCGGCGCTGGCGCCCGAGTAGCGGGCCGCCACGCGGCGGATCATCGTCCGCGGGGCCCACGAAAGCGCGTCGCGCGCAAATCCCATGACGGCTTCGCCGACGCGCGGAATGGTGACGAGGCCGTACGCCATCTGCGCCATGCGGACCTGGGGCCGCCCGAGGCCGAGCGTGTTGACAAGGACGAGCTTGCGGACAAGCTTTGGTTCCTCGAGCGCGAGCTCGAGCGCGATGCGCCCACCCAGCGAGGCACCGATGACCGCCGCGGAGCGGAGACCGCGGTCGTACATGTAGCGCTGCACGAATCGCGCGAAGTACGGGATCGTATAGCGGACGCGCGGCTTGTCGGTGCGGCCGTAGCCGGGCAGGTCGGGGGCCAGGACGCGGTGCCTCGTCGCGAACGGCTCGAGGTTGTTGCGCCACTCCATGTAGCCGGACGACCCGAGACCGTGGATGAAAATGACCGGCGTGCCCCTCCCGCCCTGCATGTGATGGACGCGCAGCGCCCCCAGGTCGACAAAACCGGAATGCACTCTCTTCGTGGCTGCTCTGGTTTCCCTCCCATTCATGGGGAGGTTCCGCGAAGCGGGGATCGGGCTCACTGAGCCGGAAGCATACGGACGGGGCCGGCGAGCCCGGCGATTTTCGCCCCGCTCAGGAAGATCGTCGTGGCCGCCTTTTCGATGAGCGTGACCACGCCTGGGCCGGCCGCGCGCCATTCCCCGGCAGACCATACTGCGGCGCTGCGCTCGTCGACACCCAGCAGCGTCACCTCCGGGAGCTCACGCTGCGCCGACTCGATCCACCGGTGGCCGAACGTATCGAAGTGTGGAAGGACGGCCGTGTTGGGGACGACCCCCAGGGCCTCGCTCGGACGCCTGTTGTAGCGGTTCGGCCACGTGGCCCGGATGAGCGTGCGGCTGCAGAGGGCCATCGCGCCCGCTGACGACCCGGCGAGCGACGCCCCGTCCCGCCACGCCTCGAAGATGGCCGACCAGACACGCGAGTCGCGCAGCACCTGGGCGACGAGACCGGGGTCTCCGCCGGCCAGGTAGAAAAATCCTCCGCCACGCGCGAGCGCGGCCAGCTCTTTCGAGTTGGCGTCGGCCGGCTTGCGGACCGGCAGCTCCTCGAGCGCGAGGCCCAGGGATTGGAACCAGCTCGTCGCGTGCTCGACCGCCTGCTCCGGCCCCTGCCTGGCCGCCGCCGTCGGCACGACGTAGGCGGGGCCTTTTCGGGCGGCGGCGACGAGCATCCGGTCCTGCTCTTCGTTGCCCGGCTTGAACTCGTCGCCGCCGACGAGCGCCAACAATCCGGGACTGGGCACGTCCGTAGGATATGGCGGTGTCCGACCCTGTTCGAGTGAGGATCGCGCCGAGCCCGACGGGGTTCGCCCATCTCGGCACCGCCAGCACCGCTCTCTACAACGTGCTGTTCGCGCGCCAGGGCGGCGGCACCTTCACCCTCCGCATCGACGACACCGATATGGAACGCAACCGGCCCGAGTACGAGCAGCTGATCTACGAAAGCCTGCGCTGGCTCGGTCTCGACTGGGATGAGGGCCCTGACAAAGGCGGACCGTACGAGCCGTACCGCCAGTCGGAGCGGCTCGACATCTATCGGGAGGAAGCGGCGCGCCTCATCAAGGACGGCAAGGCTTACCGCTGCTACTGCACGCCCGAGGAGCTCGAGGCGGAGCGCAAGCAGGCGCAGCTAGAAAAACGTGCTTACAGATACTCGCGGCGGTGCCTGAACAACCCACCCGAGGGTCGCGCCGTCTTCGCCGTGCGCTTCAAGGTCCCGGGCGGTGACATCCAGTTCCGCGACATGGTGCGTGGCGAGATGCATTTCGACGGCGATCTGATCGGCGACTTCATCATCATCAAATCGGACACATATCCGACGTATCAGTTCGCCAGCCCAGTGGATGACGCACTCATGAAGATGACGCACGTGATCCGCGGCGAGGAGCATCTCTCCAACACTCCGTATCAGCTGATGCTGATCGACGCGCTGGGCTATGAGCGCCCCGACGCGTACGCGCACATGCCGCTGATCCTTGCCCAGGACGGCTCCAAGCTGTCCAAGCGGAAGCACTCCGAGAGCAACCTCGCGCTCTTTCGCGAGCAGGGGTACATGCCAGAAGCTCTGCTCAACTACCTCGCGCTGCTGGGCTGGAACCCTGGCACCGAGCAGGAGATCTTCACGATCGAACAGCTTCTCCAGGCCTTCACTTTCGAGCGCGTCCAGCATGCTGGCGCGCGTTTCGACTGGGAGAAGCTCAACTGGATCAACGGCGAGTACATCCGCGCCCTCTCCGATGAGGAGCTCGCGCGGAGGATCAAGCCGTTCGTATCGCAGGTCGACGAAGCGACGCTCCAACGCGCGGTGCCCGCGCTGAAGACGCGGCTGCACAAGCTTGCGCAGGCGGTCGACTATCTCGACTACCTGTGGACGGACCCGCATCCGCCCGCAATCGACGGAGAAGTCGCGCCACGCGTGCGGCTTGCGATCGAAGCCGTGCAACGCGTGGAGTGGGAGCCGGAGCCCATCGAAGCCGCGCTCGAAAAAGCCGTCGCCGAGTCCGGCGTCGGCAAGGGCAAGTTCTACAACCCGCTGCGAGACATCCTCACCGGCAAGAAGGTCTCCTTGCCGATCCACTTCACTTTTGCCCTGCTGCCGAAGGACGTCGCGCTGTTCCGCCTGCAGCGCGCGATCAACGCTGCCGACTGATGCTGCTCACCATCATCATCGACCTCGACCCCAACATCGCCCGCATCGGGCCTTTCCTGATCACGTGGCATGGCGTGTTCTCGGTCCTCGGCATCCTCGCCGCGGCCCGCCTCGGCTTCTGGCTGCTCGAGAAGGACGTACCCAACCTGCGCGGGACGGGCGACGGCCTCGCCTGGATGGTCGTGGTCGGCCTGATCGGCGCGCGTCTTCTATATGTGTGGGAGAACTTCCGGATCCTCTCGGGCAACCTGCTGCGGATGTTCGCCCTCACGGAGGGCGGCATCAGCCAGTGGGGCGGGCTGTTCGGCGCGATGGTCGGCGCCTACATCTGGGCGAGGCGGTCGAAGTTCTCGTTCTGGAAGATCATCGACGCCGGCGGCCCGGGCGCGATGATCGGGCTCGCGATCGGCCGCATCGGCGACATCATCAACGGCGAGCACCACGGCTCGCCGACCAATCTTCCCTGGGGCGTCGAGTACGTCAACCAGAACACCCTGGGCGAGCCGGGCAAGGTCGTCCATCCGGAGGTCGCGTACGAGATGGTGCTGTGTCTTCTGGTCCTTGGCGCGCTGCTTCCGTTCCACCAGCGACTGAAAGCGCGACTGCCGAGCGGCGTGCTGGGGCTGATCTATCTGGGCGTCTACGCGGCGGGTCGCTTCTTTCTCAGCTACCTGCGCACCGACCCCGCCGTTTTCCTCGGCCTGCGGCAGGCCCAGCTGGCGTCGGCGCTGATGGTCGTCATCGCGATCATCGCGATTCCGGTTCTTTTCCGGCTTGCCCGAGCAGGCGCCGCGCCAGCGCCGGCGACGCCGAGTCGTGTTTGAAGTAGACGTGGACCTCGTCGTGGGTCGCGACTGCGGCCTTGATGTCCTCGATCCACCGCCGAAGCGCAGCGTTGGTGTAGCCGCGCCTTAGCCGGAAGTAGGCGACCGGGCCCACCTCGACAAGTG
>WNGD01013012.1_pt1 | contig 14896 bp, 12 predicted proteins | sample 5400671 | NCBI WGS metagenome assembly WNGD01 (sample SAMN13153369, study PRJNA577476) | soil metagenome | isolation source: 40 cm soil or saprolite under grassland replicate 2 | place: USA:California | collected 2016-06-15 | reverse complement strand
CGCACCAGTTTTGCGGTAACGGTTGCCTCGACCAAATCGTTCATATTCGTCGCGACGAGCACACCGTGACTGCTCCGATTCAATGAATGACCAGAACGCCCAATGCGCTGAATAGCGCGCGAAACTCCTTTTGGCGTCGCAACCATTACGACAAGATCGACAGCGCCGATATCGATGCCGAGCTCAAGGCTGGTTGAGCAAGCTACCGCGCGCAGCTCGCCGTTTTTCAAGCGGTCCTCGACTTCGAGCCGCACGCTGCGATCAAGGGAAGCATGATGGGTTTCGATTTGATCGGACAGTTCAGGCAAGAGTTCTTTTAATCTCAGACCGATTTGCTCGGCCGCGGAGCGGACATTCGTAAAGACGAGCACGGACTGTTGCCGTCGGATCAAGTCAGCCAGTTCAGCATAAAGACGAACGCCCGTGTAACCTGCCGGCGGATACGGATCGCGGCGGATCGGTGAAAAAACTTCCACGATCGATTTCTTTTCAATTCGCGCTTCTGCGACGAGGCACGGTCGATCTCCCCCGACTAGAAAACGCGCAAGCAGATCGAGCGGTGCAGCCGTGGCCGAAAGGCCAATGCGACAAAGCAGCGAAGCACGCTCCTTTCGGAGACGTTCGAGGCGTTCGAGCGAGATCGCCAGATCGGCACCACGCTTGTTGCCAGCGAATGAATGCAATTCATCGACAATTACGAACTGGCAGTTGCGAAAGTGCGCTGCGTAATCTTCCTGCGCGAGCATGACCGCCAAACTCTCCGGTGTCGTGACAAGGAAATTCGCGCCTTCTTTACGGAACTTGGCCCGGCTCGCTTGTGTCGTGTCGCCTGTGCGCGAATGGATCGACAATTCGTTATTGAGGCCCATGCCAGCAATCGGGGCGCGCAAGTTTTTCTCGATATCGTAAGCAAGCGCTCGCAACGGCGAGATGTAAATGCATTGCACGCCGTCGAGTGATTCCCCGTTTTCCAGCTTGCGAAGGAGAAAATCGAAAACGCCAAGGAACCCGGCGAGTGTCTTGCCGCTTCCCGTGGGCGAAGTGAGCAAAATTGAATGTGGATCCAATGCGGCCGGCACGCAGAGCAATTGGGCATGCGTGAATGTGGCGAATGTTTCACAAAACCACCGCGCCAAACGCGGATGCAAGCGCGCGAATAACTGGCGAGGCGAAGCAGCGCGGACCGATCGAGTCACGGTCTTCCGTGGAGATAGTTCGCCGATTCGCCCGCTGCTAGAACTCTCGTTGCTCTTCATTGACGCGCCCGGTTCGCCGAAGCGAATCCGTCGGGTGGCGGACGCTTGCGGCCTATCGTTCCGGATTGACCGGAAAGTGTTTATTCTTGAGATGCTCGGGAACGCGCGTCGTCCGCTCCGATTCGATTTCTTCAGTCGCGGTATTGAGCGCGTTGTAAGCTTCGCGGCTTTTTGGCGCTCGACACATGTAAGCAGTCGCGTGCGCAAGCGGAATTCGCGCTTCGGGCAAGCCAACAAATTCCACGGCCTGTTGCGTTGCAATAGCGAATGGCAGCGCTTGCGGATCAGCGAGGCCGATGTCTTCGCTCGCAAAAATGACAATACGCCGCGCGATGAAACGAAAATCTTCGCCGGCGTGCAGCATTTTAGCGAGCCAGTACATCGCGCCTTTTTCGTCCGACGCGCGCATGCTTTTGATAAACGCGCTGATCGTGTCGTAGTGCGCGTCACCCGCGCGATCATAGACGATCGCCTTCTGTTGAATGCTTTCTTCAGCAACAGCCACAGTGAAATGAATTACCTCGTTAGAATCGGGCTGAGTTGTGAGCACTCCGATCTCGAGAGCGTTCAAACATTTGCGCGCGTCGCCGTCGCTTAGCTTCGCGAGATGCTGGCGGGCATCCCTATCAATTTTAACTTTATAATTTCCAAGGCCGCGTTCCTTGTTGCTGAACGCGCGATCGATCAACTGCTCCAATTGCTCGACGCGGAGCGGTTCGAGCTGAAAAACCTGGGAGCGCGAAACGAGCGGACTGTTTACATAAAAGAACGGGTTGTAAGTGGTCGCTCCGATCAACCGGAGATTTCCGCTTTCAACGTCGGGGAGAAGAATATCCTGCTGCGCTTTGTTGAAGTGATGGATCTCGTCGATGAACAAGATCGTCTTTTGACCCGACGTCCGGAGGCGATTTGCCGCGGCAGCGATGACGCGCCGCATTTCGGCGACGTTGCTTTCCACGCCGCTCAGCCGCACGAACTTCGCGTGCGTCATGTCCGCAATTATATGCGCGAGCGTGGTTTTTCCGGTGCCAGGCGGACCGGAAAAAATTACGGAAGGTAAACGATCGGCTTCAATCGCCCGGCGCAACAGTTTTCCTGGCGCGAGAATATGTTCCTGGCCGACGAATTCCTCGAGGGAACGTGGGCGCATGCGCGTAGCGAGCGGCGCCGCGCTGTTTGCGCTCACAAGATCGACATCTTCCTGCTCTTCAAAAAGATTGGGCACGAGAAAAAATACGGTGCGCATGCGATCTTCGCACCTCATTTCGGCCTAAGCACGGCGCGATCTATAGCTTGCTGGGAGGCGTGACCAAGAGGTCCCCGGACAGAGTGCGCGTCCGGGGGGTTACTTGTGCCCGGTCCTCGACCTTCGCTTCGCGCTCGCGGGATTGTTCGAAGAGCTTGCGTTGTCCCCGCGAAATCGACGAAAAGCGGACGATGAAATTGTTGAGCGGACCGCGCCAGCCATTCGTCGGCTTGGCGGTGGTGGCTGCGGTTGGAATTATTTTCGCGGATTTCTTTCCTCTCTCCTCACCGGTTCTCCTCGTAATTGCGATAAGCGTGGCGATCTGTGCCTTCGTTGTCCTGCGTTGGCCGAGCTTGATCGCGACGTATGCGATCGTCGGAGCGGGTTTTTTTCTGCTGCATAATTTACAAAGTAGCAACACCGAAGGCCAGCGACTTGCTGCTGAAATTGGTAACTCGCCACGAGTTCTTACAGCGACGGGATTCGTGATCAGCGAGCCGAAGATTGCGCCGAACGGATTTGCGACATTCTTGCTAAAGCTTGAATCGATCGAACTCGAAGGCAGGAAGCACCGAACGCACGCGAGCTGGCTCGTTCGCTGGCGTGGAACACCGGAATATGGCGATGAGTTGAGCCTCTTCGGCGTAGCCGAGGTGATCGCACCGCCACGAAATCCCGGTGAATTCGACATGGGCTCCTATCTCGCACGCCGCGACGTTCGCCGAACTTTCTTTGTTCGCTACCCGGAAGACGGCGCGCTGATTCAACATGGTGCCGGAAATCTGATCTTACGCGCCGCGCAGAAATCGCGCGGATGGATGCAATCCGCACTTTGTCGCGGACTGGAGGGCTCACCGGACGTGCAAAATTTCCTCAGTGGAATCGCGCTTGGCCTCAGACACCAAACCCCCGAAGACATTGAAGAACCATTTCAGCAAACTGGCACGCTTCACCTCTTCGCTGTCGCAGGTCTGCATGTCGGAATCGTCGCGGCACTTTTATGGATGCTGGCAACAGTCGCGCGACTGTCGCGCAAATGGGCGACAGCGCTCATTATTCCCCTGCTTCTCTTCTATGCTGCGGTCACCGGGCTGCACGTTTCGAGTGTGCGCGCCGCGGTAATGACTTCGATCTTGCTCGGCGGTTTCTTTTTCGAACGAAAAGTCTTTGTTCTCAATAGCCTCGCCGCCGCGGCTTTTTTTCTTCACTGTTGGAATACGAACGAACTCTTTTCCACCGGTTTTCAACTCTCCTTCTCGGTGGTGGGCGCAATCATTCTATTTGCCGATCCGCTGTTTGGGGTTTTGCGACGCTGGGGCGCCCCCGACCCTTTTTTGCCGCGCTCTTTGCTACGTGGCCCGCGACATCTCATGCAAACTGGTTTTGAATGGCTATGCCGTGGCGGCTCCGTTTCGCTCGCTGCCTGGCTCGGTTCGCTGCCATTCGTGCTCTGGTACTTTTATATCGTCACGCCGATTTCATTGTTGGCGAACTTGGTAGTCGTTCCTATTGCCTTCTTCATTCTGGCAATCGCGCTGCTCTCGCTTCTGTTGACGCCATTGCTGCTGTGGCCGGCTGTCATTTTCAACAATGCCAACTGGTTTCTGGCGCAGCTTATTCTCGGGATCGTACACTTATTCGCGCAAGTTCCAGGCGGTCATTTTTATGTCGAACGACCGCATTGGCCCCACAACGACATTGCGAAAATCACGGTGCTGGACCTCGGCGCGGGAGCGACTATTCATCTGCGGGCGGGAGGTGCGAATTGGCTGTTCGATTGCGGCAGCGACCGGACCTACAAGCGCATAGGTCGCGAATACTTGCACGCCGCGGGTGTGAACCGGCTCGATGGCTTGCTGCTTACTCATGGCGATTCGCTCCATATCGGCGGCGCGGCGGAATTGTTGCACGATTTTCCGGGAGCTCGATTGATCGACAATCCGGCGCCCGATCACTCCGCCATTCACCAACGATTGCAGCGCTTATTTCAACGACGCGAAATAAAGCCGGATAATCTGGTCGCCGGAGACAGTTTCCGTTTGTCGCGTGATGTCACCGGGCATGTTCTTTTTCCGCCGCGCGTCGTTCCCGCATCCATGGCGGACGATCAGGCCTATGTCGTTCAACTGTTCATTCCACCGTCGGCCTCAATTTTGTTCATGTCCGATAGCGGGCGGGAAACCGAACGCGCGCTGTTGGCGTACGGCTTGGATTTACACAGCGACATCGTCGTCAAGGGGCAGCACCATTCCGGGCAGTCCGGCACGGCCACGTTTCTTGACGCTGTTCGGCCGCGGTTGATTATTGCCAGCTCGCGCGATTTTCCTGAGTACGAGCGAATCAGCGACGAATGGGCCAAACGTGTGCGGGCGCACGGCATCCAGCTCTTTCGCCAGGATGAAACTGGCGCGGTGACGCTACGCTTTGATCGCGATGGCTGGGAAGCACGAAGCTATCTCACCGGCGAAACTTTTCGCAGCTCGAGCCAGTGAATCGCAGCGCCTTGCTGCTGAAAAATACGCGCGAATCTGCTTAGCGGAAGATCGACACTCGCCGGATCGACAATCGCAAAATCGAGATTTGCCCGCGCGATCTCTTTGATCTTTTCAAAATAATTAAGGTAATCGGTTGCGATAAGAAAGATCCCGCCCTGAATCAGCGCCTGACTGATCGCCTTTAACAAGTCCAGGGTAACAATTCGTCGCCGCCAATGCCGCCGTTTCGGCCAGGGATCGGGGAACAAGAGATAAAATGTTTCCACGGATCGGCGCGGCAATAAATACCGGACGACATAGGAACTCTCCATCCGCAGCACGCGCGCGTTGGGAATCTTGGCGGCTTTGACCGCGGCGCTACGAAATCGACCGAGCAAGCGCTCGATCCCGAGAAAGTTTTTCTCGGGCGTCCGCTGCGCCAGCGCACAAAGAAACGAGCCATCGCCGCAGCCAAGATCGACGTGCAACGCCGCGCGACGTCCAAAGATTTTCTGGGCGTCGAGCCGGTTAACCAGCGACTCCAGCTTGATTAGCGGAGAACCCCGAAAGCTTTCGGGGTGGTGAGCTGATTGAATCTCGCCCGCAGGCACGCTGAGTAGAAAACTAAGCAGTGGCCGTCTCAACAAGCCCAAAAAGCGGAACGAACGACGAGCAGCATTGTCTAAGATCGGCAACTATGAAAAGAATCCCAGCTCTTGCTTTGCTCTTGAGTGCCCTCGTTGCGCTTTCGGTCGATTCTAGTCGCGCCCAAACCTCGTCCCCTTCGCGGACGAAGACTGCGATCTTTGCCGGCGGCTGCTTTTGGTGCATCCAACCGGCATTCGACATAGCAAAAGGCGTGATCAAAACCGTTGTCGGCTATTCTGGCGGAACGGAACCGAATCCCACTTATGAACTGGTTTCCTCGGAAAAAACCGGCTACCGCGAATCAATCGAAATCACATACGATCCCACTAAGATCTCATTCGATCAGTTGCTCGATATCTACTGGCGGCAAATCGACCCGACACAGGCCGATGGCCAATTCACCGACATCGGGTCGAGTTATCGGGCCGCGATCTTTTACAGCAATAACGAGGAAAAAGGGATCGCGGAAGCTTCAAAAGAGAAGCTTGCGCGATCAGGAAAATTCGACAAACCGATCGTAACCGAAATTCTGCCAGCAATGAAATTCTATCCAGCCGAGGCCTATCACCAGAAATATTACCGGCAGAACCCGGAGCACTTCGAGGCATTCGAGAAAGGTTCCGGTCGCGTTTCCTTCGAAAAGAAAAAGTGGGGAGAGGATCGGTAAGCTCATACATTTTGAACCTCTGCGAAGGGCAGGCGTGTCTCGGCTGCGATCACTCCTTTCGACGAGGGGAAATGTTTCAGAGCAAAATGGTTCCCGTTAATTGCGGTGGTTAAAGAAAAACGAGTACAGGCAAGCACGTCGTCAGGTGACGGATCCCCCCTTTGCTGCTGATGTTTTTGTGGTCCGACTGGTCGTCGCCGGCAGAGCGCGGGCGTCAGAGGCAGCAGTCACGATCACTGAGTTCTCTGACTTTCAGGGTCCCTTCTATGGCGGACAACTAAAGAGAATACAAATTTGCCTCTGCGTTTCGATTTCCATAATATCGCACGAGAAATTGTGCCAAAGTTGTCTCGATCCAGGTGCCATGGACTGTTGGTTATCACAGCGATAGCAGGTGCAAGCGGCCTGACTTTGATTTCGCTTCAGAATTTTCGCCGCGAAGCACAGCCGCCGGAGAATCGTCCCATCAAATCGCAAATTGCTGGTTATGTCACGTCGAACACATGCCGATCGTGTCACTCCGGAAATTATGCGAGCTGGCACGCGTCGTTTCACCGCACAATGACGCAGGTGGCAACGCCGGCGAGCCTGCCGGCGAACATGGACCGACTCGAACTCGCGTTTGACGGGATCGAATACAAAGTCGAACGCCGTGCCGACACGTTCTTCGTTCGCAAGCGATCGGAGGGCAGCACCTACGGCGACGCACAACAAGTCGTGCTCGTAACAGGTTCGCACACCCTGCAAGTCCCGTGGCTCGAAACTGGTCAGGGCCGCACGCTGGAGCAATTTCCCTTCGCCTACATTGTCGCCGAGAAAATGTGGGCGCCGGTGACCGAGACATTTCTGATGCCGCCCGGGCTAAAGGATTATTATTCAATCGGGGCATGGAACGGCGCCTGTATGGATTGCCACGTCACGCAAGGGCAGTCGCGCTTTATAGAAGGCAATAAGTGGGAGCGGAGTTCGGGATCGCTTGCGAAGCGTGCCACAGCGAAGGGGCTGAGCATATCGCGCTCAACCGCAATCCCATCCGCCGATTCAAGATTTATCTCACAACGAAATCTGACCCAACCATGACGAACCCTTCGCGCTTAAAGGGTCCGGACTCAGCGCTCGCATGCGGTCAGTGCCACAGCGTCTGGGCCTTTAATAACATGACGGACAAAATCGATTTCAATCGCCACGGCACCAGGATTCGAGTAACGGGACGCGAATTCAACGGCGTACAAGCGTCCCCTTGTTTTCGCGGTGGCGAATTCTCCTGCATCTCCTGCCACGAGATGCATTTGGATTCGCCAGGCCACGCCGATGTGACAACGTGGGCGCGCAACAGCCAGTTGAAACCGAAAATGGAATCCGACGCGGCGTGCCTGCAATGCCACAAAGATATGAGCGCAAGGCTCGTCGCACACACTCATCATTCGACTGACTCATCCGGCAGCCGCTGTTACAACTGTCACATGCCAAACACAACATTTGGCTTACTCCACGCTATGCGCAGCCATCAAGTTTCCTCGCCTACAGTGCACGAAAGCATCGCCTACGGACGTCCGAATGCCTGCAATCTTTGCCATCTCGACCGGACCCTTGCCTGGACTGCCGAGAAACTTCACGAGTGGTATAACCAGCCTGTGCCGAACTTGTCGCAAGATGACCAAACCATCGCCGCGGCGGTGCAGTGGATCGTGAAAGGCGACGCCGGCCAGCGCGTCCTCATGGCCTGGGGTTTTGGCTGGGAACCCGCGCAAAAAATCGCGGGCCGCGACTGGCTTTACCCGTACCTCATTTACACCCTCAACGATCCGTATGCCGCGGTCCGTTTCGATGCGTGGAAATCGCTGCAAACGCTGCCCGGTTTCGCGAATTTCTCTTTTGAGTACACTGCGGCCGAAGGTCTTCTCAAAGAAGGGGCTGCGCACGCTTATGAAAAATGGTTGCGCGACGTACGTTCCCCGAGCGCGAGTTACCGGCCTGAGACGCTGCTCGACTCGGATGGACGTTTACAAAAAGATATTTTTCAACGGCTCCAAATCGAGCGCGACGATAAGCGGATCATCCTGTCGGAATAATGCAAGCACCTGCCCGCCCGCAAACCACACAAAAGAAAGCTGACCGAGATTTACGATTCGGCTGGTGGTCGCTTCTTATTTTCCTCTTGTTCGGCGGTGCGCTCGAAACATTGCACGGCTTTAAGATTGGCTGGTATCTCGATGTCGGCAACGAGATGCGGCGATTGATGTTCACTCTCGCGCACGCACACGGCACACTCCTGGCGCTGGTCAACATCGCCGCCGGACTCACCGCGCGAAGTGTTGCGCGCTTCGACCTCCGGCCGTCGATTTCATCTGTCTTAATTTGGGCGGCGATCCTTCTCCCCGCCGGATTCTTTCTGGGAGGAGTTGTCACATACGGCGGCGACCCCGGACTCGGCGTATGGCTCGTGCCCGTGGGCGCGATTCTACTTTTCTACAGTGTCGCCCGCATTGCGCTGGACCTCTCGAAGCTTAAGTAGGGAAGCGGCAATCGATATGAAATATCTTCTCTGTGCGGTCATCTGGCTTTGCACCTTCACCATTTACGCCAAATTGCCCGCGCTCATTCCACGCGAAATTCTTTTCGGCAATCCGGAGCGCTCGCATCCAGAGGTCTCACCCGATGGCGCACAGATCGCCTGGCTCGCGCCGGACAAGAATGAAGTGCTCAACGTGTGGGCGAGCGCGATCGACGGCAAGAACCCGCACCCAATCACGAACGAACCGCATCGGCCGATCGCCCGGTATGCCTGGGGAGGCGATGCGAAGCACATCCTTTATCTGCAGGACAACGCCGGCGACGAAAACGAGCATCTTTTTTCGGCTGACCTAACGAATGGTAATGTGCGGGATCTAACGCCATTCCCGGGCGTTCGTGCGCAGAATGTTTTGACTGATCTGCAACATCCGCGCTTCGTCCTCGTCGCGCTCAATCTGCGCGACCGCCACGTCTTCGACATGTATCGGATTGATCTCGAAACCGGCGCGGTCACGCTCGAGGCGACCAATCCCGGTGATGTGCTCACTTGGACGACGGACAATGATTTCGTTATCCGCGCGGCGACGGCTTTTGATGGAAAGACCGCCGCGTCGATCGTGCGGGTGCGCGACGCAGCCGATAAACCGTGGCGCGACTTGGTCGTAATGCCGTTCGAGCGAGCGCTCTTTGCCGGCGAGGTCTTCATCGGCTCGCTCGTCGCAGGATTCGATCCGGACGGGAAGAGTTTAGTGATTCATTCCGCGCTCCACTCCGACAAAGGCCGGCTTGTTAGGGTCGATCTGCGCAGCGGCGAGGAACTCGGCGTGGTTGCACAGGACCCGCAGTCCGACGTGGCAGATCAGAACGAAATGGTGGCACCGAAAATCCTGACGAATCCGACGACGAATGCGGTCGAGGCCGTGCTCTTCGATTACACCACACCGCACTGGGTTTTTCTCGATCCAAAAATGGAAGCTGATTTTACCGCGATCAGGCATGAAGCAGCGGGCTTTATCGATCTAGCCAGCCGCGACCGTGCCGATCGCAGATGGATCATCGCCGCGCGCCGAAGCGATCGACCTGCATCGTATTACACGTTCGATCGCGAAACGAAGAAAGTAGCGTTGCTCTATGACGAAAACCCGGCTTTGCAGCGTTATCCCCTCGCGCCGAAAAAACCGGAGATTATCAAGGCGCGCGATGGGCTCGACTTAGTCAGCTACCTAACGACTCCGCCCGGCGTGGAAGCGAAGAATCTACCACTTGTGCTCCTGATTCACGGCGGCCCGTGGGATCGTGATCATGATAACTACGAGCCGGAAGTTCAATTCTTGACCAACCGCGGTTACGCTGTCCTCCAAGTAAATTATCGGGGCTCGACCGGCTTCGGACTGAAGTTCTTCAACGCCGGGAATAACGAATACGGTCGCGGCATGCAACAGGATCTCTATGATGCGGTGCAGTGGGCTATTGATCAAAAAATTGTCGATCCGAAGCGCATCGCCAGCATGGGCGGGTCCGGCGGCGGCTTCGCCACGCTCTGCGCGCTGGAGATGCGCCCTGATCTATTCGCGTGCGGGGTGGACATCGTCGGCCCATCCGATCAAGCGGCAAACTTTCGCTCCTTTCCCAGTTATTGGTCCATCGTAATGCCGCGTTGGCGACGGCGGGGCGGCGATTTCGACCACGACGAGGAACTCAATCGGAAGGTGTCACCGCTCTATCATGTCGACAAGATTCGCGCACCGCTCCTTATTGGACAGGGAAAGAACGATCCCCGGGTGGCGATTGCCACCAGCGACGCCATGGTAGCTGCCCTGCGCAAGGCGAAACGCGAAGTCGCCTACGTCGTGTATTCCGACGAAGGTCACGGCTTCAACCGGCCAGAAAACAACTTGGACTTCTACGGACGCGCCGAGGAATTCCTCGCCAAGCATCTCGGGGGAAGCGCGGAACCGTGGAAGAAAATCAGCGGTTCGACCGCTGAGTTACGATGAGACCGGCGTGCAAACGGGTCTGCTTCGAAGATAGAACCCTTCACCTCACACCCAGAGTTGGTTGAGCTTCAATATTTTTCGAACTGATGCATCACCACTCGCAAATGACAACATGGGTTACTTCACCTTGCGCAGGGCGTCCTCGACCATGGCGAGATGTCCCTGGAGCGTTGGGAGGGTTTTGGCCGCCCAAGCTTTCACGTCACGATCATCCCCGCTCTTTGCCTCTTTTTGGAACTCAGCAATGTCATTTTTGTGGTCCACCTCAAGCAGTTTCAAATACTGCCTGTCGAAGTCCGCGGCTCCGATGTTTTGGGCCCTAACCCCCCGGGTGTCGAATTTGACGCCTTTTCGGTTGGCCAGTTCCGTCAGCTCCTTGTTCGCCTTGGTGTGGTCGGCTACCATCCGTCCGCCGATCCTTTTTACATCGGCGCTTTTTCCTTGTTTCTCGGCCATTTTCCCATTCTCCACTTCCTGCTGGCCACCGCCTGCCGCCTTTTGGATAAAGTTCACGTCCTTCTGGCTCATTTTCACGGTCACGGGGCCGGAGGGTGGCGTCGGGGCGGATTTTGCGCGCAGGTGGGGATTGCTCCCGATGCCCGTATCCTCTTTGCCCTCTTGGGCGCGAATGGTTCCGATAACCGACAGACTGCCGGCCATAGTCGCGATGATCGCGAACCGCGAGATTGAGATGAATTGTAGTTTCATAGGCTTATTTTTGTTCGAATACTATATATCATCATCGGGACTTTGGCATGTAAAGTTGGAAATTTGGACCTTGGCGCGCCTGTTTGACTCGCTCTTTCCAACCGGACGGTCTCGTCGCTTATTCGTTTGACCTAATGGCTCACCGAATGGCGGGCGAATAACCTCCGCCCGCAAACGCGGAAAGGATCGTTGCGAACGATACGCTCCGTCGACAGCATTTCCAGGAGCTTATCGATCCCCGGTCCGGTAATCGCGTTCCTTCCTTGCGACTTCTAAATTACTGACCAACTTGGATGCCCTCAGTGGCAGTGCGCTGAGCGTAGAGTTCGCTTAAGCGCCTTGTCATTAGGCCAACCTTGCCATCGCCGATCAGTCGGTTATCGACTTTGATGACTCCCGCGAGTTCGCCCATCGTCCCCGTGCAAAATATTTCATCGGCGCGGTAAATGTCGCCGAGTGTCAGATCGGTTTCCACGCAGGGAATTCTTTGGGCGGCGCAGATTTCAATCACAGTTGCCCGAGTGATTCCTTCGGGACATGCCACCATTCGGCTCGTGGCCAGGCCGCCTTCGCGCACGATGAAAACGTGCGTCGCATTCGTTTCGGCAACAAAGCCACGGGTGTCGAGCATGAGCGCGTCGTCCGCTTCGGCGTTGTTCGCCTCAATCTTCGCCAGGATCGAGTTGAGCAAATTCGCGTGATGAATTCGCGCATCCAAGATCTCCGGAGGCGGCCGGCGGATTTTGCTCGTGATCAAAGTCAGTCCGGTCTTCGCGTAAACCGGCGCTTTATGTTCGGCAAGAACAATCAGCGTCGGCCCGCTTTGATTAAGCCGCGGATCCATTCCAGAAGTGATCTTCACCCCACGTGTGAGCGTAAGGCGGATGTGCACACCATTACGCATTCTGTTCGCAGCGAGTGTGCGCTTGATTTCCTCGATGATTCTTTCGCGCGGCGGGATTTCCGAGAGCGACAAAGCAACCGCGGATCGATGCAGCCGATCAAGGTGCTCGTAGAGCTTGAAAATGCGTCCGTTGTACAGCCGCAATCCTTCCCAGACTGCGTCGCCAGCTTGCACGACGGAATCAAATGGGCTGATCCTTGCTTCATCGCGATGTACCAACCGCCCGTTGATGTTTACCATCAGATCGCGGTTCTTCTCATTAAATTGCTGTAGCATATAAACTCGTGCTCGGAATCGTGCTGATGATCGAATCAATTTAAACCGCGAGCACCTCTACAAAATCCGCGATTTATTACAGGTGGTGTTCATAGAGCCGATCATAGCATTCGCGGCATCGCTCATGAATTTCGCGTAAATGCTTCGGCACCCGTTCATCTTTCGGCTGATACGGCAGAAACGATGTCGATCTTTCCACTTCGTCGTACCAATGCTTCGCCCAAACGCCATCGGTTTCGCGCAAACCCGGCGGCCAAGAAAGCATCGATTCGCTAAACTCAATACCAGCCGCATCACAAAGTCGCCGCAAGACCCGCTCGGGGTTTTGTTGAGTATCTCGGGCGTCGATAACCGGTGGCACCGAAGTGGTATTCTGGCACACCCAATCAAAAATCTCCGCTTGTTGGACAAACCCAAGATCTTCCAACGTCGGGTCGCTTTGCTTCTTAACGTAAGACAGAATCACCTCGCGCGGATCGCGAATAAGAAAGCAATTCGTCACACCGACAAGCCATTCTCGGTCGATTTCCGGCAGGAGATGATGCGTCATCTGTTTTTGATAAAAAATGTGGAAGGACCCTTTGTGCCGCGGCTCTGGAATCGGTCCCACTAGTTGCGCAACCACCTTCCGCCAATCGGTCTCGCCATGCGCGAGCACTTCATCAGCACCAGGATGTTTTTTTCCGGTCGTCTTTAGATAAAACGCGTAAAACGGCTCATCGATCACAAATGTGTCGGGCCGATTCCCCCATGCGCGCATCATCGCCGTCGAAATGTTTCGCGGCCCAGACCACATTGCGACCCGGATAGGCTCGTCTTGGCACATCGATGCAGATTCCGGCTCGTCCGCACTTTTTGCTAGCCGAAACTCGATTTGCCGACAGCAAACTTCGTTGTAGTCGCTGCCCGCGACTATCGCATTGATTAACTACGGATACAGCTTACGACTTCGCGTAAACGCCTAGCAACGGCCGGGGCGATGGCACCTTCGACTTAAAATCGCTTACGAACCCATCCTTCGTGCGAATCTCCACATGACCGGCTGCTTTCGTCGCGCCATACACCAGCACGGCGCCCACTGGCGCAGCGTAGGGATCGGACACTGGGAGTTTCTTGAATCCGTAGCTGCTCACGAGCTCCTGCCCGGCTTGCTTTGCCAACGTCGTCGTTGGTCGGGATCTCAAAACCCCTGCGGCTACGAGCGCTTCTTTTACGAAATGCCAGCAAAGCGAATGCGAGTGTGCGTGCGCTCGTTCCTCGGCGATGGTGGCAGCGTGGCACAGCTTCGGATCAATCTTCGGATCAAGCTTAGCAAACGGATGAACGATCTTCTTCGGCTGATATTTGTCGATAACCTCAACTGAGTGCAGTTTGCCGGAGGCATCTTTATAATCAAACTTAGCTTTCGGCGACATGGACATGTTTAGCGCCGAGGCTGACCGCGGCCAAAATGCCACTCCGCAAAGCGTGATGACGATAAGGGGGGTAATTTTTCGCATAAAGCGCGCGCCATATTGACTATTTTGGCTACCCCTGCAACTGATTTTTTAAGAAAATTTTGGATTTTTTCGTCCCTGTCCAAATGGATGAACCGAAGCTCCCCGTTTTGCGGGCCTGTCCCACGTGGAGGCAGAGAAGGCAGCTCTTAGAGCCCCGAGATAACCTGAACCATTCGCTGACGTGTCTTAGTATCGGGCAGACGGCCGATGCCGGACTGCATGTTGTCCTCAACATGGCGCGGATTATTGGTCGCTGGGATCACGCAAGTCACCGCCGGGTGCGCGACGATCCATTTCAGAAAAAACTGAGCCCAGGATCGACAATCGATTTCAGCCGCCCAATCGGGCAATGGCTTTGAACGCACGCGTGAAAACAAACCGCCGCCACCGAATGGACGATTAATGATCACCGCCATGCGAAGCTCTTGGGCCAGCGGCAAAATGCGTTGGGCAGCTCCGGGCTCCATGAGCGAGTAATTGATCTGGACGAAATCGGGTTTCTGACTGCGCATGATTCTTTCTACTTCGTAAAAGCCACGCGCCTGTGAATGCGTGATGCCTGTGTAGCTGATGCGCCCCTTCGCTTTCCACTCACGAAGTGAAGACATCTGCGTTTCGACATCGACTAGATTGTGGACCTGCATCAGATCAATCCGCTTCGTTTGAAAGCGCTCCATCGAGCGCTCCATCATTTGGATCCCCGCCTC
>WNGD01007055.1_pt1 | contig 14901 bp, 11 predicted proteins | sample 5400671 | NCBI WGS metagenome assembly WNGD01 (sample SAMN13153369, study PRJNA577476) | soil metagenome | isolation source: 40 cm soil or saprolite under grassland replicate 2 | place: USA:California | collected 2016-06-15 | reverse complement strand
TGTCGGAGATGGGCACGTCGGCCCTGGGCCGGCCGATCCTTTTCGTCATCGCGGCGGACCCTGCCGTGACGTCGGCGGCAGAAGCAGCCGCCTCCGGTAAGCTGGTGGTCTACCTCCAGGCGAACATTCACGCGGGGGAAGTCGAGGGCAAGGAAGCCGTGCTGGCGCTGCTGCGCGAGCTCGCCGGACCGCGCCGCGACCTGTTGCAGCGGCTCGTGGTGCTGGTCGCGCCCGATTACAACCCCGACGGCAACGACGCCATGGGGCCACAGGCGGTGAACCGCGCCGAGCAGAACGGCCCCGAGCGCGTCGGCCAACGAGCCGATGGGCTGAACCTCGACCTGAACCGGGACTACTTCAAAGCCGAAGCGCCGGAGACCCGTGCGTCGCTCGCCCGCGTGTACACCACCTGGGATCCCGCGCTGATGGTGGACCTTCACACCACCGACGGGACGCGTCACGGCTACCTGCTCACCTACGCGCCACCGCTCGACCCCAACGGCCCGCCCGGCCCCACCGGGTTCGTCCGCGACCAGATGCTGCCGGCGCTGCGGCGCACACTGCAGGACAAGTATCACGAGCCGACCTTCGATTATGGCAACGTGGACGCGCCCCTCGCCCCGCAGAGCTGGGACAGCTACGCTCCACTTGGCTGGTACGGCACCAACTACGTCGGCCTGCGCGGCCGCATGGCGATCCTGTCGGAGGCGTACTCGCACGCAGACTTCAAGGCCCGGGTGCGGGTGACGCACGACTTCCTGGTGGAGATCCTGAACTACGCGGCCCTGCACGTCGATGACATCCGCCGGCTGGAGCGGGAGGCCGACCGCCAGACCGCGCTGGAGGGCGCCGGCATGGCGGCCCGACCGGCGCTCGCGGTGGCGTACAAGCTGGGCGCGCGCGGCGTCGAGCCCGTGATGCTCGAGGTCATGAAAGCGGGCAGCGACTCGGCGCGCGGCCGGCCGCGGCTCGAGCCCACGGGGGAGGTGCGGGCGTTCCGCCTCCCGGTGAACGACCGCTTTCTCGATTCGCTCGCGCGGCCGCTCCCCACCGGGTATTTCCTCCCCGGAGCCGCCGGGGAGACCGCGAAGTTGCTGCGGCTCCACGGTATCCAGGTGCAACGGCTGCTCGGCGACTGGACCGATACCGTCGAGACGCTTTCGGGCACACAGCTCAAGTGGGCGCCGCGGGAATTCCAGGGCCACCACCTGCTGGAAGTGTCGGGGACGTGGGCGCGAGCGTCCCGCACGGTGCCGGCCGGCACGTACTTCGTCTCCACCGCTCAGCCGCTGGGGCGTCTGGTGTTCGCGCTGCTCGAGCCCGAGGGGTTCGGGCTGGCGCGCTGGGGCGTGTTCGACCGACTGCTCGGCGGCGAATTCGGCGCATTGTCGGGAATGGTGTACGGGTCCACCGGTGTGGGGGAGTTCCCCGTGTGGCGGGCGGTGCGGGCGCCGCGCGCGGCACAACGGGCGCTGCCGTAATCAGGCGGGAGCGGGTTCCGGGATCGCCCCGAGCCTGCGGCGCTCGGCGAGGTGGGCCCGCAGGTCGAGCGCGGTCTTGAGCGCGATCAGAATGACCAGGGCGCCCACGGGCGAGCCCAGCGACACGATGAGGAAGCCGCCGCCCAGCACGGCCAGGTGCAACACCACCACCCGGCCATACGGCTGCGACATCAGCTGCTGCAGGCTGATCCGGAGGTACTCTCCGCCCGCTACGTAATTATGAAGGAAGGAGAAGCCGTGGCTGACGATCAACGCCACCACGGCCCAGGCCAGACCTTGCTCGCGCAACGCGGCCAGCACCGTGGGCACGCTGAGGCCGAACCCCGACTGCGGCTTCTGCCCCCCGATGAGCAGGAAGACGAACACCCCGTGCACGTAGGTGAACAGGCCGTAATGGACGCAGAAGAACGGGATCATGAACGCCTTGGCCGCCCAGGCCAGCCCCTGCCGCGGCTTGGCGATCAGCATCCGCAGCACGTTGAACGCCCCGACGATGACGTTTTCGCTCCAGTAGAGGAGCACGACCGCGAACACCGTCCAGTGATGCAGGAATACGCCGACGAGCGGCACGGTGTTGGCGAGGATGAGGAACACGGCGGAGGTTGGCCAACGCCGCGTCGCGATCGGAGGGGGAACCATGGGGATCAAGATACGCCATGAGTGATCTGCGGCGCTCCATCGGCCCAGTCCGCGCCACGGCGATGGTCGTGGGCACGATCATCGGCGCATCGATTTTCGTACAGCCCTCGGTGATCACGGGCGAGATGCGGTCGGTGGCGGGCGTCGTCCTCGTATGGGCCCTCGCCGGCGCCCTGACGCTGGCGGGCGCCCTGATCTGCGCGGAGCTCGCCTCCGCGTTTCCGCTGAGCGGCGGCGTCTACGTGTTCCTGCGTGAGGCGTATTCGCCCGCGCTGGGGTTCCTGTGGGGCTGGGCGATGTTCTGGAGCATGCACTCCGGGATCATCGCCGCGATCGCGATGGTGTTCTCCCGCTACGTCGCCTACTTCGTGCCGCTCGGCGACACGGGACTCAAAGCCGTGGCGATCGGTGCCGTGCTGCTGCTCTCGGCGGTCAACTACGTCGGCGTGGCGTTCGGGAGTGCCGTGCAGGCAGCGTTCACCATCGGCAAGGTTCTGGCCGTCGCGGTAATCGTCGTCGCCGGATTCTGGCTGGGCGGGCGGCTGCCGCAGCACTTCGTGGGGGCGAGCGTCGCAGGCGCCGGGCCGGGGTGGAGCGCCGTGGCGGCCGCGGTCGCGGCGGGCCTGTTCGCGTTCGGCGGATGGCACATGGTCACGTACACGGCCGAGGAGACCCGCGAGCCGCGCCGCACGATCCCCCGGGCGCTGCTGGTCGGGACGCTGATCGTCACCGCGGCGTACGTCGCGCTCAACGCCGTGTACCTCTACATCCTGCCGCTCGATCGCGTCATCGCCTCGAATCGCGTCGCGGCCGAAGCGGCGGCCGCGCTGGTGGGGCAGGGGAGCGGTGTGGCGATCGCCGCCCTGGTCGTGGCCTCGACGTTCGGAGCGCTGGCGGGCATCGTCCTGACCGGGCCCCGCGTCTATTTCTCGATGGCGCGCGATGGGCTGCTGTTCCGGTGGCTGGGGACGGTGCATCCGCGTTTCGGCACACCGCACCGGGCGGTCGTCCTGCAGGCGTTGTGGTCGTCGGCGCTGGTGGCCCTGTGGAGCTACCGCGCCTTGTTCACCCAAGTTGTGTATACGGAATGGATCTTTTTCGCCGCCGTGGCGGTGGGCCTCGTGCTGCTGCGGCGCCGTGCCGGCTACACGCCGGCGTACCGCGTGCCCAGTGTCCCCGTCGTGCCCCTGGTGTTCGCGGCGACGGCGCTGGTGGTCGCCGCCAGCCAGGTCGCCGCCAATCCGCGCACCAGTGCGTTCGGGCTGGCCGTCGTTCTGATGGGACTGCCGGTGTACGCAATTTGGGTCCGACGTCATTCCGACTCTCCCCGCAGGGGAGAGGAGGAACCTGACGGGGGGTGAGGATGATCATCGATTTTCACAACCACTACTATCCGCCGGAATACCTCGACGCGCTGCGGCAGGGCCCCACGGCCGTGCAATTGTCCACCGACGACGAGGGCAATCCGGTCATCGGCTACCCGGGCGACTACAACGTTGCCGTGCGCGGGCACCGCGACATCGCCTATCGCGAGGAGGTGCTGGAGCGCGAGGGCGTGGACCTGCAGGTACTGACCCTCACGACGCCTGGCACGCACATCGAGTCGCCGCCGCGCGCCGCCGCCCTGGCCCGGCTCGTGAACGACGCGCTCGCCGCCGTCGTGAGGACCCGGGGGAAGCGGTTCGCGGCGCTGGCCACGCTGCCGCTCAACGACCCCGCCGCGGCGGCCGCCGAGCTGGAGCGCGCCGTCACCGCGCTGGGCCTGCGCGGCGCGATGCTGTTCAGCAACGTCAACGGCGTGGCGCTCGCCGATGAGCGTTACCGGCCCCTGTACGAGCGGGCCGAGGCGTTGCAAGCGGTGTTGTACGTCCACCCCATCCACCCCGTCGGCGTCGCGGCGATGACCGAGTACTGGCTCATGCCTCTCGTCGGATTTCCGACGGATACGACGCTCGCGGCCGCCCATCTGGTGTTCAGCGGCGTGGTGGAGCGCTTCCCCCGTATCCGCTGGGTGCTGGGCCACCTCGGCGGGGCGATCCCCTACATCGCCGAACGGCTCGATCGCGGGTTCGAGGCGTTCCCGGAATGCCGGGCGAACATCCGCCGGGCGCCCAGCAGCTATGGCGATCGAGTTCGCCGGGGCGCGGCAGATCCTCGCGGGGAGCGATTATCCGCATCGCATCGGCAGCTTGCGGGCGATGCGCGACAGCCTGGGCCGGCTCGACGTGCCGGCCGCGGATCGCGCGCTGATGCTGGGGGGGAACGCGGCGAGACTGCTGGGCCTCTAGTGCCTCTCCCCCGTTCCCCTCTCCACGACGTGGAGAGGGGGCCAGGGGGTGAGGTACCGGGTCGTCTAGCGATTCCGTTTGGTCGTGATGATGATCACGCCGTTGGCGCCGCGCGACCCGTAGATCCCCGTCGAAGACGCGTCCTTCAAGACGTCGATGCGCGCGACGTCCCGCGGCGCGATGCCCGTGAGGGTGGCGCCGAGCGACCCGGCGGGCACGGGGATGTCGTCGATGACGAGCAACGGATCGTCTTCGGTGGCGCTCCCCAGGATGCCGTGCGTGCCACGGATGCGGACCGTGAAACTCCCGTCCGCGAGCAGGCGGACCTCCAGACCGGGCACCTTGCGCAGCAGCTCGTCGATGCGCCCGGCGCGGGCGTCGGCTTCGCTCGGCACGAACGACGTGATGGCGCCGGTCCCCGTCTTCCTGGCCTGGGTACCGTAGCCCACGGCGACCTGGTCGTCGGGGGTGGGCGCCTGGCCGCGCGATGCCCCCCGGCCCCCACAACCCGCCGTTACGGCGAGCGCGATGGTCGCGACGCTAGCGGCGCGCAGCGGAGCGCCTCCAGTCCAGCAACACGCTCACCCCGACGTGCACGGCGAAGTTGCTGTTGTAGGTGACCTGCGGCGTCTCGTTCGCTGGCGAGGTCACGAAGTCCTCATTGGCGTCGAGCCGCGCGCCGATGCGGTCGTTCCAGTGGTACCGTACGCCGACGAGCACGGCGAGCCCGTGGTCGGTCGCCGTGTAGGCCCCGCTGTACCGGTTGCGCACCAGCCCGGCGCCCACCAGCACGTCCACGCGCGCGCTGCCCGGCGTCTGGTAGTAATAGGTCAGGCGCGCGTGCAGCGGGCTGTGCGTCACCGCGGCGCCTCCCGGCCGGTCGCTCGAGGTGCGGGCGAGATCCAGCTCTACCGTGACGTTGGGCTGCAGGAACACGGCGAGGCGGCCGCCGGCGCCGATCGCGTTGCCGACGCCCAGGCTGTTGTCGAACCGCGTGTAGCGGGCGAACGCGCCTGCCTCGAAACTCCCGGCGCGCTGGGCGGCACCGGGGACGGCGAGCGTGAGCGCCGCCGCCACCACGAAGTGAGTCACTCGAGTCGTCATGATTCCCCCTAGTAGCCCGGATTCTGCGAGAGCGCCGGGTTGACGTTGCGCTCGGATTGCGGAATCGGGAACCGTTTTCGGAAATTCGCGAGCCGTGCCGCCCGCGGCGCGGGGCTCGCGTGCGTGGGGTTGAGATCGTGGTCGAGCAGGCTGTTGTAGAAGTAGCCGGGGTCTTCCGAGTCGCGGCGCACCAGGTCGAACCAGCGCTTGGCCTCGAAGGAGAGCTCCCACGCGCGCTCCATGAAGATCGCGTCGCGCACCGACAGTTTATCCGTCGGCTCGCCGGCGGTTCCGTAGTTGTGCGGCTCTGTGCGGTTCTCGGCGCCCGTGCCCCCGCGCGCGCGCGTGCGGATCGAGTCCAGGAACTGGACCGCCACGCCCGTGTTGCCGAGCTCGTTCTGCGCCTCGGCGTAGATGAGGATGGCCTCGGCATACCGATACAGCGGCACGTCGACGTCGTTCAGCTGCCAGTTGGCGCCGTTGTCGCTCTTGCGGTACTTGTACGGCATCGGCCCATCGGCCAGGGTGTCGTGTCGGACGATGTCGACATTGTTGATCGAATCGTGGATCACATAGGTCGGACAGACGCCACTGACACTGCAGCCTCCCCACACGTAGGCGCTCGTCGCTGTGTACGCGCTATCGATTCCCCGACGGTAGTCGCCGGGGAGATAGCTATCGAAGAACCAGTTGGTAGGGTGGATGAGGCCCCACCCGCCCCCCTGGCCGAAGTTGAGCCCCCAGTCGCGCGGGTAGTAGAACAGCTGGAAGATGCTGCTAGTGTTGGTGGTCACGCCGGAGTTGGTAATCACAAAAATCATCTCGTGGTTGCCCTTGTTCTTGGGCAGGAAGGTGCTGAGGTAATCGTTGCTCAGCGACCAGACGCGGGAATCGATGACTTTCTTGGCCCAGAACGAGGCGCTGTCCCACTGATTGCTCAGCATGAAGCTCGAGCGCCACAGATACAGATCCGCGAGCGCCATCTGCGCCGCGCCCTTCCGGATGCGGCCCTGCGTCGGCACGCCGTACTCATCGGCGGACGGCCACGTGGCCGGCAGGTCCGCCTCGGCCTCGGTCAGGTCCTTGACGATCGCCGCGTGGATCTGGTCCACCGGCGTCCGTGTGGGCCGCGGGTTGGCCTGCTCTTCCGGCGTCAGCAACAGCGGGACGCTGTCGTACACCTTGGTGAGCCACAGATACGCGTAGGCGCGCAGGAACTTGGCTTCGGCGAGGTTCCGGGTTTTCGTCTGCACGTACGGTGTCTGGATCGCCGGCCCCTTAGAGAGCACCAGGTTCGCCCGGCTGATGACGCTGTACATGGTGCCCCAGTACGACTGGACCCGGCACGTGCTGGCGTCCCAATCGAGCAGGTCGGGGCAATACGTCCCGGCGTTCGGCTCGCGATTGTCGGCGCGGGTCATGTCGGAGGCGAGCTCCAGCGACGTCCATTGGCTCTGCCCCTCGAGCCCGCGCAGCGCGTTGTAGATCGCGATCGTGGCGCTGTTCAAATCGGCGCCGGTCTTGAAGAACGTGTCAGTGGTCGTGAACCCCTTGGGGTCCTCGTTCAGCAGATCCGTGCACCCGATCAGGGCGACCGAGAGCACCAGCGAGGCGATCAAGTGGTGGCGTCTCATGGCAGTCTCCCGGGCTCAGTAGGTGGCGGTCACGCCGAAGTTCCAGACGCGCGCCCGTGGGTAGGCCCCGATGTCGATGCCGCCGAAGCGCGCGTCCCCGCCCATGCTGTTGACGTCGGGATCGAACCCCGTGTAGTGCGTGAGTACGAAGAGGTTCTGGCCGGTCAGGTACACGCGGGCGGACGCGGCGTGCGGCACGAAACCCGGCGGCAGCTGGTAGCTCAGTGTCAGGGTCTGCAGCCGCAGATACGATCCGTCTTCCACCAATGTGCTGTAGAGGCGGCGCGGGCGGTTCAGGTTGGCCCGGGGTACGGTGGTGTTCGTATTGGCCGGGGTCCAGCGATCGAGCGCCGTCGTCCGCTCATTGTTCTGCATGATGAGCAGGTCGCCGTAGGCGTTGCCACCGTTGATGATCTTGTTTCCGGAGCTGAAGTTGAAGAACGCGTCCACCGTCACCGGTCCGAAGGTCAGGGTGTTGCCGATACCGCCGTAGAACTTCGGGTCGGCGTACCCGAGGATGGTGCGGTCGGAAGCCGTGATGACGCTGTCCCCGTTGCGGTCGGCGATCTTATACTCGCCGGGGATACAGTTCGCCGCGGGGCTCTTGAGGTAGCAGACATCGCCCGTCTGCCACAGACCGGTGACCTGGTAGCCGTAAATGGCGCCGAGCGGCAGGCCGGCGGTCACGAGATAGACGTCGGAGGGACTGAAGAAGTTGCCCGTGCGGGGCGACAGGAACAGCGAGTCGTTCGCCGTCCGCAACGTCTCCACGCGGTTGCGGTTCGCGGCGACGTTGAGAGACGTGCGCCAGCTGAACCGCCGGCCCTCGACGTTGACGGTGTTCAAGGAGACCTCCACGCCGCGGTTGCGCACCGAGCCGATGTTGCGCAGCTCGCTGCTGTAGCCCGTCGTCGCCGGCAGCGGGATGCTGAGCAGCAGGTCGTTGGTCCGTGCGCGGTACACGTCGAACGCGAGGACGATCCGGTTCTGGAGCAGCGCGGCATCGAGCCCGACGTTGAGCTGCGTCTGCTTCTCCCATTTCAGATCCGGGTTGGGCATGACGGTCGATGGGGAGAGCGCCGGGAATTCGGTCGTGCCGAACGAGTACCACCGGGTACTCAGCCCGGCGAGGGATTGGTACGGGCCGACGGCCTGATTGCCGACCGAGCCGTAGCTCACGCGCAGCTTCACGTCGTTGAAGACCGACTGGTGCTGCATGAAGGGCTCGTCCCCGAGCCGCCAGGCGAACGCCGCGGAGGGGAAGAACGCCCACTTGTGATTCACGCCGAACACGCTGGAGCCATCCCGGCGGCCCGTGAGGGTGAACAGGTATTTGTCGGCGATGTTGTAGTTGGCGCGCCCCAGATACGAGAGGATCGCCGACTCGCTGATTCCCGTGCCCGGCGGGATCAACTGCGACCCGGAGCCGAGGTTGTAGACGGTGGTGGCGTCGGTCGGGAAGTTGGCGCCGTCGGCGCGCAGGTTCTCACTGTACCACGTCTGCACGGAGAAACCGCCGAGGAGGTCGACGCGGCCGGGGCCCAGCGCCCGGCGCCACGTGACGGTGTTCTCGTTGGTGAGGTTGCGGCTCGTGCCGGAGAACATCCAGCCGGCGCCCGCGACGCCGCCGGCGGTGATCGTGCGCGGCGCGAAGTTATGGATGCCGTCGAACTGGAAGTTGCCGCCGAAGGTCGTCCGCACCCGCAGGGTGGGCGTCAGGTCCAGCTCGCCGAACGCACTCCCCAGCAGCCGGGACGTCGTATTCAAGTCCGTGAGCTCGGTGGCGTTGGCGATCGGGTTCGGGACCGGCTCCGATGTGGGCGAGGTCTTGATCCACGCGCCGGCCGCGTCTTTGGGGGACTGGAACGGGGCGAACTCCATCGCCGCCTGGATGCCGTTGGCGCTGTTGCCGAGTGAGCCGTTCTCCACGCTGGGAGCGTTGCGGGCGGCACGCGTGAAGCTGAGGCTCGTGCCCACGCGGAACCGGGGGCTCACATCGGCGTCGAGGTTCAGACGTCCGCCGTAGCGGGAGAAGTCGGAGCCGATCTCGATGCCCTGCTGGTACGCGTAATTGGCGCTGAACAGGTAGCGCAGCCGCGGCACCCCGCCCGCGAACGTCAACGCTTGGCTCGTCTGCGGCGCGGTGCGCAGGAGCATCGACGGGTAGTCAAAGGTTTGGGCGGCCGCGATTTGCGCAGGACTAAACGGCAGCGGCAGCGGTTTGCCGGCGTTGGACCACGCTTCGTTCGACAGCAGCATGAACTGCGGTCCACTGAGTACGGGGATCCTCTTCGAAATCTGCTGGAACCCCGCGCTCGTCTCGAACGTCACCCGGCTCTCCCCTGCCTGGCCGCGGCGGGTCGTGATCAGCACCACGCCGTTCGCGCCGCGCGCGCCGTAGATCGCCGTCGCGGACGCATCCTTCAGCACGTTGATCGACTCGATCTCGTCGGGGTCGATCGACATCAGGGGATTGGCCTTGGGGTCCGTCGAGGACGTGCCCTGCTCGGCCGGGAGGCCGTCGATGACGTACAGCGGCTCGCTGTTCGCCGTGATCGAGCCGGTGCCGCGCACGCGCACCCGCAGCCCGCCGCCCGGGAGCCCCGTGTTCGAGGTCACCTGCACTCCTGCCGCCTTTCCTTGGAGGCCGGAGGTCAATGTGATCGTCGGCGCCGCCTTAGTCGCGAACTGGTCGGCCGTCACCGACGACACGGCGCCCGTGAGGTCGTACTTCGACGCGGTGCCATAGCCGATGGCGACGATCGGGTTCAGCTCGATCGGGTTGCGCTGCAGCAGGAAGTCCGCGACTGTTTCCTGCCCCTCCTGCACCACGACAGTCGCATCCCCGGGCGTGTAGCCGAGCGCGCGGGCGCGCAGGCGATACGACCCCGCCGGTACCCCCGCGATCGCGTAGCGGCCGCCGCTGTCGGTCGTGGCGGAGAACGACGTCCCCACCACGATCACGTTGACCCCCGCGAGCGGCGTGGCGGTCCCGGCGCGCACCGTGCCGGTGATCGAGCCCTGCGCGGGCGCGGGCGGGTCGCCCGGCGGGTCCGTCAGCAGGATCTGTCCCGTGCGATCGAGCGTCGGCACGGCGCCGGTGCCCTGGAGCAAGGCGTCCAGCGCGACCCGGACCGGCACCGCGTCGAGCCGCGCGGAGACCGGCCGATCCAGCGGCACCACTCGGCGCGAATACGCGATGCGCACGCCGGCCTGGCGCGCGACCTCGTCGAGCGCGTGTTGCAGCCGCACGCCCTCGACCGCGAGCGTCACCGGCCGGTCGAGCGGCGAAGCACCCGGTTGCTGGAGGGGGGGGGCGACGAGCAGGCCGATACAAGCGATCACCACGTGCATACCGAATCCTCCTTCATGTGCGACGCCGGTCGTGAACGACGGGAAGGAGCCGGACCGCGCGGCCGGTCCGGGTGAAACGCGCGTCGAGCACCCGCGCCAGCGCCAGGAGGGCGTCGTCGGCCGCGGAGAAACTGAACGCGATCGTGACCCGCTCCGCGTCCAGGGAGCGGTCGGTGGTCTGGATGTCGAGGTCGTACCAGCGCCCGAGCTGAGCGAGCACCCGCGGCAGCGGTGCGTCTTCGAACACCAGCGCCCCGCGCGTCCAGGCGACGTAACTCTCCAGCCGGATGCCGCGGGTGCGGATGGCGCGCCCGCGTGCGTCGATCACGCCGCGATCCCGGGCGCCCAGGGTCAGCCCCCGGCGCGGCGCGCCGTCCGGGCCGTGCAGCGCCACACGGCCGCGCGCCACGACGACCGCCACGCCGTCCTCCGGTTCGTAGGCATGGACGTCGAATTCCGTCCCGAGATCCTCCGCGGTGCCGTAGGGCGTGCGAACCACGAAGGGTCGCAGCGAGTCGTGCTGGATCACGAAGTACGCCTCGCCGTCCAGCTCGACGCGGCGCTCGCGGACGCCGAAATCCCGCGGCATTCGCAGCCGGGTGGCGACACTGAGGAGAATCCGGGAGCCGTCCGGCAACGACAGCTCGGCGCGCTGGCCCGGCCCGGTGGCGAATTCCCGGAACGGCGCAACGTGAGGACGCCGCGTCCACAGCAGCGCGGCGGCGAGCGAGAGGATCACCGCCGCCGCAATTCGCAGTGGCCAGGGCGACCCCCAGAACGTCGAGCGGTGGGGAATCAGGTACAGGAGCGGCGCGGCGCCGGAGGCGTCGGACGCCCGCAGACGCCGCCGCGCCTCGGCGACATCCCAGCGCCGCGCGGCGGCGCCGGTCACGCGCCACAGCGCCTGCAGCTCGTCGAGGAGGGCGCCGCGCCCCTGATCGGCGGCAATCCATGCCTGGATCGCCGCCGCTTCCGCGGGCGAGCAGTCACCCTCGACGTACCGGAGGAGGTCGGACTCCGTGAACATGGGCGCTCAAGGAAGACAACCCCCGAACGGGCTCAGAGTATGAAGGGGGCGAGTTTGGCCTTGAGCAGCGTCGCGGCGCGCCACATCTGCGACTTGACGGTCCCGAGCGAGACGCCGAGGCGCCCGGCGATCTCCTCGTAGCTCAGCCCCTGGGACCGGCGCAGCAGGAAGGTGGCGCGGCACCGGCTCGGCAGCTCGGTGATGGCGCGCTGCACGGCGGCATCGAGCTCGCGCCGCAGGCAGTGGTCTTCCGGGGTGTCGGGGCCGGCCGCAGCCTCGCGATCGACGCGCGCGATCCACGCCTCCGCCACGCGGGCGTGGCGCAGGTACTTCAATGCCCGATTCCGGGCGGCGACAAGCAGGTAGCGGCGGGTCAGGCGGAGCGCATCGCGGGGACCGCGCGTATCCCATAGGTGGAGGAACAGCTCCTGCACGACGTCCTCCGCGGCCTCCGCCGACCCGACAAAGCGCAGCACGTAGTCACAGAGAGCGGCGTAGTGCGCGGCGAACGCCGACTCCCAGTGGGGGGATCGGACGCGGGCGGCCCCGGTGACGGGGACCGAGGAAACCGACCGGAGTGACGGCTCCGACATGGCCGAGGGCGCTAGTGCTGCCGCTCGCCACGCGTTCAAGAACGAGGCCGACGCCGCGAGCACCGCCACGAGCCTCTCCGCGGCCGCCCCGTGGCGCCCGCGCCACAGGAAGTGACCGTGGCTGTTGAGTTGTTGCCACAGGCCCGAACGGACGTGACTCTCGTCACGGGACGCCGCGCGAGGCAAGGTATGGTTTAGCTGTGACCGGCACACCTTCGATCGCGGGTCGGATCGGGCCCGCCGGGAAGACCGCTCGGTGGAGCGACATCACCATCTTCACCGTCCTGGCGGCGATTTATTTCTTCGCCGGCAAGGCCGGCCTGCGCCTCGCGTTCGTCCACGTCAGCGCCACGGCGGTCTGGCCCCCCACGGGGATCGCCATCGCCGCGTTCTTGGTGCTCGGCCTCCGGGTGTGGCCGGCGATCCTCGCTGGCGCCTTCCTCGTCAACCTCACGACGGCGGGCTCGGTCGCCACCTCGCTGGGTCTCGGGGTCGGCAACATGCTCGAAGGGCTGGTTGGCGCCTACCTCGTCAACCGCTTCGCCGGCGGGCGCGACGCGTTCGAGCGCGCGCCGGACGTTTTCAGATTTGCGCTGGTCGCGGCGCTGCTGAGCACGACGGTGAGCGCCACCGTCGGCGTTACCACCCTCGCCGTCGGCGGCTTCGCCCGCTGGGCGGACTACGGACCGATCTGGGTGACGTGGTGGCTCGGCGACGTGGCTGGTGATCTCGTGGTCGCCCCGGTCGTGTTGCTGTGGAGCGCGCGTCCGCGTGTGCTGTGGCGGCGGGCCCAGGCACTCGAGGCCGCGGCCCTGGTGGGGTCGCTCCTCCTCAGCGGCGGGCTGGTGTTTGGCGGGCTGTTCCCGTCGGACGTGAAGCACTATCCGCTGGAGTTCGCGACCGTCCCGTTGCTGTTGTGGGCCGCGTTCCGCTTCGGGCCGCGCGAAACGGCGAGCGCGATCCTGCTCCTGTCGGGGCTGGCCATCTGGGGGACCCTCAAGGGCTATGGGCCCTTCGTCCAGCCGACTCAGAACGAATCGCTGCTGCTGCTGCAGGCGTTCATGGCGGTCGTGTCGGTTTCCAGCTTGACCCTCGCGGCCGTCGTGGCTGAGCGCCGGCGGGTCGAAGCGCGGCTGCGCCACCTCTCCGTCAGCGATCCCCTCACCGGGCTCGCCAATTACCGGCAGCTGATGGCGGCCCTCGAGAGCGAAATCCAGCGCTCGCAGCGCACCGAGCGGCCCTTCGCCGTCATCCTCCTCGACGTGGACGGTCTGAAGCGCATCAACGACCGCCATGGCCACCTCGTCGGCAGTCTGGCGTTGTGCCGGGTGGCGGCGGTGTTGCAGCTCTCCTGCCGCGCCATCGACACGGCGGCGCGGTTCGGCGGGGACGAGTTCGCCCTGGTGCTCCCCGAGGCCGACGAGGCCGCGGCCGAGCTGGTGATGCGTCGCGTGACGGAACGGCTGACCTGGGATACCGACACCCCCCGCGTCACGGTGAGCCTGGGCGCGGCAGTCCACCCGCGTGACGGCACGACCGTCCAGGCGCTGCTCGACGCCGCGGATCGGGGGCTGTACGCGATGAAGGGGAAAAAGGTGGGCCGGCGGGGTTAGATTGTAGCACCCCTATGGCCGAGAAGAAGCGCGCGTTCAGCCCCGGCGCCTGGCAGGAAGCCCGGGCGCTCATCTACCAGCACCGCGGCCGGCTGGCGCTGGGGTTCGGGCTGCTGCTCACCAACCGGCTCGCCGGCCTGGTGCTGCCGGCGTCCTCCAAGTGGGTGATCGACCGGGTCATCAACCAGCGCCACCCCGAGCTGCTCGTGCCGCTCGCCGTCGCCGCCGGCGTGGCCACGCTGGTCCAGGCGATCACCGGGTTCGGGCTCTCGCAGATCCTCGGCGTCGCGGCGCAACGGGCCATCACCGACATGCGGCGCACCGTGCAGGCCTACGTGCTGCGGCTCCCCGTCGGCTACTTCGACTCCACCAAGAGCGGCATCCTCATCTCCCGCATCATGAGCGACGCCGAGGGCATCCGGAACCTGGTGGGGACGGGGCTGGTACAGCTCGTCGGCGGACTCGTAACCGGCGCGATCGCCCTGGGGGTGCTGTTCTACCTCAACTGGCGGCTCACCGTCTTCGCGATCCTGATCCTCGGCCTGTTCGGCGGTGGCATGGCGTACGCGTTCACGAAGCTGCGGCCGTTGTTCCGCGAGCGCGGCAAGATCAACGCGGAGGTGACCGGGCGGCTGGGCGAGACCCTCGGGGGGATCCGCATCGTCAAAGCCTACCGCGCCGAGCGCGGCGAGCGGCTCGTGTTTACGCGCGGCGCGCACTCCCTGTTCCGCAACGTCGCCACCACGATGACGGGCATCTCCTCGCTCGGCGCGTTCGCCTCGATCATCGTCGGCGCCATCGGCATCCTGATGATCCTCGAGGGTGGGCACGCGATCCTCTCGGGGTCCATGACCCTGGGCGACTTCTTCATGTACGGCGTGTTCGTGGGGCTCGTGGCCCTGCCGCTCATCAACATCGCGTCCATCGGCACGCAGATCACCGAGGCGTTCGCGGGGCTGGACCGCATCCGCGAGATCCGGCGGCTGGCCACCGAGGACGCCGAGGACGCGTCCCGGGGGGCGGTGCCCGATGTGCGGGGCGACGTCGACTTCGAGGGGGTGAGCTTCGCCTACGTCGCCGGCCGCGACGTGTTGCGCCAGGTGTCCTTCCAGGCGACGGCGGGCTCGACCACGGCGCTCGTGGGGTC
>WNGD01003888.1_pt1 | contig 14902 bp, 10 predicted proteins | sample 5400671 | NCBI WGS metagenome assembly WNGD01 (sample SAMN13153369, study PRJNA577476) | soil metagenome | isolation source: 40 cm soil or saprolite under grassland replicate 2 | place: USA:California | collected 2016-06-15 | reverse complement strand
ATTCGTGAATAGCCCGGCGAGCACCGTCAGGAACTCTCGACTTGCCCAACGCGACGCCGCACGACAGGATGCCAGGCCCGTTGACTCAGCGCTCTCGCGCTACGCAGTGGACCTGACCGAGTTGGCGCGCGCTGGCCGGCTCGAAACGGCTAAGGAGCACAAAGCAGAGCTGAACCAAATCGTAGGAATTCTCTCTGAGGATCCACAACATAAACCGGTGCTCATCAACGAATCAAGCCGCGGCGATGAGCTACATCGAAGGAGTGGCGAGGATCCGCTTGCTTTTGAAGAGCTCACAATCGATCTGCCTGCTAATCAATCACCGAAAGATCTCCTAACTATTGATGAGAAGGAGGGCGACAAAATCCGCGGTTTGTGCGACGCGATCTACCTACATCCGGAAGCTAATTAGCCCTGGTGGTGTTCACCCGCATGGCACTGGCAAGACAGAGACTAGCTGATCTGTATGTGTGGCCGCTCACAACGGCTGGCGCAGTTACGTGTTTGTTCGCGGCCTATCATCTCCCGCTTGCAAAGCTCGATCTCTATTTCCTTTTATTGGTACTGACCACTCTGATGATCGGATCACGCGTCGCGATTCGTATTTCGCGTATCAATAGTAACATTACGATAGATCTCACCTTCGTTTTCATCGCGTTGCTCTTGTATGGGGGCGCTGCGGCTACGCTACTCGGCGCGGTCAGTGGAACTTGTTCCGCACTACATTGCGGCAAGAAACCACGGATGGTGCTGGTTGCCGGCGCTAGTCTGGCGTGCGCAGTTTACAGTACTGCTGGCGTCTTGACGTTGGCGTTGGGCCCGACGACGCAGTTGCTTCATCACGGTCCCGTGCTTTCCATTATTGCCGTCGGTCTGATGGGATTGGTGCAATATCTTTCACACACCGCTCTGGTAACGATCGCCACCGCGCTAAAAGACCGTCGAAAAATCTGGCCCATGTGGAGACAAAATTTCCTCTCGATACCGATTACCCATTTCGCCGGCGCCGGGGCCGCCGGAGCGATTGTGACCACGATGGGTACAGCCGGCTTCTTTGCCTTTTTGATTGCGATACCGATCGTAGTGATTGTCTACCTTAGTTACGACAAATACCTCAAGGACGTTACGGCCGCCAGTCAGGCTCAACTAGCGGAACGCGCTCGAGCCGAACTGGAGCGTGAGCGCGCCGAACAGGCCGAACGTCATGTGGTGGAGCTTAATAGTTACATTGCCGAACAAGAGCGCATCAGTCTGGCGCTGGAAGAAACGAAGGAACACTTTCGCCATGCGGCTTTTCACGACCCTCTGACGGGCTTGCCCAACCGTTTGATGTTCGCAGAACTTCTGAAAGCCGAAATCGAAAGCGCTAAGCACCCCCAAGATCATTTATTCAGCGTGTTGTTTCTCGACCTCGACCGTTTCAAGAACATCAACGACAGTCTCGGACACACTCACGGAGATCTCTTACTGGTTGCGTTCGCCCAACGTTTGGAACGTTGTCTTCGTCCTATAGATACGCTGGCGCGTTTTGGCGGCGACGAATTCGCGATCCTGCTCAGGGGCATCAAGGATGCCAGCGATGCAATCCGGGTCGCTGAGCGGATCCAGCAAGAACAGACTGTACCCTTCGAGCTGGATAAGAACTCGGCGTTTACTACTACCAGTATTGGCATTGCGCTCAGTACCACCGGCTACGAGCGGCCCGAAGACATTCTCAGGGACGCCGACACCGCCATGTATCGCGCGAAGGAGAACGGAAAGGCTCGGTACGAAATGTTCGATCAGGGGATGCATGCACGTGCCGTATCGCGTCTGCGTCTAGAGAGCGATCTGCGGCAGGGAATTGAGCAAAATGAATTCTGCATTCATTACCAGCCCATCGTTACCATCGAAACCGGAAAACTCGCTGGCTTTGAGGCACTGGTGCGCTGGAATCATCCGGAGCTTGGCCTGGTTGCTCCAAACGAGTTTATTCCCGTAGCCGAGGAAACCGGATTGATTGTCCCCCTCGGACAGTGGGTACTGGAACAAGCATGCATGAAGTTAAAGGACTGGCAGCAACAGTCACCATGCTTCGGATTGTTGAGTCTTAGCGTCAATCTCTCCGCAAAACAAATGTCTCAAACCGACCTCGCAGATCAGGTTAAGCGAGCCCTTGAAGCAAACAGACTCAAACCGCATTGCCTGAAGCTGGAGATCACGGAGAGTGTGGTCATGGAAAATGCTGAGGCCGCCACCACGATGTTTAGGCAGTTGCGCGCCCTTGGTGTGCAACTCAGCATCGACGATTTTGGCACCGGCTATTCATCTCTCAGCTACCTGCACCGCTTTCCGGTAAATTATCTGAAGATCGATCGCTCCTTTGTCAGCCGGATGACCGACGAAAACGATAACGCGGAAATCGTTCGCACGATTGTTACCCTGGCCCGCAACTTAGGGATGGAAGTCATCGCGGAGGGAGTGGAAACTCAGGAGCAGCACGAACAACTCAAGGCGCTCGGCTGTGAATACGGCCAGGGATATCTCTTCTCTCGGCCGGTTGATACCGCAGCGGTTCCCGCGCTGCTCGCTAAAGAGCTGGCGCGCGAGGCCGGCCTGAATCTTCCTGAGATTTCCCATCAAGAAGAACCGGTGATGACGTACCAAGTGTGATAAAGCCCAGGACTGAAGGTCCGTTTGATAGCCCTCGACCAAAGATCACGGCAACCTCATTCACACATCGTAGCGAACCGCAGGGCTACCCGCTGGATAAAACACGCCCAAGAGTTGCAACACCTCGGTACCAGTATTTTCAACGCAGTGGACCTGGCCCTTTGGCAAATAGACGCATGACTCGGCAGCGATCCGCGTGTTGGCTTCACCCGCCCACAAGCGTCCGGTGCCACGCAGAATGAAGAGCACCTCTTCGTAAGTGTGAAAATGATCCGGCGCGCGACCCGGCGGAATCCAGCCGACGAACTGCGTTATTTTTGCGCTGCCCACTTTATCGTCTACCAGCACGCGGTACCAGCGATCAGCAGTTGGGATCGCTTCGCGATTATCAAGATGCACAAGCGGGGAGGTCTCCAGTCGAGTTTCCCCGGAAGCCAGCGACGTTACAGGCGGACCAATACTTGGTTCACCTACTGGCTCGGGACATTGCGAACTGATCAGCACCAGCGGCTTTGGTCCAGGGTTGTCAACAGTGAGCGTTTGACCCGGTCGCAAGGAGATCGAGGTCTCAGTCGTGACTTCGAAAGCGCAGCCATCGATAAAGACTGTGGCGTTCCGTACCGGTTTCGGCGCGACATTTACGTCAACCGCAGCCGCGTTTTCCAGCACGTATAGAACCTCGTCAGATCCTTCATTACGCATTCCCGGTGAGATGCCTGGCGCAAATTCGAGCACGCGCAGAGAGATCGCCTGCGCGCCGACATTCCGCCCGATCTGTGGCCACAGGGTCAGGGTGCCATGCACCAGGGGAGTGCCTTCGCGCATTTCCGATACGCGGCAACCGCCTTCGAGAATCACCGCCATTGCAGGATTGTATATGAAAGGGGCAGCGCTGCAAGACCTCGCCAATCACAATTCAGTCTCTAAGTGGCGAGTCGTTTGCTCCGTGACTGACGAACCGGCCCGGAGCTCAGGGCGCGAAAAATCGGAAGTCGTCGGCGAGGGAAGCGATTGCGCTTCGGTGCCGGATCGCAATTGCGACGGCGCAGAGCGCGCGTCGAGAAGGTTCTGCAGGCGAGCATCCGACGAACTGTCCTTGCGTTCTTTGCGCGGTCTCGTAAAGAGCACACCATTAAGCACGAGGCCGAGACCGATCATGAAGGTCACCACTGCAAGCCCGAACACGGCCACGAACTTTTCGACATCGGGACCATTAACCACGGTGGTCATCAACAACGCCAGGATGCCAGCCCCGAAACCGACGGAAGCGGTAATCACTCCGGCGCGCATGCGTCGCAAACGCTTCTCATCCGGCGATTCGAGGAATTTTTCTATTTCGGGCAGGACGTCTTCCGCAACTCGCTTCAAGTCGTCAGCGTCATCCACTTCGCGAATTTTTTCTGCGACCGCGCGGCCGATATCTTCGCGTGCTGAAACGGCAGACGCCGTGATCGAGTCTGGCCGCTCAAGGCTCACACGGACAGGCCGCAGGTCAGTGCCGCAGGCGCGGCAATACTGACTCATCTGACGTTCTTCGGAACCGCAGGTTGGACAATACATCGCTTTGGATTATACGGCTGCGTCGTCGTTTGAGTTCATTGGTTCTCAACTTTGACACCGCGCCAGAAGGCGACGTGGTCTTTGATCTCCGCCGCTGCCGGCTTAGGATCGGGATAGTACCAGGCGGCATCTTTGTTGATCTGCCCGTCGACGACAACGTTGTAGTAGCTCGCTTCGCCCTTCCATGGGCAAGTGGTATGCGTTGCGCTCTCTTGAAAATATTCCCTCTTGATCGACTGAGGCGGGAAATAGTGATTGCCTTCGACGATTACGGTATCGTCGCTTTCTGCCAGAATGGTGTTGTTCCAGGTCGCCTTCATGAAATGTATGTTACGACTGAACCGAGGGGCCACTAAATGCCGCCACTGACAGAAGGGAGAATGGTGACTTCACTGCGATCCGCCAACGCGGTATTGAGCACTTCTTTGCGCCGAATGTTCTCATCATTCAAAAAGACATTTACATGTGGTCTGACATGACCCTGCTCGTTCAGAACTCGATCGCGCAGGCCAATATGCAGCCGCCATAATTCGCCCAGTGCTTCACCAACCGTAGCCGGCGAAGAATCAAGCACAACGCGACGCTGTCCGCCGGTGAAGTCGGTCAAGAAGCCTGCGATGTTGAAGGTAATCATAAGTCAAGTAAGAGTCTCAGGTCTCAAGTCTCAGGTTCTTGATTGACGGTGTCTGGTTTACCAGTCCTGAGACCTAAGACTTGAGACCTTTACTAGGGCAAGACTCCTTCCGGCACCATCCACGGATGCAGATCGACCAACAACCGTCCCGCCTGCACCGCAGGGTCGGTGGCTGACAATTGCTTCGCCTCGTCCAACGATGCCACACGAAACACAAAAATGCCTCGCAAGTTGCCATTATCACCGAACGGACCGGCAACAACCAGCTTCTTCATTGCGGCCAGTCTTTGAATGTTGGCTATGTGGGCTTTCTGGAGTTCTTCAGTCACGGGGCTCTGCTCGGGTGTCCACTTCGCGCCGCGCGGCAGAAAGCCAAGATACGCTGTTTCGAGTTTAATCGGTGACGCAGGCTTCTTCATCACGTCCTCCGACCACCACGGATGCATCTCCGCGACCAGATGCCCCGCCGCCACCGCTGGATCGCCTTCGGCCCAGGCCTTTGCTTCCTCGGCCGACTGCGCGCGAAAAATATAGACGCCGCGAATCTCGCCATCATCGGTCAGCGGCCCGGCAATCATCGCCTTGCCTGATTCCAACAAGGAGGTCACATAGGCAATGTGCTGCTGGTGAAGACTCGCTGACTCTTGCGTATTAGTTGCCGTCCATTTCGATCCCTTCTTGAGGAGCGCCATATGGAACTGTACCAGCTTGAACTGCGGTTCAGGTTTTTGTTGGGTAAAAGCAACATTGGTGATCAGACCGATCAGAATGAGCCTGAGCAAAATCCTCATTATTGAGTGCTTTCCTTTCCTGGTAGTCGGTTTTTCAGATCACCGCACTCTTTACACACACCACAGCGGGCAGGCCTTCCATGATCGCATTCCACGACTGGCCGGCATCGTTTGAGCCAAACAATTTCCCACTGCGCGTGCCGAAATAGAGGCCCATCGGCGTCAGAGTGTCTCCTGACATACCGTCGCGCAGCACAGTCTCAAATGCATTCTCCTGTGGCAGACCATTGGTCAGCGCCTGCCACGATGCGCCGGCATCGCGCGTGCGATAGACGCGCAGCTTTGCTTCGGGCGTGCAGCGAAACTCGTCCGACTCGAGCGGAATAATGAACACGGTATTCGGATCGTAGTGATCGATCTCCATCGCAAAACCAAAATCAGAGGGCACACCGTTGGCAATGTCTTGCCACGAATCGCCGGCATCGTCGGTCCGATAGAGTCCCCAATGGTTCTGCAAGAACATTCTGTTCGAGTTCGACGGATGGCTGACGATCTTGTGCACACACTGGCCAAACTCCGGGTACCAGTTTTCGGGTGGCAGAAACTGCGCCCGCACCCCAACGTTGCGCGCCTGCCACGTTTCCCCTCCATCGTCCGTGCGATAGTGTCCTCCGGTAGAAATAGCAACGTGCATTCGTTTACTGTTTGCAGGGTCGGGCAGGATTGTGTGCAGACACAGACCGCCGCCACCCGGCATCCACTGCGTCCGGTGCGGATGATCGTGAAGCCCTTTGACGATTGACCAGGTCGCGCCTGCATCGGTTGATTTGAAAAGCGCCGCCGGTTCGACGCCGCAATAGAGCGTGTCAGGCTCGTCCTTGTGACCCGCCGCGATCTGCCAGATCTGCTTGAGCGAGACTTCGGAACCTTCCGGAAACTTGACGCCATAAGTCTCCGGCTCAGTCCAGTTCTTTCCGAAATCATCGGATGAACTCAAGTAGGATCCCCAGTGCGGGCTGTTGACCGCCGCCCAAAGGCGATTGCGTCCATTGCGATCGTCGTAAGCGAGCGCGTAAATCGCGCGCCCGGGAAAATACGGGCCGCCGGCTTCCCAATTGTTTCTTGCGTTGCCAGAACGCAATAGAAACCCGCCTTTCATTGTGCCGATCATCATCAGCACATCGCCAGCCTTTGGGTTGACGTAATTAATCGCAGGCATAGGAGAAACTCCCAGTCTCAGAAGTTAGTTAATCGGAACTGTGAGATGGATTATAGAGAAACGTTGCGTCCGCGCAAAGGTGAAACTGAAGTTGGGTAGTGTTGTAAATCTGTGTTGGTGGATGTCGTACCACTAGTAGTGGTCAGTGTCGCGCGCTTTGGTCTTTGCGAGCGGGCCGATCTTCCACGAAATAATCGCCAAGACTAGACCGACAATAACCCCGATCCATCCTATAAGAACAACCCCCAAAAGGGCCCCGCCAAAGGTGGTGATTGCTAGAAGTATCAGCCATTTCCAGCGGCGCTCAACAGAGTGCCTGTCGACCTTCTTGACTCGATCAATTCCAGCACCCTTTTCGCCGACCCTTATGGTTCTGTCCTTGTTGCCACAAGCCGAGCATTGCTCATCCGTGGGGCTCAAGAATCTTCCACAGTGTACGCACTTAATCATCGCCATTGTTTGCTGCACTTTGCAGTAGAGGCTGGGCTGTGAGCAAGTCTCCAATGTCCACACATGCCCTGTTAATCCGCTTTCCATTGCGGGAGCGCAACGAGGGCCACCAAATTAGCAAACAGATTTACCGCACTACCTGAAGTTGTGAAGTCTCAAATGCTCTCTTGGTGCCAGCATCGGCATTTGATGGTCTGGGGCTTACTATGTTTACTTGAATGGTTTGGTTGTTCTCCAGTACATTATCTACGTTCAAGGTTAGGAGTGAAATCACCATGACAGAACTTCTAGAAAAAGCATTTGCGGAAGCAGCAAAATTGTCGCCGGATGAACAAGACCTGTTGGCTCGTAGGTTGCTGGGAGATCTTGCTTCAGAGGAATTATGGGATCGTGCTTTCGCCCAGTCTCAAGATGGCTTGGCGCAATTGGCGGACGAAGCGCTGGCTGAATATCAAAATGGCCAGACGAAGCCATTGGAAGAAAGCTTGTGAACTCACATACGACTGGACGATTTCGAAAAGCCCTCCAAAAGTTGCCGCCTCACATTCAGCGTCAGGCCAGCGACGCGTATCGCCTATGGAAAGATAATACATATCATCCCGGTTTAGAATTTAAGCCATCCACGCCAAGAGACTGATTTATTCAGTCCGGGTTGGTATTGGCTGGCGAGCCGTGGGAACCAGAACAGACGATACGATCATTTGGTACTGGATCGGCTCACATGAAGATTACAACAACCTTATCTCGCAGTTATGACGGGTCCGCCATTTACTGCCCGCGCCGGAAGAAACCGCGGCCTCCGCCGAAGCCATTGTTGACCGGCGCGGCTTCGGGGACGCCAAGCACATTTCGCACAATGGTTAGCTGCGCGAGGATGCGCGGTTCCGCAAGCTGGAATTTATTTGCCGTGGTCTGCGCGCGATCGAAGTCGATCTTCGCCAAACTCGCCAGTTGCTGCCCATATTGCGCTACCATCTCGCCGAGTCCGCTGCCACCCTGCATGGGTAACTAGCCTTCCTTGAAAATATCCACTTCGAAACCACTGAGCAACGCGGCGGCAGACAGCAGTTCGTTTAACTGGGAGATGCCCGGATCTAGCACTTCAAAACTACGCGCCGGTTCCAGCGGCGCGAATGCCTGGGCCACTCTGAGTTGCTGCTCGAATTGCTGATAGTTTGTGGCGTGGCGATTCGTGAGACGTTGCGCTTCGCCCAGAAACTTCACGGCAAGTTTGGTGTCGTTCTTTTGCGCCATCGCGGACAACAGCAACAACAGGTCGATGCGCTCATCGTCCGAACGCAAACTTGCAAGCGTCTGCCGCAACTGGTCGTTGTTTTCACTCTCGACCTTTTGCGCCATCACCTGAAAGTCTACCTTTTGCAGCACGGCGTCGCGCGTCGCGGAATCGAGATGGTCATTGGCAATCTGACGGGCGCGATCCACGTTCCCTTCGTCAAGCGCTTTTTGCGCGGCCTGCTGATAAAGCCTCGACTGAAGCGGCGGTGGCGCGGTAGGCGCAAGCGCCAGAAGGCTGTCCGCGGTTCCCTGCTGCATGAGATTACTGAGCTGATTGAAGGACTGTCGCGGATTATTGCCCATGCCGATCTCGGTCATTTTGTTGCGCACGGCAGTCGCCCGAGAAGGAAGATACTGATCAATCTGTGGCAGCAGCGCTTGCAATCCCGACAACAGTCGCCGCGCGTTTTGCTGCTCGATCTGTCCGTCAGTGGGTGTGCTTTGATCAGCATTCTGCACTCCGCCAAAATTGCCTCGGCCGCGAGGATTGTTTGGGCCTCGCTGATTGTTGGCTGGTTGCGGTGTCGCCCTCAGCGCCGCATCGATTACCGTGTTCATCAAGTCCTGGAAAGATGAATCGCCGAGCACGGGTATGCCTGCCCGATACGCAAGCGCCTGGCTCGACGCCGGTTGATTCGAGCCAGGTTGATTTGAAGCCGTCTGGTTCGCCATTGCCGGCGTGCCGTTTGTCGCTGTCTGTGCGGATCGCGGCCCAGGTCGCAAGAGGTTCAAGGCCAGATTTTCTGCCTCCACGTTCGCGAGCATATTCTCCGACTGCAACTTGCTTACTACTTTCGCCGTCAGCTTTGTGGCTGCGTCATTGTCCTGAGTCTGCAGCTCGGCGACCACCTGGCTCAGAGTGCTTGGGTACTGGCCTTTCGCCAACGCCTCTTCGGCCTTTTGCGCCGCCAGCTTTGGATCGATTGCCGCCACTCGCGCCAGCAGACTCTGTTCCAGGTTGGCGTCGAAGTTTGGCCGGCGGAAATTGTTGACCGTGTCGGGAGTAGACGTTAAAGAACGGGTAGCCGCCAGCAGTTGATAAGCCAGGGGTGCATCGTGCTGCGCCGCAGTCATCACCAACTCCTGCCGCAACTGGGCCGCCCAGCGCTGCATGTTGCCGTTAGTATTTCGCATCATCTCCGCGACGCCGTCGCCGGCAAGGGAGAACAGCGAACGCGCGCGCGCTTCGCTCCGTTTCCACAAGAGATCGGCGGCCGTGATCTGCACGCGGATGCGATTCTCAGGCAGCTTAAGCGTCTGCGCTTGATCGAGAACCTGATCGAGCAACCCGACCGCTCTCTTTTCCGCGGCGTCCTTCGCCTTCTGCTGCTCTTCGTCAGTCTGCTGCGCGGCTGGCGATTGCTGGGCTGAAGTATCCTGCGCCATGGCCGTTGTTGCGGCGCCAAAGCCCACAGATAGTGCAACAAGAAGACCGGCAAGTCGTCTCTCTATCATAATTTCTTACCTCACTAAGAAAAGCTGGCTTGGTTTCGGTAATAATAGCTCAATCGCGTTGAATTGATCGAGCCACGGGAGAAAAAGCTCACATCCTTTTTCCTCGAACCAGAAGTTAGACGCCTTTCACACAGAGATGGTTGGGGTCGTGCGGAAGAATTCTTGTCCCGAAAGAGTCTTTTGACGGTAACCAGGTCAGCTCACGCCCTCCGGTTGAGGTAGGAACGCAACACGGGCGGTGTGATCCTGCGTAACAGCGCGTTCTTCGCCTTCCACTCCATCGCTTTGCTCATCTCGACCAGAAAACGAGTCTCACCGGATTCGAGGGCCGCCACCGGCGTCCCGTCACGATAAAGGACTCGATTGGCTGAATGCGCAGTGATGCGCCCGCCGGGTGTGATGATGCCGGCAAGATTCAGCGGGTCGGCGGCGCTGACGGAGATCAGGTTCTCGATCGCGGGTGCGCGACGAATCGAGCGCACCAGGCCAACGGCTTCGGCGAGTGCGAACTGCTCTCCCGAAATGCCTGCAACAAAGCGTCCACCGCGAATCTCGCCACGCGCTTCCAGGCGATGGTAGATGCGCAACAGCTCGCGCCACGGCAACATCAGGCCTTCCCGTTCGAGCAAGCGTTTGAAGACGACGCCATAGCGGACCAGCAGAATTCGCGCGATCTTTTCTCCCGCTTCACAATTGCCAACGGCAGACAGGATGTCTGCGCTCCCAGCGTTGCGCTGAAGTATTGACCAGCGGCCGGCGCTCGACATTTCATAGACCGCCTCGCGGCGTTTCTTTCTTACGCCCGCGTGCGTCTTGCGATTTGAAGGGGTTAACAATGCGCGCAGACCAGTGAAACTGTCAGAAGTGATCCGCCCGTAAGCTACCAGCTCGCCGAGTGACTCCTCCACCTGATTGCGCAAGAGCTTTGTGCCGTCAACAATGTCACTGAAAAACGACGCGCCACGTGTAGCGAGATAGTCGTAGACAGACTGCGTGATCGTCGAGAAGAAACTAGTCTCATTGAGCGACGAGCCGGGAAAGACTGAGTTCCAGATCGAGAAATTCTTTCGCTTGATCAAAGCAATCGGCGTCGTGCGCACCGGACCAGAGCTGCGGAGTTTTTCCGCGCCGTTTTTTGGCGAAGCCGCTGGAGTAAGCCGCGCCCACATCACTTCACCGGACAAACACAAGGCATCAAGCCACGAGGGATCGTATTCAACCAGGCGGGCCGGCAACAACTCGCCTTCCCAGGCAGCGGCGGGCGCTTCGAAACCTTCCAATTGATCGAGCAATGCCGAAACGCTTTCCGGTCCTTCCATCCGGGTTTCGGGCGCAACCTTTTGCCAAACCAACAAGAACCGCACGAAGTCAGCGCTCGAGACGGGCTCGATTTCCTGACGCAGTCGATTCAGAGTGTAGCTGTGAATGCGCGCGAGCAGTCGACGAGCGCACCATTCAGTCTCCGTCGTGCCGGGCGTAAACTTTCCGCGAATGACAAACCCTTCGGCTTCGAGTTTGAGCAGAGTACCCTCAACATCTTTCAATGCAAGACCGGAAGAAGCGGCGAGACTTTCCAGAGTCATTGGCCCAAGACCTTCGAGTCTGCCGCGAAGAACCTCCACCAGCGCGTCTTCGAATGACCACGTGGTTTGGGCAAAACTCTCCGGCGCGGCGATTAGAGGATCGAGAGCTATTGAAGGAAATATGGCCGTGAGTTGGGGTAAACGTTCGGCGGCAACCCAAAGCCTTGCCGCTGGCAGCGCAGACATCTTGTCTGCCGTGGTTTGTTCGCGCTGCGCGCTCATTGCAGATCGTGTGTCTGCGCTCCCAGCGCAAAGCCTTGCGGCGCGTCGATCAGTTTGCAACTCAAAGAAGTATTGCTGCCATGCCGCACCTTCCTTTTCGGTGATGAAGCCCAACTCGGTTAGCGCGTCGTGCAACTCGTCCGCATTCTCGACCTGCGGCCAGGCTTCTTCGCGCACTCGGTCGATCGCGGCCTGATCCAACCTGCCAATGTCCGCCGCAGTTTCCGGATCGAGCCAGCGACGCTGGAAAACAGCGCGCGTGCGCCGTTCCTCAAGCGGCGCATCATCCAAAAAGGCGTAGGGCCGTGCGTTTAAAATTTCCTGCGCCAGCGGCGATGCTTCGACCATCTCGCGCGCGATTAAATTCTTCTCGCCGCGCTCAATTTCCGTTAACAACGCCTCGAGGCTGTCGACATCCATCGCCTCTTCCAGACAGTCGCGCACCGTTTGGTTGACCAGCGGATGATCGGGAACCTGAATCTCCCCAGCCAAATTCTCCGCGCAGGCCATTTGATCTGGGAACACTGCAGTCATCAGATCGTCGGCATCCATGCGCTGAAGCTGCGCGGGAATTTTCTTGCCTCCCCGGCGGCGCAAGACCGCCAGGGCGCGCGACACGTTCCAGCGCCAGCGAATGTTCCACATCGGCGCGGCCAGTAAAGCCTGTTTCAGTAGGTCACGCACGGTCCTCGAGTTCAAATAACGAAACACCTCATCGAGAGGAAAACTGTGAGTAGGCCCGAGCGAGAGAACGATCGAGTCTTCGGTAGCCGCGGCCTGTAATTCAAAGTTGAATTTGCGACAGAAACGCTTGCGCAACGCCAAGCCCCAGGCGCGATTGAGACGGCTGCCAAACGGCGCATGAATGACCAGTTGCATGCTGCCGCTGTCGTCAAAGAACCGCTCGAGTACGATGTTCTGCTGTGACGGCATTACGCCCAGCGCGGCTTTAGCCGACGCCAGATATTCGCCAATCTGTTCGGCAGCCGCTGGTGAGATTCCCACTTCATCAGTCAACCAATTGACCGCCGCAGCAAAATCAACCGATGAAAGCCGCTCGCCACCTTCGGGCTCGCGAACTTGATCGGAATGATCAGACTGCGCGGCGGCGGCATCACCATTCAGCAAGACTCTTTGGGCGATTTCTTCGCGCAGCCTCGACACAGATTCTGAAAGTTCATGAGTGCGTGCCGGTGCCTCCCCCAGCCAAAAGGGGATCGAAGGCGGTTGCCCGTGAGCGTCTTCGACGCGCACCTTGCCTTGTTCGACACGAAGCACTCGCCAGGACGTGTTACCAAGCTGAAAGATGTCGCCTTGTAGACTCTCGATGGCAAAATCTTCGTTGACAGAACCGATCACTAGACCGCTCGGCTCGAGCACAACCGCATAATCAGCCGTGTCGGGAATGGCGCCGCCAGAGGTGATCGCCGCCAGACGGGCCCCGCGCCGCCCACGCAGACGATGATTTACTGCATCGTGATGCAGATAAGCCGAGCGCCGGCCCCGCTTCGTCGAGAAACCCTCGGAGAGCATGCGCACCACTTCGTCAAAATCCTTACGCTCGAGATTGCGGTACGGATAAGCTCGTCGAACCATCGCAAAGAGCGCGTCTTCGGTCCATTCTTCAGCCGCGACGGAGGCCACTATCTGCTGAGCGAGGATGTCCAGCGGCTGTTCGGGAATCGAAACGCGATCGAGTTCGCCACGCCGCACGGAATCGATCAGCGCGGCGCACTCGATTAACTCATCGCGCGATAGCGGAAAGATTCGTCCTTTCGGAAAGCCTTCGACGGTGTGATTCGATCTGCCGACGCGCTGCAGGAAACTCGCAATCGAACGCGTCGAGCCAAGCTGACATACAAGATTTACATCGCCGATGTCGATACCCAGTTCGAGCGACGCAGTAGCCACCAGGGCGCTTAGCTCCCCAGCTTTCAAACGCTGCTCAGCCGCGAGTCGCTGCTCCCGAGCGAGGCTACCGTGATGTGCGGCGATGTTCTCGTCGCCGAGCCGCTCGCCGAGGTGGCGCGCCACACGCTCAGCCAGCCGCCTCGTGTTAACGAAAATAAGTGTCGTCCGGTGCTCTCTGATTAGTTGGGCCAGTCGATCGTATACCTCATCCCAAACCTCGCCTGACATCACCGCTTGCAGAGGCGACTCTGGTAGCTCAATCGCCATGTCGAGCCTGCGCACGTGGCCGCTGTCGATGATCGTGCAGACAGGCGTGCCGTCTGCTCGAAGGTTTTGCGTGCCTACCAGAAAACGCGCGACTTCTTCGATGGGCCGCTGGGTCGCCGAAAGACCGATGCGGACGAGGCGTGGGTGTCGGGTGTCGGGTGTTGGGGATAGCGTTTCGAGTTTCGAGTTTCGGGTTTCGAGTTCGTGCTGACCGACGAGTTGCTCAAGCCGCTCCATCGAAAGCGCGAGGTGTGACCCACGCTTGTCACCGACGACTGCGTGAATCTCGTCCACAATCAGCGTGCGCGCCGTCTGCAGCATGCGGCGGCCGCCTTCACTGGTCAGCAGTATGTAGAGCGATTCAGGCGTCGTGACGATGATATGTGGTGGCCGCTTAATCATCGCGGTGCGCTCGGCTGCGGACGTGTCGCCGGTTCTGACCAACGTTCGAATATTGACCTGGGGCAGGACCATCGCGTGCAGCTCTTGCTGAATTCCTTCCAGCGGTGTCTGCAAATTGATCTGGATGTCGTTCGAGAGTGCCTTAAGCGGCGACACGTAGACGACGTGCGTCGTCTCATCGAGCTTGCCATCGAGACCGAGCATTACCAGGTCGTCAATCGCCGCCAGAAACGCCGCGAGAGTTTTACCAGATCCGGTTGGCGCGGCAATCAGGGTGTTTTGCTGATTCTTGATCGCCGGCCACGCCAGTTCCTGCGCGCGCGTAGGCGCAGCAAACCGCTTCGCAAACCAGTTCGCAACCGCTGGATGGAAAAGACTGGGCTTCATGGGTTCGGACATTATAACTTCACTTGCTGGAAATTGCACGCATGAATCACGAGCCCAACCATGAAACGAGCTTGGGGCCTTTGCTCCTTTGCGCCTTTGCGTGAAACAATTCTGAGCCTTATGCGGAAACAAG
>WNGD01009724.1_pt1 | contig 14903 bp, 14 predicted proteins | sample 5400671 | NCBI WGS metagenome assembly WNGD01 (sample SAMN13153369, study PRJNA577476) | soil metagenome | isolation source: 40 cm soil or saprolite under grassland replicate 2 | place: USA:California | collected 2016-06-15 | reverse complement strand
GTCATCGGCGCGTTCTTCGCAGTCACCGCTGCACAGTGCGCGCTCCTTGCCCTGCGCGCGCCGGTGCCGCTCATCGCCTGCGCGGGCGCGCTCGCCGGGTTCGCCTTCTCGTACGGCACAGTGATCTGGGAGACCTCGCTCCAGGAGCAGGTCCCCCGCGAGAAGCTCTCCCGTGTCAGCGCATACAACTGGATGGGGGCCATGGCGTTCCTGCCGGCCGGCTATGCGATCGCGGGTCCGGTCGCGGACGCGATCGGGACGTCGACGTCGCTCTGGATCGGCGCCGCCTGGATCGTCGTCTCGACCGCGGCCGTCCTCTGCGTCCGCGACGTCCGGGACTTCCGCGCCCGCGACACGAGCGCCGAGACAGCGGCCGCACTCGCGCCCGGCTAGGCGCCGCTTGCCGGCGCCGCCCTCAGGATGCGCGGCTCTGCCGCGCGTCCGTCTGCACCGACCGGTCGACACGCACGAAGACAGACGCGCGGTGCTAGGCCGACTGCTCGATCGCCGCGCGGAAGGCTCGCAGGTAGTCGGCGACCATGCGCTCGGGCGAGAAGCGCTCCTCGGCGGCACGCCGCAGCTCCAGCGGCTCGAGCCGGTCGGCCTCCTCGAGCGCGGCCGGGATGATCCGCCAGTCGTCGACGATGATCCCGCTGCGGCCGTGCTCGATCACCTCGGGCACCGAGCCCCAGTGCGTCGCGATCACTGGCGTACCGCACGCCATCGACTCAATCATCACGAGTCCGAACGGCTCCTCCCACTCGATCGGAAAGAGCGTCGCCCGTGCGTTCTGGAGCAACTCCACCTTCTCGCCGTGGGTGACCTCGCCGAGGTACTCGATGTGGCCCGGCCGCAGGTGCGGCGCGATGAACTCGCTGAAGTACTCCTCCTCACGCGGCTCCCGCTTCTTGCCGGCCATCTTCAGCGGCAGGCCGGTCTCCATCGCGACGGCGAGCGCGCGGTGGGCACCCTTCTCGGCGTTGAAGCGGCCGAGGAAGAGGAGGTAGTCGCCGCGGTGACGCGCCATCGGATAGACCGAGAAGTCGAGCGCGTTCGGGATGTTCGCGATCCACGGCAGCCCGGGCCGCGGCTTGCGCTGGTTCATCGAGATCGAGACGAGGCCGGTCGACGGCGAGACGCGGGCAATCTGCTCGTACAGATCGCCGGGCTCCCCGAGGAGCGGCCCGTGCACCGTGTGGACGACGGGCGTCGGCACCGCGCCGCCGATCACGGCCGCGGGCGGGCCCGAATGGTCGTTGATCACCTCGAACGCGTCGGCCCGCTCGAAGCAGCCGAGCGCGTGGCGGACCTCGACCTGCGACCGGCCGATCTCGTGACTCGGCGCGACCTCGTAGATGTACGCGAGCTTCGCTTTCGTGCGCGAGTCCCCGGAGGCGAACAGGGTCACTTCGTGCCCCGCATCGACGAGGCCGTCCGCCAGCAGCGAGACGATCCACTCGATCCCGCCGTAGCCCGTCGGCGGCACGGGAAACCACACCGGCGCGAGGATCGCGACCTTCACACGGCCTCCACCTTGACGGTGCCGCCGGCCAGCCGCACGTCCCAGAGCAGGTCGAAGGCGCGCACCCCTGTCAGCCGGACGTCGCCCGCCCAGGACGGGAGCTCCAGCGGGGCGACGGTCTCGAGCACCTGCCGGCGGGGATCGGGCTGCAACCCGAGCAGGAGCTGGAGCAGCAGTACCGGTGTTCCGGCGGCCCACGCCTGCGGACGGGCGGCGGTCGGGTAGGCGATCGGGAACGACGTCTCCGAGCGCGGGAGGCCGGCGAAGACCTCCGGCAGCTGGTGGTTGAAGTGTCCGGCCGCGGCGAGCATCGTCCGGACGATCCGCTGCGCCTCGGGCCAGCGGGCGTAACGCGCGAGACCCCAGGCGATCAGGGAGTTGTCGTGCGGCCAGACCGTGCCGTTGTGGTACGAGAGCGGGTTGTACGCGGCGTCGTCGGTCGACATCGTCCGCACGCCCCAGCCCGACCAGAGCTCGTCGCCCATCAACCGGTCGACGATCAGCCCCGCGCGGCCCGACGGGACGATCCCGCTCCAGAGCAGATGGCCCACGTTCGAGCAGAGCGCGTCCACCGGCTGCTTGTCGGCGTCGAGCGCGAGCGCGTAGTAGCCGCCGCGCTCGTCGACCCAGTACGCCTCGTCGAAGCGGGAGCGCAGCTCGTCGGCCTCCCGCTCCAGCCGCTCGGCCAGAGCGGCGTCGCGCCAGACCTCGCGCGCGAGCTCGGCCGTGCGGCGCTTCGCGTCGAAGACGTAGCCCTGCACCTCGCAGGGCGCGATCGGCGTCCGCGCGAGCCGTCCGTCCTCGAACCGCTGGGAGTCGCCGGAGTCCTTCCACGACTGGTTCTCGAGGCCGCGCTCGGTGCGGCGCTGGTACTCGACGAAGCCGTCGCCGTCGCGGTCGCCGAACTCGTCGATCCAGCGGAGCGCCGTGAGCGCCGGCTCCCTCAGCTGGCGTACGAGCTGGGTGTCGTCGGTCCAGCGCCAGACCTCCGAGAGCAGGACGAGGTAGAGCGGAGTCGCGTCGACGGTCCCGTAGTAACGGTCGAACCAGGTACGGGCCGCCTTCCCGCGGCGCACCTCGTGGACGATCTTGCCCGGCTCTGCGTCGCGCGACGGGTCGTCCTCGGTCGCCTGCAGCTCCGCCAGCACCTCGAGCGCGTTGCGCGCGAGCTCCGGCCCGAACAGCAGCGTCTGCAGGCAGGTGATGATCGTGTCGCGGCCGAAGACGGTCATGAACCACGGCATCCCGGCTGCGGGCAGGCGGCCGATCCCGCCGCGGCCGTCTCCGGTCCGCATCCGCAGCGAGGCGAGGTCGGCCACCGACTGCTGGAACGTCCGGTTGAGATCGTCCCACTCTGCGCGGAGCTGCGGCACGCGAAGCTGCCAGGCTGCGAGCGAGTCGCGGACGCGCGAGCGCTCGTCGCCGAAGCGGCGCTCGACGACGCGCGGCGCGGTCTCCACCTCGTCGATCGAGGGGATGACGTCGATGCGGAGGTCCCAGATCTCGCGCGGCCGGAGCTCGACGCGCCAGCTCATCCCGTGCCCGTCGGTGTCGCCGCGACGGGAGAGGAAGAGCTGCGTCCAGCCGGACGCTTCCGGATCGGCGAGCACGAACTGGTTGTTGCGCTCGTCGTAGCGGGGCGCGACCGCCTCGGGCAGCGGGCGGGCGGACTCGGGGTTGCCGAGCGCAAAGTCGTGCTCCTTGACCGACAGGATGTCCGCGAAGTCGGCGCCGATCTCGAGCCCGAGGTCGAACGAGATCGTCTCCATGCTCTGGTTCTGCATGACGACGTGGTCCTGCATTCCCTCGCCGACGAAGCGCTCGCGCTTGACGGAGAGCACGTCCTGCGGAAGGCCGCCGACGACCGGGTTGCGCAGGAAAAAGGCCGCAGAGAAGTACTCCACCTTCCCCGACGACAGGAGCAGCGGCGTCGCGCCGTTGATCGTCAGCTTCAGACGGGAAAGGAAGCGCGTGTCGTCCGCGAAGAGACCGGCGGTGACACCGTCCAGGTCGCCGAGCTCGTCGCAGATGCAGAAGGTCGCGCCCTCGAGGATCGTGAGCTGAGTCATTCGCTCCGGTGGATTCGGCCTCCGCTGGACTGGCTCAGCGCCTTGACCACGATCTCGTCGACGTTGACGTGCGGGGGCCTCGTCAGCGCGAAGAGGACGCACTCGGCGACGTCCTCTGCGGTCAAGGGCTCGACCCCGCGATAGACGGCGGCCGCCTTCTCGGCGTCGCCCTTGAAGCGGACGAGCGAGAACTCCGTCTCGACGAGGCCTGCGTCGACCGTCGTCAGCCGGATCGGCCGGCCGAGCAGATCCTCGCGGAGCGCATAGGTGAAGCCTCGCTCCGCGAACTTCGCAGCCACGTACGTCGCACCGTTCTCGTACGCCTGGCGGCCTGCGACCGAGCCCATGTTGACGATGTGTCCGCCGTCGCGGAGGTATGGCAAGCAGAGCCGCGTCATGCGGACGAGCCCGTTGACGTTCGTCCCGAAGACGGTGCGCTCGTCCTCCTCGCTCGACTCCCAGAACGGGTGGCGCCCCAGTGCGAGCCCGGCGTTGTTGAAGAGGATGTCGATGCCGCCGCCGAGGCGCTCGACCGCCTCCGCGACGAAGCGCGCACAGCTCACCGGGTCGGTGACGTCCAGCTCGAGCGCGATCTCGGTCTCGAGCCGCTCGACGCGGCGCGCGCCTCCGGCGACGCGGACGCCCGCTTCGGCGAGCGCCCGCGCGGTCGCCTTGCCGATGCCGCTCGAGGCGCCGGTCACGATCGCGGTCTTGCCATCGAGGCTGACACCCGCCACGGCGGGTGACTCTAACGACCGACGAGCGGCAGCCGACGGCGCTGGAGCGCGCCCCCGCGGGCGTGCTCCACCTGCAGCGTCGTGTGGGTCAGCCCGAACCGGTCGGCAAGCATCCGATCGAGCCGCGCCCGCGCCGCGTGGCAATCGGCGTCCTGCCGGACGAGGACATGCGCCGACAGCGCGAGGAATCCGCTCGTGACCGTCCAGACGTGCAAGTCGTGGACGTCCACGACGTCCGGGTCGCTGCGCAGCGCCTCCTCGATCGCCCGGGGATCTCCGGGCGAGGTCTCGAGGAAGATCCGGCCCGACTCCCGCAGCAGACCTACGCTCGACCAGAACATAAGCGCGGCGACCCCGAGGCCGGCGATCGGATCGAACCGATCCCACCCGGTCGCGAGGACGAGTCCGCCCGCGAGGGCCGTGCCGGCGAACGCGGCGAGGTCGGTGGCGAGATGGATGAAGGCGCCGCGGACGTTCAGGCTGTCGCGGCTCGCGCGCGAGAGCAGCATCGTGGCGACGAGGTTGACTGCGACGCCGCCCAGCGCGACCGCGAGCACGATCCCGCCGCGGACGTCGGGCGGATCGACGAGGCGGCGGACGGCGCCGTAGACGATCCAGATTCCCGCCAGGAGCAGCGTGACGCCGTTGACCTGCGCGGCGAGGATCTCGACGCGGCCGAACCCGAACGTCCACCGGCCGCGCGCCGGTCGCGCCGCGATCGAGGCTGCGAAGAGCGCGAACCCGAGTGCGGCCGCATCGGTGAGCAGGTGCCCCGCGTCGGCGAGCAGGGCGAGCGAGCCGGCCACGATCCCGGCCGCAACCTCCGCCGCCATCAGCGCGACGATCAGCCCGAGCGCGACCGCGAGCAGCCGCCGGTCGGCCGACCGGCCGCGGTCGTGCTGATGATGCTCGTGCACGCTTACAGCCTAGGCGGAGGCGCGGGCGGCGGCGATTCGCTCGACCGGAGTCGGATGCGAAAAGAGGAGCAGATAGACCGGCCGCGGCGGGTCGAGGTCGCTGAGGTTCGCGAGCGCGAGCTCGCGGTGGGCGGTCTCGAACGCGGCCAGGTCGTGCGTCAGCTCCAGCGACCAGCGGTCGGCCGCGCGCTCCCACCGGCGCGAGAGCGCGCTCCCGGGCGCAAGCGCGAGGAGCTCGAGCCCCAGGCCGAGCAGCAGGACGAGCGGCGCCTGCCGCGGGTCGGCGGCGCGCGAGCCGAGCACCGCCCAGACGACGAGAACCGAGACGACGGCTCCGACCATCCCGAGCAGCGTCCCTTGCAGCACGTGCCGGTCGCGTCGGTGTCCGAGCTCGTGCGCGACGACGAGCCGAACCTCCGCGGGCGCGGCCCGCTCGAGCAGCGTGTCGAAGAGGACGACGCGCCGCGTGCGGCCGAGGCCCGAGACGTACGCGTTGACCTTCGTCGTCCGCCGGCTCGCGTCGGCGACGAGCACCTCACGAACAGGCACCCCGGCCCGGTCCGCGAGCGCGTACAGCTCGGCCGCGAGCGACTCGTCCGCGAGCGGCCGGAAGCGGTTGAAGAGCGGCTCGAGCACGACGGGAGCTACGAATGACAGCAGGAGCACGGCAAGCGCGAACGCCGCCGCGGCGGCGGCCGGCCACGCGCTCGGCAGCGCACGCGCCAGCCCGACGAGGCCGAGCTCCGCCAGCGCGGTCAGGACGATCCCGACGGCGGCTCCCTTCGCCCGGTCCGCCAGCCATCCGCGCGCCGTCTGCGTGGAGAAGCCCCAGCGCCGCGAAAAGAGAACCGAATCGTTCATTTCTGCGAAACCGAGGGTACGAATATCGGTGGGTACTATTTGACAATGGCCAGCGCTGACGTAGTGGGACGTCTCCGGACGAGCGAAGACTCGGTCGCGCTCGCGTCCCAGCTGCGCCGTCTGACGCGGATCGCGACGGCCGTCGCGCTGCTGACGAGCCCGGCGGCGTACATGTGGTTCCACAACGAGCTCGGGCTGAGCGTCGGCTGGGCGATCGCCGCGACCGCCGGCACGGTGATCGGCTTCCGCGGCTTCGTCGACCTGATTGTCCGCCGCCTGATCCCTTGGCCGAGCCTCTTCGGCACCGAGGACGCGCGCCTGCGCGAGGAGGACATCGTCAACCGGCGGCGCGCGTGGACGTGGCGTTTCTACTTCCGGGTCGGCATTTTCTTCGCCGGCCTGATCACCGTCGTCTTCCTCTATCGCTACTTCACCGCGCCGGTCGGGACGTCCGTCACCTGGTGGGGAGCGGGGATGAGCATCCTGCGCGGGATCGGTCACGTCCTCAAAACGCCCGCGCTGTGGGTCCAGATCGTCTTCGTCTTCTTCCTCTTCATGGCGAACTTCCTCATCTTCATGGGCCCGATGATGCTGATGGGCATCTCTCAGATCCGCGGCTACGAGCCCGGCGACGCCGAGTGGGGCGTCCGCCTCGAGGACGTGCGCGGCCAGGCCGAGGCGAAGGAGGAGGTGCGTCGGGTCGTCAGCCTCTGGCAGTCTGGAGAAGCATTCGAGAGGGCCGGCGGCAAGCGCGAGCGGGGGCTGCTCTTCAACGGGGCGCCGGGCACGGGCAAGACAATGCTCGCGAAGGCGATCGCGACCGGCTTCAACTCGCCGTTCGTCTCGATCCCGGGCTCGGGCTTCGCGCAGACCTTCATCGGCATCGACGCGTTGATCGTGCGCTGGCTCGCGCGCAAAGCGAAGAAGCTCGCCCGCAAGTGGGGCGGCCAGTGCATCGTCTTCATCGACGAGATCGACGCCGTCGGCATGCGGCGCCAGGCCATGCAGGGACAGTCGATGACGGTCGGGGACGAGGCGATCAACGACCTTCTCTTTTACGGACCGTACGGCGCGCTCAACCCGAGCGGCGACCTGATCGTCGAGTCCCGGGCCTGGCGCGAGCGGATGTTCGAGCAGCGGGCACCCGAGCGCACGTCGCCCTACCCACCGTGGGCCCGCAAGATCGGCAACATCCTCAACCAGGGCATCTTCCCCGGCATGATGGGCGGCCAGGGACAGCTGGCGCTGAACCAGCTGCTCGTGACCATGGACGGGATCGACAACCCGCCCTTCATGCGCCGCTTCTGGACGAACCGCGTCAACTCGCTGCTCGACGCGGTCTATGTCGTTCCGCGGCGCATCGGCAGGCTGAGCCTCCGCATGCCGCCGCCGCGTCCGCGCCGCGAGCAGATCTACTTCATCGGCGCCACGAACGTTCCGATGGACCGGCTCGATCCGGCCCTGACGCGGCCTGGCCGGATGGGCCGCCACGTCTGGTTCCGGACGCCGACGAAGGATGACCGGAAGGACATTTTCGAGCTGTACCTCGACAAGGTCGCGCACGACCGCGAGCTCGACACGCCGACCCGGCGCGACGAGATCGCCCGGATCACGAACGGCTATTCGCCGGCGATGATCGAGCAGATCTGCTCGATGGCACTGACCAACGCCCACCACGAGGGAGTGGCGCAGTTCGACTGGCGCCACCTCGTCGACGCGATGACCGCGATCGAGTCCGGCACGGCGATCGGCGTCCAGTACGTCGAGCACGAGACGCGCGCGGTGGCTATCCACGAGGCCGGCCACGCAGCCGCGGCCCACGTCTACCGGCCCGACCTCGAGTCGAGCCGGCTCTCGATCAAGATGCGCGGCGGATCGCTCGGGCACCACCAGGCGTTCGAGAAGGAGGAGCGCTTCAGCAGCTGGCACAGCGAGGAGATGGGCGCGCTCGTGCACACCCTCGGTGCGATGGCCGCCGAGCATGTCTTCTACGGTCAGAACTCGAACGGCGTCGGCGGAGACCTGCAGAGCGCGACCACGCGCGCAGCCTGGATGGTCGGCGCGGCCGGAATGGGCCCGCAGCCGATCGAGCTGACCGGGGTCAAGTTCGCGGACGAGACCGAGGAGCAGACGCGCAGGCGGCTGATGAAGCGCTTCGAGCAGGTCGGCCTGACGCTGATGAACCGCACGCGCGGCGGCGTCGACTTCCACGCCGACCCTATCGCCTCTGTCCTGAACGACCCGCACAAGCGCGCGCTCGCGGCGCAGATCCTCGGCCAGGCGTACGTGACGGCCGAGAACTTCGTCGCCGCGAACAAGGACGCCGTCGAGCGCATCGCCGACCTCGTGATCGAGAAGCAAGAGCTCTACGGCGACGAGCTCATGCAGCTGCTCGAGCAGCAGCACCTGCGCCGGCCCGAGATCGACTGGACGAAGGAGGAGACATGGCCTCGGATGTGACCGGCGTCGAGGCCGCTCCGACCGCGCCAGAGAAGCGTCCGCCGGCGCCGGCGCGCCGCCGCCCCTATCGGATGCGTTTCGTGCTCCTCTACGCGACGCTCGCGGGAGTGCTCGGCGCGGCGATCGCGGGCGTCGTCCTACTGGTCGGCACGGGGTCCGGCAGCACCTCGGGCGGGCCGTGGTCGACGTGGGAGCCCAGCGGTGGGCAGACCTCGCGCACCAACCAGATCGCGCAGCACATCAGCGCCACCTACCGGCTGGCAAACGGGCATCAGCTCGTCGACGTCGTCGGCAAGCCGCCGACCGTCCAGGACGTGCCGATCCGGGCGGTCGCGATCCAGGGCTCGGGCGGAAGCGGCGACAAGGTGGCGCTGATCGACGACAAGAACAGCCTCATGTTCGTCCTCTGCGGCCGCGGCACGTCGTGCGCGATCGCCGAGGGCGCGCCGACGATCGAGCGCGGCCGGCTCGTGCGCCGCGAGGGGCTCGAGCTCGCGCTCTACACGTTCAAGTACATCGGCTCCGTCGATCACGTCGTCGAGTTCATGCCGCCGCGCAAGGGCGCGCAGCCGACCTACGTCCTCTACTGGAGCCGCACCGATCTCAAGAACGAGCTCAAGCAGCCTCTGCACGACACGCTGACCCTGAAGACGCCGAAAGCGATGGGCATCACGCCGCGCGAGACGGCGACGATCGACCGGCTGACCGAGCCGCACATGTTCAAGTTCACGCTCCAGCAGGCGCAGCAGGGCGACGCGATCCTCGTCCTCGCTCCCGCGCTGTAGCTTGGATCTCCCCACCGCTCTGACCCCAGCCGCGACCGCGGTCGCCGTCTGGGTCGCAGCCGGGTCGAATCGCCTGCTCACGGGCATTCTTCGTGGCGTCGCGGCAGCCGTCGCCGTGGTCGCGGACTACGGGCTGTGGCAGCGTCGCGGCAAGCCGTGGCACGACCCGGCGGTAATCGTCCTGCTGCTGCCGTCCCTCGCCTGCGCGCTGTGGATCGGCGTCGGCGGGACGGTGCTCGACGTTCCTCGCAGCGAGGCCGGACGGCTCCTGTTCGAGGTCGGACCGGGGCTCGCGCTGACCGGGCTCGTGACAACGGTCATCAGCTATCACGGCCGCCGTCGCCCGTTGTCGGCGTAACCACGGCGGTGGCTCGGCCGTTTTCCCTCTGTCCACCCGAACCGCGGGCGAAAAAGGAGAGATCCAATGTTGCTTCTCGTCCTTCTGGCGCTGCTGGCGATCGTCGCCTTCGGCGTCGGATTCACGATTCACTGGCTCTTCGTCGTCGCCGCCGTGCTCGCGTTGGTCTGGCTGATCGCCCTGTTCGCAGGCGGAATCGGCGCTAACCGCGCCGGTTGGCGACGCTGGTAGCTGATTACCGAGCCGGAGCGGCTCTCCTAGGCCGCTCCGGCTCGTTCCGCTTCTAGGCCCTTCGTCCTTTCGAGTGGGCCGAAAGGCCCATTGACCGGGCGCGCGCGGATGCCGATCCTGAAGGGGTCGTGTCGCGTACTGAAATCCTGCTCTGGATCGTCGCGCTGTTCGTCCTCGAGGTGAACCACCTGAAGTGGATCTGGTGGGAGCACTGGGACTGCCGCGGTTGCAAGCGCAAGAACAAGGACTGCGGCTGCGAGACGACCAAGTGGGTCATGTACCTGTAGGCGCGGACAGGGTACGAGGGCTTCGACGGCGGCCGCGGGGCCGCCGTCGTCGTTTCGCGCAAGAACCGCGGCCGGGCGGCGTCATAACTCGTTGACGGCGGAATCCCCGTTCGCCGTCTCCCCGACGTCGGGCGGGGCCGGGGAAGCCGCAACCTCGACTCCGCCCGCGTCCCCCGCCCATCCGTGCAGCGCCCGCCCGAAGCGACGCGGCAGCGTCTTGCAAAGGCGCCGGAGGCGCTTCACGCGTGGTTCGTTCGGGGCCTGAAGCCAACCCCTGCGTAACAATCGAAACCATGTCCGCCGCGACCGGCATGACGGGCGCGGCTCACTGCGGCCCTGCGTCAGCAGGCGAACACCGGAAAGTCGTCATGGCGCCGCAGGCGCCGGACTTCCCGGCGGAGTGGGCGGTGCAGGGCTCGAACCTGCGACCCCCTGCTTGTAAGGCAGGTGCTCTCCCAGCTGAGCTAACCGCCCACGATGGTGCCCCCAGCGGGATTCGAACCCGCGCTACGGCCTTGAAAGGGCCGCGACCTAGGCCGCTAGTCGATGGGGGCCAGGTTCGGTCAGGATACCGGCGAGATGGGCGAGGAGATCACGTACGAGTGGCGGGGCATCTTCGAGAACGCCGAGCTGAACGCGCTCCATGCGGAGGCGTTCACCCACCGTGTTCTCGCGGAGGACTGGAGCGGCCAGGTGGAGAGGCACAGCCTCGGCTGGGTCTGCGCTCGCGATCGCGACGGGCTCGTCGGCTTTGTCAACGTTCCGTGGGACGGCGGCGTTCACGCCTTCATCCTCGACACGATGGTCACGGCTCGGGCGCGTAACCAGGGAGTCGGAACGCGGCTCGTCGCGGTCGCGGCCGCCGGGGCACGCGCCGCCCGATGTGAGTGGCTCCACGTCGACTTCGACGATCATCTGGGCGCGTTCTACTTCGACGCTTGCGGGTTCACGCCCACGAACGCCGGGCTCATCGCTCTCTAGGGCAGCGTCAGGCGTCAGAATCGCCGGGTGGACGCGCCCCAGGTCAGCCTGCTCCGCTGGCTTCGCCGCCAGCTGCGGGAGCCGACGCCGATCCGCGAGCACCTCGAGGCCGCGGTGGCGAACGACGATCCGGCGGAGGCCCGCCGGCTCGTGGCCCGGCTACCCTTCTCCGAGGCGCAGCGCAGAAACGTGGAGCAGCTGCTCGACGCCTGGGACCGTCGCCGGGGCCGGTAGCTCAGTTGGTAGAGCAGGGGACTTTTAATCCCAAGGTCGCAGGTTCGATCCCTGCCCGGCCCATAGGAAATAGCCTGCTAATACGATTTTCCAGGCGCAGAGAACCGGCTCTCACGCGTCTGCGCGTAAAAAATGAGGTAAACTCTCACCGGAGCGAGAGACCGGATGGCTTCACTTCAGGCACGCCACTCGAGGAACTGCGCGCTCGGCCGGTCATGGACGACCTTCGCGGACGCCGCCCCGGGCCGCGGTTGCACGTGCCGGCGGGGGCCTGCCTACTACGTGGTCGTGAGCCTCGACGGCGGAGGCGTGGCACGAGAGCCGGTCGGCCACAATCGCAAGGAGGCGGAGAGACGGCTACGGGCAACAGAGGTACGGATCGATCAGGAGGTCTTCGAGCCGACCGACAACGTCACCTTCGGTGAGTGGTGCGATTCCTGGCTCAGTGGGCTGCGGCGCACGGAGACGACGCTCCGGACGTACCGGCCGACGCTCGAATACGCAAAGGAGGTGATCGGTCGGAAGCCGCTTCGGAAGGTGACAACCTCTGACGTGCGAGCAATCCTCGAGCACATCGAGCGGACGAACAAGTCGAGGACGCCGCCGCGCGAGATCTCCCCTACCACTCTCGCGAAGCACCTTCGTCAGCTCGGCGCCTGCCTGCAGGCGGCGAAGGTCGAGCGGAAGATCGGTGAGAACCCGGTGCGCCTGCTCTCCCCAAGCGCGAGGCCGAAGCCGAAGAAGAAGCGGCCGAGCTACTTCACAAATGACGAGCTCGCCCGTCTCTGGCCGCAGCTGACGGAGTGGGCGGTGATCTCGTACCTCTGCCGAACGGCCGTCGTGACAGGGATGCGCTTCGGCGAACTCGCTGCGCTGCGTTGGGACGACATCAATCTCCTTGCCGGCGAGATCGTCGTCTCGAGGACGTACTCACCAGGCGTAGGTGAGAAGGAGACGAAGAGCGGCGAGCCGCGGACCGTCGATCTCGTACCGCAGGCGAAGCGTCTCCTCGAGGAGTGGTATCCGCAGACGACTGGACACGGTCTGGTCTTCGAGCGTGGCGAAGCCGGCGGCTACCTAGACGGCGGCAAGGTCCTCGACCTTCTCTACACGGCGATGAAGAACGCACGGATCCCCCGCGTGAGCGAGCGCGGCGGAAAGCGCACGTTTCACTCATTCAGGCACACGTTCGCGAGAATCACGCTCGAGAGTGGGGTCCAGCTCGAGTGGGTGCAGGCGCAGCTTGGACACTCGACGATCATGCTGACGCGCGATCTCTATGGGGCTTGGTCGCGCAAAGCGGAGAAACTGGCGGCGCGCAGGCTCAAAGGCAAGTTCGTCGTGTAGCCACCAGTCGGACAGCGGCGGCGTCTCTTGAGAACGCGCGACCACCATGCTCGAGAGCGCGGGCGCAGATCCGCTGCGTTGACAGACCTCTAGACTCGACTGAAGGCAGGCGTCAGCTCAGCGGGCGTCACGACTCGGCCGCCGCGAGGAAGAGCTGTGACCTCAAGCGGCGAGCCGTTTTCCCAGGCCTCGAGTTCGTCTGGGCGAAACAAACACCGACGAGATCCGGGCAGACGCCTATGCGGGATGGAGTTCGTGCGGGTGAGTTCGTGAATCGTCCTCGTCGAGCAGTGAAGCCGCTCTGCGACGTCCTCGACCAACAGATAGGGGCTGCCGATGGCTTCAGAGCTCGCTGTCAATGCCACTCTCCATCCTGCGCGCCAGCGTCGAGGGCTTCCGCCCAGAACGAGCAGAGCCTTGTCGCCGGCAGTTCTCCTTGCTCGATCGCCCAATAGACGGCCCGCCGCGACAAGCGCGGACTGACGCCACCTGGTCCGGTGAGAGCAGCTCAGGCCGATCCGGGTCAGCGCTCAATCGCACGCTCCATGGGTCGTCTCTCGGGCCCGTGCACCATCTTGGTGCGCTCGATCGCCTGCTCGCGGAAGAACCGGATCTGGAATGCGCGAGTGACCGCAGGGGTGCTGTACCCGCACCTTTCCGCCACGGCGCGCAGTGCGTCCTCTTGCTCGAGGGCGAGCCGGGGAGGGAGTGTGCCGAGCCATCGGCCTGCGCGCCCAAGTGCGGCGCGGCGCTCTGCCGCGGGCGATTCGCGAGTGACACCCGCCGAAAGCTCTCGAGCTCTCCACTCGATTCCGCAGACCCGGTGTGCGAGCAGTTCGCGCCAGGCGTCCGCGCCTCGCTCGCGCACGAGCTCGTCCGGGTCTTTCTCCGGGGCGAAAGCCGCCGGGTCGACGACGTAGACGGTGGGGCCGAGTGCGGCTCGGGCCGAATCCTCGACGGCCCGCGCGGTTGCGCGGCGGCCGGCGTCGTCGTTGTCGAGGCAGAGCGTGACGGTCTCGATGCCGCGTCGGCGGAGGCGCTCGAACGCCTGGGGGCGGATCGAGGTGCCGCCGAGCGCGGCGACGTTTCCGATGCCGCGGGCGCGGAGCTGGTGGACATCGATCAGGCCTTCGACGACGACGAGCTGGCCGGGCGCTCCATGGATTCTGGGAAACGTGTCCGAGAGGCCGTAGAGCGGCAGGTTGGTGCGGGCTGCGCCGCGCAGGTAGAGGTAGCGTGACTCGGCGTTCTCGGTGTCGTCGAGCGCTCGCGCCCAGAGGGTGCCGATCCGTCCGTAGTCGTCTCGCCAGGCGCCGCAAAGCCTGCCGGGCCAGCGCGAGTCGGCGACGACGCCGCTCGCCTTGATCTCACCTTCCCCGTAGCCCGTGCGTTCGAGCAGTTCGCATGTACGTGCCGCGGCCGGAACGAGCCCGAGCCCGGCTTTCTCGATCGTGTCCCTCGGGAAGCCGCGCCGCTCGAGGTAAGCCCTGGCCTGGGTTCCATGCTCGCCTGTGAGCTCGCGCTGGCAATGGTCGAAGAACGCTTGCAGCAGGTCGGCGCGCCGATCGCGGGGCTGTGCGCGGTCGAGTGGCGAGGGGTCGACGCCGGCGCGCTCGGCGATCTCTTTCACGGCGCGGATGAAGTCGGCGCCCGTCGGGACGGTGCCTCCGTTGATGTACTCGGTCCAGAGGACCGCGCGGTCTTCGCCGTGGATGTAGAGGCCCCGCGGCAGCAGGGGCAGCGCGTGGGCGACGACGCGGTCGGCGCGTACCCCGAAACGCGCCTTCGTGTGCTGGTAGTTGGTCGCCACCCAGCCGTGCGCGTCGCGGCGCCAGCCGAACTCGGGAAAGACCTGAGGGAGCCGCTCGAACACCGCCGGTATCACCGCCTCGGCGTAGAAGTCGCCCGCGCGTGTGGGTGGACGACCGTTCTCGACCGTCAGAATCCCTCCTCGTCGAGGAGCCGCTCGATCGCTTCAGTGGCGATCTCGCGCTCGCAAAGTCCAAGCTGGCGCGCCGAGACCCGGAGCCGCTCGACCAGCCCCAGGGGAAGGCTGGTCGAGAACGGGGCGAGCAGCGCCGGCGCCGTTGGCGTCGCCGCGCCGTGTCGATGCT
>WNGD01015693.1_pt1 | contig 14906 bp, 18 predicted proteins | sample 5400671 | NCBI WGS metagenome assembly WNGD01 (sample SAMN13153369, study PRJNA577476) | soil metagenome | isolation source: 40 cm soil or saprolite under grassland replicate 2 | place: USA:California | collected 2016-06-15 | reverse complement strand
CGGACATCAGGCCGCGCGGAGCGCGGAGCACGGTCATCGGGGAACCAGCTCCCCCTTGAGGACCTTGCCGATCGTGTTCTTCGGCAGCCCGCCGGCATACACCGCCACCGGCTTGCCGGGAGATGCCTGCGCGGTCCCGCGCAGGATGATCGCCAGGTTGAAACTCATCGCTGCCGCCCTTCCCGACGACCGCCGACAGTCTGCTTGCTCAGTCTGCGGACTTCCGGTACGTCCGAGTACGGGCGATGTTCCCGGACTGCCGGGACCTTCGCCACCAGGGTTAGGCGGGTAGTGCTGATGCCGGGCCAGGGGTGGCCGCCACGGCCGCGCGCTGGCCGGCTGAGCCGAGCCACTCAGTCATCGCCCTGGCGGTGTCCCCCGGCACCTCAAGCTGCGGCACGTGACCCACGCCGGAGAACACGACAAGCGACCAGGACGGCTGCGCGCGGACCGCCGCCAGCGCAGCCGCGACCGGCACCAGCCGGTCGCGCGCGCCGTGCAGCATCAGCACCGGGCAGCCGACCGAGCGGAGCTGCCGCCGGTACGACGGGCTCCGGACATGGCCGATGACCGATCGCATTGCGGCGGCGAAGTCCTGGCCGGTTCCCGGGAAAGCGGCACGCCGGCGCGCGACCTCGACGTGCCGGGCGACGATGTCGGCCGGTATCCGCGAGACGTCCGCGCAGCACAGCGACAGGATCCTGGCGACCAGCGCCTCCGGCGGCATGCTGCGGCGGCGGCTCATCAGCACCCGGTTGAGCCCGGGCATCAGGTAAAGCGCGAACAGCCCGGCGACGGTCGGGTCCGGCCGGGCAGGCACGAACGGCAGCGCCGGGTCGACAAGTATCAGGCCGGCCACCGCGCCGGGCTCGGCGCTCGCCTCCAGCAGCGAGATCATGCCGCCCATCGAGTTGCCCAGCAGGATCACCGGCCACGCTGGGCCGGCCGCACCCGCGGGCCTGGCAGCAGGAACCGGACTTCCGGGTTTAACGGGGCCAACGGGGCCGGTGCAGATCGCTGGCACGGACTCGATAAAGCGGTGCAGCAGGGCCCGGTTCGATGCGACGTCGGTTCCCCGGCCCGCTGACCGGGTAAGGCCGTGCCCGGCCAGGTCCGGGGCAAGCAGCCGGTACCGGCCGGTCAGCAGCGGCGCGATCGCCGACCAGTTCACCGCGGAGCCGCCGAGCCCGTGCACGCAGACGATCACGGGTCCGTCGGCCGGGCCGCCGAAGTCCAGGTAATGGACGGGGCCGCCGAGGTCGATCCACCGCGACTCGCCGCCGAGCCAGGATTCAGCCGGCATGATGGTCACCACGTTCCTTGTCGGTGACGAGGCGGCGGGGAGCCTTGCGGCGCCAGGCCTCTTCAATGAGTTCCGCCACCCGGCCCGCCGGAGCGGCCGCCAGCCGGACCCGCAGCCCGCGGATCCGCTGTCCCCATCGCAGCGGCTCGAACGCCGCCGGGTCCTCGGCCACGCAGGCGTGCACCTCGGACTCGTCAACGAAAACATGCAGCAGGTCCCCGCCGGGCGGCACCGTGGCGAAGATCTTGCCGTGCACCCGGAATGACGACATGTCGAAATGCGGTTCCTCAGCTGCCCCTGGCAGGGACAGCGCGAACCGGCGGGCATGGTCAAGATCGCTCACCCGGTAAGGCTAACCGCCCAGCCGGGGCGCTTAGCCGTCCCGGACGCGCCGGGCAGTTCCGGCAACCGCCGAAGCGGCAGCCGAGGGCGGTACAAGCGCCGACTAACGGGACGGTTTAAGCACCGGCCCACGAGGCGGTATAACTGTCTGGGTGCCCGGTTCCCACGATGAATTCCGTTTCACATCGATGTCACCGGCGCGGATCCTGCTCATCTCGGGCAGCACCCGCGGCGGCTCGACCAACACCGCCGCGCTGCGCACCGCCAGCGCCGCCGCGCCCGCCCACATGACCGCCCGGCTGTTCGAGGGCCTGGCCGAGCTCCCGGCGTTCAATCCCGACGACGATCACGAGCCGCTGCCGCCGGCCGTGGCTGAGCTCCGCCGGGAGATCGCGGCAGCCGACGCTGTACTGTTCTGCACCCCCGAGTACGCGGGCACGCTGCCCGGCAGCTTCAAGAACCTGCTCGACTGGACGGTCGGCGGGGTGGAGATATCCGCCAAGCCGACTGCCTGGATCAACGTGGCCGCGGAGGGCCGCGGCAACGGCGCGCAGGATTCGCTCGGCACCGTGCTCGGCTACGTGGGCGCCCGTATCATCGAGCCTGCCTGCCGCCGCGTCCCGCTGGCGCGGACGGCAGTGGGGCCGGACGGACAGGTCTCCGATCCTGCATTCCGCGCCGCCATGACCGGCGTCCTGCAGGCCATCCTGAGCGACCTGAACAGCTGACGAGGGCGGGCCAGCCCGGGGCCCCCCGCCGATCTCCGGCACGCGGCCGGAGGCAGCCCCGGCTCCAGCGGCCCCAGCATCGCTATCTCACCAGGCCGCTTCTGCCCAGTGCGGCCGCCGCTGCCGCGGCCATGCGCCAGCTCGCAGCCGGTAGCATCGCCCGTGTGCTACCCGAGTCAGCCCGGCTTCGGTTCCGCGAGATGAACGCCGGTGACCTCGATGACATGGCCAGGCTGCTCGGTGACCCAGACGTCATGACGTATTACCCGGCCCCGAAGACCCGGGACGAGGCCATGCGGTGGATCGGCTGGAACCGTGGCCTCTACCAGAGCCACGGCTACGGCCTGTGGATCCTGACGCTGGCCGAGTCCGGTGAGTTCACCGGGGACTGCGGCCTGACGCCCCAGCTCGTCGACGGCAAGGAGGAGCTGGAGGTTGGCTACCATGTGCTTCCCGCACTGCAGGGCCAGGGTTACGCGACGGAGGCGGCCGCCGCCGCGCGAGACTTCGCCCGCGACACGCTTGGCGCCCGGCGGCTGACCGCGATCATCCACCCGGCCAACCGGCCCTCGCAGCGCGTAGCGGAGAAGATCGGCCTGCGCCAGGAAAAACGGACCCGCAGCAGGTCAGGTGCCGACATCGTGCTCTACTCGGCCGACTGGTAGTCCGCAAGGATGCGGTCCCGCATCCCCAGCGGGGGGCGCCGCCAAGCTGGTGCGGGTTGAGCTATAGGGCAATGAGCCCGGCGTTCGTGGGGCGGAACCCGCAGCTGCCGAAGTAGAACGGGCGCAGGTGATCCTCGAAGTCGACGTGCAGCCACTCGCACCCGGCCGCGCGGGCGTGCTGCCCGGCAATGGCGATCAGTTCCGTCCCGACTCCCAGCCGCCGTGCCCGGGCGGTGACCAGCGTGTCCAGGATGAACGCGTGCGCGGCGCCGTCCCATGGCACGTTGACGAACCCGACGAGGTCGTCTTCGTCCCGGGCGCACACCCAGCCCAGGCTGTGCTGGTTCACCTGTGCCCACCAGTCGTCGCCCGCCAGGACTTCGTGCTGGAAGCCCTCCGCGTGCAGGGCGTTGACCTCGGCATTGCCGAACTGGCCGCGCCACGTGTAGCTGATCACGGGGCCACCGTACGAGGGCGGGCGGTCCGGGCGCGATCCGTTTACGCTGGCTCGCACTAAGGTGCCGGGCATGAGCGAGGTGCCGCCGGACCTGGCCGGTCATCCGGACCGGCTCAGGTGGAATGCCCGGTACGAGACCGGGGCCGGTGGATCGTTCCGCCCTCATCCGCTGGCCACGCTGGCGTTGTCCTTCCCCTTGCCGGACGGGCCCGTTCTTGACCTGGCAAGCGGGCCGTCGGGCAGTGCCCTGCTGGCCGCAGCGGCCGGGCGCCCGGTCACGGCCGTGGATGTCTCCGAGGTGGCACTCGGCTCGCTGAGCGCCGAAGCACACCGCCGCGGACTCGGGGACCTGCTGACGTTCGTGCAGGCCGACCTGGCGTCATGGCGTCCGCTGCCGGGCAGCTACTCGCTGGTGCTCTGCACCGGCTACTGGGACCAGTCGGTCTTCGCCGCGGCTGCGGCCGCGGTCGCGCCCGGCGGCCTGGTCGCCTGGGAGGCATTCACGGCCGACACGCTGAGAACCCGGCCTGGCCCATGCTGGTGCTAGGAGACCGAACGTGACAGACAGACCCGATGGTCCGGCTACCGCGATGACCCCGTGGAACTCAATCTCGGGATCCGCGCCGCCGGGCACCGCGATACCCGCGCCTGTGCGGGCGGTAGCAGCCGGCCAGCCGGTGCGTGCCGTGTGGGAGAACGAGCTGGGCGGCATCACCTTCGAAGTAGGCGCGCGCACCGATCGCTGCTTCGTCAAGTGGGCGCCCGCGGCGAGCGGAGTTGACCTTGGCGAGGAAGCGGCCCGGCTGTCCTGGGCAGTGTCCTTCACTCCAGTGCCGCAGCTGCTTAGCCAGGGCGCCGACGTCACCGGGTCGTGGATCGTCACCGCGGCGCTGCCCGGACAGTCCGCTATCGCGGAGAGGTGGAAAGCCGATCCGGCCACCGCGGTGGCCGCTATCGGCGAGGGCCTGCGGGCGATGCACGAGGCTGCCGCCACCGCTGCCTGCCCCTTCTCGTGGATGGCGGAGGACCGGCTGGCCGACACCCGCCAGCGGGCGAGCGAAGGCCGGATCGACCCGGCTTCCTGGCATCCGGTCCACCAGCCGCTCGGAGTTGGCCGGGCGCTCGAACTGCTCGCGGACATCCCGCCGATCGACCGATTGGTCATCTGCCATGGCGACAGTTGCGCGCCGAACACTTTGCTGACCGACGACGGCCGCTGGTCCGGCCATGTCGACCTGGGCGAACTCGGCGTCGCCGACCGGTGGGCTGACCTCGCGATCGCCACCTGGAGTACCGAATGGAACTACGGGCCTGGCTGGGACAACCTCCTGCTGCGCGCATACGGGGTGCCGCCGGACCCGGACCGGACCCGGTACTACCGCCTGCTCTGGGACCTCGGTCCCTGATCCGCGACATACCGCAGGGCCGCCTGGCGAACTGCGGCGACGTGTGCACGCCGGAAACCGGTCTTGGCCGGCCACGCCGGTCCTCTAGGGTGACAGACCGTGGCAGGAAAGGGCACTCCGGCGACGGTACTGCTGGACCGGCTCGGCATCCCGCACTCGGTGCACCACTACGAGCACGACCCGCGGCATGGCTCGTACGGCCTGGAAGCGAGCGACGCGCTCGGGGTCGAGCCTGAGCGGGTCTTCAAGACGCTGATCGCCGACGTCGATGGCGCGCTGACGGTAGGCGTGCTGCCGGTCACCCGCCAGCTTGACCTCAAGGCCCTCGCCGCGGCCGCCGGCGGCAAGCGAGCCGCGATGGCCGACGTGGCCGCCGCCGAGCGGGCAACGGGCTACGTGGCCGGCGGCATCTCCCCGCTCGGCCAGCGCAGGCGGCTGCCCGTGGTGGTCGATGCCGCCGCGCTGGAGTTCGGCACCATCTTCTGCAGCGGCGGGCGCCGCGGGCTGGAAATCGAGCTCGGGCCGACCGATCTGGTGCGGGCGGCAAATGCGAGCGTGGCCGCCATTTCCCGGCCGGCGGCGGGCCAGGCCTGAGCCCGCGGCGGCCTAGCTAAACGGCGGCACGCAGTAAGGCCCGCGGTAAACTGCACGCTCCGGCAATTAATTCCGAGCGCGGCACCGCCCTCTTCGGGCACGATAGGCCACTTACCCTGAGGAGGGCAGACCACATGGTGTCGCAGGCCAGCAGGCTGCAGAATGTCCGTTACGACATCCGGGGGCCGGTGCTGCAGCGCGCCAGGCAGCTGGAGGCCGCCGGGCACCACATTCTCAAGCTGAACCTCGGCAACCCGGCCGCCTTCGGGATCGACGCGCCCGACGCGGTACTCCGCGACGTGGTACGCAACATCGGCGACGCGCAGGGCTACAGCGACGCGCGGGGCATTCATCCCGCCCGGCTCGCGGTCGCCCAGTCCTACGAGATGCGCGGGGTGCCGGGGGTCGGGCCGGACGACGTGTTCCTCGGCAACGGCGTGTCCGAGCTCATCGTGATGGCCCTGCAGGCCCTGCTGGACACCGGCGACGAGGTGCTCATCCCGAGCCCGGACTACCCGCTCTGGACCGGGGCGGTCAGCCTCTGCGGCGGCCGCGCGGTGCACTACCGCTGCGACGAGGAGGCCGGCTGGGCACCCGACCTTGAGCACGTGGCCGCGCAGATCACGTCCCGTACCCGGGCGCTGGTGATCATCAACCCGAATAACCCGACCGGCGCCGTGTACTCCAGGCAGACCCTGCTCGGGCTGCTGGACCTGGCCCGCCGCCACGGGCTGCTGGTGCTGGCCGACGAGATTTACGACCAGATCCTCTATGAGGACGCGGTGCACGAGTGCGCCGCGGCGCTGGCGCCCGATCTCCTGGTGCTCACGATGTGCGGCCTGTCGAAGACCTACCGGCTGGCGGGCTTCCGGTCCGGCTGGCTAGTGGTCTCCGGGCCCCGGCAGGACGCGGCCGAATACCTCGAAGGGCTGGAACTGCTCGCTAACATGCGGCTGTGCCCGAATGTGCCGGCCCAGTACGCCATCCAGACCGCCCTGGGCGGCGGCGAGCAGCGCATCGCGCACCTGCTGCTGCCGGGCGGCCGGCTGCGCGAGCAGCGCGACCGGTCCTGGCAGAAGATGAACGAGATCCCGGGGGTTGACTGCGTCAAGCCGCTCGGCGCGCTCTACCTGTTCCCGCGGCTGGACCCGGAGGTCCACAAGATCGCCGATGACGAGCAGATGGTCATCGACCTGCTGGAACAACAGCACCTACTGCTGTCGCACGGCACCGGCTTCAATCTGCCGTCGGCGGACCACCTGCGGCTGGTGTTCCTCGCCGCCGTGGACGTGCTCGATGACGCCATCGACCGCCTCGGCACCTTCCTGCAGTCCTACCGGCAGTAGCCGTCCCGGATCTCGCCGGAGACCACCGATCTGGCCCGCGGCCCGGCGTCAGTGGCTGATGGGGGCACCTGCCAGCACCGCGATGACGCCGATCCCGGCGGAGCACAGCAGCACGGTGACGACGCCCCCGCGCCGTGCTAGCGGCGCGAAACGGGCTAGCAGCGAGGAAGGGACCAGCAGCCAGCCAGCGGCCAGCAGCAGGATGCCGGCCTGCCAGAGGTGGCCAAGCTCGCGGGCGAGCGGGATGGCCGCGCCGGCGATCGCCCCGATGGCGGCAGGCCCGGCCCCGGACAGGAACGACTGCACCCGTGTGCTGGACCGGAGCCGGCCGAGATGCGGGCCCCCGGCGAGGACGAACACGAACGACGGCAGGAACGCGACCAGCGCGGCGAGCAGGCCGCCACCGATCCCGGCAGCGGCGTAGCCGACCACGGCGACGGTCTGGACCACCGGGCCCGGCGTGACCTGGCCGAGGGCCACTGCGTTGAGGAACTGCGCGCCGGTCATCCAGTGATACGTCACGACCGCGTCGTGCTGCATCAGCGGGATGATCACGAATCCGCCGCCATAGGACAGCGCGCCGACCTTAACCGCCACCCAGGCCAGCGCGCCAAGGCCGCCCGCGGCGATCGCCGGGCCGGCCACGGCTCGCCCGGCGAGCAGCGGAAGCCAGCCGGCCACTCCCCCGGCTGGCTGACCCGGCGCGGCGCGCAGGCCGACCGCCACCTCGACGAGACCGCAGCCAAGCAGCACCGCCACCACGAACGGGCCAGCCACCGCGCCGGCCACCGCTCCTGCCACCAGGTAGGCCAGCCACCTCGCCTGGGCCGCGCGCCGCCCGGCCGCCCGCTGCCAGCTCGCCGGGAGCAGGCTGACCGCCGCGTGGATGGCCACGGCGGGCACGGCGGCGCCAGCGCCGGCCGCGGCGCCGCGCACCCACAGCGGCGGGTGGCCGGCCAGGAACAGCACCGACAGCGCGAGGATCATGGCCAGGCCAGGGGCGATGAAGCAGACCCCGCCGAGCACTGCCCCGGCCGGGCCGCGGAGCCGCCAGGCACAGAAGATCGCCAGCTGGGTCGAGGCCGGGCCCGGCAGCAGGTTGGTGGCGGCGATGCCGTCCTCGAACTCGCGTGCGGAAAGCCATTTCCTGTCGTGCACGCACAGCGTGCGGAGCAGCACGATGTGCGCTGGCGGGCCGCCGAACCCGATGACCCCGATCCGGCCCCACTCGCGCGCGATCGTGTCCAGCGGAACTCGCGCGGCAGGTTCCCCGGGCTCCGTCACGCCCTCAGCCACCGCCTGCTCCGCCGCTGCCGCCTTTCCCGGCAGTTGTCCCTGCCCCGATCGGCGGGGCCCAGGCAGGCCGCGGTATCAGGCAGAACGGATGGCCGACCGGGTCAGCGTAAACCCGGGAACTCTCGCCTCCTGGCAGCCGCTGCGCGCCGAGTGCCAGCACCTTCGGCTCGGCGGCATCGACGTCGTCGACCATCACATCCAGGTGGAACTGCTGCGGCCAGCGCGGATCTGGCCAGCGGGGCGGCTGGTGGCCGGGCGCGAGCTGGAACGCTATGCCGGACGACGTCTCGTTCCTGGCCACTACCGCGAAGTCCGCTTCCCGCCAGGTGACCGGGAGGCCGAGCAGTTCCGAGTAGAAGGCGGCGAGGGCCGGCGGATCCGGGCAGTCGATGATCACATGATGCAGGCGTCCGATCATGGCGGCGATCCTGCCATGCGATCACACCGGAATGAAGCGGCGCAGCTTTCCGGTCTCGGGATTGCGCGGCAGGGCCGGCACCTCGCGAATGCTCACGTCCGGATTCTGCAGCCCGGCTCGGGTCAGGGCCGAGCGCAGCCGTCCCCGGATGGCGTCGAGGTCGGCGGGCTGATCGCTCTGCACGTTGACGGCAATGCCGCGCTGGGTCTGCTGCACCTGATAGTCGGTGACCGCCGGGCTGGCCAGCAGCACGGAGCGGACCACGAGCGGGTGGATGTCGGCATTCTTATAACGGAGAACTTCATCGGACCGTCCTTCGATGGTGACGAGCAGATGCCCGTGCTGCAGAGCGTCGGGCTGGCGGGTGCAGGAATCGCCGAGCTCATACCTGATCAGTGGCTGGACATAGTTGTACAGGTTCGTGATCAGCACCTTGGCCGACGGAGTGCCGGGCGGCACGGGCCGGTTTTCGGTGTCGACGAACTCGGCGATGCAGCCGTCGGCGGCGAGAGTAATGATCGTCTCGTCCGGCCCGCTCGACCCGACCAGGCCTTCTGTCGCGGCATAGCTGTCAATCAGCGGTGCGTGGAACGCCTCCCTGATCGCCGTGCGGTACTCGGGCAGCAGGGTCTCGCTCAACGACGTGACCGATGCTGGCGCGATCCTGAGCCGCCCGGCTCGCTGTTCGCGGCCGAGGCGGGCGAGCATGCTCGGGTAGCCGTAGAGGAAGGGTGCCTGCAGCTCGTTGAGACGACGGACGATCTCGTCAAGCGGCAGCGTCACCGGCACCGGCACGAACGTGACCGGGCTGCCCGCCATGACCTTCGGTGCGAAGCCGGTGGCATGAATGGGGGCGGCCGCCGCCACGAAGGCGATGGTCATGCCGCCTGACTGCGTTCCGCCGCCGGCAGGCCGGCGGGCGATTGCCGTCCGCATGATGAGGCTGAGGAACTCGGTCATGGCCGCCGCGTCGCTGACGAATACCCCCCGCTGGCCTGAGCTGCCGCCGGTGGCCAGGCAGAAGTACTGGCCGAGCAGCGACCGCGGCTCAGTCCTGGCCGCCGCGAGCGCCCGCTCGGCTGCCGCCAGCCTCAGCCGCGGGTCGGTAACGACCTGATCCCATTCGGCCATCGTCTCGGCCTTGGTCATCACCGGCAGGCGGGCCAGATCGGAGATCTCGAAGGTGACCGGATCGACGCCCGCGAGCCGACCGGCGTGGAACGGCGAGTGATCAATAGCGCTGGCGAGCAGCGCGCGCAGCCGGCTGCGCTGGAAGGCCGCGATCTGCCCGGCGCCCCAGCCAACGCGCCGCACGTGCACAGGCATGTTCGCGAAGAGGTCTGCCTGCACGCGCTGGCGCAGGATGGCGAAATCCGCAGCCGGGTTACCCTGGGCCGTTTCCCGCTCGGTCAGCACCTCTGCTCCTTCTGCTCGCCGGCTGCTGCTAGCTCCGGGACTCTGCCTTGGCCGCCGACGTGATATCGGGTGCGGATCCGGCGGCCGCCTGGGTGATGAAGCGTGCGAAGTATTCGCCAGGCAGCGCGCCGGGGTCGGCGATGCGCTCAAGCGCCGTGCCCGAGCCGAGCGCGAGGACGAGCTCGGCCATGACCCGGGCCGGATATTGCGGTCGCGTGCCGGCCTTATCGTGCAGGCGGCCGAACACCCCGGCCAGCCGGTCAATGGTGTGGGCGTGCAGCTCGGCATAGCGCCGGTTCAGCTCAGGGACGCGCGCGGCATGCGCACGGAACTCGATGACGAGCAGGGACCACTCCGGCTCAGCCTGCTGGATGCTGTCCGTCAGCTCCGCCTCGGCCTGGGCGAGCTGCCGTCCGTCCAGCGCATCGGCGAGCTGGTCGTTCTGCTCGGCGCGCTCGGCGATCCGCGCCTCAAGCAGGGCAAGGAACATGTCCGCCTTGCTCTCGAACTGCGAGTAGACGACGCCCTTGGAGAAGCCGGCCTCCTGAGCGATCGCGTTCATTTTCACCGGGCTCATTTTCACCGGGCTCATTTTCACCGGGCTCATTTTCACCGGGCTCATTTTCACGGGGTTCGTCCGCATCCGGTCCTCCGCGCTGTTCGTCCGCATTCCGCTCCCCCGCATTCGACTCCCCTGCATTCGGATACCAACGGTATCTAATACTCTCGGTATCTGAATGTCAAGGGGCAGTGTGGGAGGGTTTGACCGGGGGGCCAGCCGCGACCGGAGGACCTGAGATGGCCAAGACCCCAGCTATCGGCGCTACTGCCCCCGACTTCACGCTGCCCGGCGTACTCGTGACCGGCGGCACGGCGGAGCGTGGTGACTACACCCTGTCGGCTCAGCGCGGCAAGCCGGTGGTGCTGGCCTTCTACCCGGGCGACAACACGACGGTCTGCACCCGGCAGCTGTGCTCCTACACTTCGGGCCTGGACGCCTTCACCGGCCTCGGCGCGACCGTCTGGGGCATCAGCCCGCAGGACGTGGACAGCCACGAGGGCTTCGCCCGCAAGTACGACCTCGGCTTCCCGCTGCTCGCCGACGTCGCGCTGGGGGTGACCCGGCAGTACGGCATCGGCCTGGGCGGCGTGGGCCTGCGCCGGTCGGTCTTCGTGATCGACGGCGATGGCATCGTCCGCTGGAAGCACGTGACACTCGTCGGGCTAACGTTCCCGAAGCCGGAGACCATCACGGCCAAGCTCGCGGCCCTGGCCAGCGAGTAGCGGGGAGCGATCACGCCCTGGCAGGATCGCGGCATGAGAATCCTGATCATGGGCGGCACCGCGTTCGTTGGCCGGCACATCGCCCGGGCCGCCATCGATGCCGGGCACGACGTCACGCTGTTTCACCGTGGCCAGACTGGCGCCGGCTTGTTTCCCGAGGCCACCCATGTGCTCGGCGACCGTAACAGCGACGCCGACCTCGCGGCGCTCGGCGGTCGGCCGTGGGACGCGTGCGTGGACGTCAGCGCCTACCTGCCGCGGCAGGTCAGGGCGCTGGCCGGGGTGCTGGACGGCCGGGGCGGTCACCAGCTTTTCATCTCGACGGCGTCGGTCTACCGCACGCCCGTCGGGTCCGGATTCCGCGAGGACGCGCCGCTGATCGAGCTGCCCAAGCCAATCGCCGAGGAGCTGACGCTGGAGACATATGGCGGCCTGAAGGTGGCCTGCGAGCGGGACGCGGTTGCGCTGCACGGCCCCGGCAGCACGGTGATCCGGCCGACCTACGTGATCGGCCCGCATGATCGCAGCGGCCGGTTCCCATGGTGGGTGAACCGGATCGCCCGCGGCGGCGAGGTGCTGGCACCGGGCGACGCGGCGGATCCGATCCAGGTCATCGACGCGCGCGACATGGCCGGCTGGGCGGTAACGCTGCTGGAGAAGTCGGTGGCCGGCACCTTCCACGCGGTGAGCCCGCCGCCCCCGTTCGGGTTCGGCCAGTTGCTTGCCGCGATCGCGGCCCGGGTAGCCCCGCCGGGAACCACGCTGACCTGGGTCGGCAAGGACTATCTGCTGGCCAGCGGCCTTGACGACGCGGCCCTGCCGTTGTGGCCCGGCGGGGACAGCGAGAGCGACATCAACGCGGCCGATCCGGCCGCCGCAATGGCCGCCGGGCTCGCGCCGCGCCCGCTCAGCCAGAGCATCGACGAGATCCGCGAGTACGAGCTGGCGTCCGGCGCCGTGACGCCGGACGGAGTCGGCCTGACCCCGGAGCGCGAAGCCGAGCTGCTAACCGGCTGGGCGAGCCACTAGCCGCCCGCTCACTCGCTTGGCCAGGCCACCCTGCCGGGCTGGGCCCAAACCGAACGTGGTGAATCCCGCGAGCGCACACCGTAGAAGGTGAGCGATCGCGCGATCCACTACCTTGCAGCCGCGCCCGGCGGGAAGCGAAAGACCCGGCCGCGGCGGCAGATTGCCGCCGGCGGCCGGGTCAGGCTCGGATATCAGGCCTCCAGGACGGCCTCGATCTCCAGCTGCAGGCTGATCTTGTCGGCCACCACCGCGCCGCCGTTCTGCATCGGCGCGGTGAAGTTGACGTTGAAGTCCCGCCGGTTGAGCTCGCCGGTGGCGGTGAACCCGGCGCGGGTCCCGCCGAAGGGATCCGGGCCGAAGCCGTTCAGCTCCAGCTTCAGCGGCACGCTCCTGGTCACGCCCTTCAGCGTCAGCTCGCCGTCGAGCACGAAGTCGCCGCCGTCCTGGCGGACGCCGGTCGAGCGGTAGGTCATCGTCGGGTAGGTCTCGACCTCGAAGAAGTCCGCCGACCTGATGTGCGCATCACGCTGCTCGTTGCCGGTGATGATCGAGGCCAGGTCGATCTCGGCGGTCACCGAGGAAGCCAGCGGGTCCTCGCCCGTGACGAGCTGGCCGGAGAAGGTGTTGAACCTGCCGCGAACCTTGCTGACCATCATGTGCCGGACGGCGAAGCCGACCTCGGAGTGCACCGGGTCGATGTTCCAGGTGCCGGCGACGTAGCCGGGAATGCTGGTCTGGGTAGTCGCTGCGGTCATGGAGTACTCCCGATTGCTAGTGGGCCACGTTGTTGTTGAATGCTCAAGCAATATCACGGCCACGGGCAGGTTGTCAAACGCTCAACCACTTCGGGCATCCGGGTATCCTAGGCGTGTGAGCACCTCCGAAACCCGATGGCTGACCGCCGGCGAGCAGCAGGCCTGGCGGGAGTTCGTGACTGCCTGCCAGACCCTGTTCACCGCGGTCGAGGCGCAGCTGCAGCACGGCGCCGGCTTTCCGCACGGCTACTACGAGATCCTGGTGCGGCTGTCTGAGGCGCCCGGCCGGGCACTGCGGATGAGCCAGCTCGCCGAGGCGTCGACCTCAAGCAAGAGCCGGCTGTCGCACGCCGTCGCGCGGCTGGAGGAACGCGGCTGGATCCAGCGGACGGACTGCCCGACCGACCGCCGTGGTCAGGTGGCGCAGCTCACCGACCAGGGGTTTGCCGCACTCGCGGAGGCCGCACCCGGGCACGTCGCCCAGGTCCGGCGATCGCTGATCGACGTGCTCACGTCCGAGCAGCTCGGGCAGCTGCGGGAGATCAGCGCGGCGATCATCGCCGCGGCAGATAACCCCATCGGCCCGGCAGCCGGTATCCTGGACTGCAACGCGCAGACGGAGCCGAGTAGCCCGGGAACGCGCGAGCCGGAGAGAGCCGCCACCAGCTGAGAAGGCGGCCTCGCGAGCCCGTGGCGAAGACCCTCCCGAGTGCGGGGAGGAACGGCGGCCGCCCGGGCGCGGTCACCCAATGCCCCGCCGGCCAGCCCCCGTTACCGGGCCCGAACGAGGCCGCGGCCGGCCGCAATGGCCGACGGCGGCGAAAGTGCGGTGGCACCGCGAGTTCCCTTCTCGCCCGCACTCCCAAGGGGTCGCGCAACTCCCGGAGGAGTGTGATGATCTCTCGAATCCTGGCTGCCGACCTGCCCGCCAAGGTCGGCCAGCAGGTGATGATCGCCGGCTGGCTGCACCGCAAGCGCCAGCTCAAGTCGATGACCTTCCTGATCGTCCGGGACCGCTCCGGTCTCGCCCAAGCCGTGCTGACCGATCCGGCCGCGATCGAGGCGGCCGCCGCGCTGCCGGAGGAGACCGTGATTCAGGTCGAGGGAACGGTCACCGCCAGCCCGCAGGCCCCCGGCGGGGCCGAGCTCACCGGGCCAGCAGTCGCGCCGCTGTCCGGTCCGGCCGCCGCGCCGCCGTTCGACCTCTACCGGCCGGCGGTGACCGCGTCGCTGCCCGCGATCCTCGACGGCGCGCCGACGACACTGCGGCATCCGCTGCTGCGGGCATCGTTCGAGCTCTCCGCGGCCAGCGCGGCCGGGTTCCGCGCGGCCCTCGGCGAGCTCGGGTTCACCGAGATCCACACGCCGAAGATCGTCGAGTCGGCCACCGAGTCGGGTGCCAGCGTGTTCGGCATCGACTACTTCGGCAAGCCCGCCTACCTGGCGCAGTCGCCGCAGTTCTACAAACAGGCGATGGTCGGCGTGTTCGAGCGGGTCTTCGAGGTGGGCCCGGTCTTCCGGGCCGAGCCACACGACACCGCCAGGCACCTGGCGCAGTACACCAGCCTGGACGCCGAGCTTGGCTTCATCACCGGCTACCACGACGTCATGGCGGTGCTGCGGGACGCGATTGCCGGAATGGTAACGGGAGTAGACCAGAAGGCTCGTAAATCCGTGGAACTTCTTGGCTTGAAACTGCCATTGGTGCCCGAGCGGATTCCGGAGATCCACTTCGCGGACGCCCGCGAACTGCTCGCCCGCCATACCGGGGAGGACTTGCGCGGCGAGGCCGACCTCGCCCCGGCGCACGAACGCTGGCTCTCGGACTGGGCGCTGTGCGAGCATGGCTCCGAGTTCCTGTTCGTGA
>WNGD01009669.1_pt1 | contig 14907 bp, 15 predicted proteins | sample 5400671 | NCBI WGS metagenome assembly WNGD01 (sample SAMN13153369, study PRJNA577476) | soil metagenome | isolation source: 40 cm soil or saprolite under grassland replicate 2 | place: USA:California | collected 2016-06-15 | reverse complement strand
CGCTGGGCGTAGGCGCGGGCCTTGTCGAGCTCGCGCATGTCGCGGAGGATCCCGATCGCGCCGATCACCTTGCCGTCCGCGTCGCGGAGCGCGGACGCGTTGAGGGTCGTCGGGATCACCTCGCCGGCAGCAGAGCGCGGGTTCAGCACCGCGTCACGGGTGACGCCTCGCTCGACCACCTCGCGCAGGGCGGCCGTGAACTCCTGAGTCTCTTCCGCGCTGATGAAGCGCGAGAGCGACTGCTCGACGACCTCGTCCTTGCGGAAGCCGAGCAGCTCGGAGACGGCATCGTTCGCCTGGAGGATCTTCCCCTCGAGGTCGGACACGAAGACCGGGTCCGGCGCGTTCGCGATGATGATGTCGGCGACAAGAGCGCCGCGCGAGGCGGATCCGTCTTGCTGCGCCTTTCCGTTTACCTCGGCCTTCGGCGCGGCGGAGGTCAAGACTTTCTTGGCCACTGGGTTACCCCCGGGGAGAAGTTAAGGGCACTACAAGCTTGCCTCTTCATTGTGATCGCTCCGAGTCCTGGGGGCAATCCTTCGCGGTTTTTCACCGAAATGCGACCGGTTAACGGTTTGGGCCAGCCGCCGCATCGCTGGCCCGGAGAGATAGACGCCGTAGCGAGCGGAAACTTTCCCTTGCAGTGTTAGGGATTCGCGCGCGCGGGCTGTACGGTAGGGCCGCCGGGGCAGTCTGTGTCGCCGCAGCCACAGAGCGCCCCGGCTTTCCGCGCGCCTGCCGAATGACCCCGTCCTAAAGCGGGAAAGGCGCCCCGTCGGCGCGCCCGTTGACGGAACGCACGTACAGGTCGTCGCCGTGGCGGACGACCCACATCGTCAACGCATTCCGCAGCGTGCCGTCGTGTCTTACAGACGCGAGATCGAGCTCTTCTGCTGCACCGATCTTGCTGAGCTCGTCGCTCGTCCACACGGCCATCAGAAGTCGATCATCACCTTGAGCGCGTCGCGATCGTTCATCGCCCGGTAGCCGTCGGGCACCCCGTCGAGGTTCGCGACGCGGTCGAAGACTCGGCCGGGCTCGATCCTTCCTTCGAAAACGTCCGGCAGCAGCTCTTCGATGTACGCACGCGCCGGAGCGGGACCCCCCGCGATGGTCACGTTGTCGAAAAAAGTCGCCTCGCCTTCCGGGATCGACTCCGCCTGGGGCACGCCGACACGGCCGACTGCTCCACCCGGACGGGCGACGCTCAAAGCCGTGACCGTCGACTGCTCCAGGCCGACACACTCGAGGACGGAGTGGACGCCGAAGCCGTCGGTGAGCTCGCGTACGCGCTCGACCGCCTCGTCCCCACGCTCGCTGACGGCATCCGTTGCGCCGAAGTCCTTCGCGCCGAGACGGCGGGCGGCGATCACGCCGCACAGGCCGACCGCGCCGTCGCCGACGACGGCGACCGTCTTGCCGGGCCCGACCCTGGCGGCGAGGGCCGCGTGATGGCCCGTCGCCATCACGTCGGTGAGCGTGAGCAGCGACGGCATCAGCGCGTCGTCTTTGCCGACCGGCAGAACGACGAGCGTGCCGTCTGCCTGGGGGACGCGGACGGCCTCTCCTTGCCCGCCGTCCACTCCCTCGTCGCCGTACCGTCCTCCGTGGAGGCATGACGTGTGCAGTCCTTCCTGGCAAAAGACGCAGGTTCCGTCGGACCACACGAATGGAGCGACGACGATGTCGCCCGCCTTGGTGGTGTGCACGTCCGCGCCGACGTCCTCCACGACGCCGATGAACTCGTGGCCCATGCGGCGACCCTTCTCGCTCGGCTCCATCGACTTGTAGGGCCACAGGTCGCTACCGCAGATGGCGGCGCGGGTGACCGTGACGAGGGCGTCGGTTGGTTCGACCAGGCGGGCGTCAGGGACGGTCTCGACCCGAACGTCGCCGGCCCCGTACATGACGGTTGCGCGCATCTTCGGGTTACCTCTGGTACCCGGTAGTCAGGTTGCGGAATCACGACAAACCGACCAGGGAGGTCAGCCATGCAGATCACGAGGCACGGGATCGATACGGCTGCGGGGCCGAGTGACTGGTTCACCGGCGCGGTGTACGTCGACGCGGTCGCGTCGCCGTCAGGCAGCTCGCGCCTGAGTGCAAGCAGCGTCCACTTCACGCCAGGCGCGCGAACGGCGTGGCACACGCACCCGAACGGCCAGACGATTTACGTCACCGAGGGCGTGGGTCTCGCGCAGAGGCGCGGCGGTCCCGTGGAGGTCATCCGGCCCGGCGACCGCGTGTTCTTCGAGCCGAGCGAGGACCACTGGCACGGCGCAGCTCCGACGCGCTTCATGACTCACCTCGCGATGCTCGAGGTCGACGACGAAGGCAATCCGGCGACGTGGGGCGAACACGTCAGCGACGAGGAATACGGCGCGGCTCCACCGATCGACGACTGAGTCGAGGCTGATCGGCGGCTTCCGGTCAGGCCGCAAGCTCCTCCCCGGCTTGAACCGAATAGCCGCGCCGGTCTCTGGGGCATTCGCAGGGCGGCCGGGGGCCGAGGCGCGAAGCGCCTTGTCGGAGCGGGAGAGGCGTGACACGCTAGGGCGGAGTCGTCGTAGAGCAGCGGAGGCATCATTGAGCACCGGCCGCGTCGTTCTAATCATTGTTGGCAGCATCGTGGCTCTGCTCGGGCTCGGGCTGGCGGCGGGCGGCGGCTTTCTTCTCTGGACGGACCGCACCCAGCGCGAGGGTGGCTATCTGACGACCCCGACTAAGCGGTTCGCGACCTCGACCTACGCGCTGACGCGCGAACGGCTCGAGGTGGACGCCGGTGGTTCGAATTGGATCTGGAACGACAACTGGTTGGGCAAGGTACGGATCCGCGCCGAAGGCGCCTCTGCAAAGCCGCTCTTCATCGGGATCGGCCCGGAGGCGGCCGTCGCCGGCTACCTGGGGCGCGTCGCGCACGCCGACGTCGAGGACATCGACTTCGATCCGTTCCGGGTCAAGTACCGTCAGATTGCCGGAGATGCGCCCCGCCGAGCGCCAACTGCGCAGAACTTCTGGGCGGCGTCGGCCTCGGGGCAGGGCAGGCAGACCGTGACCTGGAAGGTGCGTGACGGCGACTGGTCGGTCGTTCTGATGAATGCCGACGGGTCGCGCGGCGTGGCGGCCGATGTCGACCTCGGAGCCAAGCTGTCGTTCTTGCTCTGGGTGGCGATCGGCCTGCTCATAGGCGGCGCGCTCCTCCTCGGAGGGGGTGTCGCGCTGATCGTGCTTGCCGCGAGGACACGGCCGCCTCCGGCCGCTCCGCCGACGGCGGTCACGACAACCGGCGAAGCCTGAGGATCGACGTCCGCGAGGACGCGCCCCCTTGATCGCGGCCGGCCCCAACTAGAGCACCGCAAGTCGAAGTGGCACCCCGCTGCAGCTTGATCGCCCTCTTCAGTCGATTGAGCGTGCGAACCGGATACTCGACCGAGAACTGCCGCATCAGGACGACTCGCGCGCCGGCGCGCGAGTCGGTCCCGCGGATGGGTACCGAGGCGGCCTCAGCTAGAGGAGGTCCTCGATCCTTCGAACCAGTTCGTCGGTGCGGTAGCCCTGCTCGCGCGCGAAGTGCACAAGCTCACGCGCGCGAGCAACAACCGCACTGCGTTCCGGCGTGCCGGCGACGGTGACGCCGCGGCCGCGCCGGAACTCGAGCAGGCCCTCGTCTCGAAGCGCGCGGAAGGCGCGGAGCACGGTGTTCGTGTTGACGCCGAGCACGGCAGCGAGATCCTTCGCCGGCGGAAGGCGCTCCCGCGGTCCTGCCTCGCCCTCGGCAATTGCCCGCCGGATCTCGGCCGCAACCTGAAGGTGCAGCTCCGTCGACTCCTCCCGGTCGACCTTGACACGGAACATGGTGATATTCATAGTAGCTTCATCGGAGAAAGCCTCGTGGATCTCACCGCAGCACGCCAAACCCAGATCGTTTCCCGTCAGCCGCCCCGAACGCTGCGCGAGCGGCTGACCGCTCTGATCAAGGAGGCTCGCGAACGGGCACTCCGTCGGCGACGTCGGATCGCAGTCGTAGCCGTCCTGGCCGTCTCGGCTGCGATCCTGTTCGGTGGGTTCTTCAACAAAGGCGGAGCCGGCCGTGCGCCGACTGGCGCGTCGCCGCCGACGCGAGCATTTCTGACGCCGCGAGCGACGGCCGCGTCAGGCCCGGTCGTGAACGGGCCCCTGACGTTGATCGCCAACCGTCACGTGCCGTACCCCAGCGAACAGATCGCGGCGGTCGGCGCGTTCGGCGCCACCGGGCCCGTCTTCAACTGCCTGGCGGCTAGGGGCTGCCATGAGCTGGCCAGCTTCGCCTGGTCGCCGAACGGCCGTTGGCTCGCCTTCGGCGCCGACTCGGTCAGTTTCGCCAGCGACTACAACGGGCTCCACCTCTACAACCCAACGATGCGGCGTGACGTTCGCCTCTCGTCAGGCGGCGACATCTTCCAGCTCTCCTGGTCGCACGACGGCTCGAAGCTCGCGTACCTCGCTACTTTCACCCAGCCCCCCGGATCGATCTACGTTCGTGACGTCACCTCGTCGGAACCGGCGAAGCTCCTGAAGACCGGAACCGCAGGCCGCGACGCGGCTCCGACGTGGTCACCCGACGGCCGGCGGATCGCCTTTGCCACCCGCACGATCGCGTCGCGCCCACGCCACTGGGCCATCTCGACGATGGCCCTCGACGGAACCCACCGCCGCTTCCTGGCTCGCGGCAGCTCGCCCGCATGGTCGCCCGACGGCCGCCTGATCGCTTACCGCGGCGCTTGTGGTCGGATCAGGCTGATGACGCCGATGGGCAACCGCGTCCTGCCGGCGTCCGCGGGCCTCGGCGGCTGCGCCGAGATCGGCGTTGGGGGCCCGCCAGTGTGGTCACCCGACGGCACCCAGATCGCGATGCCGACACGATCGGGCACATACGTCATGGACCGCGATGGCGGCCACCTCTGGTGGGTTACGCCCGAGAGCGGCCTTGGCCTGTTCGCGCACGGGCTGCCGGCGTGGCAGCCGCTTCCGAAGCGGTAGTTGCTCCGCCGCTGACACTCAGCTCTCAGCCGCCAGCCGCCCGTCAGCAGAACCAACCTGCTCGGGTCTTACACCTAGTGCTCTACGGACTGCCCTTGGGACACAGGGCGAGCCTCGCAACGCTTCCGCTCGGGGTCGAAGCCACAGTCGACGCGGATGCACTGACGCTCACGATCAACGAACCTGCACTTCTAACTCGCTGACGCTCGAGCTCACGCAGCATCGCCAAGCTCCTTTTCGTACATCACCCAGCCGAGCACGGGCGCCATCCCGGCGCGGTCGTAGAGGCGGAATGCGCCGGTGTCGTTCGCCGCGTCCACGCTAAGCCCGACGCTGTGCTCGCCGCGCTCCCAGAAGCGGCCGAACGAGTCGCCGAGGAGCGCCGTTCCCACGCCCTGCTTGCGCCACGGACGACGCGTGAAGAGCACGTGGACCCAGCCGCCGCCGTACGTGTCGCCCGTACAGATCGTCCCGGCGGCGATCTCGTCCCCGGCGCGGACGACGCACCAGAGCGTCGGGTCGAAGCGCTCGCTCGCGAGGTGGCTCTCCGACCACGACTCGAAGGCGCGCGGCGTGTAGTCCCAATGATCCGCGAAGGCCTCCTGGTGGGCGGCGTGGAACTCGAGCGCGTCATGCTCCGGGTCAAACGGGACGACGCGCAGCCCGTCCGACCACTCGGGTGCCGGCGGCCGCGCTTCGAGCTCGATGCGCAGCTCGCGGAAGACACGCACGGCGCCGTAGCCGAGCGACTCGAGCAGCCTCTGGGCGACGGAGTCGGCCTCGAAGACGCTGTTTTGGATCCTGCGTGCGCCGCGGCCGGCCGCGTCCTTCTCGAGCCCGGTCGCGATCAGCTTCCCGATCCCGCGTCCGAACGCGTCGGGGTGGACGAACCCCTCGGCGCGCCAGAGCTCGCCTAGCTCGCGCAGCGCGCCGTAGCCGACGATGCGGTCGCCGTCGCGGACGACGCGCGCATTCTGCTCGGGGTCGAGGTCCGACCACTCATCCTCTAGATCGGCCTGCGAGAAAGTGGTCTGACGACCTCGGCCACAGCCGCTGCGTCGGCGGCGACGGCGGGGTCAAGCCGGAACGAGCTCATCGACGCCAACAATCGGCAGCTTGCGCAGTCCTCCGCGTCCGCGAGGGTGGTCTCGCCAAGCGCTCGCCAATCAAGACGCGGTAAGTGCCCGGTTCGACCATGCCGCGAACATTGTCCCTGACGGCTACTGCTCCTATGAACCAGACACATTTTGGCTCGACGGAGCGGCGCCGGAGTCGAACCGACCGAGCGTGGGGCTACCACGCCGCACCGGTTTTGAAGACCGGTTGGGCCACCGGGCCCGTGCCGCTCCGCCGTTGAGGCTAGCGCGTGGCGGCTCGGCGAAGGACGCGTTCGTCGCCGACGCGGCGGGTGAGGCCGTCGGCGTCGAACCGCTCCAGCAGGAGCTGCGCGGCGCGGCGTGAGATGCCCAGCGCGTCGCGGAAGCCGGCGAGGGTGATTGGCTCGAGCGTCCGCAGCACCTCGCGGCCGCGGTCGTAGAGCTCGGGAGAGACGGCGAAGCCGTCGCCGACCCGCTTCAGCTTTCCGGCCGACTCGAGGTAGGCCGCAAGCTCCCCGTCCTCGACCCGGGCAATCCCTTCACTCGCCAGCTCGGCCTCGAGGCGCTCGGCCGTCTCGGCTTTTTCGCCGAGGGAGGGCGAGGCGCCGGGGGCGTAAGCCTTCCCGTCGCGCCGCTCGAGGCGCAGAAGCGGCAGGATCGCTGGGGCCCACGGCTCGTGCGGAAGCAGCTCGCCGAGTGGAATGCCGGGGTCAACCGGATTCTTCTCTGCGCGCTCGGCCAAGCGCTCGCGGACGACGGCCCGGACACCTTCGAGCCAGGTGGGCCGGTAGGCCCATTCACCTGCCAGATTCACTGCAGCCAAGCCGTTTGCGAGTTGGGCCGGTGTACACAGGCCCATCGCTTGCAGCGCCGTCGTCGTCACGGGCTCGGCTGTGAGCAGGGAGACGATCTCGGCGGGGTCGCCCCGCTCGAGGATCTCGAGGCGCTCGAGCTCGAGGCGCCTCGGCGGCGCGGGATCGACGACGTGGCCGCCGCCGACCGTCGTCTCGGTGCGCAGAACGAACCGGTCGCCGCGGGCGGCGACAACCGGCTCGTCGAGCCGCAGCTGCGCGAAGCGACCGGAGCGGACGATCCGCGCCGCGACGTCGGCCGTGCCGAGATGCACCTTCACCGCGGCGGGAACGGGCTCGAGCTCGTCGAGAACGGCGTCGAGCCGATAGCTGACCGGATAGTGGCCGGGCTCGACGAGCGCGTCGCCGCGGCGAAGGTCGCCGCGCTCGATCGCCGGCAGATTCAGGGCGACACGCTGCCCGGCCTCGGCCGCCTCGACGGGTTGGTCGTGGACCTGGACGCTGCGCACGCGGACGGTGCGCCCCCGCGGCTCGAGCCGCAGCAGGTCGCCCGCGGCGATCGAGCCCGACCAGAGCGTCCCCGTGACGACCGTGCCGACCCCTCGCAGGGAGAAGGCGCGGTCGATCCAGAGCCGAGTCGCGGCGAACCGCTCCGGGCGCTCGACGGCTTCGGCGGCCCGGGCAAGAGCCGCGCGCAGCTCGTCCAGGCCGGCGCCTGTCTTTGCGCTGACGGCGACGACCTCCGCCTCCGGGACGAACTCGGCTGCCTCGGCGACCGCGAGCTCGACCTGCCCCGACTCGACGGCGTCCGCCTTCGTCACCGCCACGACGCCGCGCGGGATCCCGAGCAGCCGCAGGATCGCGAGGTGCTCGTGCGTCTGCGGCCGAGCGCCCTCGCCGGCGTCGATCACGAGCAGGTACAGGTCGACGCCGGTCGCGCCGGCGACCATGTTGCGGACGAAGCGCTCGTGGCCGGGCACGTCGACGAGCGACAGATGCAACCCACCGGGAAGCTCGAGCGGCGCGTAGCCGAGATCGATCGAGATTCCGCGCTCGTGCTCCTCCGGCAGCCGGTCCGTGTCCTTCCCGGTTAACGCGCGGACGAGCCACGTCTTGCCGTGGTCGATGTGGCCTGCGGTCCCGACTACGAGCGGCATGACGTCACAGCGCGCGCGACCTCGTCGACCTCGGCAGCCGCGATCGTGCGGCAGTCGAGCAGGCAGCGGCCGTCGCGGACGAGGGCGACCACCGGCGGGTCGGCGTCGCGCAGCCGGGCCGCCAGCTCCTCCTCGACCGAGCACGCGAAGCTCGGCAGCTCGGCCAGCGGAAGTGCGCCGCCGCCGACGCGGCCTACCGTTTGCTCGACGTCGCCGCCGACGAGCCCGGCGAGTCGCTCGGCGCGGGCACGCACCGCCTCCGCCGGCTCGGCGAGCATCCGCAGCACGGGAATCTCGCGCGCGGCTCGCTCGGGATCGAGGTAGAGCGCGAGCGTCGCCTCCAAGGCGGCGAGCGTCAGCTTGTCCGCGCGCAGGGCGCGCTGGAGAGGATGGCGCCGGAGGCGCTCGACGAGCTCGCCGCGGCCGACGACGATGCCGGCCTGCGGGCCGCCGAGCAGTTTGTCTCCCGAGAAGCAGACGAGGTCGGCACCCGCCGCCAGGGCGTCTCGCGCCGAGGGCTCGTCCTCGAGCTCGACCAGGACGCCGGAGCCGAGGTCGTCCACGACCGGGATGCCGTGCGTTCGGCCGACGCGGACGAGCTCCGCGAGCCGCGGCTGCTCCGTGAAGCCGACGAGGCGGAAGTTGGACTGGTGGACGCGGAGCAGGAGCGCGGTCTCCGGGCCGATCGCGCGCTCGTAGTCCGCCGCTCGCGTCCGGTTCGTCGTCCCGACCTCGTGCAGGTGCGCGCCCGAGCGCGCGAGCACGTCTGGGATCCGGAAGCCGTCCCCGATCTCGATCAGCTCGCCGCGGGAGACGAGCACCTCACGTCCCTCCGCCAGCGCCGCGAGCGCGAGCAGCACCGCCGCCGCGTTGTTGTTGACGACGAGGGCGGCTTCCGCGCCCGTCAGCCGGCGCAGGATGGGGGCGACGTGGTCCTGGCGCGAGCCGCGGCCGCCCTCGCCGAGGTCGTACTCGAGGTTCGAGTAGCCGCGCGCGACCGCGGTCACCCGCTCCAACGCTTCCTGTGCGAGCGGCGCTCGGCCCAGGTTGGTGTGGACGATCACGCCGGTGGCGTTGATCGCTCGTCTGAGGCGCGGCCCGCGCGCCGCTGCCAGCTCCAATTCCACGCGTCCGACCAGGTCGCCCGGATCGGCTCCGGCCTGGATCTCCTCGCGGGCGCGGGCAAGAGCGGATCTCACCGCTGCGATGACAAGAGCCCGAGGGCCAGTGCTAGTAAGCCGTTCGTCTGCCGCGAGCTCGTCGACGGATGGCAGGTCGCGCAACTCCACAGGCGAAGTGTAAAGCGGTGAAATCAGGCACTAAACTCGCCGCCGGAGCCCTCGAGACGATGCCGTATTCCGTTCTGCAGCCCGTCCAGCGCCGGCGCCGTTCGCGATCGAAGCGGCCGCTGGTGCTGCTCGCGGTCGCGGCGCTCGTTGCCGCAGGCTCGCTTGCGGCCACCCGGCACTGGGCATTCGCTCACGGGAAGCCTCACCATAAGCTCGCGGCCGCAACGCTGACGCCGAAGCCGGTTTCGGCACGAACTCTGAAACGGTTGCGCGCCGTCGCCTCCGAGCAGCAGGTCGCCGCGGGCGCGCCGTTTGCGCCGGGCACGCGCCTGTTGCTGCCGGCCGCGCCCAGACTCGAGCATGCCGGCCTCGGTCCGATCGCGGCGCCCGCGGCGATCCTCGTCGACGCGAACACGGGCGCGGTCCTCTGGGCGAAGCGGGCACACCAGCGCCGGCCGATCGCCTCGACGACGAAGATCATGACCGGCCTCCTCGCCCTGGAGCACCTGCCGCCGAACAAGGTCGTCCGCGTCAACCCGCTCGTTACGCGCGTCGCGCTCAACCGCGAAGGCCTCCGCGCGCGAGAGCGCGTGCCGGTCTGGAAGCTGATGTACGGCCTCCTGCTCTTCTCCGGCAACGACGATGCGCTCGAGCTCGCGATCGCCACCGCCGGCAGCAGGGGCGCTTTCCTGCGCCTGATGAACGAGAAGGCGGTCGAGCTCGGCCTCCACGACACGCACTACACGAGCCCCAGCGGGGTCGTCGACCGCGGGAACTACTCCTCCGCCTACGACCTCGCGGCGCTCGCCCGCTACGCGATGGCGATCCCGCGCTTCCGCGCGATCACGCGCACCCACATCGCGCACATCAAGTGGGCGAGGCCGACCTACGCGAAGACGTACGTGAACAAGAACCTGCTGCTCGGCACCTATCGCGGCGCCGACGGCGTCAAGACCGGCTGGACGACGATTGCCGGTCACTGCCTGGTCGTCTCGGCGCGGCGGGGCGGCAAGAGCCTGATCGCGGTCGTGCTGCACGCGCCGGATCCCTACGGCGACGCCCGGCGCCTGCTTAACTTCGGCTTCGCGAACTCGTAGGGGTCTTTGGCGTGAGGATTGTGAAGTTCCACCGGCGTGCACTCGTGCCCGTGCTCGGGCTCGCGTTGCTGCTCGTGCCGGCGCAGAGCCCGGCCGCGCCGGGGCTCGGACGTGTCGACGTTACCCCCGACCACGTGGCGGCCGGCAGCACGAACACGTTCAAGCTCACCTTCACCGCCGATACGGGCGCGCTCCAGGGCCAGTCGCTGCTCGACGTCCCCCGCGGCTGGTCGGTGCCGCAGACGGCTCGGCCTGGAGCGACCGGCTACGTCGCCCTCGCGCGCGACACGTGCTCGAGCGCAACCAAGCTCCTGCGTCTCGCCGGTAACCGGCTGACGATCGCGACCGACTGCAAGCGCGGCCAGCGCTTCGAGGTCACCTACGGCCCCGCGGTCGCGTCCGCATTCGCGGCGGACGGCTACGTCTTCCTGACCCAGACGAAGCCCAACGTCGGCGTCACGAAGACGAAGCTCGTCCGCGTGAAGAAGGTCGTTCGAAAGAAGAACGGCAAGCGGGTGCAGAAGATCGTCGTCAAGCGCGTCAGGGTCGTCCTGAAGCCGACCTTCCGCCCGCTGGCGGCGAAGAAGCAGCCGGTGGTCGTCGTCAACGGCGGCCCGGTCGATCACCTGTTGCTGAGCGCGCCGACGATCGCCACCGCCGGCACGCCCTTCGGCATCACCGTCCGCGCCGAGGACGTCTACGGGAACACCGCCTCGGCCTACACCGGCACGGTCGGCTTCTCGAGCAGCGATCCGAATGCGTTCCTGCCCACTCCCTACCAGTTCACGAGCAACGACTTCGGTGCGAAGACGCTGGGCGGGGTCATCCTGCGCGCGACCGGGACGCAGACGATCACCGTCTCCGACAACTCTGGCCGGGTCGACGCCAGCAACCCGATCACCGTCTATTCGTTTTAGCTACTGGGCGTCGGCCTTTTGGGGCTCGGCAGGCGTTCGCTGTGACCGCTGTGCGTACGCGTCGACGACGCGCGAGACCGCCTCGGCCGGCGCATCGGTGACGTACAGCAACTCGATGTCCTCGGGCGAAACCATCGCAGCGGCCAGCGGCCGCTCGCGCAGCCAGCCGAGCAGTCCCTGCCAGTAGTCGCTGTCGAAGAGGACGACCGGGAAATGGAGCACCTTGCCGGTCTGGATCAGCGTCAGCGACTCGAACAGCTCGTCGAGCGTCCCGAAGCCGCCCGGGAAGATCACGAATCCCTCGGCGGCCTTCACGAACATCGTCTTCCGCACGTAGAAGTGGTTGAAGGTGAGCTCGATGTCGAGATACGGGTTCTCGTGCTGCTCGTGCGGAAGCTCGATGTTGAAGCCGACCGAAAGCCCGCCGCCTTCCTTCGCGCCGCGGTTCGCCGCCTCCATGACGCCGGGGCCGCCGCCCGTGACGACGGCAAAGCCGGCCTCGGCGAAGAGGCGACCGACCTCGCGCGCCTCTTCGTAGGCGGGATGCCCTTCGGCGACCCGTGCCGAGCCGAAGAGCGAGACCGCCGGCCGGTCGATCCGCTCGACGGCCTTGAACCCCTGCAGGAACTCGTCGCCGATCCGCGCCGCGTGCGCAAAGAGGTCGTCGCCGTCGCGGCGCTCTAGGAGCGTTCGGTCTTCCACCTAGAAATGATGGGGGACGTGCGTCTCGTGCATGCCGAGGACGAGCAGCGCGGCCAAGCCGAAATACGACACGGCGGCGGTCAGCCGCTGCCACGGGAGCACTGAGTAGTACAAGCCGGTGCCGCCGAAGCGGCGCGCCTGCCAGCGCTGCCAGAGCTCCATCGCGGCAAAGACGAGGATGAGCACGAGAATCCCGTTGGGCCGGTAGACGACCAGCGCGAGGAGCGCGAGCAGCCCGAGCACCCAGAGCGCAGGATGGATCGCCGCGACGATTCGCCCGCCGTCGAGCGGCACGACGGGAAGCAGGTTGAAGAGGTTGATGAAGAAGCCGAGGAACGCGATCGCCCGCAGGCGGTTCGAGTCCTCGGCGACCGCGACCGCGTAGACGCCGAGCGCGCCGAGCGAGCCGAGCAAGGGCCCGGCGATCGCGAGCTGGAACTCCCGCCAGGCGCTCTCGGGGTGCTCCTTCAGGAAGATGCTCGCGCCGAGGAACGGGATGAAGAGGGGGGCGCTGACGGGCAAGCCCTGCCGCTTCGCCTCGAGCCAGTGACCCATCTCGTGGACGAAGATCAGCCCGATGAGCCCGATCGCGAACGCGATGCCCCCGTACCAGAGGTAGGCGCCGAACGAGATGAAGAGGCCGAACAGGAACTTGAACTTGAGGATGCCGACGCCGAACTTCGCGATGAACGCGCCGATCGCGGCGAACGGCGCCCAGATCTTGCGGCCGATCTCCCTCCAGTCGGTGCCGCGCGGCTGGATCGGTTCGTACTCGCGAATGTCGCGCGGCAGCTCCGGCGGCTCGTTCGGGTCGACTTCGGGGGTGAGCTGGCTCACTTGCTCATCGTAGCCGCCGCTTTCTCCGCGGTCGCACTAGCGCTCAGCTCGTGATGTCCGGGTCGCACGTTAGGTTCGCGCTCGGTTGTAAGACGCCGCCGTCTTAGCGAGGTTTCGGGGAACAGCTCAAGAGGCCGGGGTCGTTTGGGCAAAAAAGAACGCGCCGGGCCGCCGCTCGGCGGGTCACAGGAAGCTGAAATCAAGGGAGGGAGCATGAAGAAGATCGGGAAACACTTGCGCGGGCATTTCGTCGCGTACCTGGCACTGTTCTTCGCACTCGGTGGCACATCGGTCGCCGCAGTTAACGCGCTGCCAAGGAACAGCGTGGGCAGTCCGCAGATCAAAAACAGAGCAATTCAGAAGATCGACATCAGCCGAAGGACTGTCGCGGCGCTACATGGCGCTCGCGGCGCCAGAGGACCTGTCGGTGCCACTGGTGCTACCGGCGCCACTGGTGCTACCGGAGCCACCGGCCCAAAGGGCGACAAGGGCGATCCGGGCACCCCTGCGCCAACGACGCTTCTCTCGGGAACCACCGAATCCGGGAACTACGCGGTCGGCGGGTCGGCAGCGAATGGCTACATGAACCAGGGCTTCCAGTTCGCGATCCCGCTCGCTGCTGCTCTCGATGGTTCGCATGTCGAGTTCCACCACGGGGGCACCACAAGCACAAACTGCCCCGGAGTCGGTCAGGCTGCTGCTGGCTTGCTCTGCGTGTATGAAGCTCAAGGCAGTAACGTCAATTACGCGGCAGGAAATCCGATTAATAACCACAGCGGCTTCCTCGGCGCCGACGCGTACGGCTTCTTTATCTTCCTGGGATCGACGGGGACGTTCTCGTTCTCGTACGGATCCTGGACTGTCAAGGCCGCTTAACCGACCAGGTGACGGCGGGGTCGGAGCCAGCTTCTGCTCCGACCCCTTCCATCTGATCGAGGGAACAAATCGGCCCCACGAACCCGCTCCGACTAGATTACGAACCGCGGCCGAGCCACTCCTCGCCGCCGTCATAGACCTCCTTCTTCCAGAGCGGCACCGTCTGCTTGAGCGTGTCGATCGCGTCCTTGCACGCGGCGAGTGCTTCCTGGCGGTGCGGTGCGGAGGCGGCGATGACGACGCTCGCCTCGCCGATCTCGACCCGGCCGACGCGGTGGTGGATTGCGACCGCCCACAGGTCGTACCGCTGCTCGAGGTCGGCCGCGAGCTGGGCCATCACGTCCTCGGCCATCTCCGCGTAGGCCTCGTACTCGAGGTAGAGGACGGTTCGGCCGCGCGACTCGCGGCGGACGGTGCCGAGGAACGTCGCCACTGCGCCGGCGCTCTCGTCGGAAACCTCGTCGACGACTGCCTCGAGCGAGAGTGGGTCCTCGGTGACGCGGAATGCGCCGCCCGAGACCGGGGGGATCAGCGCCACCTCGTCGCCGTCGGCGAGCTTCCGCTCGCGCTCGGCGTATCGCCTGTTGACCGCGTAGAGCAGGCCGTCCGGCTCGTCGCCCAGCCCCAGCGCCGCCCACACGTCGCCGACCCGCGTGACGCCCTCGAGCTCGCGCTCGGTGACGCCGGCCCGCTCCCGTAGGCCGGCGAACAGCCGTACCTTCACCCGCATCGCTCGGAGCCTAGCCTCGCAGGAACAGTGGCCTGACCGGCAACGTCGGCCAGGCTCCCTGGCCCGCGATCACGCTGCGCCAGAGTCCACGCTCGCCCTTGTCAAGGCTGCCGGCCTTGCCTGCGGCGCGATCGCGGCCTCTGGCTTGGTGCTCGCGACCCAGGGAGCGGGCAACGCTACCGGCCAGGCCACTAGCATCTCCTTATGAGCGCCGACCCGTCCGCGACGCGCGCAAGAGAAAGCAAGCAGTCGAGCGCGCCGCCGGAACCGCGCGGATCGTCGCCGGCTCCGAAGCGGCCCAGCTTTCGGCCGAGCCGCGCCTGGATCCTCTTTGCGCTGGTGCTGCTTGGCCTCAACTTCTACTTCAGCTCCCG
>WNGD01003884.1_pt1 | contig 14907 bp, 11 predicted proteins | sample 5400671 | NCBI WGS metagenome assembly WNGD01 (sample SAMN13153369, study PRJNA577476) | soil metagenome | isolation source: 40 cm soil or saprolite under grassland replicate 2 | place: USA:California | collected 2016-06-15 | reverse complement strand
GCGCCGGCCCGCGTCCGTATCGTTATCCAAGGGGATAGTCGCGAACTGCACAAGCGGCGATTCCAGAACCCCCACAACGGCACTGATGATTCCGCCTTGCGCGAGCAGGAACGTAGCGACGCCGCTCAGGGACCCGGCAAGGGCGATTCCATCGTCCGGAAAACTGAACGTCGGGCTTGCATCGGTCTGGCTGGCGATGAGCGGGGTCCCATCCTGGGCTGTCAGGACAAGAGTTCCACTGATCGGTGCGGATGAGGTGTTCACGATGGTGAAAACGGTGGTCGATCCCTGCCCTATGACCACCTGAGGAAAATAGATCGTATTCGTCGCATTCCCGGGGATGTCCACTCGGGCCCACCCTACTTTTAACGGGTCGCCCGCGTTCGCCGGTCCGGCGGTCACAATCTTTATTCCTGCCGTGGGAACCGAGAGAGGGAAAGTCGCCGCCGTCGTCTGCAGGCCAATCGGGCCGGGATCCACCAACGTAAGATTGAGAGCCGGCTCCGAGGGCGCGGGCCGGCGGGCTCCCTGCGCAGCATTACCGGATTGCACGGGCGCGCCGCGCCGCGGTGCGAGGACCGCAGGCCGAGACCCGCCGAGACGCAATTGCGCGTGAAGGGCAGGAACGAGGACGGCTGTCATCAGGACTCCTGCGATAAAAGCAAAAATCTTTTCTCCCCTCTGGCCAGAATTTGCTCTCATAGTCGACATCCTTTTGAAGAACTCCGTTAGGTGCCTCGAATGTTACTATCGAGCCGCCGTTTGGTCAACAGAAGTGGCGTCTCACCTCATTTGCGATTTTCGGATTGCGGATTGAATTAAACTCAATCCGAAATCTGCAATCCGAAATCCGCAATTGCGAAGGGCCCTACTTCGAGACGGGAACGGCGTATCGGCGGAGCTCCTCGATCCGCTCCTTATAGGCGCCTGTGCGATCCTGAGAATAAAGAAGGCGCAGCTCTGACGCGGCTTCTTCCAGCTTCCCTTCTTCGACGAAAACTCGAGCCATCAGGTAGCGCGCCTCCAGGAGGCCCGGCCTGACCTGCAAGAGTCTCTGGAGCGTGGCCCGCGCTGCTCCCGCCTGTTTCTGTTGGAGCTGGAGTGTTGCGAGTGCCAGGTAAGCGGGAGAGTAGTTCTGATTCAACCGGATCGTCCGCTGAAACTCGCCTGCCGCGTCCTCAAATCTTCCCTGGAGCACATAAGAGTTTGCCAGGTTGTGATGCGCCTGCCAGTGTCTGGGATCCGCCTCGATGGCGGCGCGATAATACTTCACGGCGGAGTCCATGTTCCCGCCGCTCTGCTCGAGCCATCCCAGGTTGTAGAGAGCGGGCGCGTGGTCGGGCCGCAATTGGACGGTCTTGAGAAACTCCTCGCGTGCTTTGTGCCGATTCGCTCCCAGGCAGGCTACACCAAGATTGTAGTGGGCCCTGGCCTTGCGCGGCGCGCTGGCCACTGCTTCCTCCCACAAACGGATAGCGTCGCCCCAGACATACGTGCGCTCTCGAGAGAGCGCCGCGCAGCCTGCAAGCAGGGTCCCGCAGACGGCGGCACGGGCGATTCCGCGGAATTTTGGGACCAATTTTCCGGACGCGGAAAAAATTGCGATTGCGAGCAGTTGCGACCCCATGATCATTGGAAGGTAGAGCCGGTGCTCGAACATCCGATCCGCGCTGGGGATGATGGAAGAAGTGGGTGCGAGAAAGATAAGAAACCCGAGTCCGAGAAAACTGACGCAGGCGTTCGACCGCCGGACGTGCAGGAGGAGTGCAAGCAGGCCGATCGAGGTGAGCAGGCACAGCCAGGTATAGGGCGAGGTCAGCGAGGCGCCCGGCGGGTCGTGCTCGACGGACAGGCCCGCAGGCCAGAGCACCAGCCTCAGGTAACGCACCACAACCGGAATCTGGCCGAGGAGGTACTGCAATGACGAGACGCGCTCTACGCCGAAGCCGGTCGTCTTCTCGCCCGAACGCAGCAGAAGGTGAAGGATCCAAATGCCGCCGCCGACCATCAGCGCTCCCAGGGACGCAAACAGCCAGCGCGCTCGATGCAGCCGTTCTTTGAGGGATTTCCTGTCCGGCGCGTGCACCCAGAGGTATGCGAAAAAAATCACTGGCAGTGCCAGGGCCGACTCCTTGCTTGATCCCGCCAGGACGGAAAGCGCTCCTGCAGCCGCATACAGCGGTCCGGGATTGGGGGACTCTTCAGCTTTGAGGAAGGCGCAGAGCGCGCCGATAGACAGAAAGCCGGCAAGCAGCGCCGAACGCTGATAGATGTAATTGACCGCCTCGCTCTGGATCGGATGCAGAGCGAACACTCCCGCCGCCGCGAGCGGAAGCCAGCGGTTGAATTCCTTCCCGCCGTTCTCCGGCTTCTTTGCCAGGATCCCGGACAAGAAAAATACGGCCGTTACGTTGGCGAGATGCAGGAGGAGGTTGACGAGGTGATATCCCGAGGGGTCCGTGCCGCCGAGCCGATAATTCAGGAAGAATGTCAGGTAAGTGATTTGCCGCCCTTGCGCGGGATTAAGAATGCCCCACACATTTGCGGCCTCGGTCACTTGAGCGCTTTGCAGAAACAGTGCGTCGTCGAAGTGAAAGGGATGCGCCAGGCTTCCCCAGTACACCCACGATGTCAGTGCAAGGAGCGCGAGAAGCGAGAGTGTCCGGAGACGCGTCATCTGGTATTGAGGACCGGAGGCGACACCGGGGGGTGCTGCTTTCTGCGCCAGAGCGCTCGAGGTGTCAGAAGCAGGATCCCAATATCTTTCCAGACGGACCACCGCTCGATATATTCGATGTCAGAGCGCAGGCGCTCATCTACCGACGTGTTGCCTCTCCACCCGCGAACCTGCGCCAGACCCGTAAGCCCCCCCCGCACTTCGAGACGCCGCGCGAACGGAGGGAGTCGCTCCGAGAAAAGCCGATGAAATTCAGGCCGCTCCGGTCGCGGACCTACCAGGCTCATTTCTCCTTTGAGAACATTCCACAACTGAGGCAGCTCGTCGATGCCAAGACGTCTTAAGAAATTCCCCAGGGGCGTACAGCGCGGGTCGCGATCCAGGGCCCAAGTGGGCTTCTTGTCTCCTTCGGCGCCGGCAATCATCGTACGGAGCTTCACGATGCGGAAAGGGCGGCCTCTGTGACCCAGGCGCCATTGGAAGAACAAGGCCGGCCCCGTAGAGGTCAGGCGTATGCACAGCGCGACCGCGAGCAAGGGGAGACCCAGGATAGCGAGAGCGCAGGAGGAGACCAGGATGTCGATGCCGCGTTTTGCCAGACCGCCCATTCCGGCCAAGGACGGATGCAAGCCATCGAGCGCGGCCGCGTCGCCGAACGACGGAGACACTCCCTCGGAAAGACTGCGGCCCGAAGCTGTAACGGTTCTCTCGACAGCCTCCATCAGGGAGCGCTGGAATCGGGCCACGGAAAACCGCTCGGCATTCTCCCTTAGTCTTGCGGGATCAAAAGCGTTTGCTTCCAGGCGCCGGATTGCCCCTTCCAGACTGGCGCAAGTTTGCTCCTGGAACAAAATTCCTGTTCTGCCATCGATCACAGATTCGAGGCTGCCCCCTGTGCCGAAAGCCACCACAGGGCGGCCGCAGGCCTGCGCTTCCAACGACGCCATCCCGAAATCCTCTCGCCCGGGAACCACCAGCGCCCGGCAATCGCGATACAGCAACCGGAGCTCTTCGTCGGGAACGTAGCCAGTGAACTGAATGTTGCTTGCCGCCCGTTTCTTCAAAACTTCCAGGTCCGGGCCCGAGCCGGCAACAACCAGAGGCTTTCCGATGCGGTTGAATGTCTCCACGGCTAGGTCAAGCCGCTTGAACGGCACCGCCGCGGACACAACCAGGTAAAAGCTTCCGTGATGCCCGTTCGGCGACAGGCTGAAAAAACTCGTGTCGATAGGTGGAGGGATGACGTCTGCCGTGCGGCCATAGTACCTCGCGATGCGTTCCTTCACATGAAGGGAGTTGGCAATGAAATGATCAACGCCCGCCGCGGTCCTTCGATCCCAGGCGCGGAGGGCCGGAGCCACGGCGCGCAGGCAAGTCCTGCCGAGGCGCCACGCATCACCGTAGTGGAAGTAATCGGACTGCATGTCCCAGATGTAGCGCATCGGAGTATGGCAGTAGCAAACGTGCACGCTCCCCGCAGGTTTCTGGACCCCTTTGGCCACGGCATGGCTGCTGCTGAGAATCAGATCGAAGCCGCGCAGGTCGAGACGGGACACAGCCAGAGGGTACAGCGGGAGATAATATCTGTAACGCTCGTGCACGCCGGGAATCCGGTTCAGAAACGAAGTCCGGATCTCCAGCGCCTCGATTTGCTCCGCAACGGAACCTGGCCGATGCAGCAGCGTGAAGAGAGTCGCCTCGGGAAAAAGCCTGCACATCTCCAGCAGGACGCGCTCTCCACCGCGCATTCCTGTCAACCAGTCGTGAACGAGAGCGACCCTCATACCGCGGTATCGTAATCACGGCTCCCCCGTCTGTCAATTCGTCACAGGGAATACGATTTAGCCACAGAGCCACAGAGACACGGAGATCGAAGAAGATTGAGGATTGAAGATGGAGGATAGAAACACTGTTTCCCATCTTCCATCCTCGATCCTCCATCCCCTATCCTCGATTTCTTCGTGTCTCAGTGGCTCCTCCTATACTACTAACGTGCAAATCCTTTGCCGCTTGGAAAGAATTCTTCTTCGCGGATTCTTTGCGCTCTTCGCGTCTTCGCGGTTAATTCCGGACAGCGCTTTTTCACCGCTAAGACGCGAAGGACGCAAGGAAAACGCTAAGCAGATAGTTTGGTTGCGGCTCGGCTGTCTCTGTGAAAATACGAACCTTCGAGGACCGGTGAGTACGGGAGGGCACGACTGAAGTCGTGCCCTCCCGTTCCCAGTGATTTTCATTAGCTGTGGCAAGCTGTAGGATCATGAAAACTCTGTGGCTAAAAGCTGCTGCACGAGGGTGAAGAAAAGGTGTATTATAAGGCGATGGGAGACATGACACCGGGTCGGGGCGCTGGTTTCAATCCGCCGAACAGGTTTGAGCGGCTGCATCTGGAGCCCTCGGACGAGGACCAGGGCGAGAGCCGGGCGGCGCCGACAGAGTATTTCATCGACAACACCCGGTCTGTGCTCGCAAAGAATGACAGCCCGGATGTCCCCTTCACCTACAGTGTCAACCCGTATCGCGGCTGTGAGCACGGTTGCATCTACTGCTATGCCCGGCCGTCGCACGAGTTCCTGGGCTTTTCTGCGGGGATCGACTTCGAATCCAAAATTGTAGTGAAGCCCGATGCCCCGGAGTTGCTCGAGCAGGCCTTCAGGGGCAAGTCCTGGCAGCCGCAGGTTGTGGCGCTGGCGGGAAACACGGACCCCTATCAGCCGTTGGAAAAAAGGCTTCGACTGACGCGACGCTGCCTTGAAGTATTTCTCAAGTATCGAAATCCTGTCGGACTCATCACCAAAAACTTTTTGATCACTCGTGATCTGGACCTTCTGCGCGAACTCGCGCAATGGGGTCTCGTCAATGTTCGGATCTCCATCACCACGCTCGATCCGCATCTGGCGCGTGTCATGGAGCCTCGCGCTTCCACGCCCGCGAAGCGGTTAGAGGCGCTTGAAACGATCGCTCGAGCACAGATTCCCGTCGGGGTGAATGCCGCTCCGATCATCCCTGGGCTCACTGACGAGGAATTACCGGCAATTCTCCGGGAAGCCGCGGGACGCGGGGCGAAGACCGCCTCGTACATAATGGTCCGGCTGCCCGGGCCTGTGGAGCCGCTCTTCCTCGATTGGCTGAACAGAGAGTTTCCCGCCCGAGCGGCCAAGGTGATTCACCGGCTCCGGGAGATACGCTCGGGCCGGCTTAGCGACAGCCGTTTTGGAACCAGGATGCGAGGGGAAGGCAAAATGGCGGAAAGCATTGACAAGCTCTTCCGTCTCGCGTGCCGGAAGTATCATCTGAACGAATCCGTTGTGGCGTTCTCCACAGATAAGTTCATTCGCCTCGGCGGGAGCCAGTTGACGATGTTCTGACGCGGGCAACATTCCTTCACCGCAGTCTCACATGTGCGAAGCGGCAAGTTGCGAAATCTGATCGCCGCCGCAATGGCAACTGCGACAAAAAGCGACAGAACGACGATCTGCGCGAGCACGAATGGTAACTCGGATTGCGTCGGAGCGATCGCTTTCAGGGCCGGCACTTTCAGAAAAAGCTGCACAATCAAGACGAAGACATTGAGATAGAGGGCTATTACAGCGGTGACCACGTAGACCCACCGCCAAGCGCCAGCCAGGTGACGCGCGTAGCGCGCGAGGAGCGCAACCGCCAGCACGATCAGCGATAGGATGCCGACGGCATGGGACGATAAGAAGCGATCGAACGGAAAGAGGAACCCGGTCACGCTTGTGGCCACGGTGCTCATGAGAAAAAGCGCTGTCCAACCGTCGAGTCGTTTCGCCGTCAGCAGCCCGAACACGACAACGAATCCCGAGAAGATTCCGATCAAGCTCAACACAACGTGGACGATGGTAAATGTCGTCATACCGAAAATCATGATGCGTACCCTCCCTTTTTGCGAGACTAGGTCCACTTGGTGCCCACGAAGTTCACAAATCGGTCAAGTTTCCCGCGAGAGGCATGAGTAATAGAAAAAGGAATGAAACCGCCGATCAACGCCGATTCACGCGGATGGATTCGAGGAAAATCGGCGTCCATCGGCGCGCATCGGCGGTTCCTTCCTTCTGGGCAGTAATGAGGCTCGCCCGCTATTAGTAGCGAGTGAGCCTCATACCGCCGGGTCAGTCACGCTCGAGACGGGTCTTCGTGGCATGGCCATCTCGGCCATGACCAGGCTGCACTGATGCATGGCTGCCATTGGTGAGACCACGAGATCTTGGTGGTGGAGGAGCCAACCATCCACCCCTTTCCTCTAATTAACACGAATTAAATTCTCCACGGCTTCTGAGAGAGTTGAAGGCCGCATGACTCCCACTTGCACTGCGTGTGAATTCTTGCTTGCAAGCGGACCTCTTTAACTGACAGATTACCAATCTACACTTTTGCGGGCGCCGAAGGACGCACCTTGTCCGCGGCGCCAATGGCAGCATATCCGGAGGAGTCTCATGACGATGCAACCGCTTACTCAACTTATGAGTCAGGTAGAGTCCAACGTCGTTCCCATTTTGGAGGGCGAGGCGCGCCGTGTCGATTTGGAAGGACTGTGGCCGGCCGCCTCGGTGAAGACACTCAAAGAGTCCGGATTGCTCGGACTCACCATTCCGGCGGAATTTGGTGGGAGTGGCGCTGGAATGAGGGAATTCGCCGCAATTACGGAAAGGCTCGCCCGCGCCTGCGCCTCGACCGCAATGATTTATTTGATGCACGTGTGCGGGACCCAGGCAATCGCGATGTCTGGAAGCCTGAAGAGAGAAGGCGCACTCAAAAAGATTGCCGCGGCCGAAGCGCTGGCAACTTTGGCGTTCAGCGAACGCGGGTCGCGGAGCCACTTCTGGGCTCCCGTCAGCCGCGCGCAACGCAATGCGAGCGTGGTCGTCCTCAATTGTGAGAAGTCCTTTGTCACGAGCGCGGGATATGCCGATTATTACGTGACCTCGGCGGGGGCCGTCGATGGCAAGACACCCGCGGATTCCACCCTCTACCTGGTCGAGAGTGGGACGCACGGATTGCAAGTGAGCGGGGCCTGGAACGGCATCGGGTTGCGGGGGAACTCAAGCGCTCCCATGATCCTGCGCGATTGTCATGTCGGACAGGACTTCAGGCTCTCACTCGAGGGACAGGGTTTCAAAATGATGATGGAAGTAGTCCTGCCCTGGTTCCAGATAGGGAGCGCTGCTGTTTCGCTCGGCATTGGAGAGGCTGCCTTCGCCTCAGCCGTACAGCACACCAGCAGCGCTCGCCTGGAGCACCTGGGGGAAAGCCTTGCGAGCGCAATCCCCGGCATCCGCGCCAGGCTCGCGCGCATGCGCCTGGCTTTGGATGCGGCGCGAGGTTTTCTCGATCAGACCCTGGCGAGAATCGAATCCGGCAGTGAGACAGCCCTGGTCGGGGTGCTGGGCGCAAAAGCGGTCGCCTCCGAAGCCGCGCTTGAAGTCACGGATGAGGCCATGCGCGCTTGCGGTGGAGCCGCGTTCGCGCGGCAGCTTACGGTGGAGCGCCACTTTCGCGACGCGCGCGCGGCTTCCGTCATGGCGCCTACGACGGACGTCCTTTATGACTTCATTGGCAAAGCCGTGGCAGGTCTCCCCCTCTTTTGATTGACGATTGACGATTGACGAATGAACACCCTGCGGATTGCAAGGATCACTCATCACTGATTTGTTAAGGAGAAAGAATGGGAGACGCGATCAAGGTTGGCGCGGTGGCTTACGACGCGAAGGTAGTGCCGATTTGGGAAGGAATCAGACATTACTTTCGTCAAAGAGGCATCGAGACCGATTATGTGTTGTTCTCCAACTACGATGCGCTGGTTGATGCGCTGCTGTCCCGGACTGTGGACGTCGCCTGGAACACAAACCTGGCGTATGTGAAGGTACACCGCCGCACGAGCGGAAAGTGCCAGGCTCTCGCCATGCGGGATACGGACGTCGGTTTCACCACAAAAATCATCGCGCGAGCCGGGAGCGGCATCGAGAGGATCGAAGATTTGAAAGGCAAGCGCGTCGCATTCGGCAGCCGCGATTCGGGGCAGGCGGCCATCCTGCCGGCCTATTTTCTCGGAAAAATGGGCATAGACCCGGAAAGGGACATCCTTCCGATCCGCTTCGACCTTGATGTCGGCAAGCACGGAGATACCGGAACAAGCGAAGTGGAAGTCTTGAACGCGGTCCAGAAAGGTGGGGCCGACGCGGGGGCTGTCGGGCACCAGTACTGGGCACGCGTGGTGAGCGAAGGTATTGCCGACCGTTCGAAAGTCCTGGCGATCTGGACTTCACCTCCCTACTGCCATTGCAACTTTACGGTCTTGATCAACGGGGACCCAAGCGGCTTCGAGAAATGGACCGAGACCCTGCTCGCAATGGATTACAATGACCCGGAGCACCGGAGGATTATGGATATGGAGGGACTCAAACGGTGGGTAAGGCCCGATCTGGAAGGGTACAAAGCCCTCTTTGAAGCCGTCGAGGAGCTGAAGCTTTTGAACTGATGAGAGAGATCTCGCAAATGAAAAATGACAAATGACCAATGAGAAATGACAAATTGCACGCGAGAAACGAATCTGCAAATCCCTCATACTTCATTTGTCATTGGTCATTTGTCATTTCTCATTTGTCATTTGTCAAAACATTCTCAGCGCGATTGTTCGCGTCTTTCCGTCTTGGCGGTGAAGGCGGCGTACGCTGCTTTCACCGCGAAGACGCGAAGACGCAAAGGATCGCAAAGAATTTCGCGTGTCTTCTCGCGGCTTCGGGTTTCTTTCTATCGGCCTGTTCGGAGAAAGAGGCTCCGCCGCCGTCCAAGCCCGTCGTGCCCGTGGTGGTTGCGGCCGCTGTCCTCAAAGACGTTCCCGTCCAACTGAATGCCATTGGAACGGTAGAGGCCTACTCCACCGTCACCGTCAAAACCCAGGTGAGTGGAGAGCTGATGCAGGTCTATTTCAAGGAGGGCCAGGAAGTCCGCAAGGGAGAGCTTCTCTTCACGATCGATCCGCGCTCCTTCGAAGCCGATCTCAAGAGGGCCGAGGCGAATCTCGCGAGGGATCTTGCCCAGTTAAAGCAGGCCGAGGCCAACCTCGCACGCGACACGGCCCAGGCAGAGCACGCGCGGGGCGAAACCCGGCGGTACGAGCGGCTGATTCAAGCAGGCGTGGTTCCCCGCGAACAGTACGAACAGATCCGGACTGGAATGGAGGCACTCGAGGCGTCGCTGCACGCGGACGCTGCAGCCATCGAAAGCGCGCAGCAAGCGATCAGCGCAGACCGGGCCGCCATTGAAAATGCGCAAATCCAGCTCGGGTACTGCTCCATTCGCTCGCCTATTGACGGCAGGACCGGGAGCCTGATGGTTCATCGAGGAAACATCGTGAAAAGCAACGACACGTCGCTCGTCGTGATCCATCAGATCCATCCGATTTACGTCAATTTTTCGGTTCCGGAGCAGAACCTTCCGGAGATCAAGAAGTATATGGCGGTCTCCAGGCTCAAGCTGCAAGCGGCGGCGCCGGACGACAGAGAGAACCCCGCGCAGGGTGAGGCGGCCTTTGTGGACAACGCCGTGGACACGAGCACGGGAACCATACGGCTCAAGGGCACTTTCGAGAACAAAGACAGGCGCCTCTGGCCGGGCCAGTTCGTGAATGTTCTGCTGAGGCTCACGACGCGGCCCAGCGCGGTCGTGGTCCCCTCGCAAGCCTTGCAGAGCGGACAGGCAGGACCCTACGTCTTTGTGGTCCGGGCGGACTCCACCGCGGAATTGCGCCCCGTTGCCCCCGGCATGACCGTTGAAGGAGAGACCGTCATTGAGCGGGGGTTGCAGCCGGCCGAGCGCGTGGTGACCGACGGCCAGCTTCGGCTGGTCCCCGGAGCGCGCCTGGAAATAAAAGGGGCGCAGGCAGGAAGTCTGGGTACACATCCATGAATATCGCAGAGATCTTCATTCACCGCCCGGTCGCGACGACGCTCGTCATGTTGGCTATTCTTCTGTTTGGCATCTTTGGCTACCGGTTGCTGCCGGTGAGCGACCTGCCCAATGTCGATTTTCCGACCGTATCGGTGAACGCCAGTCTTCCGGGAGCCAGCCCGGAAACGATGGCCTCAGCCGTGGCCACGCCGCTGGAGCGGCAGTTTTCGACCATCGCGGGCCTGGATTCGATGACGTCCACCAATGCCCTTGGGGTAACCCAGATAACGCTGCAATTCAACTTGAGCCGGAACATCGATGCCGCCGCGCAGGACGTGCAGGCGGCCATTGCGAAAACCGCGCCCCAGCTTCCACGCGACATGCCGAGCCTCCCCGCGTACCAGAAGGTTAATCCCGCCGACCAACCGATCATCTATATGCTGATGAGCTCGCCCACCCTCCGGCTTTCGGATGTCGATGAATATGCAGAGACTTTTATCGCCCAAAGAGTCTCGATGATCAGCGGGGTGGCCCAGGTGCAGGTGTTCGGCGCGCAGAAGTATGCGGTGCGTGTTCAACTCGATCCGCAGAAATTGGCTGCGAAACAAATCGGCATTGATGAGGTGGCAGATGCGGTTCAGCGCGGTAATGTCAATCTGCCTACCGGGATCCTGAGTGGACGGTTTCAATCGTTTACGGTGCAGGCGAGCGGGCAGCTGACGCAGGCAGAGGCCTACCGCCCGCTTATCGTGACTTACAGGAATGGGTCGCCGGTGCGTTTGGCGGAGCTGGGAAGGGTGATCGACAGCGTGGAGAATGACAAGGTAGCGAACTGGCTGAACGACGCGCGCTCGATCGGCATGCCCGTCTATCGCCAGCCCGGAACCAACACGGTCGAGGTGGTGGACTCGATCCGAAAACTGATCCCGACCTTCCGCGAGCAATTGCCTGCCTCAGTCGAGCTGAAGATCCTTTTCGATCGTTCCGAAACCATACGCGTGTCGGTGAACGACGTGAAGTTCACGCTCTTATTGACCGTCTGCCTCGTCGTACTGGTGATTTTCCTGTTCCTCCGGAACCTGTCGGCGACCGTGATCCCGAGCATGGCGCTGCCCATGTCCATCGTGGGCACATTCGCGGCAATGTATCTCTTCGGTTACAGCGTGGACAATCTCTCTCTGATGGCGTTGACGCTCTCCGTCGGCTTTGTTGTGGACGATGCCATCGTGATGCTGGAAAACATCGTCCGGCACATGGAGTTGGGCAAAAGCGCTATCCAGGCGGCGCTCCATGGCTCCAGGGAGATAAGCTTCACCATCCTGTCCATGACCCTTTCCCTCGCCGCGGTCTTTATCCCGGTACTCTTCATGGGCGGAATCCTTGGCCGGCTGCTCCATGAGTTCGCGGTCACGATCGGGGTTGCGATCCTCGTTTCGGGTTTCGTCTCCTTGAGCCTGACGCCCATGATGTGCAGCCGTTTTCTGCGCCCACCCGCGACGGAGGAGCACGGGCGCATTTATGCGGCATCGGAAAGAGTCTTCGAGGGGATGCGGAGCGTCTACGATGCGACCCTCAAGGTCGTGCTCAGGCACCGCCTGGCCACCATGGTGGTTTCCGGAGTTATTCTGGTTGTGACGATCCATTTATTTAAGAGCATCCCGAAGGGCTTCCTGCCGAGCGAGGATACGGGGCAGATCTTCGGTTTCACCGAAGGTGCGCAGGGAATCTCCTTTCAGGATATGGCCCGGCATCAGCAGGAAGTGGCGAAGATCCTGCTGGAGGATCCCAACATCGAGAACTTGAGCTCCAGCATAGGCGTGTCAACTGTCAGCGTAGCGGCCAACGCCGGCCGTGTTTTCGTGAGGCTAAAGCCGCGTTCCCAGCGGCGCCTGAGCGCGGACGAGATCATTCAGGAACTGCGTCCCAAGCTGGCCCAGGTTCCCGGCATTCAAGTATTTCTCCAAAACCTGCCACCCATTCGCATCGGCGGCCAGTTTACCAAGAGCCTCTACCAGTACACGCTCCAGAGCCCGGACACGCAGGAACTCTACCGCGCCGCGCCGGCGCTCGAAGCGAAACTGAGCGAGCTGCCCGAGCTGCAGGACGTGACCAGCGACCTCCAGCTCAAGAACCCCCAGGTAAACGTCGATATCGACCGTGACAAAGCCTCGGCGCTGGGCCTCAGCGTCAGCCAGGTCGAAGAGGCGCTTTACACCTCCTACGGCTCGCGGCAGGTGTCGACAATCTATGCGCCGAACAACCAGTACCGGGTGATCATGGAGCTGGAGCCTCAGTATCAGAGCGACCCGGCATCCATTTCCCTGTTGTACGTCCGGTCTTCCAACGCGCGGCTCGTTCCGTTGAAATCCGTGGCGGCCGTGAGCCGGGGGCAGGGTCCGCTGTCGATCAATCACCTGGGGCAGCTTCCTTCGGTGACGGTCTCCTTCAACCTTAAGCCCGGTGTTTCCCTCGGGGATGCCGTAGCGGCAGTGACGCGTGTGGCGAACAATACCCTGCCCCCGTCCATCAGCAGCAGCTTTCAGGGGACGGCCCAGGCGTTCGAAAGCTCCGTGCAGGGCCTGTCGCTGCTCCTCGTCGGGTCTATTCTGGTCATCTATATCATCCTGGGAATTCTCTACGAAAGTTTCATTCATCCGGTGACGATTCTGTCCGGGCTCCCGTCCGCAGGGTTTGGCGCCCTGGTGGCTTTGATGATCTTCCACATGGATCTGAACATCTACGCATTTGTAGGTGTGATCATGCTCGTGGGGATCGTGAAGAAGAACGCGATCATGATGATCGATTTCGCACTCGAAGCGCAGCGAAAGGAGGGAAAGGAGCCGCTGGAGGCGATATACCAGGGGTGCCTGGTCCGGTTCCGCCCCATAATGATGACGACCATGGCGGCCCTGATGGGGACGCTGCCGATCGCGCTCGGCCTCGGCGCGGGCGCGGAGTCCCGGCGCCCTCTGGGAGTGGCAGTCGTGGGCGGCCTGCTCTTCTCCCAGCTTGTCACGCTGTACCTGACCCCCGTCTTCTACACCTACATGGAGTCATTGCAGCATCTCTTCCGCGCAGGCCTGCGCCGTCGCCCACTGGTTCCCGAACGCCGGCTCCCAACCCCCGAAACAGAACTGCCCGAAGAATCGAAACCCGTATCCTCGATGTAGCGCGGCGGAAAGCGAACGCTTGACGACCCCAGCTTTCTTAGCTAAATTAGCTAATCATGATCACCGTCAACATGCACGAGGCGAAAACACGGCTCTCCGAGCTCGTCAAAGCCGTTGAGGAGCGGAACGAGATCGTCGTTCTCTGCCGCGATGGCCGCGAGGTGGCCGAAATCCGCCGACGTGCCAAGCGTCGCCAGGGGCGCAACCTCGCGCCCGATCCCAGGTTTCGGGTTGAGTTCGCGCCCGGCTACCGCCCGACCGAGCCCCTCGCGGAGGAGGAGTGGCCGGAGGATCTGCGATGAATGTGCTCCTGGACACCTGCGCGCTCCTGGCACTGGCACGCGGCGAACTGCCCGACGGCGCCGCTGCGGCTTTGCGCAAAGCTGCGGAGGCGAGCGTTTCCGCCGTATGCCCTTGGGAGGTGGCCATCAAGGTCGCAGGGGGGAAGCTCCGGCTCATGGAGCCTCCGGTCCAGTGGTTTCTCGGACTGGCCGAGCGGTATGGCTTGCGGGAGATCCCGCTTGATGCCCGCATCGCGTGCGCTGCGGCCGCCCTGCCGCCCATCCATCGGGACCCGTTCGACCGCGTGCTCGTAGTGCTGGCGCAAGCGTATGCGCTCATCGTTCTCACATCTGACGAAGACATCCCGAAATACCCCGGCGTGAAAACGCTCTGGTGAACTGAATGTCGCCGCGCTTCACCGAGGACACCAGATTCAGAGACCATAACATGGTATTGGCGGTTAGATGCTCCTAACAACTACTTCGTCAGATGGTAGCCAGCATCCGTCAGTGCCTTCGACCAAGTGAGGCTAGAGTTCTACTTCGCGGCCGAGGCCTAGCTTGCGGGCGTTTTCGTACGCGTGGAGAGCGGCGAGGAGATCTTCCAGAGCAAATCCCACGGATTTGAAGACGGTGATCTCTGATTCTGAAGTCCGCCCCGGGACAGTTCCGCTTACAACCTGACGCAAATCTCCGGCGATCTGCGTGCGGAGCAGAACGCCACTGGCAAGGGGGATGAGAATGTCTCCCGCTTCGGCCATCGCGCCGGCCATCGTATCCACAACGATGCGCGCCTGGCGCGCGGTCCGATCGTCCAGCTCGCGGGCGTGCGCTTGGTACGCGCCGATCGCGTTGATGTGAGTCCCCGGCT
>WNGD01003882.1_pt1 | contig 14910 bp, 18 predicted proteins | sample 5400671 | NCBI WGS metagenome assembly WNGD01 (sample SAMN13153369, study PRJNA577476) | soil metagenome | isolation source: 40 cm soil or saprolite under grassland replicate 2 | place: USA:California | collected 2016-06-15 | reverse complement strand
CGATCTGGGTGGCTATCCCGGTGATTATAGCATCCTCACCGTTGATTCGACTGCCGCGATGATCTCTGGCACGTATGCTATCCCGGCGATTACTACGATTGTCAACGCTGTGAAGACCAACGCTGTTCCCACGGGCCCCTACCGAGGAGCTGGGCGACCAGAAGCCTGCTATTGTATCGAGCGCACTATAGATGCTATTGCTCATGAGCTTTCTCTAGACCCCGTTGAAGTGCGCAGGCGAAACCTGATCCCCAAGGAGGCGTTCCCCTACACGACCGCCACCAGTACGACCTATGATTCCGGCGCATACAGCGATGCCCTGGATACATTGCTGAACGCCGCGAACTATGAGCAACTGCGCGCCGAACAGGCTCGCCTGCGCGCACAGGGTCAGTGTGTCGGTGTCGGGCTTTGTTTCTACGTCGAGATGACCGCTATGGGAGGAGAGGGCATGAGCGGTCAGCCTGATAGCGGGCAGGTGCGCATTACTCCTGAAGGCAAGATTCTCGTCGAGAGCGCTTCGGTTGATAGTGGGCAAGGTCATGCCACTTCATTTGCCACAATTGTAGCTCAGGAGTTTGAGGTTCCTCTTGAGCAGGTTGAAGTCTACATCGGAGACACTCCCAATAGCCATTCGCTTGCTACTTTTGCCAGCCGCAGTATGGGAGTCGGAGGCGTCGCGCTCAAGCTCTCGGCACAAGCTGTCAAAGCGCAGATGTTCAAATTAGCCTCGCATCTGCTCGAAGTGGGCGAGAGCGATCTCGAACTGCGCGAGGGACGTGTACAGGTCTCCGGCGTCCCTGACAAAGGGTACACCTTCGCCCAACTGGCGAGTATTGCCGAGAACCCCGTACAGAAAGAGCAGTTCCCCGAGGACCTCCAGAAAGAACTGCTCAAGGGGCTGTGCAGCTTGCAGGGCTTCGAGCCAGCAGATTTATCGTATCCCTTTGGCGCACATCTTGCTGTCGTACAGGTAGACCCTGAGACCGGCGAAGTGAACCTACAACGCTATGTCGCTGTAGATGATTACGGTCATGTCCTCGTACCTACGCTGGTTGAAGGGCAGACACATGGGGCTATTACTCAGGGCATCGGTCAGGCCCTTTTTGAACAGATGGCCTACGACGGGAGCGGGTGGGTGCTCAGCGCAAACCTGATGAACTATGCCGTCCCCCTCGCCAAATATCTGCCTCCTTTCGAGCTTACCCTGACCCAAACACCAAGTCCGCTCAACATTCTCGGAGTGAAAGGGGCAGGTGAGGCTGGCGCGGTAGCCGCTCCTGCTGTTATTGCCAATGCCGTTATTGACGCGCTGGTTCCCTTGGGAGTCACCTCCCTGGATGTCCCGTTGACGTCGAACAATGTGTGGCAGGCCATCCATAAAGCCAGAGTAGCAGCCAGTTCGTGACACTCGTACACCCTCTCCACGCAGTGGAGAGGGTGAGTCCTCCTGTTAGATCGAGGGATGGCGACCAGCCCATGGCAGCGCCTCTTCGAGCTGTGCTGCCAGCCGCAAGAGGGTAGCCTCGTCACCGTAGCGTGCCACCAGTTGCACGCCGATGGGCAGCCCCTCGCTCGATTGTCCCAGTGGCAGGCTTATGGCTGGCTGCCCTGTCACGTTGAAGAGCGGAGTAAAGGGGATCAGCGCGAATAGCTTGTTGAGCCAGCCTCTTGGATCAAGGCTCGGATCGTTCTGGTTGAGATATCCCAGCGGCGGGGGTGGGGTAGCGACAGTCGGAGTCACCAGCACATCGTAGGAGCGGAAGAACGCGCTCACGCTTCTGGTGATGGTGTTGCAGAGTCGCAGCGCCCGGAGCAGATCCACTGCCGTGAGTCGGCGTCCATATTCCACGCTTGCCAGCGTCACCGCCTCTAACACATCCGGGCCTACATCAATCCCACGGGCCTGAGCGAGGCCAAGAGCACTATCAGCCATCGATGCCGTCCAGATCGGGAGGCTGGCATCGACGAAGAGTTCCCAATCCACTTGTGGGCTGGATTCCTCTACATCGTGACCCAGTGCGGCCAGTTCGTGGCAGACCATCGAGACGGTGTCTGCATACTCTTTATCAACAGGCACTCCTGACCAGGACTGCGTAGTCATCGCTATGCGTAATCGTCCAGGAGGAGCACCAACTTCCTGAGCATAGGGACGTTCAGGCGGGGCGGCGAAATATTTGTCTCCAATACCCGGACCACTCACAACATCAAGCAAGGCCGCGGTATCTCGCAGCGTCCTGGCCAGAGCAAAATCAACGCCGAGACCTGAGAGGCGTTCGTCGGAATCCGGTCCAGGTGGGATACGTCCCCGTGTTGGCTTGAGTCCAACCAGTCCGCACCAAGCAGCAGGAATCCGAATCGAGCCGGCTCCATCGGTCCCATGGGCCACCGGGATCGACCGGGCCGCCACCAGGGCCGCTGATCCTCCGCTTGATCCTCCCGTACTGCGTGAGGGATCCCAGGGGTTGCTTGTGGGTCCATTTGAGACGGGCTCAGTGGTAGCGTTGAAGGCGAACTCCGGGGTCGCAGTCCGCCCCAGCGTGACCAGCCCCGCCTGCTTAAAGCGTGTCATGAGATCGGTATCATGGGGAAAGACGATCCCTTCCGCGGTTAGCCGTGTTCCTATGCCTATCTTGACTCCTGCCGCGTGAAGCGAAAAATCTTTGATGGCGAAGGGAACCCCGGCAAAAGGTCCAGTGATCGAGGAGGGCAGCGCTTGCTCAAACAGATCTCCGACGAGAGCGTTCAAGGTCGGATTCACGGCCAAAATCGCCTGACGAGCGATTTGTTGCACTTCCTGAGACGAAACCTGTCCGCTCTTTATCAGATGTGCGAGACCAACTGCATCGTACTCAATATACTCTGAAAAATGCATAATGCCTCCAGTTTTCGTAGGTATAAGACGTATTCATGCCTGTGAAACGACTTTACATATTGCGGACGACCTCCCATAACGAGACTTTCTGCAGAGCACAAGGTCCACTTCTACCTGAAACTCTCCGGTAGATGAGCTACAGTATAGCACACACAGAAGCAAGGACGGAAAAACATGGAAGCGCCACTGGCTGAATAATTTGGCCCCTAAATAGGAACTATGAAATAGCTGTGTTGCTGTATGGAACGAGCATCTACTATTTTCGGAGTTTCCGAAGGGCATTTGGGTCCTTTCGTGCTCATTTCATTTCGGGGTTACGATAGAATTCACATAGTTGCTGTTGATGTCATTATGGCGGGCTACTATTAAGAACCTTTCAGCAACCGAGGAAGCAGTCTTAGCTTGGCTTTTTTCAGGCTTTACGATCCAATCTTCACACTATACCAGATCCTCCGGTAACGGCACTCCTACTCTCACCAGTACCTGTACTGGCTACTTAGTACATACTTTCGAATAAAGCCGCTGTAGGTAGGATCGAGTCTGCCTTCACTGGTTGCAGATGGATCTGCAACGAGGATACAATTTAAGGATGTGAACATGTGCTCACAAGGCAACCCGAAAATAAACGTATCTTCCCGAAGGAGAAGTGCATTTGTGAACCTGATTCATTCCTGTCTCAAGCGGCTCGTTGGTACGTCTGTGAGCGTACTCCATACTCGCTTTGTTCACTGGACCAAACCACCCGCTTGCTCCTTGCCCCTTGGGACACTCGCAGATCTCACCAGAAGCAGACCAGAGTTCATAGCCGAAAATGCCCTCTTACGACAACAACTCCTTATCCTCAAGCGGCAGGTGAAACGGCCAATATGCACGAAGACAGATCGAATCCTTCTCGTGCTCTTGGCAAGGGCTGTTCAAGCCTGGAAGCAAGCGCTCTTTATCGTCCAGCCAGAAACACTCCTGCGTTGGCATCGTGAGCTCTTCCGCCTGTACTGGAAGCGTAGGTCAAAGGTCCATGCGACTGACCCGAGGATATCTCCAGAGAACGTGGCTTTGATCAAGGAGATGGCGGCGCACAATCGACTGTGGGGCGCCGAACGGATTCGCGGTGAATTATTGAAGCTGGGTATGCATGTGTGTAAACGCACCATTCAGAAGTATATGAGGTCAGTGCGGGTCCCCAGCCAAAAGGTCAGAAGTGGAGCACGTTTCTGCACACCCATGCCAAAGATATCTGGGCCTGTGATTTCTTGCAGGTGAGCGATCTCTTCTTTCGCTCGCTCTTTGCTTTTTTCATCATCGAGCTCCAGTCCCGCAGGGTGATCCATGTCGGAGTCACCCAATCCCCGACTGATATCTGGGTGGCGCAACAGCTTCGGGAAGCCACCCCGTATGGGCAGGCACCGAAGTATTTGCTCTGTGATAACGATAGCAAGTTCGAAACCTGTTTTGTGCGAGTGGCAGCGACAAGTGGCATAGAAATGCTCAAGACGCCTTATCACGCTCCCCGAGCCAATGCGATCTGTGAGCGATTCTTGAGGAGTGTGCGGCAAGAATGCCTTGACCACCTGCTAATCCTTCATGAGAGGCAACTCCAGCGCATCCTCAATGCGTATGTGATGTATTTCAACCAAGCACGACCGCATCAAGGGATCCAGCAGCAGATTCCCGCATCCTCTGGATCATCTGGTTCCACTCCACACGAAGGAACAAAGGTGGTTGCTGTTCCGATATTAGCCGGACTACACCATGACTATCGAAAGGTTGCTTAAAGAGGATAGAACTGGGCCGACCATCCAATACAGAGTCGAGGTATACCAAGAGATCATCATCGTTGGTGAAGATTTTTTAAGTAAAGCAGACCTATAGCCTTTCATCCATCTAGCTTCCTGGAGCGCATGCTGCAAGGAAGCACCTGTTTTTCTTGCATGATTGAGTCTTCCTCTCCGAAGCAGCGAGAGGAACAGGTTCCCCTTGTCCCTCAATCGTGTTCCCTGCCAAGGAAAAATATTGATCGGGTAGGCGTAGTCCGATCATTTTGCGAACGGATGTGCCAAGTAGCCATTACAGGTGGCCTTCCACAGCTGTTGTGCAGTCCAAGCGTCGGTAGGACATCGTGTGACCCCCACATGGATCACCTTGCACGATGGCAGTTCGATGATGAAGAAGGCGAAGAGCGAACGGAAGAACAGGTCGGTGACCTGCAGGCGCATCGCAGGCCCAGATATCCCCGGCATGATGGTGAAGGAAGGTCGCCCAGTTCTGCCCATGTGGTCGAGTCGTGTGCACCTGTCTCATGTATTTCTGAATGGTGCGTTTGCTGTCTCGAATACCTAACTTGAGTAATTCGCCGCCGATTCGCTCCGCTCCCCAGAGTCGATTCTGTTCCGCCATTTCCTTAATCAGCGCCACGCTCTCTACGGCTATCTTCGGTTTGGGAGCAGCTGATCTGGATGTGTATTTCCAATACAGTCTGAATCCCTGGCGATGCCAGCGCGAGATTCGTCTCTGGCTGGACAATGAACAGGGCTTGCTTCCATGCTCGAGCGAGAAGGACCAAGATCATCCGATCCGTCTTCGTGAATGCTGGTCGTTTGACCTGCCGACGGAACGGAGGATAATGAGTTGTTGCCGCAGGAAAGCGTTTTCTGCCACGAGTTCGGACTTGCTTCTGCTGAGGTCTGTCAGCGTTCCCAACATGAGAGCGGTGGTGGATGGTTTGGTCCAGTCGACGAAGAGCTGGTGGAGTGATTGAAGGCAAAGGCCTGTCAACCGCATGATGAAGGTGAGAATCCCAAGCACAGTGTACGTTACCCCTTCTGAAGATGAGCAGGTGAATACATTTCGATTCTACTCTCCTTCAGAGGTATCAGCAAGATGCGAGAGTCATGGGAAGGTGTTCTCAAAGGCCTCATTTGGCGAACGGATATGGCAAGTAGCCAGCACAGTTCTCCATGCCAAGTTCTCTTCTGAGTTCTGACGCTTCCCTCTATGATACCTCTTTGTTCTATGGTATAGTACAGGAAAATGGTCAGAGGGAGAGCGCGGGTGCAGTATCGGGATCTTATTTATCGCATTCATGCGCGCCAGTCCATGTTTTCGCGCTCTATTTCTGATGAGTGCGTAGAGCAGGTCTTACAGAATGGTGAAGTGATAGAAGTTTATCCACATGCGTTTCCGTTTCCGGCGAAGTTGCTGCTTGGGTGGTGCAACGGACGCTCGATTCATGTAGTAGTCGCAGAAAATAGTAGCAAGCAGCAAGTGATAGTGATCACAACATATGAGCCAACCATCGATAAGTGGGAGGCGGATAAAAAGACCAGGAGGAAACACCCATGAAGTGCGTGATCTGTCAATTTGGAGAGACTGAGCCAGGAACCACCACGGTCACTCTTACGAGAGGTGAGACGACTGTTGTCATTCGTGATGTTCCCGCTCAGATCTGCACCACTTGCGGCGAGGAATATGTGGATGCGGCTACGGGTAAGCGACTTTCTCAAATTGCGGAAACAGCTGTGATTGAGGGCGTACAAGTGGATGTGCGTCGTTATAAAGCTGCGTAGATTCTAGCGCCCTGTAGGTGCTCTTTAGGTGGTTCTGTTGCAAAAAATTTGCGATGCCAAGTAGTGACACGATTTTCGAAGCATTTGAAGCAAATAGTAGTAAAAAACGGCACTCCTTCTTCATTTTCTACCCGAGAAAGGAGCGAAAACCTCTCACCAGATAGATCCCTCCAATTTTTTGAAACAGAAGGAAGCGTCAGAACTCAGAAGAGAACATGGCATGGAGATCGCTTGTGAGGTATGCTTGGGGGAAGCATTCAGCTGAATGAGGAGTGACCCATGAACTGCCCGCACTGTGCTTCAACGGCAACCACAGAACAGACCAAGCAAACCAGGCTTTGCTATCGAACGTTCCGCTGCTCTGCGTGCAAGCGTACCTTCAATGAGCGTACTGGAACCCCGTTCAATTTTCTGGAGTACCCGACCGATACCGTTCTGCTTGTTGCTCTCTGGCGCCTGGGCAACAAGTTGAGCCTGCGCGAGCTGGCCGAGCTGTTTCTGGAGCGCGGCTTTGAGTTCACCCATGCGGCCGTCCGGGACTCTTAAGCGCGCTTTGCTCCACTCCTGGCAGACCAACTGCGGGCCCGCGCGACGTGGACAAGCCGGGCGATCCTGGTAGGTTGATGAGTCGTACGTCACCATCAAAGGGCAATGGTGTTATCTCTCTCGGGCCATTGATCGGGATGGCAAGCTGGTTGACTCGATGGTGAGTGAGAAGCGAGATATGGAAGCAGCCAAGCGCTTTTTCAAGCAAGCCGTCGATGTGGTTGGTCACGCCCCAGAACGGGTGACGACCGATGGCCAAGACTCCTACCCGCATTCCATCCGCCAGACCCTGGGCAGTGACGTGCGCCACCGAACCAATCACTCTCTCAACAAGCGACTCGAGCAAGATCACCGTGGCATCAAGCAGCGCTCCTCCCCGATGCGTGGCTTTGGAAGCGTGGCCTCAGCCTCACGCTTCTGCCGTGCCTTCGATGAAGTGCACCAGTTCTTTCGGGTCCGGACCACCATGAAACAACAGGTTTCCCTGCTGCAACAACGATTTGCTCAACACCGCCGTCACGCGTCCTGCGAGAGGATAATGATGGTGTAGGGACCAATACCCACATTGCCCATGCAGGGCATGTTGTCCTTCGCGTCAGGCTGTGCCGACGTATCGTAGCTTAGGTGATTGCCGAAGTCAGTGCTATAGCCGTTCCAATCGCTATTGAAGCGCACCTTCCAGAGACCTTCACGGGGAAAGCCGATCGCATAGCTGTCGTAGGCGCGATTCGCCATATTGAGCACGACGATCACGTCGTCGCCAGGCCCTCCCAGATTCCAGCGGTGAAACGCGATCACCTTGTCGCTCTCGTTCACGTGATGCACATGGATGTGCTGGCTCCGCAGGCCGCGCGTATTGTTGAACCAGTTGCGACGCAAATGAATGAGATCCCGGTAGAGGTTCACAATCCCGCTAAAGGCCGTGGTCTTACTCCAGTCGAGCTGGTTCTTATCGTTCCAGCAACCCCATTCTAGGAATTCTTGGCCCTGGAAGATCATCGGAATGCCGGGAGCCGTAAAGACGATGCCGGCCCCAAGCGTAGAGCGTTTCTGGGAATACCAGCTCGTCGCCTTGCCGCGCCAAATAGCTTCTGGTAGGCGGCCATTACCCTGGCCACAGGCAACGGCATCGTGGGACTCCGTGTAAATCACGCGCTCAAAGGTATCCGTATTGAAGCGATGGACCTGCGCGTTGCTGACGGCAGCCATATTGCGCTCGTAGTCGTATACGGCAGTGATCGCGTCCCGGATGGTTTGTACGAACATGCTGTCCCATTAGGCATCGAAACCAGCACCCCCTGCGCTGGTATCCTTCGTGATCCACTCATTGTCCTTCAGATCTTCCGCGATGCTGATCTTCCAAGGAGTGTGAGCGTCGATCTCGTTGTTGATCCATTGCATCAGGCTCCAGCCTTCCGGGATATCATCCGCTGGATCGCTGTCGCCGTGGACCTTGCGAATATACGCTGTCGCATCCCAGCGCAGCCCGTCGACATGGCGATGGTCCAACCAAATGAGCACGTTTTCCTGGAGGTACCAACGTACCTCCCCCCCGTAATCGGCCCGATTATCGGGCCGATTCTTGTCGCCCCACGGGGTCCACGCGCGTCCATCGTTGTACAGGTAGATCCCGCCATAGCCGTCCTGACTCCAACCGTCAAACTGCCACAGGCCATCCTCGCCGAGTTCGGGCCCAAGATGGTTGTACACGACGTCAAAAATGACCGCGATGCCATGCTGGTGTGCTGCCTCGACAAAATCCTTGAAGGCATTGATGCCGCCAAACGACTGCTCGATAGCATAGATATAGGCAGGATTGTAGCCCCAGGAGGTATCAGTCGTGAACTCGCCCGCCGCCATGACTTCGATTGCGTTGACGCCGAGGTCTCGCAGATAGGGGAGGCGCGCTTTGGCATCAGCGAATCGGCCAACAGGGGGTCCTGCCGCCGCAAACGTGCCAATATGGATTTCATAAATGACGAGCTCGTTCCACGACGGCATCTGGAACTGGCCGTCCGCCCAGGTATAGTCGAAAGGATGGATCACCGAGTCTGGGGGCGTGTGGGTGCTGTCGATTTCGCGGGCATACGGGTAGTTCCGCCAGAGTCCGGTGCCGTTGACAAGAAGATAGTACTTGTAGTGCTGCCCCACGGTGGCCCCGACGACCTCCCCTGACCAGACCCCGTTGCTGCCTTCCAAGGCCAGCGGATTCGCCGTCGTGGACCTGCTATTAAAGTCCCCCGCGACGGCGACACTTTGTGCATGCGGGGCCCAAACGCGGAAGGTGACCCCGTTTGCTGACGGGTTGGCACCCATCGGACGATCTGTTCGAATTGGCATCTCCTAGACCTCCTCAAATGTGTTGCGCGTTGAGTAGACAAGACAGGTTTTTATAGAACCGTTCAAGGTGTAGGAGCCGAAGTGTCGCTCTTCCACCTCAACGTCACTTTATAGTTCGCGTCGGTGCTCGCAGAAGCAATCACCACGCCTACTGCTGCATTCAAACTAAACTCCATATCGATCTCATCCGGCTTCTGCGCCAACCCACGGAGCGTCGTGATAACCTTCTCCGTTGCTGGTCGAATCTTACTGAGTGCCTGCTCAAACGGGTCACCATATTTTTTCGGGAGAATCCTACGCTAAGAGATGGAATGGCTTCTCAGGCTGCTCTATCAACCCGTGATGAAGAACGAGGTGAACAGAGGAAAGCCTTTCGGATGCATCTTTTGCTATTTAAATGACAAAATGCGCTCATCGAAAAGCTCTTCAATAGCCTTAGCGTAGGATTCTTCCGAAAAAATACAGTGACCCGACTTTGCAGGGAACCGGCCCCGCCTACTGTGCTCCGAGTAATACAGACCCGAGCGTGGGGCCAACTACATACATAGCAAAGAAGACCATTCCTTTTAGGAGTATATGACATGCCCTGCCAATCGGTGAAGGCGTGAAGGGCCACATGGCTGCTGCACGTATTACCGAGAATGTGTGGCCAACTCCGTGCCCCGCCAGCCCGTCCGAAGAGGACGGGCTGGTAGCAACTTCGGGTGGTTAGTCCACCCGAGTCGTACGCCGGACTTGGGCCGTCACCCAACGTTGGCTCTGTCCCGTTCTCGTTGACGGTGACCTCGTTGGCCACATGTGTCTCGCCCTCGTCGTCGGCGTAGCAGCGAGGGCCGAGCGTGCTGTCGAGGATCACCTCGTCACTCTTCTTCAGGCTGTCAGCGATGTTGCTTGCCAGATCACGCCACGCGACACAGTGATGACACACTGTTGCGCCCGTGACGTACTTCCGCTTGCGTCACTCGTCTCCTCGCGCGTGAGAACCAACTTCGTCGTCGAAGCGAGCAAGCACCCCCTTTGGCCTGTCGGTCCGATTCTGACGAAAAAGTACTGTGTACCATATAACTAATGCTGAGCTTACACTTTTTCTTCTTTGATGCATCGAAAGCATGCTCTTCTTCCTGGTAGAGAGCCGTTTTTCGCCTGTGCGCGTCTCTTGTCATTCTGCTATTCTTTGTAAAGGACAAGAAGCTTCAGGAGGTTGTGTGGCAAAAAAATCCCGGGAACGCAACAAGTGTGAAGGCCTCCTTCTTGCTCAGCTTAGGCGGCCACTGCAAACAGGTGGGCGATGAAGGTAACCTGACTTTTGATGTCTCCTTTCCCTTGTGCTGGCTACTTGGGATATCCGTTCTAAAGTGAGAGGGAAATGAGCACTGGAGAAAACCTTGCCCGTTCTGAGGAGAAAGAGGAAACGATGTGAGGAGAGCTCATCGTCAGCGCATTTTTATTGGAACGGATATCCCAAGTAGCCAGTACACCACAGGCGACCTTGAGTCAGCCGAGGTTGGGTGCGCACATACTGCTGATATTCGGAGCGCGCCTCTCGCTTCATCAGCTCTACATACTCCCCGAAAGGCATCGTCTTTCCATACAAGCCTTTGATCGGGATCGACTTGATGAGCTTCCCTGGCTGCCAGATCTCGAAGTGCTTCTCAGCAGCGTTCACCCAACAGGTGACCCGCTGACCAGCGAGGATTCGGCTCACATAGTAGTCTTGGCAGTTGATGGTGAGATCGCCCTTGGCCCGTATGGTCCGCGCAAAGGCTCGCTTATTAACCTGCACGAGCCAGCGGAGAGTCACGACGGTCTGGGGAACAGCAGGCAAGGTCGGAAATGCTGGGGAGGCCACGCGAGGCGGTTGGTTGCCGCAGGAGCGCGCCTGATTGGGACGCTCCTGGTTGTAATGAGCGAGAAACGTCTCGGTGAGCTCAGCAACCTGCGAGAGCGTGACTGGCCGATGGACCTGCAAGCACTCCTGACCAAGCGAGCGATGAAAGCGCTCAACGTAGGCGGCAGAAATCGGGTCAATGAGGAGGGATGACATTGGGTTGCACGCCAAGACAGAGCAGGAAGCGCACGAGCGCGGAGGGGAAATCCCGTCCCGCAGGGCTGCCGACAAAGCGGGGGTCATTGTCAAAGGTGAGCATCTGGGGCAAGCCATGCTCGCACAAAAACACGGCCACCACCTCTAAGAGCACTTCGGCATCGAAATCGCCACGCACCTCACGGTGCAACCAGAACGAGGTACCAGCATCGACGAAGTTGGCGATCTCCACCACATATTGCCGCTTGCCCTCTGCGGAAGCCTGCACGTGACTTCCATCTTTCAGATCGAACTGGACTTCCTCCCCTGGCTGTCGCGGTTCGAAAGGTTTGGGCTTGCGCCGGCGGTCCTGAGCTATGCAGCCTGCTTGGCGAAGGATCTTCCAGATGGTGGTCTGGAAGCGCGGCAGGCGCACACCAGCCTGTTGGAGTGCGGGGTCGCGATGCACATAGTAGAGGATGGCTTCTGGCCCCGGGACACGCTGCAAGTTCTCAGGCGGCGCCAGGCGGATCTCCAAGATACGCTGCACGACGGCTGGCTGGGAGACGATGGAGGCAGGTGGCGTGTGGCGGGCACGCGAACGGGAGTGTAAGGCCATGACATCACCGGGATCGGCCTGGTGCAGGCGCTGGAGCCATTTGCTCACCCAGGAACGTGACATCGAGAGCGCATCAGCCAAGTCTTGATGGGTCCACTGCGGGTGCTGCTGGGCCAGCCAGCGTAACGCAGCTCTTTTGGCAATCAAATCCGCTTCAGAGTGCCTAGGAATCTCTCCTTTCAATCGACGGTAGGATGGCTTGGTGTCTACGTCCATTCTACCGTATCGGACTTCCTCTGCTCGCTTAGATAGCTTGTTTGCTTGGGTACGATGTGGTGTGGAGAAGCACGTCATGATGAGGGTAATCCATACACAACGAGTCGTTCACCGCTTCCTTCAAAAAGGAACACTCAGATCCTGGCCACGCTCAAGCTCAATGTGGTATTAACTGACCCACCCGGCCTCGGGGTGGATGTGATGAGGAGATGCGCGCCCATTTACCGCAAGTTCTTCACGTATGTACCAGAGAAAGGAAGCTGTCAATAGCGCCTGCCAATGAGGTACGTGCCCCAGTTCGTCTCGAATGACGCGAAACTCAATACCTGTGCTTGCTAGCGATGATAGCTGTGCTTGGGTGAAGAGAGAAAAGTACGCACGCAAGGCCCATTCTTTCAGCGTGAGTAGGCAGAGGAGCACTCAGCAACACTCATCAGTGAGGCGTTGCTAGAAAGAGACCGGAATGAGAAAGAACATATGTTATATAATTACTAGAAAAATCAATAAATAATCGAGTCAGAACCGACGGGCGTCCGATTATCCGCAAGAAGGCCAGCGTGACAGGCAGACACAAGAAGCCAGTTCGTCTTCACAACGCACAGCTGTTTTCTTGTTCTGCGTCATTTATCTCAGGAGGGTTGGCCCACGTAGCCAGCACACACTACACTCCTTGCCACCTTCTGATACAGCTATCAGAGTGTGACGCCTCTGTCTTCTAGGCGTTCTTGAAGAGATTGTCTCGTAGCCAGTGGAGCGAGAAGAGAACCACGCGCATAGAGCAGAATACCCTCGCGAGCGAGATTGTCAAGGAACATGGAGTCCCAGGTTCGCATCGTCCGATCAGAGAGCACTACATTGACCTCACGAGGAGCATCAAGGTGAAGCGAGCACGCATCGATGATCGTTGCAAAGATGTCTTCCCGATAGGGCTTGACGAGGCGATCTGTCGTGTCAAAGATGGCCAAGAGGTCCACATCACTCGGACAGGAGTCGTCAAGAGGTCGCTCTTCATGGCGGGCAACAGAACCGAAGAGGATCACTGCGAGCAAGATAGTGGCATGGCGCTTGATCAGCATACCAACCGTTTCTTCGACAAGAGCAGACGTGGCTTCGTCCAGCCATGCTGGAATAGGTGCCATCTTCATGAAACCTCCCTTCTAAGTCGTTGCCCAGGTACGAATGCGCTCAAGCAGATCGAGTGCCTCTTGGACTTCGCCCTCGCCTGCTTGGTTGCCGTAAAATCCTGCCTGCCTCACATCTTCAAAATTACGCCACCATTGGGCGAGGTGTTGCTCACCTAGACCCACGAGCTAGGCGGTTAAGCCCTGATGCTTGTCTCGGTGTTGCTGGTACTTGTGCATGCATCCGTAGCTAATCCAATGGTAGGCCGCTCCCCAAGCAATTTCAAGAATGGCAACAGAGGTCGTGGGATCAGGAAGCGCGAGTGCAATTGCTCGTTCGAGGCTCTCAGCGTGGTGGTGATGGGCATCTGCTTTCATTGCTTCTCCTTGCTTGTTTCAGTTCCACATGGGCCGACTATCTCCTTCTAGCACTTCCTCTGTAGTGTAGCATGACAGGCCAAAAAACGCGAGTCTCTGATTAGTATGGACCTCGGTCTACAATCACCATCTCAGATGCGGGCTTGTCACTGCCAAACAATCGGGCAAGACGTTCGCGCTCTTCCTGTTCTTCCTGGTTCAAAGGGCGCTGTGTGGCGAGGCTCGCAAGCTTCCCTTCACGATAGAGTTTCTCAGCCAGTTCGCGTCCTGTCATTGGGCGTTTTTCTGCAGAAGCTGTTTGTAGATGCTGGATCAGCTCACGCAGAAGCGTTTCTGGCGGCTCTCCTCTCTTGGCCGCTTCTGCAGCCAGCACCTGGTATTCCTGGTCAGTCAAGATGACGGTCATTTGGTGCGCCATGAAGATTATCTCCTTCTTTACGAAGAGTTCATGTACTGCTGATTATTCAGAACTTCCCTCTCATCCTTAGTTGGGATTATATAGAGGTAAAGGCAATACAGCAATATGGACTTCCTGCTACCCTATAACTTCGCCTTGGCTAACTCATCCTTTAGCGCTGGCAGATTATGATGCTGCTCACGTAGCGCTGCAATATATCTTGTCCATGTATCACTTTTGCCTAGCTTTTGATAGAGCCGTCGAATACTCGTCAGATACTGGCACGCGACCTGATAATTTTCGCGCCCTCACCACTCGATGCGCGTTTCGACATATGCCTGATAAATCTCGATGGACTCTTGCGGGTGGCTGTCTTCAGCAGCTTTCGCGACCTTAATGCCAGCATCGAAATTGCCAGAACCGTAGGGTCCGGTTCGACGGTCTTCCGTCTGCCTCTCAGCTTGTAGGAGTTGTAATGCCAGTTCAACCTTGCCTTCGTCAAGGGCAATTTCGATCTGAAGCGCGGTAATGTGCGACTGCTGCACATAAGCCATGATCTCCGTCCGCACCGCTTCCCAGCGATCCAGTTGTTGTGCAAGCTGGCGTATCTCCCGATAGCGCTCGATGGTTGCGGCAAGTGGATATGCTCGAAAGAGGCGCTGCGCCATGTCCAGTGCGCCTGCAATATCTCCCCTGGCTTGATAACGCTCTTTGAGCCATTGCAGGAGCTGGGTATCGCTGGATTTTTTGACTCGTTCCTCGATCAAGTGTTCAGCGGCAGCTTCATGGCCCTGCTCACCGAGAATGGCTGCAATCTCAAGGATGTCGTAAT
>WNGD01005465.1_pt1 | contig 14914 bp, 10 predicted proteins | sample 5400671 | NCBI WGS metagenome assembly WNGD01 (sample SAMN13153369, study PRJNA577476) | soil metagenome | isolation source: 40 cm soil or saprolite under grassland replicate 2 | place: USA:California | collected 2016-06-15 | reverse complement strand
CTCTCGCTCTCATATTTCGACCACAATCCGGTAGGGAGATTGATGACTCGCCTGACCAATGATGTCGATTCGTTAAATGAGATGTTCACTTCTGGAGCCATCTCAATACTTGGAGATGTATTGACGCTCATCGGTGTGACTATCGCACTACTGATCATCAACTGGCAGCTCGCGCTCGTGACCTTTATTGTCATACCACCGCTTTTGTGGATCACTTCCTATTTCCGCGTCGCTATGCGCGATAATTTCCGCGCTATCCGGGTGCGCCTCGCGCGCATCAACGCTTACATCGCGGAAAATATCACAGGCATGAACATTGTGCAATTGTTTAATCGTGAGCAGCGCAATTACGAACAATTTGACCTGTTGAACCGCGACTACCTGCAGCAAACGATCCGCTCCATGCGCTATTTCATCCTGTTCAGCTCGATTACCAATTTCTTCAGCGCCCTGGCGATCGCCTTGATTATCTGGTACGGTGGCGGCAGAATCTTGTTGGGTGCGCTCACGCTGGGCGCACTGGTCGCATATCTGCAATACGTGGACCGTTTCTTTCTGCCAATCCGTGACCTCGCCGAAAAGTACAATATACTGCAATCGGCGATTGCAAGTTCAGAGCGCATCTTCAAGGTGCTCGATGAGCCAGTCACTCTCCAGGATAGCGCAAACCCCAGGGAACTTGGCCCGGTGCGGGGTGAAATCGAGTTTCGCGACGTCTGGTTTGCCTACAACCCTGGCGAGTGGATATTGAAAGGGATTTCCTTCAAGATACAACCCGGTGAACGCGTCGCCTTTGTAGGGGCCACGGGCGCAGGTAAAACCTCGATTATCAGTCTTATGTCACGCTTCTATGACGTCCAAAAAGGTGCTATCTACATCGACGGTATTGATGTACGCGATATACGCCAGAAAGACCTGCGTAGACATATTGGAGCGGTACTGCAAGATCCTTTTATCTTTTCCGGCACTATTGCCAGCAATATCCGCCTGCACGAAGAACAGATCAGCGATGAGATGATGCGTAAAGCCGCGGAATATGTCAACGCGGCCCACTTCATTGAACAATTGCCTGACACCTACAACGAGGAAATTCGAGAGCGCGGGGCAGGGCTTTCAGTGGGACAGAAGCAGTTGCTGGCCTTCGCCAGGGCGGTTGCTTTCAATCCCGAGATTCTGCTGATCCTGGATGAGGCAACTTCCAGTGTCGATACAGAGACGGAGCTATTGGTCCAGGATGCCTTGAATAAATTGATGACCAATAGGACCTCTATCATTATCGCCCATCGCCTCTCAACGATCCGCAATGTTGACCGCATTATCGTCCTGCACAAGGGACGCATCGTGGAGCAGGGAAGCCACGAGGAGCTGCTACACCGTCAGGGCGTCTATCGTAAGTTGTACGAGTTTCAGTACGCCCAGTAGGAAAAGATTGTTATGGATTTACCCGCCGACCTGCGCCTGGCCCTGGCGAACGAACTGGCCAGCACCCCACAAAAAAACGTTGCTGATGCGACAGAAAAACTCTCAAGTCGCTACCGCAGTAGTCAATCACAGGCAAAAGGGACCTTCCTGCATTCGCCTGCCGATGTGGTTGCCTACGCTGCCTACCGGCTGCCCGCTACATTCGCCGCAATCTATGCCACACTCAACGAAGCGCGCAAGAGGCGCCCCGACTGGCACCCTCACTCAATGCTCGACGCCGGCAGCGGTCCGGGCACGGCGCTGTGGGCGGCAAGCGAGTTATGGCCTGAGTTGGAGCAGGTAACGTTAATTGAACGAGATGATGGCATGGTCACCTTTGGCAAGCAAATAGCTACCCACGCTCGTTCTCGCATAGTACGCGAGGCCATATGGCAGAAAGTGGATCTACTGGGGCAGTGGGAGAGCGAGCCAAAAGACCTTGTAATCACGGCCTACGTGCTCAACGAGCTACCTGCACCACGATGTGAAACTTTGATCGACAAACTGTGGTCAGTCACAGCGGACACACTGGTCATTATTGAGCCGGGAACCCCAGCCGGCTACTCTCACGTCATTCAGGCGCGTCAACAGCTTATCGCAGCCGGGGCGAACATCATTGCGCCCTGTCCCCATAATCTGCCATGTCCCATGGCAGGTAATGATTGGTGTCACTTTGCGCAACGTATAGCGCGGACTCGTCTGCAGCGGCAGGTGAAACAAGCCACGCTGTCATACGAGGATGAGAAATTCTCTTACATTGCGGCTTCGCGAGCTATGGGATCGCCTATCAAGGGACGTGTCATCAGACATCCTCAGATACGACCAGGCCATATCCACCTGCAACTCTGTACACCCGGAGGCTTAAAGAGTACTATTGTGACGCGCAAGGACAAAGAGGCATTTCGCGAGGCTCGTGACATCGCATGGGGCGATGCTCTTTCACCCTGATGACGAGCAAAGAACTTGAGGCAAACGTGCAGAAAGATATGCCTGATATACGGGTGATTGAGCAGCTAGCCACCAGCCTTTTCCCACGTTCATACAGGCCCTGCGTTGAACGAGTGGAAGAGGGCGTTTCAACCTACGTCTACAGAATCTATTTTGCCAACGAGCAATTCTACCTGCGTATCCTGCTCTTCCCTGGAGGCAGAGTTCCCAGGCAACAAGGCCTTCATTTACGAGCAACTTGAGCATGACCTTGCCTCCCTGGAGGAACAGGTGCTCACTATAGATGAGGTCGCCAGCGTGCGCCAGGTGCTTGACCGCTGCGATAGCTGGCTCGACGATGGTGAACAGGCGTGGCTTGCGCACGGTGATTTTGATGCAACCCATATTTACCAGGAGCGTGGCCACTATACTGGTATTATTGATTTTGGAGAGATCAGAGGTACGCACTCCTTGTACGACCTGGGTCACTTCAGGATGCGCGATGGCGAAACGCTTCCAAATCTTGTGCTGCCCCATCTTATCGAAGGCTATAGGAAGGTGGCTACGTTGCCACCCGATCATGAAAAGAGAGTAAGCTTTTACAGTCTGCTGATTGCCACCAGGACGTTGGCTCAAGCGCTAGAAAAGAGACCAAAGAGCGTCTGGAACCACCAGTGTTTGGTGTCGATTCGGAGAGACCTGGAGGTTTTACAGACCTGTAAGTAAGGGTAGAGTATCCTTGACCACTTACACGGATAGGTTTTTTGAAACGCACTGGTCACCAGAGGCTGTCATCCTTCGCTGCGCTCAGGATCTCTCGCCGGGCACCACGCAGATCCAAAGCTCGCGCTCAGAGCCTGCCCTGAGAGAAGCGAAGGGATGACACCTTGCCCCTCGCTGGTTCCTTTCCTAAAAAACCTCCCCGTGTAAGATCCTTGACCAGGGGTACAATGTGCTGCATGAGTAACGACTTGTTGCATGTGCTACACTAGAAAAAGATGCGTCATGCTGTGGAGAGGAAGAACGAAAATCCTCTCTAGACAAGGAGATATTCTTGGTATACGCAACAAATCTCGGCTATCCACGCATTGGCCGGAAACGTGAACTTAAAAAAAGCCTGGAACAGTTCTGGGCTGGCGAACTGAGCGAGGCCACCCTGCTTGAACAGACCACAACACAGCGTAAACACACATGGGCCCTACAACAACAGCTCGGTCTGCATCATATTCCTTCCAATGACTTCTCTCTCTACGACCATGTGCTCGATACCATTGCTATGGTAGGCGCGGTGCCAGAGCGCTACCAGTGGCGGGGCGAACGCGTCGATTTGTCTACCTATTTTGCTATGGCGCGTGGCATCCAGAACCAGAACGCTTCGATCCCTGCTATGGAGATGACGAAATGGTTCGACACCAATTATCACTACATCGTCCCCGAGTTTGAGCAAGGCATGCAGTTCCGCTTCGCCTCTTCCAAGGTTGTTGATGAGTTCAAGGAGGCACAAGAACTCGGTATCCACACGCGCCCGGTCTTGCTCGGCCCGGTCTCATTCCTGCTGCTCGGCAAGTCTCATCACAGCGGTGTCTCGCCACTCACCTTGCTGCCCCAACTGCTTCCGGTCTATATTGAAGTGCTGCGGGAACTAGCTGTAGCGGGAGCTGACTGGATTCAATTGGATGAACCTTGCCTGGCGTTGGATCTCGATCAGGCTGCTCAGCATGCTATACAGGAAGCCTATATCCAACTCAGTACGGTTTCTCCCCGGTTGCGCTTGTTGCTGGCGACCTACTTTGGCAATCTTGGAGAGAATCTCTCACTGGTACTTCAACTGCCAGTGGCGGGCCTGCACCTGGACCTCGTACGCGCTCCTGAACAACTGGAGCAGGCATTGGTAAGGGTTCCATCGACACTATCCCTCTCGCTAGGTGTCATCGATGGCCGCAATGTCTGGCGCACCAATCTGGAGCAAGCATTGGCTATGATTGACCAGGCTGTGCAAGTATTAGGTACAGAACGTGTGCTGGTGGCACCTTCCTGCTCGCTATTGCATGTACCGCTTGATCTACAGCAAGAGGTTCAGCTCGATGACGAATTGCGCTCCTGGCTCGCTTTCGCACAACAGAAACTCGATGAAGTAGTCCTGCTAACGCAGGGAAGTAACACAGGGCAGGAAGCAATCGCTTCAGCCCTCGAAGCCAATCGCCAGGCATTTGCCCGGCGACGCGGATCCTCACGGATCCACAATGAGGATGTCACGCACCGGGTACAAGCCATCGTCGATGTTCCAGCGATCCGTCAAAGTCCCTACGTTGAGCGTCGCCAGCGACAACAGGAGCGATTCCATCTGCCGCTGCTGCCAACAACCACCATCGGGTCATTCCCGCAGACTGCCGAGGTACGGGCAGCTCGCGCTGCGCACAAGAGCGGCAAGCTCTCACAGGACGATTACCACACGTTCCTGCGCAAGGAGATCGAACGGGCCATTCGCTTCCAGGAGGAGATTGGGGTGGATGTGCTGGTGCATGGCGAGTTCGAGCGGAGCGATATGGTCGAATACTTTGGAGAGCAACTGGACGGTTTCTTCTTTACCCAACACGGCTGGGTACAGAGCTATGGTTCACGATGTGTCCGTCCTCCCATTATCTATGGCGATGTAGCGCGGCAGCAGCCAATGACAGTCGCGTGGTCGAGCTATGCGCAATCCCTCACCGAACAGCCAGTCAAAGGTATGCTCACCGGACCAGTGACGATCTTGCAGTGGTCATTTGTGCGTGACGATCAGCCCAGAGAACAGACTTGCTATCAACTGGCACTGGCAATGCGTGACGAGGTGCAGGATCTGGAAACAGCGGGTATTGGCATTATTCAGATCGATGAGCCAGCATTACGCGAAGGTCTGCCCCTGCGCCATGCAGAGTGGAGCAGCTATCTGACGTGGGCTATCAACTGCTTCCGCCTTGCCAGTTCCGGCGTGCGAGACGAGACGCAAATTCACACGCACATGTGCTACTCCGAGTTCAACGACATCATTGAGGAGATCGGTCGTATGGATGCCGATGTGCTATCTATAGAAGCCTCGCGCTCACAACTGGAGCTGCTCGACACCTTCGTCACCTATCACTATCCCAACGAGATTGGCCCTGGCATCTATGATATTCACTCCCCGCGTATCCCGAGCGCAGCCGAGTTCGAGGCCATCTTGCGCAACATCCTGCGCGTCTTGCCGCCTGAGCAGGTCTGGGTCAATCCAGACTGCGGCCTCAAAACACGCCGTTGGGAGGAGGTCCGTCCGGCTCTGGCGAATCTCGTGGCCGCGGCCAATACCGTGCGCGCCGCTGTAAGCAAACAGGTAGAGAACCAGCGTTAAACCCGAAGGAGAGAAATGTAGCGAGAAAAAGAGGGCTTTAACAAATCCCCGCCTCCTGGAGCAGCAGTCCTTCTTCGTAGATGCGGCGAATGACATCCTCTCTTGCCCTATAGTTTCGAGGGCGGTCCCCGTTGCCTCCTGTGTTGCTACAAGAGTACATCTGCTACATGTGATACAAATGAAACAAGTGAAACAAGTGAAACAAGTGAAACAAAAAGCAAGCAACTAGCTGCCAGTGCTTTGATAGCGACGAACGCCAAATTGCCAGATGACTCTTGATACCATGGCGAAGGCTAGCGCCAGCAATGGTGCAGCAAAGACGATCTCGCCCGGCAATCCAAAGGGTAGGTGTTTGCCAAGCAGATAGCAGGCTGGTACAAAAGAGCCAAAAGCCAGTGGTATCACAAAAATGAAAAAGTCGTACAGGAGTCTCAAGTTCCAGGTATTGTCGGCTATTGCAGCGGAACTGCCTCCCAGTTGACCAGCGCATCGAAGTGATTGAGCACTGTAGGATCGTTATCAGCGGCCCAGCCATCAGGATGAACCAGTACGTGGCGGCGCAGATACAAAAGCGCGACGAGCCACTTGCGCTTACCGGTGCCATGGGGGCCGCGCAACAACTCAAACTCGGCCTGCTCGAGCAAGAGTGTGATGATGGTTAATTGGGCCATGCGCTCTACAAGACCGCGCAGTGGCAGCTGTGCGCTCTCTTCGTTGAGTGTCGGGAGCGAGCGCACACGTTCTGAGACATGATGGATCTGCGTTAGCACTTCCTGGGCGACAGGAACGACGACAGCGTTCTGTAAAGCTTGTAAGCGATTCTTCAGCATCGCGAAAAGGGCTGCGTCAACACCCTCTCTAGCCATGGCGCGAGCCACGTCCAGCACGATGACGTTGCTGGACCCTTCCCATACGACATTGACAATAGCATCACGCAGCAAACGAGGATTCGCCCATTCTTCGATATAGCCATTTCCACCAAGCATCTCCAGAGCCTCAATCGTCACATACTCGCCACGCTTTGGTATGTAGTATTTACTGAGCGGCGTGAGAATGCGCAAGAGGCGGCGATCCTCCTCTACGCCGTGGCGATCTACACGCTCCAATACGGCCACTGTCTCAAAGACCAGGGCAGCACAACCCTCAACCTCGATGAGCAAATCTACCAGCTGGCGACGCATCAATGGATGTTCCGCCAACGGGCGACCAAAGGCGACCCGTTCACGTGTATAGGCCAATGCTTCCAGAAAACTGCGGCGCATTGCTGCCAGCGAGCCAAAAGCAGCCCAGATACGAGTGAGATTGATCATCTCAGTCATCTGGACAAAACCACGTTCCAGGTTACCCACGAGGTACGCCTGAGCGCCATGCAACGTCACTTCTCCCGTCGCCAGTGAGCGCGTCCCCAGCTTGTCTTTAAGGCGGTTGATAGTGTAGGCATTGCGTGTGCCATCATCGAGCATCCTGGGAACAAGGAACAGGCCGAGCCCGCGAGTGCCGGCGGGAGCACCTTCTGGTCGCGCTAATGTGAGGATGAGGTCGGCTGAGACATTGGAACAGAACCACTTATCACCCCATAGCTCCCATTGTGGTTGCAACGTATCGTCTGCGAAGTTCTCGCCCGGTCGAGGCCTGGCTATTGTAGCTGTCAAACCCACATCTGAGCCGCCCTGCTTCTCGGTGAGAAACATCGCACCTTGCTTCAGTTCGTCCATCTTCATGGCTGTCAGGGCAGGTAAAAAGCGTCGTCTGAAGGGCTCGCTGGCGTGGCGTTCGAGGACGCGAGCAAGGGCGTCGGTCATAGAAACGGGACAGAATACGCCGGCCTCGGCCTGCATGCCGAGGTAACCCAGGGCAAATTTGACCTGCTGCGGTACTTTACCTGGCCAACCCAGGGCACCTTCGCGGTGTGTACAGGCGGCAATGGCAAAATCTTCGTAGGCGATACGTTCCAATTCGTGATAGGCAGGATGAAACACTACCCTATCAATGCGCTGTCCGCGTTTATCATATTGGATCAGCACGGGTCCCTGGCGGTTAGCGACCTGTGCAAGTTCGTCCATCCTCCGCGAAGCGACCCCGCCCATCCTGCTGAGAATCCCCTGTGCCCGTTCAAAATCCTCTGTTGAGAGGGACTGGCGCATGTGATACGATAAGTCAGGATCAGCTGTATAGAAGTTTATTCCTCTGGTATCAGGTATCTGCCTGGATAGATCGGCGATAGTCGTCATTGATGTGTATCCCTTTCGCTCGCGCTTATCGTGTTTCTAGTGAACCACGCGTTGAAATCTATTCCCTTATCAAAGGATATCACAAACATGCGGACAATACTGATACTGAATCCCGTCGCAGGCAACACACCAATAGCGGAGTCACAAGGGACAGGGGAAACGAACGAGGAAGCAATTTTGAGAGGATTGCGCGCCTATGGCATCGAGCCAGACGTGTGGTATACCACCCTGGAAGATACAGGTGAGGGACTGGCGAAAAAAGCAGCGGATGAAGGGGCAGAACTGGTTATTGCTGCCGGCGGTGATGGGACTATTCACGCAGTGGCTGCTGGCCTGATCGAGCGTGAGAGTACGCTAGGTATTATCCCCATGGGGACGATGAATAATCTTGCCCATAGCCTGGGTATTCCTTTGCCGATCGAGGCTGCATGCGCAATCATCGCTAAAGGAGATACACGAGCCATTGACGTTGGAAACATTAATGGCAAAGTCTTCACCGAGGTTGCTGGAATAGGGCTTGAAGCGGCCCTCTTTCCAGCAGCAGAGGAGATAAAGAGCCTTGGCTTCATTTCAACAGTGCGCGGTGTAATCCAGGGACTGTTCACGCTCTTCAGCTTCCAGCCCACGAAACTCAGAATTTCTTTTGACGATAAAAAACGTCGCCCCTATGAAGCGATCCAGGTAACGATCTGCAATGCGCCATTCTATGGCCCGCATTTTCAAGTTGCCCCTGATATTGTCATGGATGATGGGCTGTTAGATGTCTTCATTTACAAACAATTCAGTAAACTTGAATATATCCAGCACGCTATCTCCATCAGCCAGGGACGCCGCATATTCCAGCCAAAGATTACATACCGACGCGTGAAGTCTCTGCGCATTTTCACTGATCATCCCGTAGAGGTCCAGGCGGATGGACTACCCCATGGCCATACACCAGCAATAGTTACTATTATTCCTGGCGCTTTGTGCGTACGCGTACCTACCATCAACGCCCCTGGCCTTCAAGAGGAAGCCACGTCTCCAAGCGAGCAAGAAAGCAGTCTACTAGTGAGTAAGCAGAATCAATAGCAGCTACAAGAAAGGTGTGCTCTATGCCTGCAAAAACAACCCGACAAGGTAATAACAGTGATATTTCATCCATTTATAACCAGGGACTACCAGAGCTTGCAGCCACAGTGGAACAGAATATCAAACCTGTGATGACGGAGGCACAACATATCGCGGCGCAGACCTCGTTCTCAGGCCGAAAAGCGGTTTCGCGCGGCACCATGTTCCTGGCATTTTATCTCTGGCTCCTATCAGGCGCAGTAATGCTTTCGTGGATTGCACAACGCACACAATTTTTCCCCGGCGATATGGCGATCACGAAGATACTACAAAAGCGCAAAAATCCATTGGTACGCAGGTTTATGCTTGGTATTTCAGAGATAGGCTTCCCCAAGCTCTCTATTCCTCTTTCCATCAGTTTTGCTGCTATATTCTGGGCGCTACGCTTCCGCTTAGAGGCTTTTTTTATTCTGTTGACCAGCTCTTCCCATCTCCTCAATGCGCTGGTAAAGCGTCTCATCAAACGCCCACGACCCACTAATGAACTGGTGACAGTTGCGCGCGTGATCAACGAGCCGAGTTTTCCCAGTGGTCATGTTATGCACTACATAAACTTATTCGGCCTGTTGAGCTATCTACTGGCGACCAACTGGCGTTCCGGGAGACTGAGAAACATCTTGATTGCCATCTGCATCGCATTGATTGCCTTCGTTGGACCTTCGCGCGTCTATCTCGGTGCGCACTGGCCCAGTGACGTGATGGCAGGCTACCTGTATGGAGGACTCTGGTTTGGGGGGATCATGGCCCTCTATTTGAGAGTGAAGTCATGGATACACCCGTCCCAGGGGCGTACACCGGAGGCAATGAAACCGTTGCAGCAACCAAATGAAGATGAAGAGGAGTAACTCAGCAATTTTTTCTTGACAAAGCACCAACATTAAGGTACAATCCAGGCTGTGATATACAAGCCTCGTTCGTCTAGTGGCCAAGGACGCCGCCCTTTCAAGGCGGAGATCACGGGTTCGACTCCCGTACGAGGTACTTATTTTCAGACAAGCCTGGCATTCCTGCTTATTTTGGTGTGCCAGGCTTGTTTGTATCTATCTCTTCGGAGGAGAAGAGGGAGGCTACACATTTATGATTAGCGTCGAAGAAGCCCTGGCACGCATACTTGCCGAAATTACGCCCCTCAACGCCATGCAGGTACCACTCTCAGAAGCTTGCGGGCTGGTACTTGCCCAGGATATCGTGGCACAAGAGGATATACCGCCGTTCGCCAATTCAGCCATGGATGGTTTTGCGCTGCTTAGCCATGACAGCCAGCCACAACATGGACAGCCTTCTCGCCTGCGCATCACGGGGGGAGTGGCAGCCGGCTATGTGGCGGATCACGCGGTTGAAGAAGGTACAACCATGCGCATCATGACAGGGGCGCCTTTGCCACCTGGAGCTGATAGCGTCATACAGGTCGAGCTGACCCGTTCTGAAGGACCGGATAGTGAATGGGTAGAGATCTTAGAAGCGGTACCTCCAGGGAACAACATTCGCCCGGCGGGTGAAGATATGCGGCGAGGGCAAACCGTGTTACGGCAAGGCAGCGAGGTTGGCCCATGGGAGATTGGTGTGCTGGCTACCCTGGGATGGCCAACTATCCCGGTCATACAGCAACCACATGTAGCCATCCTTGGGACAGGGGATGAAGTGATAGACGTAGACGAGCCCTTGAGACCAGGGAAAATTCGCAACAGCAATAGTTACCTCCTCGAGGCGGCGGTACGGCAAGCGGGTGCGGTTCCTCATCGCTTAGGCGTTGCCCACGATACAGTGGAGAGCCTGCGCGAGAAGTTTACTGAGGCCGTTCGATATAATCTTATTATTACTTCAGGTGGAGTCTCAGTGGGAGATTTCGACCTGGTGAAAAATATTATGGCGGAGCAGGGACAGATCAACTTCTGGCGCATCAATATGCGACCAGGCAAACCCGTCGCATTTGGACACATTGGTGGTGTACCGTTATTGGGGCTCCCTGGCAACCCTGTTTCAGCGGCAGTGACTTTCGAGCTTTTTGGCCGTCCGGTAATACGCAAGATGATGGGGCACACACGCCTGGTACGTCCCCAGGTCGATGTGATCGTTGAAGATGGTGTAAGTGACCGTGCTATGCGTCGCCACTATGTGCGAGCGCGCGTTGAATGGCGCGATGGCCACTTTGTAGCCCACACTACCGGCAATCAAGGTTCGAATATCATGACATCTCTACTGAATGCCAATGCACTGGTGATTGTGCCTGAAGGTGGGGTAGAAGTTCGTCCCGGAGATATAGCTAAAGCGATGATGCTGGATTGGCCAGAGGAGTAGTTGGAAAAGGAAAGGCATCCTGAAAGCATTTCAGGACGCCTTTTTTTTGTAAACTCGCAGAGCGACTAACGCCCACTACCTACAGGAGCATAGGCACCACTAGTTGCATTCGTAGGAGGAGCTGACTGGAGAGGCTGCAAAGGCTGTGGATTGGCAACCCAACCACGACCAGGAACAAAGGTAGCGCCATTGCCCCCATTGCCCCATTGTGACATCGTCTCAAAAGGGACAGATGAACCAAAGGTTGGTGGCAAAGCTTCAGTCGTGGGAGTAACGGTAACCGGGGGCTGTTGAGCTTGTGGTACATACCCTTGAAAAGGATAGCCATTATTCGAGCCAGGAGCCATGAGACCAGGTGTAAACTTGTTTACAGGCGATGAGGGAATTGTGACTTGCACCAGGCCAAGGGCTATCAGTTCACCAGCTACCTGACATAGAAGATCGGCTGGCACACCCAATTCCTGACAGGCGGCCTGCAACGAAGTGCGACCATCAACGCGCGTCAGTACACGCCATTGCTCAGGCGTAATCTGCAACTGCGGGTTTCGCCCACGCAAAGCAGAAAGATCCAGTGGTATCAATACCATTTCAGGTCTCATAAAGGAAGTATCGATGCGCATTGGAGGAAGAGGTTGATCGACACGCACCAGAGGTGTGAGCGGTAAAGCGTGTGCATTAGTATCGCTGAATATATCCACCGTAGAAAAGGATGGTGCAGGTGAAGGAGGCGAAGGGACAACTGGCGGTGGTTCAGTAACTAGCTGGGCAGCACTAAGCAGCGAAGCGGGCTGAGCAGAAGCCTTCACTTCACGCTTTTCTTTTGTGCTTTGCAGTGAAGCTTCAATCCCTTCGTCTCGCTGACGTTGTGCAGGCGCTGCTGTTGGCGGAGGAGGGAACAACGTAGCAGGAGCAAGCGCAACGAGGAGACGGTCGGCAGGAGGTTGCGTTCCATCTTCAAAATAGATTTCGCCGCTCTGCCATGTGAGGAGTACCTTTATTACCTCACGCGCTTCTTCTGTTGCCCAGGCACGTAAACTCTCATGGCTCATGTGCCCCAGATCCATAAGCGTTAAAGCTATGCGCGTCTCACCTGGTTGAACGTCACCCACCGCTGTGAGTGTATCTTGCAAAGCTTTAGCCGAAATAACACCCGCTTGTAGAAGGCGATCGCTCAGCGTCGAATTGGGTCGTGCCGGGCCAATACACATCAAACGGCCATCTCTAAAATAGAGTTCTACCCACCGTCCTTCTTTTTTAATCACGAGCAACCCTGTTTTCGCATAAGTCTCAATTCCCTGTAAGACCAACGGCAGGTTGAGTTGCTCTAACTGCCCTATATGTGACACAATAATTCACCACCCGTCCAAAAACGGCTCTTCATACCAGTGCACATCCCGTCCCCCACCCTTTCGAGATAGTACAACCGGTTCAGAGTCCACTACGAAATGTTGCACTACAAATATACGTCGACTTAATTTACCAGGCCTCTTTACGAAGCTTCACGAAGTTAACGGACACTGTCAACATTACTGTTTACGCGGGGGCCCTTACAATCACTATACTCTACATTTTTCTAGAGCATAGTGATCATTAAATAAAAAAGGCTTCATTGCCTTTTTTAGCGGAGGGAAAGGGATTCGAACCCCTGGGGCTGTTAACCCAGCTGTTTTCAAGACAGCCGCAATAGACCACTCTGCCATCCCTCCGTGCATTAGTTTACCACATGACTTGTCCAAAATGGAAGGTTCCCATGAAAATATCCCCTTAATACGGCTTATTTCTGCCAATAGCCGTCTTTCAAGCCATCCCTCGGGGCTTTTTCAAGCTAGAAAGAGAGCGCCGATGCCCCCATGTAGGGACGTAGGACTTTTGGGATAATGACAGTGCCATCTGCTTGTTGATATATCTCTAGAATGGCAGCCATCGTCCGCCCAACCGCCAGGCCTGATCCATTTAATGTGTGTACGAACTCGACACGGCCACCACTGGTTGGGCGATATTTGATATTGGTGCGCCTTGCCTGGAAGGTTTCGCAGTTACTCACCGAAGAGATCTCCACATAACGGCCCTGGCCCGGCATCCAGACCTCCAGATCAAACGTCTTCGCGGCGGCGAAAGGTAGATTGGGAGCACCAAGTGTTACTACACGATAGGGTAGCTCCAAATCACGTAGAACAGCTTCTGCATGCCCCAGCACCTGGTCCAAAACCGTATATGAATCCTGGGGCGCGACAATTTGAAAAAGCTCAACTTTGTTGAACTGGTGCAATCGCAGCAATCCGCGTGTCTGCCGTGAAGCTGACCCTGCCTCCCGCCGGAAGGCGGTGGTCCAGGCTACATAGCGAATCGGGAGCGCGCCCATGGGTAATATCGAGTCACTATGTACTTCCACCAGCGGCACCTCAGCGGTAGGATTGAGATACAGTTCATCTTCCGTACATGCATACGCCTGGTCCTCAAATTTTGGCAACTGACCTGCTCCAATCATCGCTGAACGCTTAACGAGGAACGGTGGCAGGATTTCGATGTATCCATGTTCGCGCGTATGCATATCGAGCATAAAAGAGATCAGAGCACGTTCAAGGCGCGCCCCTGCTCCTTTCAAGCTGATGAAACGGCTGCCAGAGATCTTTGTCCCGGCTTCGAAATCAATCATGCCCAGTCGTTCGCCAAGTTCCCAGTGCGGTTTTGCTTCGAATTCAAGAGAAACAGGTTCTCCCCAGCGCCTTACTTCATAATCTCCGGATGTAGATTCGCCGTCACCCTCCTTTACGCTCGGGTGAGGGATATTTGGCAAGCTGAGTAGTAGTGGTTGAAGGCGCGTATCGATATCGATAATTTGTAGCTCAAGCTGACGTATATCCTGCGTAATAGCTTTGACCTGCTTGCTCAGTTCAGCGCGTCGTTCGACGGGAGCTACCCGCACTGTCTCTTTCAATGGTTTCAAGGCAGTATAGAGACCATCGCAACGTGTGACGAGGCCGCGCTTCAGTTCAGCCAGGCGCAACAGTTCATCGATGCTTTGAGGATCACGACGCCGAGATAAACCCTCTCGGACAACTTGGGGATTTTGGCGAATAAAATCAAGGCTCAACATGATCACAGTATAGCACAAGCCAGGGGTACCTACTCTCAACATCTTTTGAATACCTAAATGGGTAAGAAGTGTTTCCCATTCTGGTGTTTCATTGACGATAAAACACCCATCCCTTATAATAAAACTGTTCTATTTTTCAGTACTACTCTGGACAGGAAAAGAAACACCATGAGGATTGGACTGCTCGAAGACAACAGTGCGATACACGAATACCTTACAACCGTGCTACAATTGTCTGGACACACTGTCTCTACTCACACCGTTGGATTGTCTCTCCTGGACGAGCTCCTGGCAGAACAGAGTGCTGAAACCCCATTACCATATGATCTGGTGATCGTTGACATCTTACTACCAGGTACACTCTCAGGTCTGGCAGTGATCAACTCCATTCGGCAGAACATACCTCCTGAAACACTCCCAATT
>WNGD01003879.1_pt1 | contig 14915 bp, 10 predicted proteins | sample 5400671 | NCBI WGS metagenome assembly WNGD01 (sample SAMN13153369, study PRJNA577476) | soil metagenome | isolation source: 40 cm soil or saprolite under grassland replicate 2 | place: USA:California | collected 2016-06-15 | reverse complement strand
GAATCACCCGCTCCGATCTCCTCGTGATCAACAAGATCGACCTGGCGCCGCACGTCGGAGCCTCGCTCGAGGTGATGGAGCGCGACGCGCTCCGGATGCGGGGGGAGCGCCGTTTCGGCTTCACCAACTTGAGAGACGATGTCGGGCTCGACCCCATCGTCGCCTGGCTCGAGGCTGAGCTCTGCCGTCCCGCCGTCGAGCGGCGCGCGATCCTCGACGCCCACGTCCCGCACCCCGCAACCGGACACGCGCACGATCAGGACCACCCTCACACCCATTACAGTAAGTAGTCGTTTTCATGAATAGGGGCGCGTATTTTTACTGGGCAGATGATTAGGACACGGATTTACGCGGATCTGACGGATGGATCGGCTGCGTACTACTAACCCGAAAATCCTTTGCTTTTGCACAGGATTTTTCTGCGTTCTCCTGGGAGCGCAGGCATCCTGTTCGCCACAAAGACACGAAGACGCGAAGAATCGCAAAGGATTTCTTCGCGTCTTCGTGTCTTCGTGGTGAGATTCTTTTTGGTTGCGGCTGGGCTGCTCTGTGTTAATCCGTCGAATCAGTGAAAATCCTTGTCCCATGGGACGTTCTGAAATACGTCACCCTATTTTATGGAAAGGTGTATTAAGCCTATGTTCCCCGATCCGCTCGACGCTTTGCGCCTGCTCCAGCTTGCCGACTCCGCCTTGCCGATCGGCGGCGCGGCGCACTCGTTCGGGCTCGAGACGCTCGCGGGCGAAGGCAGGATCGGGGTCGAGGAGCTCGAGCGCTTTCTGGGCGACGCGCTCGAGGAGGCCGGCGCGCTCGATGGTGCCTTCTGCCGGGCGGCGCACGCGCTCGCCGGCGATGCCTGGAACGCCGCGGTTTGGGTCGATCTGAACCGGCGGCTTTCGGCCCTGCGTCTCGCGCGAGAGAGCCGGGCCGCAAGCGCGCGGCTCGGCCGGCGCCTCCTGGAGTTGATCGCAGAACTGGAGCCGGTCCCGCCCGTGCCCGACGCGCTCGCGTCGGCGCGCGCCGGCGGCGAGGTGCATCACGCGCCGGCGTTCGGCCTCGCGTCAGGCGCGCTTGGCCTCGATGCCGCGGCCGCCGTAGCAGCCTGGCTCCATCAATGGCTTGCGAGTCAGATCTCGGCATGCCAGCGCCTCCTGCCGCTCGGCCAGAAGCAGGCGAGCCGCATGCTCTGGAGGCTCAAGGGGGCGGTCCTCGAAACGGTCCGGCACAGCGGGAACGCGGGCGTGGAGGACGTTGCCTGTTTCATGCCGCTCGCCGAGGCGGGCTCGATGCGCCATCCCTGGCTTACGACCCGGCTCTTCATAAGCTGACCGCGATGCTCCCGGCCAAGGGCGCTCCACAGAATAACATTTGCACTTTGCTGTCCCGCAAAGCGGGAGCCCGCTGGCAGGCGCGAGCGACGAGCATACCCGGTGTGTAAGGAGCGAGCAACACAGCCAGCGGGCCTGTCCCGCTTCGCGGGAAAAGGCGTGGCGCCGAGGGGCCGTCTGCGTTGTTGGCGCTCCTCGACGATGCCCGACATCGCCTGCGTCGCGCCGCCTGGCATCCGGCCCCTCGGCGCTCACGCCAAAGTGTAAATGTTATTCTGTGGCGGGCCTTGAGGACCTGGATGCAATGACGGAGTCGAGCGGCAGGGTCGAGGGGGCGCTGCGGTTGCGCTTCGAGCGCCCGCCCGGCGATTCGCGGACCGTGCTTGCCTCGGCAGAGCAGCGCGCGCCGCTCGCGGTCGTACGCGCCTTCGCGCTTGACGGGGGCGGCGCTCTGGTGCACCTGCACAACCTCTCCGGGGGCGTGCTTGGCGGCGATCGGCTCCGGCTCGAGCTGGAGGTCGGTCCGGGGGCCTGGGCGCAGGTGACGACGACGGGGGCCACGCGCGTCTACCGGACGCTTCCGTCGGCCGAGACCCCGATCGAGACGCGTGTCGCGCGCGTAGCCTCCGGCGGGTTGCTCGAGTATCTGCCGGACCCGCTGATCCCGTTCGCCGGAGTGCGCTACCGCCAGGAAACCCGGATCGACCTCGAGCCGGAGGCCGGCCTTTTCTGGTGGGAAACGGTCGCGCCGGGCCGCGCCGCGCGCGGCGAGATCTTCGGCTACGAGCGCCTGGACCTCCGTCTGGAGATTCGCGCCGGCGGGCGGCTCGCCGCAATGGAGCGCGCGCGTCTGGAGCCGCAGCAGCGCCCGCTCGACTCGCCCGCGCGCCTTGGGCCGTACCGGTACTTCGCGACCTTCTACGCCTGCCGGGGCGGGGTAGGGGACCGAAGGTTGCGCGATCTCGAGGCGCGGCTGGCGGAGCTTGCCGGCGGGCTTTCGGCCGGCGGCGATGCGGTCTGGGGCGTGAGCACGCTCGCCGGAGAGGCCCTGGTTGCGCGCGGGCTGGCGCTCCGGGGGCGCGATCTTCAGCGAGGGTTGTTCGAGCTCTGGCGCGCGGCCAAGCGGGACCTTTACGGAATCGAGGCGGTGCCGCCGCGCAAGGTTTATTAAGTGATCGGGTTCGCAAATACGATGATATAGGAACCCGCTGATATTGCGGGGGAACCCAGGGAAACTCTGCCACGAATTTCACGAATTACTCGAAAGAAATTCGCGTAATTCGTGGCCGCGCTTTTGGGAGTTGATGCAACCGGTTGCGTTGTGATCGAAGAAAAGGGCTACGGAACACAGAACCTCACCGATCCGGCGGATGAACACGAACCGAGTCTATCCGTGTTCATCCGTGTCCCATAAAGCAGCAGGGATTTCATCATCGCCGCCGGCGAGAATACGCTACTGTACTGGCGAACAAGTGTAGTAAGGAAGGGAAAGGAACAGGGATGCATCTCACTCCGCGCGAGCAGGAGAAGCTCTTGATCTACGTGGCTGCGGAGCTGGCGCGAAAGCGCCGGGCGCGCGGCTGTTTGCTCAACTATCCGGAGGCGGTCGCGATCCTGACGGCCGAGATCCTGGAAGCGGCCCGCGACGGCCGGACGGTCGAGCAGATCATGGCCTTCGGCGCAACTATCTTGAAGCGCGAGGACTTGATGGAAGGGGTGGCCGAGATGATCCACGAGGTCCAGGTGGAGGCGACCTTCCCGGACGGGACCAAGCTCGTCACGGTCCACGACCCCGTGAAGTGAGGTTGAAACCGCCGATGCACGCCGATTCACGCGGATGACTGCCGGGTCCATCCGGGTGAATCGGCGTGCATCGGCGGTTCCCTATCTGCGTAACTACGCATCTCTTAGTGAGGGAATGCATGAAGCCGGGGGAGTATTTTCTCGACGAAACGCGCGGGCCGATCCGCGCCAACGAGGGCCGGCGCACCGCGCGTGTCACGGTCCGCAACACCGGCGACCGGCCGGTGCAGGTCGGAAGCCATTTCCACTTCTTCGAGGTCAACGCGGCGCTCGATTTCGACCGCGCCGCCGCGTACGGCATGCATCTGGATGTAGCCGCCGGGACGGCCGTCCGGTTCGAGCCTGGCGATGAGAAGGAGGTCGCGCTGGTCGAGTTCGCAGGCGCCCGCGTCGTCTATGGGTTCAACGGCCGCGTTCAAGGGCCGCTGAAAAAGGAGAGGCGCGATGAGCCTTGAGATTCCACGGCGCACCTACGCCGACCTCTACGGCCCCACGACCGGTGACCGCGTGCGGCTGGCCGACACCGAACTGATCGTCGAGGTCGAGAAAGATTTCGCGGTCCCCGGCGATGAGATCACCTTTGGCGGCGGGAAGGTGATCCGCGACGGCATGGGCCAGTCGAGCCGGGCGCTGCGCAAAGGACCCGCGGGCGCGCTCGATCTCGTCATCACCAACGCGATGATCGTCGATCACTGGGGAATCGTCAAGGCCGACATCGGGATCCGGGATGGGCGCATCGTGAAGATCGGGAAGGCAGGCAATCCCGACATCATGGCCGGGGTCGATCCGGAGCTGGTGGTGGGCGCCGCCACCGAGGTCGTGGCAGGCGAGAACCTGATCGTCACGGCCGGCGCGATCGACAGCCACATTCACTTCATCTCGCCGCAGCAGGTCTACGAAGCGCTCTCCAACGGAATCACCACCATGATCGGAGGCGGGACCGGCCCGGCCACCGGGACGGCCGCCACGACCTGCACGCCGGGGGCGTGGAACCTCGCGCGCATGCTGCAGGCCGCCGAGGCGTGGCCGCTCAATTTCGCATTCCTCGGGAAAGGGAACGCCGCCACGGTCGAGCCGCTCGCGGAGCAGATCCGGGCCGGCGCCGCCGGGCTGAAGCTGCACGAGGACTGGGGGACCACGCCGGCCGCGATCGACGCCTGCCTCCGGGCGGCCGACCAGTTCGACGTCCAGGTCGCGATCCACACCGACACGATCAACGAGTCAGGCTTCGTCGAGGACACGATCGCGGCGATCGCGGGCCGGACCATTCACACGTATCACACCGAGGGGGCGGGGGGCGGGCACGCCCCCGACATCATCCGGATCGCCGGCTACCCCAACGTCCTCCCGTCCTCGACGAACCCGACGCGGCCGTACACGGTCAACACCATCGCCGAGCACCTCGACATGCTGATGGTCTGCCACCACCTCAACCCTCAGGTCCCCGAGGACGTCGCATTCGCCGAGAGCCGCATCCGACCCGAAACGATAGCCGCCGAGGACGTGTTGCACGACCTGGGCGTGCTCTCGATGATCTCGAGCGACTCGCAGGCGATGGGGCGCGCCGGCGAGGTCGTGACCCGCACCTGGCAGACCGCGCACAAGATGAAGGTCCAGCGCGGCCCGCTCCCCGAGGACGGCGCGCGCAGCGACAACTTCCGCGTCAAGCGCTACGCGGCCAAGTACACGATCAACCCCGCGATCACGCACGGCCTCGCCGGGGAAATCGGGTCGATCGAGGCAGGCAAGCTCGCGGACCTCGTGCTCTGGAAGCCGGCCTTCTTCGGGGTCAAGCCGGAGATGGTGATCAAGGGGGGCTTCATCGCCTGGAGCGTCATGGGCGACGCCAACGCGTCTATCCCGACTCCCCAGCCCGTGCTCTATCGGCCCATGTTCGGCGCCTTCGGTCGCGCGACCGCCGCCACGAGCCTGGCTTTCGTCTCGCGCGCGGCGCTCGAAGACGGGATCGAGCGGAGGCTCGGGCTCGGCAAGCGCGCCGTCGCGGTCTCGAACTGCCGCGCGCTCAGAAAGGCCCAGATGATCCATAACGGCGCGACTCCCGCGATCGAGGTCGATCCCGAGACATACGAGGTGCGTGTCGACGGGTCCCACATCACGTGCCAGCCCGCATCGGTGTTGCCGCTCGCGCAACGCTACTTCCTGTTTTGATCCCTGCAGCCTGAAGGCTGAACTCCAAACCCCGGTTTCGTGGGCTTTGGTTCGGAGTTCAGGCTTTAGCCTGCTCGGACGTGTGCAGCCTGAAGGCTGAACTCCAAACCTTTACGGAGTGTTTTGATGAGACCCATTGGATCCTCAACAGGCTGGCGAAAATGCCCGATGCATTGCGGTCGTTCTCGATCCAGACGTTGCCTTCCCGAGGCGTCAATGATACTTCGGATACGGCGGTCTCTTGACCGACGGCGGCGGGTTTTTCTTGAGCATTTCCATCACAACCTCGGCAGCTTTTTCCAACTGGGGATCGCGCCCCTCCCGCACCGCCTTCGGGTCCATCTCCACCTCTATATCGGGCGGCACGCCGTGGTTCTCGACCTCCCATTTTCCGTCGACAGTGTAGAAGGCCAGGTTGGGAGTCCCGGCGAATCCGCCGTCCAACAGGTCGGCCGGGTTTGTGTAGTGTCCGACCAACCCTCCCCAGGTCCTCTTGCCCACCAGCGGGCCTATTCCGGTCTTGCGGAACATCCAGGGGAGCGCATCGCCGCCTGAACCCGCCATCTCATTTATGATCATCACCTTCGGTCCAAAGATCGCCTCGGTCGGCGTGGTGATGTCCTCGCCCTCGCGCATGGTGAACTTGTTCAGCAGCGGACGCCGCAGGTAGTCGATGATGTAGTCTGCGATCTGGCCGCCGCCGTTGAACCGCTCGTCGATAATGGCAGCCTGCTTGTCCACCTGCGCGAAGTAGTATCGATTGAAATTCGTATAGCCGCCGGCGTAGGTGTCCGGCAGGTAAATGTAAGCGACCCGCCCTCCCGTCAACTCGTCGACCTTGCGCCGATTGGACTCAATCCAGGCAAGGTTGCGTAGCGGCATCTCATCCTCGATCGGCACGACGGTGACCTCCCTAGCACCGGAGCCGTCCGGATTGGGTCCTGCCCTCAGGACAACCTGCTTCCCGGCTGTCTCCTCAAAGAAGGCGTAGATGCTGTCCGATGCCCGCAGTTCGCGCCCGTTTACGGCCAGCAGGTACTCCCCGGTGGCAACGTTGACACCCGGCTGCGTCAGCGGCGCCTTGAGCTTGGGGTTCCAGTTTTCGCCGTTGTAGATGCGGGAGAAACGGTAACGGCCGTTTTCGACGCGGTAGTCCGCGCCCAGCAGCCCGCCCTTTACCTTCTTCACTTCGGGCCTGTCGCCCCCGCCGACAAACATGTGCCCCACGGTTATGTCGCCCAGCATCTCCTCAAAGAGGTAATTCAGGTCTTCGCGGCTGCCGATGGCCGCGAGATAGGGTTCGTATTTCTTCTTTACGGCCTCCAGGTTGAGCCCGTGCAAACCGGGGTCGTACAGAAAGTCGCGTTCGTTGCGCCACACCTGATAGTACATGTGCTTCCACTCGGCCCGCGGATCCACATATACCTGCATCGAGTCGAGCTTCAGCGGACCGCCTTCGCCGGGTTTGGGTGGAGCATCGGAAGGCTTCTGCGCCGGCTTGATGAACCACTGGTCCTTTTGCCGGTACAACATCTTCTCGCCGTTGAAAGAAACATCGAAGGAACCGGCGCCCTCGAGGATCTTTTCGGTCTTGCGGGTCTTCAACTCGAACTTGTGCACGATCTGCGATGGCCCATCTCCCTCAAAATCGAGCGGATCGAACGCGGGACCTTCCACGAGGAACAGCACTCCCGGCTTTCCCGCGGCCATTCCGGTGTAATTCCGGGCCGGCACGGGCAGCGCGAGAATGCGCTGGCCGATGTTCTCGAAATCAATCTGCACGGTGACGGCCCGCTCCTGTTTCTCCTTGTCTTTATCGCGGGCCTCCTTCTCCTTCTCCGGCTTCAACGCTTCGCCAGGCTTCTCCTCGTCGCTCTCGGGCGCCAACGGGGAAGGCAGGTCCTTCTTCAGCACGATGACATAGGCGCTGCGTGTCACGGGCCGGTTCAAGCTCGACATGTCGAGCCAGCCCGTGCGCAACGCGACATCGGTGCTGGCCGTGAAATACAGGTGTTTCCCGTCCTGGTCGAAGGTGGGGTAAAGAGCGTCACTCATCCCGTCGGTCAATTGGTAGCTCTTTCCCTGCTCCGGCGAGTAAACGAAAACCGCGTGCAAATAATTGCGAAGCTGCTTCGTGTAGGCCAGCCAGCGGCTGTCCGGCGACCACGACGGGTTGAATACCTGATACGGACCCGCATACGTATCCGTGTCCACGCGCAGGGGCGTCCGCTTGTCGAGGTTCATGCACCACAGGTTCAGCCGTTTGTCGGAGAAGGCGATCTTCATCGAGTCGGGGGACCAGACCGGCGAGTAATAAAACGTGGGCGGGTTGCCGAGATCGATCTTGCGCACTTCTCCCATGCCGCTCTGGTCGCGGACGTGCAGCGCATACTCCCCCGATTCGTCGGAAAGGTATGCGATCGACTTGCCGTCCGGCGACCATGCCGGATCGCGTTCCACGACGGCGGTCGTGTTCGTCAGGTTCCGGATGTCGCCCTTTTCGGCCGGCACCGTCAGGATCTCGCCGCGCGCCGCAAACAGCGCCCGCGCGCCCGTCGGGGAGATGGCGGCGCTGCGGATGCGCCGCGGCTCGATTTTCTGAAAGTGTGGCCGGACCTCGGTCAGGTCGCCGACGACGTCAATTTTCAGTTTACGGTCGTGCCCGGAGGCGAGGTCCAGCAGATGCAGGGAACCGAATTGCTCGTAAGCGATGGTGCCCGGGCAGGCGGAGGCTGATTTGATGTCCAGCCCGTCGTTCTTGACCACTTGTTTCACTTGCTTTGATTTCGTGTCGTATGCGAAGACGGTCACGGGGCCGTTGCGGTCCGACAGAAAGTAAACGGTGTCGCCAACCCACATGGGGTTAAAGTCGTTGGAGTTGTCACGCGGTATCTTCGCTTCGACGCTCGAGTCCGCGAGGTTGGCCAGCCAGATGGCCCGCGTCTGTCCTCCCCGGTAGCGCTTCCAGGCATTCTGCCACAACAGCGTCGGCACATAGGCAATCCGGGAACCATCGGCCGAAAACGAGCCCTCGAAGGCCCGCCCTAAAGGGACCTCGCTGGGAAAGCCCCCATCAACCGGAATCGTGAAGAGCTGAACGCCCCCGAATGTGAAGCTCGATCGAAGAGAACGAAACAAGAGGCGCTTGCCATCCGGAGTCCATCCTGCTGCTTCGTCAGGACCCGGATGGTACGTCAGCCGGCGTGGCACGCCGCCGCCGGCCGGCACAACGTAAACGTCCTGGTTGCCGTCATACTCCCCTGTGAAGGCAACCTGGCTGCCGTCAGGGGAAAACACCGGGTTCGTCTCGATCCCGATGCTCGCGGTCAGCCTCTTCGCTTCGCCCCCCTCGCGGCTGACGATCCATATGTCGCCGCCGTAGGAGAATGCGACGTGCGTGCGGCTCACCGCGGGGCTGCGCAAAAGCAAGGGCTTTTCACCCTGGCCCAGGCAAATCGCGGCGACGGCAACAGTCAGGAGAAGGGTAACGATCGTCTTGAGCGTCATCATATTCCCTCCGTTGATCCAAATCTTGGCTGCCTCTCCAATGCCGAGAACGATTGCCCGCGGCAAATTGAGGCGTCGTGAATGAATGAGATTCGTGCGGCGCTGATGACAGGGAGATCATAAGGCTGCCTCGCGCCTTGAGCTCTCGCGAATTCGTACCTGCCGCCCCTTGGTTGCCAGCAAGAGTAACACGCGCCGTTGAAGTGTGTCACGCAGCGACAGAGTTTGGGGGCAATTTGGAAGTGAGAATCAGTTTCTGCCGCGGGATGCGCGCAAAAGACGGACAAATAACGAGTCCGCTATGGAGCGCAGCGACTTGTCGCCGCTTTCCTTCTGACGCCCCGGCCATAGTGGCAACAAGTCGCCGCCAAAGGAGCTGTGATTGTTCATCTTCACCTGACCAAAGAAGAGCTCCCACCCCTGATTGCACCCCAGCGGTGGGTTGAATGTTGCATTCTCGATTGCAAGGTCGCCTTGCTACTGGCAAGATCGGCACATTCTTACACCGAATATAACTGGGATAGGCTGAGGAGGGCGGCAATGGTATTGCATCCGAACCAAAGCAAAGATCTCAAGGTCTTTATTTCGACCCGCGAGTCCACCTGCGACGAGTGCGGCGAGAACCTCGGTTCCAAAGCCTGGATTACGCTGGCCGGAGAGAGAGGCGCGTTGTGTCTGGCCTGCGCCGACCTGGATCATCTGGTGTTTCTTCCCTCAGGAGATATGGCGCTGACCCGGCGCGCGCGGAAGCATTCGACGCTGTCTGCGGTGGTGTTGAAATGGAGCCGCACCCGGAAACGGTATGAACGGCAAGGGCTGCTGGTCGAAGAGCAGGCCTTGGAAAAGGCGGAACATGAGTGCCTTGCCGACAGTGAGGTTAGAGAGCGGCGGAGAGAGCGAGAAGCCATCCGGCGAGAGGAATTCGATCGGCAATTCGTGGAACAGTTCGCCCGCCGAGTGAGAGAGTTGTTCCCTGCCTGTCCTGCCGGAAGAGAATTTGAGATAGCGGAACATGCCTGCCTGAAATACAGTGGCCGCGTTGGCCGGTCCGCGTCAGCAAAGAGTTTGGATGAAGAGGCGGTGCGCCTTGCGGTGATCGCTCACATTCGGCATCAGGAAACACAGTATGACAGACTTCTGGCGAGAGGGTACGAAAGATGGGATGCGCGGCAAGAAGTTGAGGAAGCGGTTGCCCGCGCCATGAAAAGGTGGGAAGCCGTGGGTTGATTTCGTGTGAGCGCAGGAGTCATCCAGCCGATTGAAAAATGCCAATCTCGATTCGATCATCATCCGCTCCTTTGCACGAAGCAGGATTCCGAGCACGCCCCTATCCGTGAAGTTCCGTGAGATCCGTGTCGATCCGTGTCCCACAGAGCACTAAGGATTTCACGATCGTCGGCTGTGAGAAGACGGTACTGTACTTGCGAAGAAGTGTACTTGGCGAAGGTAGCTGCCCTTTGTAGCCTGGTGAGGTTAGCCCATGTCCGCACTCGAAGAGCTGACGAACGAGCGTCTTCCTGCCGATCGTCTCCGCCCGGACGTCAGCAGCCGTGAATGATCACGTTCCAGCCATCTCACCTCATCGGTAACTTCGGGCCGAACATCAACTGTGTTACTATGAGGGCGCTCATCGACATCCGAACTCCCAAGGAGGGCAACCATGGCAGACGAGAATCTGAACGTGTCGAAACTGGTACTGATCCCGGCGCTGATCACCCTGGGGGTGACAGTGCTGCGGCTGGTGGGCGAGCTGAACCACTGGAATCCCTCGCTCTTCAACCGCGCGGCCGGCGGCGGAGGGGCCCTGATCGGCATTTCCTGGCTCGCGCTGGTCTTCGCCGTGTACTTCGCGGTGCGCCTCCAGAATGAAGGGTTCGGGCCGGAGCGCGCCGGCGCCGCCGTCGGATATACCCTCCTTGCTGTGGCGGCCATGATCGCGGGGATCTTTGTGTTCTTTTTTTTCGGAGTGCACAAATCGATGAGGCCCATGATCTGGGTGGGGCTCGCCATCATGGCCGCGGCGCTGTGGATGATGCGTCGCGCGTGGCCCGCCTATTGGAAGGTAATGATGGCTTACGCGTTGTGGGCGCGGGTGCCGGTCATCGTCGTGATGTTCTTTGCGATCCAGGGCCACTGGGGCACCCACTACGACGTTGTGCCGCCGAGCGGGGACGTCTGGGGCACAGACTGGTTACGGAAGTGGCTCGAAATCGGGGTGATCCCGCAGCTTTTCATTTGGATCCCTTACACGGTCGTGTTGTGCGCTCTCCTCGGCGTGATCGTGGCCGCTGTGCGCAAGGGAACCAGGCAGGCGCACGCGTCGGCGTGAAGAGGTGCCCGGGCGGGTCGTTATCGCGTGCCGGCCGCTCCAGGCTTGACCGCTGATGATACACCCGCGGATCTCATCACGCGGTGACGCGCCCGCCAGCGTCGCCGGAGAGGGCTTGAAGTTTGCCCCTGAACCGGTCTCCACCGAAACTGTTTTTCTTATTCCAGATCTCGATCTTGGCCCCTTTTCTGCGAGGAATTGCACGGTGCTCCGTGCATAGCGGTTTCTCCGTTCTTGCCAGCCTCATTGATATCCGCACCGGTGCGTCTCGATCCGGAAACAATTTGGCGTTCAGGGACGCGATCGTTCGTGGAACCTATTCGCGCCTTGAAGATTCAATTTTTGGTTCTGAAGTAAAACTCAGCGACGCTCCGACAGCGCGCTTTCGATTCGCTTCAATGACGCGGCGATCTCGCGGAGAACCGAGAGGCTCTCGTCCGGATTTGCCTTTGACGCATTTGGAAGAGTCTCCGTCGTGCCGCGTTTGGCCGCTTCGCAGCGGGCAAGAATGAGTGACTTCAGCTCATAAGGATTCTCGATCCCGAAGAGCTGCGTCTCGGGAGTGAGCGCGCCCGTGGATGGCGTGAATACCCATACCTGCCCGATGCCGAAGACCCTCTCCAAAGGCCCCTGGCGCGCATCGACATTCGTAACTTTGTCGAGCGGCGTCGTGCGCCGGACTTTCCAAAAGACCCCTTCGGCGCTCGTAATCCGCAGGTCGTCGACCTCGTAGGAAATCGAGCGGAAATGCGCAGCAGCATACGCCGCCAGGATTGCAGAGATCGCGATGCAGGGGATCGCGAAGCCCAGCAGCACGGGAAGCTTGAGCCGCGCAAAGATCGCTGCGAGAATGATTCCGGCGACGAGGCCGGGAATGAGGGAGAGCCGGGCGCGGAGGCGCAGCAACGCTTTGGCGGGACGAATCTCAAGTGTTTCCATATGTTCATCTCTGCAGAAGCCGCCGGCGGCGAGATGTCGCCTGCCGAGTTCCGTGATACGCGAGCGGCTCGCCGAATTGTTGCGCTGGGCGCGCAAACGCGAGGATGAGATCCGCAAATCCGGCGGAGCATCCCCTCCGCGTTGCTTGCCGCGACTTCGGCCTATGATCATTCTTATCGCGAAGGAGCGCCGGGGAGCAAGGGAATTACGCCGCGGTCCAGATGATACCGCAGCTCACGCTCGAGCTTGTTCCATTCCGGCCGCGGTTTAGACGTACATGGCGGAAAGAAAAGGCCGCAAGCGCAGGCGAGACCTGGTAGTGGCAAGATAGATGCAGACACGACTCCCTCAACTCGATGCCATTCGCGGCGTGGCCATCCTTATGGTGATCTTCCATAACCAAACGCCGAAATACCCCTCGTTGCACCTTCAGCACATTTTTGCCAATGGCTGGATGGGTGTGGACCTCTTCTTTGTGTTGTCTGGGTTCTTGATCACCGGGATTCTACAGGACACGAAACATTCGGACGGCTATTTCAAGAATTTTTATATCCGCCGCTGCCTGAGAATATGGCCGCTGTATTATTCCGTCATTTTCTTCATGTTCGTCATCGTTCCATTCCTGCGTCCCTCACAGGGCCACATCGTCTTTGAAAAGTCCTCGCCCTGGTGGTCGTTTCCGTTTTTCGTGCAGAACTTCTTCGTTCCGCATCTGACCGATGCCGCGGCGTCACTCGCGGTCACGTGGTCGCTTGCCATCGAAGAACAGTTCTATCTGGTGTGGCCATGGGTGGTCCGATATTGCTCGGCGAGTCAACTGCGCCGCATTGCCGTCTCCGTGATCTGTCTTTCACCCGTGCTGCGCCTGTTTTTGTCGTTTCGTAACGTCGATATCTACACGAACTCTTTTTGCCGCCTTGACGGTCTGATGGCAGGAGCGCTGCTGGCGCTTCTGGTTCGCTCGGCCGATTTCGTTCCGTCGAGATTCGTCAGGCGCGCCGGGATCGCGTTCCTTATTGCGGCGCCACTCGCCTTTGTGACGGAAGCGTTTCATGCGAGATGGATTGTTTTCTCGTCGACGGCAGTGGCGTCGGTTTCGCTGGTGTATCTGGCGCTGTACTCCGAAGAAAAGTGGCTCCAGCGCGCGGCGAGGAACCGCTTCATCGTCTATACGGGAACGATCAGCTATGGGCTCTACCTGCTCCACAAGATTCCCTTCGATATCGCAGATGTGCTGCACGCCGATCGGTATGCCATTGTGGCGGCGCCGATTCTTCTGGCCGCCAGCTATGGCGGCGCCGCTCTATCCTGGAGTCTGCTCGAGCAGCCATTCCTGAGGTTGAAACGGCGCTTCGAATCGAAGCCTCTGGTTGCAATGTATCGAGGTTGATGGACTTCTGCGCGCCGTGGCAGGACGGAGTCCACCCTCGCGAGCGGTCCGATTGTCCCCAGGGGTAACGCCGGGAGAAATCCGCAGCGTCCGGCGCGGAGACGATGCCGGCGCGCACCTGCACGCGGCCGCCTTCATAGGGCACGAGCGGGTCTTCGGTGCCATGAATGATCAACACCGAAACCGGCCGGGCCGGCTTGCAGCGCGCAAAGAGTTCGCGGCCCATTGTCGCCGCCACTACGGCAATCGCAGAAATCTTATCCTCAAGTTCGCAGCCCAGCCGCTGCGACATCGAAGCCGCCGTTCAAGATGCCCGTCGCAAATGTCCTATAGCTTTCTTCTGCGCCAAGCGGGAGGGACCAGAATGGCAACAAGTGGTATCCGAATACCACGGTCCGGAATTCGTCGGAATAGCATGTAATGACAAATCTCTAGGGAAATCAAGAAGATACCTTCCGCTCCAAAATGGCATGGGACTTGCTTACGGTCCCGACGTTACAACGCGCTTACACAAACGTGACGAAATCGTGACGAAGCAGCGGAAAGTTGTCACCGGGAGATCCGTATGAGACTCGCGCGGGCAGCAGTTCTATCAGTGATTTTTTGCTGGATTTCGATTACACCGTCTCCGGCTCTGGCCCAGTTGGGCAGCCTGGTGGTCAACATGACGTCCCCTGCGTCCGGGTCCACCGTCTCCGGCACTATCTCGGTCAGCGCCAGCGTGACGATCGTCGGCTTTATCACCGTCGTGGGAGTCCAGTTCCAGCTCGATGGCGCCAACCTGGGGGCCGAAGACACTTCGTCCCCGTACGCGGTCTCCTGGGACACGACCAGAACTGGCAATGGCTCCCATACCCTGAGCGCCGTCGCTCGCGATCTGCTCGGCGTTCGGTGGACCTCCGATTCCGTCACGGTCACTGTATCCAACGGTCCCCCGCCTGACACCACGCCGCCGACGGTCAGCATCACGTCCCCCTCGTCCGGGTCGACGGTCTCCGGCACCGTCACTGTGACCGCCAGCGCCTCTGACAACGTCGGCGTGGCCGGCGTCCAATTCAGGCTCGACGGCTCCAACCTCGGCGCGGAGGACACGAGCTCCCCCTACTCGGTCTCCTGGAGCACCACCGCGGCCAGCAACGGCTCCCACACCCTGACCGCGCGGGCCCGCGACGCCGCCGGAAACGCCACCACCTCCAGCGCGGTCACCGTCACGGTCTTCAACGACACCTCACCGCCGACGGTCAGCATCACGTCCCCTTCGTCCGGCTCGACCGTCTCCGGCACCATCACCGTGACCGCCAGCGCGTCCGACAATGTGGGTGTGGCTGGCGTCCAATTCAAGCTCGACGGCGCCAACCTCGGCGCGGAGGACACCGGCTCCCCCTACTCGGTCTCCTGGAACACCACCGCGGCCAGCAACGGCTCCCACACCCTGACCGCGCGGGCCCGC
>WNGD01004644.1_pt1 | contig 14925 bp, 9 predicted proteins | sample 5400671 | NCBI WGS metagenome assembly WNGD01 (sample SAMN13153369, study PRJNA577476) | soil metagenome | isolation source: 40 cm soil or saprolite under grassland replicate 2 | place: USA:California | collected 2016-06-15 | reverse complement strand
CGTCCGAGTCCATCACCCAGACGGCGAATCCCGCCGGATCGCGATCCGACATGAACGCGATCTTCGCGCCGTCGGGGGACCACGCGGGCGCGAGGTCACTCGCCGCATTTTGGGTGAGATTGACCGCGCCCGCGCCCGTCGTATCCATCACATAGATGTCGCCGATGCCGCGCGGGCTGCTCCGATCGCTGGCAAACGCAATTTTCGACCCGTCAGGCGACCACGCCGGCTGGACGTCGTTGCCGGAGTCAGTGGTCAGGCGCACCACGTTCGAACCGTTCACGTCCATCAGATAGAGGTCGAAGCCCGCGCTGTCACGGTCGCTGACGAACGCGAGGCGATTGCCGAGCGGAGACCAGGCGGGCTGCGCGTCCTCGTGGCTGGTGTCGGCGGTGAGGCGTGCCACTGAGCCGGTGCTCAGCGTGAGGACGTACACGTCGGTATGGCGCAAATCGTCACGACTCGATTCAAACGCCAGCTGGGTGCCGTCGGGCGACCAGGCCGGCCAGGAGTCATAGGCAACATTTGACGTGAGGTTGACATCGCTGGTCCCGTCCGCGCTGAGGAGGAAGATGTCGTCGCGACCGGCGAGGCCCTGGCTCACATAGGCGAGCGCGTGCCCGGGTGCGAGGGGCGGCAGCAGCGGCTGGTGATCCGTGCCCAGGCCGCAGGCGGCCAGCGCGGCGGTCGCGCCGGCTACAACGAGGGTGGTGCCAAGCAGCAATCGCAGTGCGACGCGCATGAGAATGAGGGTGGGGGCGGCGTGCCGGACTGTCAAGACTGTAGGGCTTCCCTTGCGGGCTTCGGACAGGTGCTTCACTATTCGGACAAGCGTTTGATTCCCGACTCTCCTCACTCGGAGGAAGCATGGATCAAATTTCCGTTCGCTGCGTTCTTCACCTCCAGCGCAACATCATTATTCCCGGTCGATGTAGTCGCTAGCGGCCGATAGCAGTCGTCTCTGCAGGCCGCTCCCGGTCTTCGGACCGGACGATCGCGTTTCCAGGTCCATTCCTTCAAACAATGAGGAAGGGGATTATGCGATTTGCGATTTCGAGAACACTCCTGCCCGTCACGCCCGTGCTGCTATTGGCATTATGCGCGCGACCGGCGGCGGCGCAACAAGCAACCGTCGATGGGCGGGTCGTGGATTCGGCCTCCCACCAGCCGCTGATTTCCGCCGAGGTGCTCATCGCGGGCACGACCATTCGAGCGGTGACCGACCGGGAAGGGCGTTTTCACATTGCAAACGTCCCGCCGGGGTCGGTGACATTGCGGGCAAAATTCATTGGCTACCGCGTGGCTGTGCAGAGCATTACTGCCACCGCCGGCCAGGCAACGACTGTTGAACTTCAGCTCGCCGCCGCGCCGGTCGGCCTTGAGGCGGTCGTCGTCACGGCCACGGGTAACGCGATGCAGCGCGAGCAGGGCAACGCGGTGCACACGCGGCACAGGGACGCGCGTGCGGATCCGTGGTTCCAACAGCCTCTCGCTCTCCAATGAGCCGGTGATATATGTGGACGGGATTCGAGTCGAGAACGGCGCGAGCTCCATTTCCGTTGGTGTCGGGGGACAGACGCCGTCGCGGCTCAACGACATCGATCCCAGCGATCTCGAGCGTGTGCAGATCGCGGGCGGACCCTCAGCGAACGTCTTGTATGGTACCGACGCCGCGAATGGCGTGATTCAGCTACAGACCAAACAAGGGAAGGTTGGCCCGACGCGGTGGGACTCGTACGCCGAGGGCGGTATTCTGAACGATATCACGACATATCCGGCGAATTACCGCGGTCTCGACGCGCTCGATTCCACGTGCACACTGATCTCGACGGTGCGTGCGACAACGCCGTGCGTGCAGACGCGATTGTTGAGCTTCAATCCCCTGGAGACCAACAGTCCCTTCCGCACGGGTCATCGCCGTCAATACGGCTTGGCCGCATCCGGCGGCACCGATCAGATGACGTATTACCTGGCGGGCCACTTCAATGACGAGCAGGGCGTGTACGCCGTCAACAAGAACCGCCAGACCAGCTTCTTGCTCAATGTCCATCAATTCGTCGGCGCCAAATTCGACGCGCTCGCGCGCGGGGGCTACACGACGACCACGCTGCGGCTGCCGGAAAACGACAACAACTCCCTCGGCGTGCTCTCGAGCGGCTTCCTCGGTCGCGCCGATACCATCAACCAGGGCTATGGCTTCCTCACGCCACAGCAAAGCGCTTCCATCCGCACGTTCCAGCAGATCGATCGCTTTACAGGCAGCATCCTCCCGACCTATCGGCCCAAGGACTGGCTGACCATCAATGGCGCCCTGGGCGTGGACTTCACGAGCCGATTCGATCACAAGACGTTCGTGCCGGGAGCCATTCCGGCGTCGTTCAGCTCGACTTCGAATGCAGGCAGCCGGGCGGCCAATCCGTTCCAGATCTACAACTGGACCGCGAGCGTCAATGCCACGGCTTCATTCGTCCTGACGCCATCGATCAACTCGACCACCACCGCTGGCTTCCAGTACTACCACAACCTCTTCCATGGGGTGCTCGCCAGCCGTCAGAACCAGACCGCCGGCACCGGCTCGCTCGGCGGCGGCGTCATCCCCGCCGACAGCGAGACGACACAGCCCGTCGCGACCCTGGGGAAGTATCTCGATGAGCGCGTCGCGATCAAGAACCGGATCTTCATCGACGGCGCGGTGCGCAGCGACAAGAACTCGGCGTTCGGCATCAAGTTCGGGAACATCATCTACCCGAAGCTCTCGACGTCATGGGTCATCTCGGAGGAGCCGTTCTTCCCACGGAGCGACGTGGTCAACACCCTGCGCTTGCGGGCAGCGTGGGGCCAATCCGGTGTCCATCCGGGACCGCTGGACGGCGTCGAATACTTCAGTCCGACACCCGTCGTCGTCAACAATGTCGACGTACCGGGGTTCACCGCCGGCAATCTCGGCAACCGCACGTTGAAGCCGGAGCGTACCCGCGAGGTCGAGCTGGGCTTCGAGGCGGGACTGTTCCGCGATGTCGCTCATGTGGACGTCGCCTATTACGACAAGTCGTCGCGTGACGCGCTCATCGCGGTCACGCTCGCGCCCAGCCTCGGTGGCCCGCCGACGCGGTTCGAGAACCTCGGACGAGTGTCGAACAAGGGCGTCGAGATCTCCGCGAATGTCACGCCCGTGCGCCGTGAGAAGGTCGAGGTCAATCTGACCGTGGGTGCCTGGGGCAACCGCAATCGGCTCATCGAGCTGGGGTCTGGTATCTCGCCCATCATCTTTGGACTCGGCGGCGCGTCGCAGCGTCATCAGCCGGGCTATGCGCTGGGTAGTTACTTCATGACACCGTATTCGTGGCGCGACGCCAACAAGGACGGCATCGTGGACACGAGCGAAGTGACGCTCGGCGGTGCGCCCGTATTCCTCGGGCAGCCGTTCCCGGATCACGGGCTTAGCCTTTCCGCCGACGTCACGATTCAGCATCGCGTCCGCCTCTACGCGCTGCTGGACGGGCGCTTCGGCAACAAGCTGTTCAATAGCACCGAGCAGTTCCGGTGCTTGCCGCCGCGCAATAACTGCCGCGCGCTCAATGACAAGACCGCGTCACTTACAGACCAGGCGGCCGCGGCCGCCAACCTCAAGGGCACCCAAGCGGGCTACGTCGAGGATGGGGGATTCACGAAGCTGCGCGAAGTGTCTCTCACATTCTTTGCGCCAACCCGCTGGGCGCACACCTTGGGCGCCCAAGATCTCAGCTTCGCGATCGTCGGCCGTAACCTGGCTACGTGGACGAAATACAAGGGCGTCGATCCCGAGTTGAACGAGGCGGGCCAGAACAATTTCACGACGGCTGACTTTCTGACGCAGCCGCCCGTGCGGTACTTCATCGCACGCGTCAACATCACCTTCTAGGCGCGAGGACAGAGCCATGATTGCCATTCTGCATGACATGATCGGCCCACTGCTCCGGCGCTCGCGCCGGCTCTGGGGTCTCGCGGCGTCGCTGGCAGGAGCCGGCACGCTGCTCGCTGCGTGTCACCTGCTGGACGTCTCCAACCCGGATATCGTGCCGCCGGGAGGATTGAACAACGCCGCGGCGCTGCCGACGATCCGCGCCGGCGCCATCGGAGACCTGCACATCGCCTACAGCGGGTCGGGCGCCCAAGGCTCCGGTGGCACGACCGAGGGCGTGATCCTGCTCGGCGGCATGTTGGCGGATGAGCTGATCAACACGGAGACGTTTCCGGATCGCATCCTGGCGGACGCCCGCCAGCCGCAGCGCGAAAGCGTCACGCTGACGAACGTGTTCCGGAACGTGCACCGGGCGCGGCGGGCGGCAGAGGCTGCCGCCGGCAAGTTCCGCCAGTATTCGCCCGATACGACCCTCGACGCGGGGCTTGCGGAAATGCTCAGCCTCGCGGGCTATGCATACGTCTTCCTCGCCGAGAACTATTGTTCAGGCGTGCCGGTGAGTACGGTGAACGCAGATGGCACGTTCACCTACGGCGACCCGCTCACCACGGCACAAGTGCTGGACACGGCGCTGAATCGCTTCCGGCAGGCACTGGCCGCGGCCTTCGCTCTCGACACGGTGAAGGCATTCGCGACCGGTGGTCTGTCGCTGCTCGCCTCGATACGGGCGAGCAGGCCCAACATGATCAACCTGGCGCGGGTGGGTATCGGTCGCGTGCTCGTCGATGCAGGGAATCTGGCAGCGGCCGACACAGCGGTCACGGCGGTCGGGACATCGTTCGCATATCTGATCCAGCATGATCTGAATACGACACGGCAGAACAACGGCGTGTTCAATGGGATCCGGAAGTTCAAGCGGTATGGCGTTCCGGACGTCGAAGGGCGCGCGGGTCTCGCGTGGCGGACGGTTGTTGACCCGCGCACGCCGTCGTTTCGGACTCCGGCGACGAATTTCGGATTCGACGGCGCGACGCCGCAGTACGACCAGAACCGCTATGTGGACGAGAAGGCGGCGACGCCGCTCGCGTCCGGCCTCGAGGCGCGGTTGATCAACGCCGAGGCCGCCCTGCTTCGTAAGGACACCACCACGTACCTCACCACGCTGAATACACTGCGGGCGACACCGCCGAGTTATGTCCTAAGCGGGACGGCAACACTGGCGGCGATCACGCCGGCACTCACGTCGCCTGCCGATTCTACCGCGGCGGTGACGCAGCTGTTCACCGAGCGGGGCCGCTGGCTGTGGCTGACCGGCCATCGGCTCAGCGATCTGCGGCGGCTGGAGCGGCAGTACGCCCGGCCGGACAGTCTCGTGTTCCCGCACGGCGGATATTTCAAGAGTGGTCTGCAATACGGGTCGGCCACGAGCTACCCAATTCCGCTCGATGAGGAGAACAATCCCAAGGCCGCGATCTGTTTGAGCACGGCGCCCTGAGCGAGCGGACGCGATTCGTTTTTTTAGTTCTTGGTTTTGAAGAGGATGACCCCGCTGACGGCGTTCGAGCCGTAGTACGATGTCCCCTCGATGCCGTTGAGGATCTCGATACTGAGCAGCGTGCTCGCCGGGATCTGATTGAGCGAATGGAAGTCCGACAGCTCCGCGCCATCCATGAAGACGAGTGGGGCGTCGTTCAGCAGGATGCTGCTCCGACCGCGGCGCTCCAGCGCACTGGGCTGTCCATTGCGGTTCTCGCGAAACGTGAATTGCGGCGCGAGGCGCTTTAACGCCTCCCAGGCGGTGAGCGCGCCGCTGCGCTCGATCTGCTCCTGCGTGATCAGGATATGGTCGCTGCCGGACGGCGCGGCGGGAATCGCGTGGGAGTGGCAGCCGGCGAGCACTAGCAGGAGGACCAGCGACGTCACGCGAGACACCATACTGGATACAACAGGAAACTTCAGATGTCGTCAAGCGCAGCCGGGCATCAATCCACGATGGCGTCTGGCAGCACGTACTTCATCGGATCCACCGGATGGCCGTTCACCCACACCTCGTAGTGCAGGTGCGGACCCGTCGACAGACCCGTGGAGCCGACGTTCGCGATCTTTTGACCCCGCTTCACGCGCTCGCCACGCACGACCCAGATCTTTGAGCAGTGCGCGTAGCGCGTCACCAGGCCGTAACCGTGATCGATGGTCAGCATGTTGCCGTAGCCTTCGACCCACGACACCTGCGTGACGACCCCCGAGGCCGGCGCGTCGATTTCCATCCCCATCGGCGCGGAGACGTCGATGCCTTCGTGCGGACGCGCCAAGTGCAGAATCGGATGGACGCGCTCGCGCGCGAACGCGCTGGTGAGCCAGCCCTTGGTGGGCATGATCGACGGCATCGCCGCATACCGCGAGCGCTGGCTCGACGCGGAATCGTAGGCCTCGTTGAGCGAGTGCACGAGAATGTTGGCGCGGCGCGTCAGCTGGTCCATGTCGATGCGCGCGGCGAGTGCCTGCTGGCCGTTGGCGCCGGCCGCCGCGAGACTGTCGCGCTCGAACCATTGACCGCTCGGCCCACCGATGCCCGCCTGCTGCACGTCCTTGTCGATCGGCGACAGGCCGGCGAGCAACCGCAGCGCCTGCTCGCGCTCGCCGAACACGTTCAGCGTGTCACGCAGTCCGACGAGCCGTTCGCGCAGCCGCTGGATCTCGCTCGCGAGCAGCTGATTCTCGCGCTCGAGCGCGCGGCTCCTCGTGACGTTGACCCCGCGCGAGAGCGCCGTGCCGCCGAGCACGAGAAACAGCAGCGCGACGACGCTGCCGATGCCGACGAGCGCCTTGACGACCGTCTGTGACACCTCCACGGCGCGGGACGACCCCGAGCCGTGTGGGACCAGCATGACGGTCCATTTGCGCTCTGCGTGCTTCTTCTTCATATGGGGATGAAAAAATACTACCGGGTGCCGGACTCCGTCAAATCGGACGGTGTGCGCTCCGTCACATTCGTTCTGGCAAGCTGGCTAGTCCGCATCGGGCTTGGGGAAAAGTGGGGGGGGCTTGGCGACGGTCCAGCCGCCCACCGCCAGGCCGGCGAGATCCCCCAGGCGAACGCTCGCGAGCGCACGATCCGCCCCCAGGGAATTCCACAGCTCGTCCGCCTTGGAGGGAATCAACGGCGCCGACATGACGGCCAGGCGCGCGACGGTGCCGACGAGAGCGACGAGCACCTGATCGAGCTCGGCGTCGCGTTTCGCTTTCGCGAGCTTCCACGGCGCCGTCTCTTCGACGTAGCGGTTGGCGCGGGTCGCCAGCTCGATCACCAGTGCGGCGCCCTGTTGCAGCTCGTGCGCATCCATCGCGCGGCCGTACGCGGCGATCGTCATCTGCCCCGCGCGCTCGAGGGACGATGCGTTCCCCCTCTCCGGAACAGCCTGCCCTGAGCGTAGCGAAGGGGAGAGGGGGCCAGGGGGTGAGGACGGGACGACGCCGCCGCGATAGCGATGGACCATCGAGAGCGAACGCGACGCGAGATTCCCGAACGTGTCGGCGAGGTCGGCGGTGTAGCGCGCGTCGAACCGCTCCCACGAAAAGTTGCCGTCGCCCTCGAACCCGACCTCGCGCAGCAGGAAGTAGCGCAGCGCGTCAGCGCCGTGCCGCTCGATCGCCGTGTCGAGGCTCACCGCCACGCCCGCCGTCTTGCTCATCTTGGCGCCTTCCCACTGCACGTAGCCGTGCGCCCATACCAGGCGCGGCAGCGCGAGATCGGCGGCGAGCAGCATGGCGGGCCAGATCACGCAATGAAACCGCGTGATCCCCTTGCCGACCACGTGGAGGTCCGCCGGCCACAGCCGGTCGTACCCAGGATCGGGAAATCCCGTGGCCGACAGATAGTTGATCAGCGCGTCGAACCAGACGTACACCGTCTGCTCGCTGTCGCCGGGGAAGGGAATGCCCCACGGCAGGCGCTGCCGCGAAATCGACACGTCCTGGAGCCCGGCCTCGAGCAGCCGCACGACTTCGTTGCGCCGGATGGCCGGCTCGATGCGAAACTCGCCCGACGCAATCAGCTCGAGCAGCCGCTGGCCGTAGGCGCTCAGCCGGAAGAAGTGGTTGCGCTCCTTGGTCGGGATGAGCTCCAGCGTCGGGTGCTCGATGCAATGGCCGTTCGCGATCTGCGCCGGCGACTTGAACTCCTCGCAGCCGGTGCAATACAGCCCCTCGTAATCGGCGACGTAGAGATCGGCGGGGCGCAGCCGCTGGATGCGCTCGAGCAGCGCGACGACGCCGCGCACGTGCCTGGGTTCGGTCGTGCGGATCCAGTCGTCGTTGCTGCACTCGAGCCGCCGCCAGTAGTCCGCGAAGGTCCCGGCCATGCGGTCGACCCACGCGCGCGGCGTCACGTTCCCGCGCGCCGCCGCCTGAATCACCGACTGGCTGTGCTCGTCCATCCCCATGAGGAAATGCACCTGGTCGCCGCGCAGGCGTCGGTAGCGGGCGATGCAGTCGGCGCCGACCTTCTCCAGGGCGTGCCCCAGGTGGGGATCGCCGTTGGAATAGTCGATCGCGGTGGTGAGATAGAACTTCGTCACTACGGCTGCAGCTCGGCGAGCGCGACGACGCGCGTGTCCCCCGCGTCGGAGCGGAGCGTGACGCGCTCGCGGAAGATGTCGACGGCGATCACGCGCTCGTTACCGGCGGACGTCTTCACCGTCTTGCCTTCCTTGGGAAAGCGCTTGCGCTGCTCGACGTAGAAGTCGTGCTCGTAGTGCAGGCAGCAGAGGAGCCGGCCGCAGGGCCCCGAGATCTGCACCGGATTCAGCGACAGGCCCTGTGCCTTCGCCAGCGACAGGCTGACCGGTCTCCCTTCGGGCAGCCAGCTCGAGATGCAGAGCTGGCGGCCGCAGCGTCCGATCCCGTCCAGGCGTTTGGCTTCGTCGCGTGCGCCGATCTGGCGCAGCTCGATCCGCGTGCGGAACAGCCCGGCGAGGTCCCGCACCAGCGCCCGAAAATCGACGCGCTGCTCGGCGGTGAAGTAGATCGTGAGCTTGCGCTTGTCCCACTGCCACTCGGCGTCGGAGACCTTCATGGGCAGCGCATGCTGGCGCACGCGGTCCCGCACGGTGCGGCGTACCTCTTCCTCGTTGATGCGGAGCTCGCTCGCCGTCTTGCGGTCTTCCGGGGTCGCGAGGCGAACGATAGCGCGTGGCACAGGGCTTTCAGCCTGGCCGCACGCGCCACATCGCTGGCACTTCTTCTCGGCGACGTCGCCCAAAGCCGAGACGACCCCAAAATCCTGTCCCCGTTCGACCTCCACGATGACTGGAGTATCGACGCGAGGAAGAGAGGAGTCTGGGGATGCCCACGTGAAGTATTCTCGCCGGTTCCCTTTGAACCGGACTTCGATCACAGGCGTCAATTCACTTCTCGGTTAGCGCACCCATGGAAAGGTACTTCTCCTCGCGGCGTTTGAGGAGCTTGTCCGTTTTCAGCCGGCGGAGCTGGGCGAGATGGCGCTGCAGCGCGTCGCCGAGCGCGGCCGCGGCGGCTTCGGGATCGGAGTGGGCGCCGCCCGGCGGCTCGGGGACGATCTCGTCGATCACGCCCAGGTTGAGGAGATCCTGCGCGGTGATCTTGAGCGCCTCGGCGGCGCGCTCGCGCTGGCTCGCATCCTTCCACAGGATGGCGGCGCAGCCTTCGGGGGAGATGACGGAATAGACCGAGTTCTCGAGCATCAGCACGCGGTCGGCGAGGCCGACGGCCAGCGCTCCGCCCGATCCGCCCTCTCCGATCACCGCGGTGATGATGGGCGTGGGCAACGATGCCATCTCGATCAGGCTGCTCGCGATCGCTTCGGCCTGGCCCCGCTCTTCAGCGCCGAGGCCGGGATAGGCCCCAGGCGTGTCGACCAACGTGATGACGGGAGCGCCGAACTTTGCGGCCATGCGCATGAGGCGCGTCGCCTTCCGGTACCCCTCGGGATGCGCCATCCCGAAGTTGCGGAAGAGATTCTCCTTGGTATCCCGGCCCTTTTGATGACCGATGACCATGACGCTGGTGCCGTCGAGCCGCGCCCATCCGCCGACGATGGCCGGATCGTCCCGAAACAGCCGGTCGCCGTGCAGCTCGACGAAATCGGTGAACACGGTGTTGACGTAGTCGAGGGGGTAGGGGCGCCGGGGATGGCGGGCGACCTGCACGCGCTGCATCGGCGTGAGATTGCGGTAGATCTCGACCCGCAGCGTCGTCAGCTGCTCCTCGAGCGGGCGGGTGTTTGAGCCACCGACGCGTTTCAGCTCCTCGATCTGTTTTTCCAGCTCGAGCAATGGTTTTTCGAAATCGAGGGTATACGTCGCCATTCAAATCCGTTGTTGTGAATTTGTGTAGGGGCGCAGCATGCTGCGCCCCTACCAGATCAAACATTCCTGCTACGCCTTGACCAAACTCACCCCATCTGTTCCCAGGAGATCACGTAGGGCAGCCATCAGATCATCCGCCGCGTCGACCCGAAATGACCGGCTCCGCAGCCGCACCGCTTCATTTCCCGATCCATTGGCGCCGCTCCACTCGATAAACACGGGCGTCGAGCCGGGATGCGCCGCACACAAGGCCGCGATCGCGCGGGCGGTGTCCGGCTCGGGCGGCTTTCCCCCCGACCAGCGCAGCGCGATCCCGATTGCGCCGCTCGGCTTCAGCTCGTCCAGGAGCCGCGCGCTCTCGACGATGAAGGGCGCCTGCTCCTCACCCCGATCGCGCGCGCTGTACCCGCCCGTCAGGAGGTAGGCACCGTCGGCGCGGATCACGCCGTTCAGCTTGGCCCACGCCTCCGGGAACACCAACGCCTCCGCGGCGCCGTGAAAGTCCTCCAGCGTGAGGCGCGCGTATTCGGCCCCCGTCTTCTTGGAGATTTGCCGCTTCACCACCGTGACCACCGCGGCCACGGTGACCTTTTGCGGGCTCCACATCCCGAGGGTCGCGGTCGTACGGGTCCCGAAAAGCTCCACCTCAGCGCCGTACTTGGCGAGGGGGTGGCCGGAAATGAAGAAGCCAAGCACCGCTTTTTCCCGTACCAGGCGCTCGTGCTCGGTCCAGGGGGGGACGTCCGGGAGGGGGGACTGGGGACTGGGGGCTGGGGATTCGGCGCCGAACAGGCCCCCCTGACCGGTGAAGCGCTCCTGCTGCCTCACCTGCGCTTCGCTGAAGGCGTGATCGAGGGCGGCGACCAGCTGGGAGCGCTCGCCGCCCAGCGAGTCGCAGGCGCCCGAGTCGATCAGCGATTCGATGACGCGCTTGTTGCAGAGCCGCAAGTCGATGCGGTCGCACAACTCGACGAGCGAGTGGTAGGGAGCCTGCTGCCGCCCCGCGATGATGGAGGCGATCGCCCCTTCGCCGACGTTGCGCACGGCGCCCAACCCGAACCGGATCCGCTGATCACCGACCACCGTGAACTTGTACCCCGACTCATTCACGTCGGGTGCGAGCACCTGCAGATCGAGCTCGCGCGCCTCGTTGATGTACTGCACTACGCGATCGGTATTGCCGATTTCCGACGACAGCAGCGCGGCCATGAACTCGGCGGGATAGTAGGCCTTGAACCAGGCGGTCTGGTAGGACAGGATCGAGTACGCGACCGAGTGCGACTTGTTGAAGCCGTAGCGGCCGAATGTCTCGATCTGGGCGGCGATCTCTTCAACCGTCTTCTTGTCGTGCCCGCGCGCAATCGCCCGCTTCACGAAGTTGCCCAGCTCTTCCTGGATCAGCTCCTTGATCTTCTTGCCGACCGCCTTGCGCAGTACGTCGGCCTCGGCGAGCGAGTAGCCGGCCAGCGCGCTCGCGATGCGCATCACCTGCTCCTGGTACACGATCACACCGTAGGTCGGCGCGAGGATCTCCTCGAGCGCCGGATGCGGATAACGAACTTTCTCGCGGCCGAGCTTGCGGTTGATGTAGACGAGGTACATCCCGGTGTCGAGCGGACCGGGACGCAGCAGCGCGTTGGTCGCGACGAGATCGTCGAAGCAATCGCACTTCATGTTGCGCAGGCAGTCGGTGGCGAGCGGCGATTCAAACTGGAAGATGCCCGCCGTGCGCCCCGCGCGGAGCAGCTCGTAGACCTTGGGGTCGTTCAGATCGGGCTTCTCGAGATCGACCGTCACGCCGTGGCGCTCGGCGACCATCTTGGTCGCGTCGTGCAGGACGGTGAGCGTCTTGAGGCCGAGGAGGTCGATCTTCAACATCCCGACGTGCTCGAGACCCACCATGTCGTACTGCGTGATGATGGCGTCGCGGTCGGTTTTTGAATCGGGCGCCGTGCACACGGGGACGTAGTCGGTGAGCGGTCCCGGCGCGATCACGACGCCCGCCGCGTGCACCGAGGCATGGCGGGCGAGCCCCTCGATCCGGGATCCGAGATCCAGCACCTTCCTGATCCGCTCATCCTGCGCCGCGGCCGCCTTCACCTCGGGCACCTTGTCGCTCGCCTCGGCGAGGGTCACGCTGAACGCCGGCCCCGACGGGATCAGTTTCGTCAGCCGCTCGACATCGCCCATCTCGACGCGCAGCGTGCGCGCGACGTCGCGGAAGGCGGCACGCGCTTTCAGCGTCCCGAACGTGATGATCTGGCCGACGGACTCGCGGCCGTAGCGCTCCCGCGCGTACTCGAGAATCTCGCCGCGGCGCTCGAAGCAAAAATCGAGATCGATATCCGGCATCGAGATGCGTTCGGGATTCAGGAAGCGCTCGAACAGCAGGTCGAACCTCAAGGGATCGACGTTCGTGATGCGCAAAGCGTACGCAATGAGCGACCCGGCGGCTGAGCCGCGGCCGGGGCCGACGGGAATGCCGCGGTCGCGGGCCGCCTTGATGAGATCGTAGACGATGAGGAAATACCCGGCGTATCCGGTACGGGTAATGACGTCGAGCTCGTAGTCCAGCCGTCGCTCGACCTCATCCGACAGTGGGTCGCCGTAGCGCTCGATCGTGCCGCGCCGCGCGAGATGGACGAGCAAGTCCTGGTCCGACGCGAATTCCGCCGGGCGCGGGAACTGCGGCAGGAAGTAGCGCTTCTCGAAATCGAACTCGCACAGCTCCGCGACGCGCGCGGTCTCCGCCAGCACGTCGGTCCGGTTGCCGAACAGCGGCAACATCTCCTTCTCAGACTTGACATAGCTCTCCTGGCCGAAAAACCGGAACCGTTTGGGATCGTCGAGATCCTTGCCGGTCCCGATCGCCAGGAGAACGTCGTGGGCCTCCGCGTCTTCCTTCTTCAGGTAGTGCGCATCGTTGGTCGCCAGGGCGGGCAGGCCGAGCTCGGCGGCAATGCGAAACATGCCTTCAGTGACCAGCTGCTCTTCCGGGATACCGTGATTCTGCACTTCCAACCAGAAGCCGTTCGGCCCGAACGTGCGCGCGAACCACGCGGCGCTCGCCTTTGCGGCCTCGAAATTCCCCTGCCGCAGGTACAGCGCGATCTCCCCGGAGAGGCAGGCGGCCAGGCCGATGATTCCCTCGTGGTGCTGCTCCAGCACTTCCTTGTCGATCCGCGGCCGGCGGTAATAGCCCTCCAGGAATCCGATGGAGGACAGCTTGATCAGGTTCTGATAGCCGGTCCGGTTCTTGGCGAGCAACACGAGGTGCGAGTAGGGGGCGCCGAGCGGCACGTCGCCGGCCGGCTTTTCGCGCGCGTGCCGGCTCCCGAACGCCAGGTACGCCTCGAAGCCCAGAATCGGCCGGATCTTTCGCGCCTTCGCTTCCTCATAGAACGCCCAGGCGCCGTGGAGATTGCCGTGATCGGTGATGGCGAGCGAATCCATGCCAAGCGCCTGGACCCGCGCGACCAAGTCGGGGATCCGGTTGGCACCGTCGAGGAGAGAGTACTCGCTATGCGTGTGGAGATGAACGAACGGCATGGTTACACCGCGGAATCTGCCGTATTTTGCGCGGTCATGCAATGGTTGTTGCTCGTCGTCACGCTCGTCGTCCTGGCGCTGTTGCAGAAAATCGCGCGCGCGGCAGGCGGGGGAGGCGGAGGCCCGCTCGAAGCGCAGGCGGCGCTCGCGCTCGGATCGCTCACGCTCGTCGCGTATATCGCCGGCGCGATCGTGCAGCGCTTCCGCCTGCCGCGCATCATCGGGTATCTCGTCGCAGGTTTCGTTGCGGGCCCCGCCTGGCTCAAGCTGGCGCGCGGCCCGGAGCTGCAGGCGCTTGATGTCATCTCGAGTGGCGCGCTGACGCTGATTGCGTTCGCCGTGGGCAATGAACTGACGCTCGACCCGCTGCGCGGCGAGCGACGGATCGCGCTGCTGCGGATCGTGGCCGGTGCGATGGCCGGCCCGTTTTTATTTGTCGCGCTGGTCGTCCTCACCGTCAGCCCCTGGTTCCCTCTCACCGCCCACCAGCCCTTCCGCGACGCGCTGGTGGTGGCGCTCGCGCTGGGGACCATGGCTGCGGTGAGCTCTCCGACACTGACCTGGGCCGTCAGCAGCGATGTCGGCGCCGAGGGGCAGGGCCGCGGGGGGGGGGGCCCGCTCTCCCGCGCGATGCTGGATGTGAGCGTCCTGCAGGACCTCGCGGCGGTGATACTGTTTGTCGGTGTGCTCGCCTTGGCGTTCCCACTCGGGAGCGGTGGCGCAGTGCGACCGGGCGTGGCCGTGCAGGCGCTCCTGATCCTCGGGGGCTCGATCGTCGCCGGGATCGGGTTGGGTGTGGCGACCACGCAGTATCTGCGGGTGATCCAACACCACCTGGTCTGGCTGCTCGTGGTTTTCGCCATCGTGGTGGCGCAACTGGTGCGGCTGACTGGCATGGATGCTGCGTTGCTCGCCCTCGCGGCGGGATGCGCGCTCCGTAACGTCGCACCGGAGCACAGCGAGCGTGTCAGAGCCGAGCTCAAACGATGCGCGATACCCGTGTATGTCGTATTTTTCGCGCTCGCAGGAAGCAATCTGCGGTTTGATGCGCTCGCCGATATGTGGCCGTGGGCGCTGCTCCTCGTGGCACTGCGGGTCACCGGCTTGTGGGGTGGCCTCCGTTGGGCGGGA
>WNGD01003874.1_pt1 | contig 14925 bp, 9 predicted proteins | sample 5400671 | NCBI WGS metagenome assembly WNGD01 (sample SAMN13153369, study PRJNA577476) | soil metagenome | isolation source: 40 cm soil or saprolite under grassland replicate 2 | place: USA:California | collected 2016-06-15 | reverse complement strand
ACTCAGGCTTGCCCCTGGCGAAGGCATTGAGATCAAGTACCACCTGCAAAAGGGTGCCGGCATGGTGTACTCCTGGACCGCGAACGGAGGAAATGTCCTCTATGAATTCCATGGCGAACCGGATGTCAAACCTGCGGGATCGCCAGAGGACTACTTCGAAAGTTACGAGAAAAATGACACCGCAGGAAAAGACCAAGCCCACGGAACATTTACTGCCCCAAGTACCGGAATCCACGGCTGGTTCTGGGAAAATCAATCGGGCGGACCTGTAACGATCAAGCTGTTTTCTGCTGGTTTCTACGATTTCATCATGCAGAACAAGGACGATATAAGGACTCGTCTGCGGCCATCGGACCTGAAGTAACGCCGGCAGCGTAACGTTCGTGATTCAAGGAAGGAAAATCGCTTCCAGTCTGCTTGAGGCAATGGGTATCCGGACTTCGAATGTTGTTCCTTCGCTAGAAGTGCTGACCACATGGATCGATCCTCCATGGGCCTCAGCGATCCAACGTCCTATCGACAAACCAAGCCCGGCGCCACCCGCCTCTCGCGATCGGGCCTTATCCGCGCGATAAAATCGCTCGAAAATGAACGGCAGATCCTCGTTCGCGATGCCGATTCCTGTATCGCGCGCTGTCATCACGGCGCGCTTACCATCGCTCTGGAGATCGATCGCAATACGACCACCCGGCATCGTGTACTTGATGGCATTGTCTATGAGAATCAGGAACAAGCGGCGGAGTGCGTGGGCGTCGGCGTTCACGAGTATCGGACCCGGGCCGAACGAGTGCTCAAAGTGAATCGGCTTGAGGTGTGCAAGGGGATCGCTTTTGATACATGCCTCACGAAGAACCGGCACGATGTCGATGGTTTCGAAGCTGAGTGCCTCTCGACCGCAATCCATCCTGGCCAAGGTCATCAAGGTTTCGATGAGCTGGCTCATCCACTCGGCCTCTTCCAGGATCTGGCTAAGGCCTTCTCGATACTCCAGTTCGTTCCGCTCGCGGCGCAGCGAAAGTTCCGCCGTCGTGCGGATGAGCGCTACCGGCGTTCGCAGTTCATGTGAAGCGTCTCCTGTAAACTGTGTGATCCTCCGGAAGGCGCTCTCCAGGCGATCCATCATCTGATTAAAAGTTTCGGAAAGCCGCTGTAGTTCATCACCAGTCTCCGCAATGGCAAGACGCATGGACAGGTTGTGCTCGCTGACGGATCGCGCTGTACGTGTGATTTCGTCGACGGGAGCCAGTGCTCTGCGGCTCATCCAATATCCTCCCGAAGAGGCCAGAATCAGGACAATAGGAATGGAAGCCACAAGTAGCCACCGGAAATCTCCCAGGATGTGGTAGGCCTCGGCAAGAGGAGCAGCTAACTGGATCGTGTAGTCGTTTCCGTGAACTTTCACTTTAGCGGATAAAATCCGCAATGGAATTCCTTTGAGTTCCAGGGTTTCGTAGCGCGACTTGTTGAGTGCTCCGGCAGGCAGCCCGATGTCGTAGTCGCGGATGGAGACGGAGCGGAAGATCCAGCTTCCATCGGCGTGCGCGACCTGGAAAAGATCGCCCCCAGGGCGCAATCCGGAATGCTCTCGAAACTCGTAACGAATGTCCTCCAAAGACGCGGCGGGGTCGTGACGCTCCATGATCCTCTGGACTCCAGCGAGCCTGCTTTGCAGGTCCTCGTCGATCGTGGCGTGAACACTCCCCCGCATCGCCAGGAAAATTCCGGCGCTAAAGGCCGTGAACGATACAAGAAGAACCGCGGAGTACCACAACGTCAGGCGCACTCGGATGGACCGCATTCTCATGAGTCTTGCTCTTCCTGAAGCACGTAGCCGAAACCGCGGATGGTGTGAATCAGTTTCACCTTGTTGCCGTCGTCAAGCTTGTTGCGAAGGAGCCTCACAAACGCATCCAGCGTATTGCTTTCGATCGAAGAGTCAAAGCCCCAGACAGCTTCTATGATCGTGTTGCGAGACAGGACGCGGCTCGCATTCCTCATCAGAAACTCCAGGAGCAAGTATTCAGTTTTCGTCAGATGCACCGGCCTGGAACCTCTCCGGACCTGGTGAGTGGCCGTGTCGAGAACGAGGTCCGCGATCCTGATCTCCGGCAAATGCTCGATGGGACCTCGCCGGACCAAAGCTCGAATCCGCGCCAGGAGCACATCGAAAGCGAAAGGTTTGGTTAAATAGTCGTCCGCACCGAAATCCAAGCCCTTCACGACGTCCTGAACGCCGTCACGTGCAGTCAGCATGAGGACGGGAACTCGGTTGTCGGACTGCCGCAACCGGCGAACCACTTCGAAGCCGTTGATACCCGGAAGCATGATGTCTAGAACAACGAGATCGAAGGCGTACGAATCACTCAATTCCAGTGCTTCAGCGCCCGTAGATGCCAGCGTCACCGAGTGCTTCTCTTCTTCCAGACCCCGCTTCAGGAGCTTGGCCATTTTCAGTTCATCCTCGACGACCAAAATTCGCATGCTCCGCCTTTTTCAAACCGGAGAATACCGCGGCTTTCTGAAAATCTCATGAAAACAGCCATTCGCCCTGTGCCTTTCGCCGAGGTTCTGGTTCTTCAGGCAATTTTCAGATGGGGCGGGTAGGATAAATGGAGGTTAGAGAGGACCTATGAAACACCTTTGCGCAGTCGTCCTGAGCATCGGACTGTGCAGGCCTATGGCGCTCTTGACACGACGGCGAGTCCGAGAAGCGCGGATGATTGCGAAGGCGCTAAAGTCACCGCGGCACCCGATCCTGGTGCATATCATTCCGGTCCGTCGATGCAATCTGTCCTGCACGTATTGCAATGAATACGATGGTGTCTCCAAACCCGTCCCGACGGCAGAGATGCTTCGGCGTATTGATTTGCTCGCGGCGCTTGGAACCACTGCCGTTCATTTGAGTGGCGGCGAACCGCTGCTTCATCCTGAACTCGACACCATCATCCGCCGCATTCGCGAGCATGGGATGCTTGCAGGTGTGCTGACGAATGGATACCTGCTTAGCGTCGAACGCATCCAGCGACTGAACCGGGCCGGGTTGGATTATCTGCAGATCAGCATTGACAACGTCAACCCGGATGAAGTCTCGAAAAAGAGTTTGAAAGTACTGGATCAGAAACTCCAGTGGCTGGCTGAGTGCGCCCAATTCGACGTCAATATCAACTCGGTTTTAGGCAGTGCGATTCGCAAGCCGGAGGACGCGCTCATCGTTACCCGGCGAGCGCTGGGCCTCGGCTTTAACAGCACGGTCGGCATCATCCATGATCACTCCGGACAGCTTCGTCCTTTGAGCCAGAAGCAGAAAACAATTTACGATGAGATTGCGAACCGCGGCGAAAAGAAGTTCTCCGACTTTGTTCACTACAGTCAATTCCAAAATAACCTTGCCCAGGGCTTACCGAATGAATGGCATTGCCATGCCGGCAGCCGATATCTCTACGTTTGTGAAGATGGGCTGGTCCATTACTGTTCCCAACAACGAGGATATCCCGGAATTCCTTTGGATCAGTACACGCCTGATCATTTGGAACGCGAATACCATACGGTCAAGGCCTGCGCACCCTATTGCACGATCGGCTGTGTGCATCGAGTATCCGTCATTGACCAGTTTCGCGAACAGCCGCGGGAGTCGCTCTCACGATTCTTCCCGCAAGGGCTGCCCGCACCCGTCCGCATTCTGAAGTGGCTGTTTTTGCCGAAAGCCGATGGCCGCGAGACCGTGTTCGCTGCCTTGACGCTGAAGCTGTTCCGATTGCGTTGATCGGTCTAACCTATGTTTCCCCGCGCTGAAGACGTTGTCTTGATACTTCTAGAACTGTTCAGCGGTGTCATCGGAGCGTTCTCGCCGTAAATGCCTTCTACGGCCCCGGCATAACACCCTACCCAGCTTTGGCGCTGTGACGGCTTTTGCAGCGCCCAGGCAGATAAGGTGCTCTATCGACTTCGAGTTTTGAGAATCTCCTTATCATGCACGTAGATGGCACGGGCACGCTTAGACCGCAGGTCGCCAGCGTTTTTACACTCTATTCCGGCACACCATAATTCCATATTTGGGCGGGTTCCAATCCGGCCGCCGGCACGCCGACGTACAAGCTCGTCCCAAAGAAAACACCGGTGCGCACGCCAATGGTTGTCGGGATGTTTGCGCTCAGCGTATAGTGATTCGGGTCATTCTGTTGGATCGCGCTGATAAACCCCTCACCGCCGAGGGCGTAAATCCGTTTGCGCTCCGCATCGAAATAAACGTCGTCGCATGATCCGCCCACAGGAACTCTCGCGACCTCTTTGCCAGTATCGGTATCAAGTACGACCAGCAACGGAGGTCTCCGGGTGACGACGAAGAGCCGGTGATCGTCTTCATCGAGCGCCATCGGATAGTTGGCTTTGGCTCCGTTCAGCTCCCACTTGGTCAGCCCGCCGGTTTTCCGGTCGATAACATTGACGCTGTTGTCGTCCGGCACGTTGACGAAAATGCGAGACCCCTTCTTTTCTAATTGGAACGACTCGGAGTGACCGCCACTACCCTTAAGGTCCTTCTCGACATGCGCTTCCGTTGCCGCGTCGATCATGGCGATGCCTCCCACGATGCCGACAAAAACCCGTTTTGAAGCTTCATCCCAGCGAACGTTGTCCGTATCGGATTCCTCGCCCAACGCGATACTCTTGCGAAGGGCGTATGTCTTGCCGTCATAAACATTGACTTTGCCGTTTCCTGCGTTGGCCACGAAGATTTTGTCGAATTCGGGAACGTACAGTACGCCCTGAGGTTCGTCCAACCCCTGGATGCTGTGCACGACCTTGCCCTCGAAGGTATTGATAATCTCCAACGAATTGTTACCCAGGGCGGCAAAAATCAGCAGCCGGCGTTTGGGGTACGCGGTAAAGTGATCGATGCGACCGGTGACACCCGGCACGGGAATTCGTTGGATGAGTTGGAGTGGCGGAAGTTCGCGTCGCGTCGGGGGAGCTGTGTCCGCAGTCGGCGCGGTGCGGCACGAGGCCAAGAAAGCCATGGCCACCAGCGCGAGGAGACCCACTATCGCAGAGACTGTCTTCATATTTTCCTCCAGTGAGATCTGGCTTCGTGATTTCCTCTTCAGAGAAACAACACTTGAAAGTCCGAACGAAAATAAGAGCAGGAGTCATGCGTATCTAGCAGGTATTACCAAATTATCTGGGGCTACTTGCCGACGACGAGGACGACGAATGTATTTCCCCTCGCCGTCGCTCCCCCCGGCCCAGGGCCAATCCATTTCGGTCCTGGACGCGCTCCTCACGGCTGCGGTTCGAAGACCAGGATTGCCGCTTCTTCCTTGTCATTCGCTGGAGCGGCGACGTAATAACGACTGAGTTCCGGCGACCAAAACGACGTACCGGCGCCGGGCCGCGTGGGAATCCTTCCAATTTGTGTGTAGTGATCGGCGTCGTGTTGTTGGTATACGAACACAGAGCCAACATCGAAGCCCCTTCCGCCGGAAACGTAGACGCGCTTATGAGGCGCATCAAAATAGACGCCATCCATGCCCTCGACCGTTGGAAGGTTTGCAACTTCCTTGCCAGACATGGAGTCCATGACAATCATTGCCGGAGGCGTGCGGGTACCGATGAGCAGCCGATGCGTGGCTTGATCAAATGCCCCATCGCCCGGCCGTTGGCCGCTTACAGGCCAAGTGGAGAGAATCTGGCTCTTTCCCGCATCAATGACCTCGATCTTACTGGCGACAGAATCGAAAACAAACAGTGTTTGTCCGGACTTGTCCAGCAAAATCTCGGCCGGGCGGACACCTACTTGGATGTCGCCAATGTGCTTGTCATGTTCGGCGTCGATGACTCCAACTTCTCCGTAGTCCTTCTTGGCAGAGGCACCACCATATCCTACATAAAGCTTTTTGCCGTGCGGATCGTAGGTTACGCGATTAGCACCCAGGTCCAGGTGAATCGTGTTGAGAAGATCGAGAGTATCCCCACGAAACACTTTGAGCGTATCGTCATTTTCATTTGCGACGAACACCTTGTTGAGCGCCGGGACGTAGGCCACTCCTTGAGGCGCCTGGAGGCCGGGGACGCTGCGCGCCCATTTCCCTGCCTTCAGGTCCACCACTTCTAACGTGCCATTTTCCAAGCCCGCAACGAATAGACGCTTACCCCTGACATCTACATCCATGTGATCAATGCGCCCTTTTACATTCGGCAAGGGGATTTTTTGGATCAGCTTGAGCGGTGACTTATCCTGACTGTGGATGCTCAGGACGGGTGCTAACAAGAGCCCCATGATCCATAACAGCAAGCGTCGCTTTTTCATCATTTCCTCCAGAGTGTCCAGAGCGGGTCTTCCTGCCATTCTTAGGCTTCTTACTTAACATCCATTTCCCGCAATTGGCCATACATTGGCCACGCGATCCACCGACAGTATGGTGCATCCTACCGCCGCCATCTGAAAATTAACTGAACAACCCGAAATAATTTTGCTGTGGGCGAAATTCAGCAGATTTTCAGACTCGCGCCGCATCATATAACGATCGACTCGATACACTTAATGGAGGCTCCAATGAAAACACTGGCAACAATAGTGCTCATGAGCGTAGCGCTGGCTGTTGCGGCACAGGCCCAGACCGTGAACTTCGACAATGCCGCCGCGGGCACTGCGCCCACAGGCTGGACCGCCACCAAGACCGGCAGCGGCGACGCGAAGTGGACGGTCGAAAAAGACGACACGGCGCCCAGCAAGCCGAATGTACTGAAGCAGTCCGGCGTGGCCACGTATCCGGTCTGCTTCAAGAACGACACGAGCCTGAAAGACGGCTTCGTGGAAGTGAAGTTCAAACCGATCTCCGGCAAAGAAGACCAGGCGGGTGGAGTCGCTTGGCGCCTCAAGGACGCGGACAACTACTACATCGCCCGAGCCAATGCGCTTGAGGACAACGTCACCATATACGACACTGTCAACGGGCGGCGCACCGAAAGGAAACGGACGAATATGAAGGTCGCCACCAACCAATGGCACACTCTGCGAGTTGACTTCCAAGGCAGCCACTTCACCGTGACCTTCGACGGGAAGAAAGCTATTGAGTGGGACGATCAAACCTTCAAGGATGCCGGCAAAGTCGGCGTTTGGACCAAGGCCGACAGCGTGACGTTGTTCGACGATTTCAACTACGGCGCCAAGTAGCCGCAACGCCGCAGCACTCTTCGCAAAGTGGGGCGACACCAAAGCAACGATGTTCCTGGTGGCCCTGAAGTCAGAATGTGAACCGCGTCTGCAGCTCCAGCCGGCGGTTGTTCGCAGCCTCGGAGAACCCACCGAAGCCTGCGCCGCCGGCGGGTTGATTGGCGTGCCCGAAGAGTGGCGACGTGATATTGCCAACGATTGGCCCGGGATTCGTGTGATTGAGGATGTTTTGCGTGGCCAGGGAGATGCTTAGATTGTAGCGGCGCTTGAAGTCGCTTCGTCCGCGTGACGAGCCCTGTGCGGCCTCCGCAGGCTTCGGACCGAAACTAACAGTCTTCGTGATTCGCAAGTTTGCGAAAATCGTCCCCGGACCACGCCCATAGTTTCGATGCAAGATTGTCTCGTCCGGTGTTGGACTGGGATCGAGCCAGCCATAGACAGTTTGGATTGCGCCAGGCTTGCTCGGATCTGTAGCAATGCCGGGCCGTCCGTTGAACAAGGTCGTGCCGTAAATATCGCGGCCGACCGTGACATCGAAAGGCGGTCCGGAGGCCACATTCACCAGCGGACTGAACGCCACATTCCACTTCGTGTTGATCGATCCTCCGAAGCTCACGCGATGCCGCACGTCCGTTGAGGCCGGTCCATACTCCCCGGCAAAGCTGTACGGATTCGCTGGAAACGTGCCGAGTCCGTCGGTATTGCTCATCGCTCGATTCAGGGTGTACGACCCTGTCAGCGACACATACTTATTCGCTCGGGAGTTCAAGTTCACGATCAATTGATTCTGATTGTAGAGCCCGGACGATTCCATAAGAAAAACGGCGCCAAGCGGCCCGAGAGGATATACGCCGCTGCCCGAAACAGCCGGATCATAGGTTCCCGGCAGCGGGGCGTTGACGTTGCGCGATCGCAACATGTGTAAGCCGTGGGAATTGGCGTACGTGATCGCAAGCGTGGTGTTGAGCGGGAGCTGCCGCTCAATGCTGATCGTTGATTGGAAAAAAGTTGGAGCGACCAGACGCGGACTCACTTCTTCGCGAATCTGCAGGAACTGAAACGCGGCCAGAGAAGAGATCGAAGGAATGGAAGGAAAGAAATCCAGATTCGTCATCACGTATTGCTGCTGGCGGATGCCATTGCGGCGAAGCGCCGTCATCGTGTTTGCCAGACCGAAGCGGTCGTAGAACGTTCCGAACCCGGCCCGGAGTACTGTCTTCGGGCGCGCGTTGCTCCCCTTAGCACCTGGAGCCCACGCGACACCGATGCGGGGTGCGAAATCATGCCGGTCATGAATATTGGTCTGCGCCTCATAGCGAAAGCCGACGCTCATGGTCAGAGCCGGACTCACTTTCCAGTCATCGCCTGTGAACGCGCCAACATCGAACTGACTCGCCGACAGATTGGGATCGCCCGCTCCAATGCTGAACTGCGTCGCCCCGCCGCCCAGACTCGCGATCTGTGAAGGAGAGAACCCGATCTTTCGGAACAGCAGTGTCCGCTGGTACCGCTCGATGGAGGTGATCGGCGCCACAATTAGTTGACCTGCAGAATTCAGCACGGGACGGTTATTCGCATCCAGAACCGGCGCAGCGCCGCCGCCAAACGTGAACGTTCCATTAAAGTTTTGCCGGGATATGTTGTCGTCCGACTGGCGGCGCAGCCGCACACCAAAGCGCCAACTGTGCGCTCCGTGAATGACGGTCACGTAGTCCTGAAACTCGTGATTGTTCTGTGTATCGTACGAATGTCCCGCCGGCGAGGCGCCGCCGTTGAATGATCCGAGAACCTGGATAGCGGGACCGAGAGTATTCGGCGTGATTTGGTTGGTCGACCGCGAAAACTGGAACCGTATCTCGTTGACTATATTCTCGGCAAGCACAGCCGTCTCTGTAGCCTGAATTGTATGAGCAGCGGTCGTCGTACGAAGACACCGCGAAATCAGATTGAAACCGCCGATGCCGGCAAAGGGAATATCGACGTGCGTGAAGCTGTACCGCGCCGTCAGCGTGTTGTTCGCGCTGAGTTGGTAATCCGTCCGCGGATTGATGCCCCACCGGCGCTGCGGAATCCGGAACACGTCCGTGAAGGGATTGACGATGCTCAGCGTGACCGGATCAAGCGTCGTGCCGTTGATGATGGCGCCATTGTCCACCGCGTCGCGCCGGAGATCGAGAAAGAACGACGCGCGCTTGCCCATCGGACCACCCAGGTTCCCGCTGTACTCCTTCAGCAAAAACGGCGCCTTCTGCTGCGCGTATGGATTACGGGAATTCCAGAAGTCGTTCGCGAAGTTGAAGGACTCCGAGCCATGAAACTGGTTGGTTCCCGGCCGGGTCAATATCTCGATACGGCCGGTGCCCAGCCTGTCGTATTCCGCCGAGAACGGATTCTGATTGATTCGGATCTCGCGGATCGACTCTTTCGATGGAGCCTGGCCGCCACTGAATCCATCGATAAAGACCGATGCGCCACCCGGCCCGGCGCTCGGACCAGCAATAGCGATCAATTCGGCGATGAGATCATCTGGATTGTCAGAAAGCGCTTGCAAATCGTCGCCGCCAAGCACCGTCGCACTGGCGTTGTTCGCCGGTTCGGGAGTCACAGTGGCAGCACGATCCTCGACCGTTATCTGCTGCACGACCCCGATCAGTTTCAACCGAAGATTCAATGTTTGAACCCCCGGCCTAATCACAACTTTCATCGGCTCGGTCGTCAGATCCGGTGCGGAAGCTTGCACAGTGTAGTTGCCGGGAACTATACCGGTGATGGAATACGATCCGTTATCTGTTGCGGTGGCCGTCTGTGGGCTTCCCCCGGTTCCGGCGAGCGTTACCTTTGCGCCAGGTACGATCGCGCCCGATTCATCAGTGATCACACCGCGTAAGACGGCAGTTTGCGCAAATAGCGCAGACGAAAAGAAAAGCGGCAGCGTGACGTTAAGTAACAACTTCATTATGGCGACTCCCTGAAAACTCTAAATCGCATGCTGCAGCCAAAGTACAGAATTGTCGAAACAAGGCATCGCGGCTAGAACTGGTAGCGCATCGAGAGCTGGAGGCGCCGCGCGGGTCTGGCCGAGATTGCTTGTCCAAAAAACGGTGAACTCAGGGTGCCGACATAATTGTCGAAGCTCACCCGGTTGGTTACATTGAAAGCGTCGATAGCGGCCGTGAGTTTGGGTCCCTTTTCGCCTTTCGTGGAATTCAGAAGAAAGTCTTTCGAGCACCGCAGATCGATGTCGACGTACCCCGGTCCGTCCAGGCTATTGCGCCGCACGCCAGCGGGCCGGTCGATCGCCAGACCATCGTGGTTGCTGTCCAGGCCAGTCGCCAAGCTGTACGGCCGCCCCGACTCCAACTGCAAAGAGGCGCCCAGATTGACCAGGTGACCCGGCTTGATCGTGCCGAGCAAGTTGAATCGTTGCCTCTGATCGAAGTCTGCTCGCGCCCACTCCCCGGACAGATCGTAGTTGTTGGCAGGAAACGCGCCAATACCATTCGTATCATTTTGCGCGTATCCCAGGGTGTACTGGGCCATGCCGGTGAAATACTTCGTCGCATTGCCGCGGAATGAAATCTCCAACGACTGCGTCACCTGCCGTCCGGAGGATTCGATTTGTCGAAGCACATTGACGGAAGGATCGGGCCGCGTCAGATAAAGCGGAGGGAGCGGAGCATTGATGTCTCTCGATCGGAACATCCCGACCCCAAGCACGCGGAAGTAGGCGACGGTTAGAGTGGTTGCGCGCTGCAGCTCTCGCTCAACAGACACGCTGTATTGAATCGTGTACGGAATCCGGACATCCGCCGCCTGGCGAACCAAACTGCTCGGTTGGGCGCTCACGCTGGCGTTCGCGTAAGGATTTGGATAGCCGGGATTCGAAATGAGAAATCGCTGCAAGCGTACCCCGTCAAACCGGAGGAGATCGAAAATCGGTCCGGGCCCGGTGCGATCGTAGAAGAATCCCGCTCCGCTTCGGAACACAGTCTTCCGCGACCTGCCAGGAGCAAACGCAAGAGAGATACGCGGCGAGAAATTGTTGTTGTCGTGGAAATAGTTCTGCCAGTCATACCGGAGTCCGGCGGTCAAAGCAAGATTGGGACGCAGTTGATACTCATCTTGAAAGAAGCCGCCCATAACCTTCTCCCAGAAAACAGTGTGGCCGTTGCCGCGCTGCTGAACGAATGAGAATGGCCGTCCTGCAAAATAGTCCTGCAAAGAAGAGAACGAAAAAGTGCCGGCCTTGTTCGTGTTGTCGTCCAGGCCGCGGCGGCTGATGTCGGGAACGTTGATTCCCGCTTGGAACGTGTGTTTCTCATGGGTCCACGAGAAGACGTCGTTGAACACGGTGTGGTTCTCGGTTTGGAGCCGATCGCCTTGAGCCCCTCCACTGGTGAAGGCATCCAGAACGACAATCTTCGGACCGGAGTTGACGCTGACGGTCGGCGTGTGCTGCCTGGCAAACAGGATTCCGAAGTTGTTGACAACCGCCATCGAAAAAGTGGTTTTCACGGTGTAAAAGATTTGGTCTTCGCGGTCGCGAAAGTTCGTCGCTACCTCGGGTAAGTTGTCACGGCCGACACCCTGGTTCCGGATATTGCGGTTGCGATATTGGTACCGCAGGGAGTACATCGTGCGTTTGCTGTGCAGGCGATTCAACCCGATCGAGAACTCGGTGTTGCGCTGCGGATTGGAAACATTCTGCTGCACTAAGCCCGCCGGTCCATTGGCAAAAACGATCGACTGATTGTCTTGTTCCTGCCGGTTGCCGGTAATCATGAACGAAGTCGTCTTTCCATCGCCCAATGGCCCCAGCAGGCTGCCTTCAAAAATGCGGCGCTGTTCGGAGGGTCTCGTGAGCGCGAACGGATCGCGAGCGTTGAGCCGCGCATCGCGGAAAAAGAGGTTCAGCGTTCCGTGATATTCAGGAGAAGCTGGCCTGGTGATCACCTCGATTCGGCCGCGGCCGGGACGATTGAATTCGGCAGAGTAGGGATTCTGGTTGATCTTGACCTGCTGAATTGCCGATGCCGAGAGTGTACTGTTCATCTGGATTCCATCCACAATCAGGGTCACACCGCTGGTCCCCAGCGCGCCGCTGTCCAAGAACCGCGACATTGTAGCAACGTAATTCTGATCGAATATCGGCAGGTCATCGAGCGCCTGCTTATCGATCGCGACGACGTCGCGATTCTCACTCGCGTCCGTACTGACGCCACTGTCCTCGTTGACTGTGATTTCTTGATTGAGATTCTGGATCGAAAGAACAATCCGGACTGGAGCCGGCGAGCGCGTTCCAGCCGTAATTTTCGTGGTCCCAGTCTTAAAACCTTCTCGTTGCGCACGGACTTCATAATTTCCCGGTTGGATCCTGTCAAAGCGGAAGGCGCCGGACGTGTCGGTTATCGTTGTCCGCTCCAAAGTTCCGTTCTTCAGCAGCTCAACCTGAGCTCCGGGCAGTACCGCTTTGGTTTGGTCTTGTACGATTCCAGAAATGGTTAAGCCATTTTGGCCCTGTGCCAGGGCCTGTCTTGAAATGAGGGCTGACAGAAAAACCGTTAAGAGAAAAATTCGCATCTGAAACCACCGACCTTCCCTTATCTGCACGCAATCCTATATTCCGAACCTGAAGATTCAATGAAAATCCGGGACTTGACGCGGATGGATTTCCAGGAATTACCACCGGCTTGACCTGCGCGGAGCACTGGCGTAGATTGACGAGCGCCGACAATCCCTATGTCACTGCCAGATCCCAGCACCGCGTCCATCGAGCGGATCATATTGCAGACGCCGCTCATCAAGATTGGAACGCTTCGATGTGCGGTCGATCATGCCAGCTTTCGACACCCCGGCCCGACTGAGAACTATGTCCTGGTCTTTGCAAGAAGCTGCGTTTACGTTCGGCGTGCAGACGGCGCCAAATTTGTGTCGGATCCCAGCGTCGTGGCGTTCTGGAACCGGAACCTGGACTATTTCCGTGACCCGCTGAGCCCGGAAGGCGCGCAGTCCGACTGGTATGCCATCGATCATGGCGTCGTTCTGGATGCGGCGCGCTCCGTGGATCCTGCAGTGGAGGCCAGGCCGGACCGGCCCTTCCGCTTTAGCCACGCGCCGTTGGACGCACGAACATATCTTTTACAGCGGCAGATGATGCGTCTTGTGTTGGAAGGCGGAGTCCGCCAGCCGCTTGAGATCGAAGAAGCCACTCTGCAAATGCTGCGGCGTTTGATGGAGGGGGCCTATCGCCACTGGGGCCGCAAGACAATCTCTTACGAAAGCATGCGTGGCTCTCTACAAGAAGAGATCGTGGAGCGCGCGGAGGCAGTCATTGCAGCACGGTTTCGGGAGCCCCTGTCGGTTTCCGACATTGCCCGGCAAGCCGGAGCTTCCGCATTTCATCTCTGCCGCCTCTTTCGACAGCACAGGAAAACGACGCTGCATGCTCGCTGCAATCGAGTTCGTCTCCGAACAGCGCTGGCATACGTGTTGGATACTCAAGTGGACCTGAGCGAGCTCGCCTTCGATCTTGGCTATAGCAGCCACAGCCACTTCACCTGGGCTTTCCGAAGAGAATTCGGCATCACTCCGTCCGCACTTCGCGGAGAGGACAAAAACAAAGCAATTTTTTGATAGCACGACGCTGAGGCTGCCGCTATCTTCCTGCTACCCCCCGTGCGTAGAGCGCGACGTTCTGAAGGATGGAGGAGTACGTCTATGCAACGCATTCTGCCGGTATCGGTGGCCGCGTTCGTTGCGACTTGTATTGTGGGATCACTCTTATTTATTGGGCATACGCAGGCATTGCCCGCTCCAACTGTGGATCGCGTCGGATTTCCGGCCGGCTATAAAGACACGTTTAAGCTTTTCTACGTCTTTGACAATTACCAGAACCGGCAGATCCGGAAAGTGTACGGCAATGCTATTTCAGCGTCGGTAAAGGCGGGAGAAACCTTCAACTTTCCATACGGCTCAGTCATTCTCTTTGAAAGTTGGTCCGTGCGGGAGGACGCGAGCGGGGAACCCGTCCTGGACGAGCAGGGGCGTTTTATACCGGTGAATCTCACAACCCTATTTGTGATGCGGAAAGAGAAAGGCTTTGGCGAAGACTATAAGGAGCTTCGGAACGGTGAATGGGAATACGTTGCTTACCGGCCCGACGGAACCTATTCCACTCCGCCTACAGGTACGGGGAGCTGCGCTCTCTGCCATCTGACCGGCGGCAGCCTTAACTTGTCATCAATCTCCAGGCCCAACGGCGCAAATTGGGACTATGTGTTCCGCCCAGATCTCTATTTAAGCGGTGGTTCCGGCGCGGTTCCGAAAGGTGTGCTGCAACACTATGTCTTCGTTCCTTCCACGATTCACGCTCAACCGGGCGAAACAGTCACGGTTTACAACTCCGATCAACTCTTGCATCGTATTGTTGCCGATGATGGCAGCTTCGACACGGGCGTCATGAACCCTGGCGCAAGTTTCACCATCAAAGCCGGCGCGCCCGGCACAACAGTGGCGTACCACTGCACGCTGCATTCTCGTATGAAAGGCAAGGTCGTCGTGGATCCTCCTCCCCCGGTACTGCAGGCAACCGGTATCGCAATCAGCCGGACGATTGTTCAAGCGGGCACGTCTTATACTGGCGAATTCTCGGGCTCCAATCTGAACGCTCAAACATATTTCGATGTGCGCTTCCGTGCTCCCGGCAGCACTGTTGATCAAGAAGCTTTGAATTGGCAGCGAGGAACGTCGGGCTC
>WNGD01005598.1_pt1 | contig 14927 bp, 13 predicted proteins | sample 5400671 | NCBI WGS metagenome assembly WNGD01 (sample SAMN13153369, study PRJNA577476) | soil metagenome | isolation source: 40 cm soil or saprolite under grassland replicate 2 | place: USA:California | collected 2016-06-15 | reverse complement strand
GGCCGGTATACGTTCAGGTAGTCCCGCCCCAACGCGCCGATGCGTGGGTCCGCGAACAACCGCGCGAGCCACGCGCGGTCATAGCGGATCGGCTGCGGCGAAGCGACGACCATCAGATCCCACGGCGAGCTGAACCACAACTCGGCGTGCGGGAACACCTCGCGGACGTTCGCGACGATCGTGGCCACGACGGGCAGCGGCAGCTGGTAGAGCTGCACCCACTGGCAGAACACACCATTGTCCGCGAGCCGGCGACGGAGGATGCGGAAGAACTCAGGGGTGTACAGCGTCGCCACGCCCGCGACCCAGGGGTTGCTGGGTTCCGAGACGATGACGTCGTAGCTCGAGGCATCCACCTGCAGGGCGCTGCGGGCATCGTCCACGACGGCCGACACCGTGGGCCGGCTGAGGACGGAGTCGTTGACCCCGGTGAAGAGGCCCGCCACCTCCAGCACAGCCGGCTCGATCTCGACGACGCGCACGCGTCGCATCCCGGGGACGTCGGCGAGGGTGCGGGCGGTCACGCCGCTCCCGAAGCCGATCACCAGCGCGGAAGCGGCGTCCGGGCGAGCCGCAACTGGGGCCAGGCCCGACAGAATCTCGGTGTCCATGTCTCCGTGGTCGGACGCATCGGCTTTGCCGTTCACCTTGAGGGTGCGGCCCGCCGCGCTCTCCCAGACCGACACGGTGGCGTTCCAACCTTCGCGGAAGGCCAGTTGCCGCCCGCCCGCGTGGTCCAGGAACCCGCGGCGCTCGGCGGGCGACATCTTGGCACGCCCGTAGATGGTGGGCCCGAGGTCGATGAACCGGCTGCTCCAGTGCGGGGCCGCGAGCGCAACGACGAGGGCCGCGGCGCCGAGCGCGCCGCCGCCCAGCACCCGCAGTCGCAGGCGGCGGTGCTCCGGTGAGCCCTCGGCCACGCCGCGCGCGGCGAGGGCGACCAGGGCGAGGGCCGCGACCGCGTTGATCGCGAGGCCGAGCCGCAGCGTCCGGTCGGTGCCGAGCGCGACGACCAGCACGAAGCCGGTGAGCGCCGCGCCGAGAATGCTGCCGACGGTGTTGAGCGCGTAGGCGGCGCCGACGTCGCGGGCGCGAGCCTCCCCCGGCCGCGCGACGAGATCCGTGAGCAGCGGGAACGTCATCCCCATCCCCAGGGCGGGCACGAGCACGACCGCGCCGACGGCGATGCCCATCAGCAGCAGCCGCGCGGTGGGACCGAGGCCGTCGATCTGGAACACATCGATGATGTAGAGCGGCAACCACGAGAAGAAGACGAACAGCGCGGCGGCGCCCGCCGCCGTCACCCCCTGAGCGAACCCCGCGGACGCGGCCGTCACGGCGCGCTCGGTACTGCGGCGGGCCACCAGCGCGCTCCCCAGCCCGATGCCGAGCAGGAACACGACCAGCACGAGGGTGAAGGCATAGGTGGACCCCCCCACGATCATCACCAGCACGCGGGTCCAGGCGATCTCGTCGAGCAACGAGGCGAACGCGGTAACGCCGAGGAGGACGAGCGCCACCGTGTGGAGTGCGTCCCGGGCTCCGTGTTCCCCGGGCTGGCGCCCGGGGTCAGAGGTGGCCGGGATCTCCGGGAGGGGCCGGGCGAGGGCGATTGCCGCGGCGCCCAGGCCGAGGTTCACGGCGGCCGTGATCCAGAGCGAGGCGCGGATCCCGACGTGCTCGATGAGGACGAATCCGGCCAGGCCGGCGCCGATGACGGCTCCGAGCGTATTCAGGCCGTAGAGCCGCCCGAGCCAGCGCTTCAGGGCGGCGCGATCGGTCCCGGTCAACGCGCGGGTCAGGACGGGGAGCGTTCCGCCCATGAGGGTGGTGGGCACGAGGAGGACGACCGCGGCGAGGCCGAACCGCAAGGCCAGGCTCCCGAGCGGTCCGGCCCCGAGGGCCGCGGCGGCACCGATGTAGGCGTGGCGGGCGAGTCCGAGGACCAGAGGTGAGAGGATCCCGAACGCGCCGATGGCGATCTCGAGCCAGCCGTAGAGCGCGGCGGGGCGCGGGTGGCGGTCGGCGCGGCGGCCGAGCAGCCAGGCGCCGAGCCCCAGGCCGCCCATGTATGCGGCGACGACCGTCGTCACCGACTGGATGGTGGAGCCGAACGCCTGGTAGAGCAGGCGCACCCAGAGGAGCTCGTAGACGAGCCCCGTGGCGCCGGAAAGAAAGAAGAGGGCGCTGTAGCCGAGCGCCCTAGAACGCATGCAGCTCGCGCATCGCCTGCGCGAGATCCTCCACCTGGGGCAGGATGAAATCCTCGAGGTCCGGCGCGTAGGCGACGAACGTATCGGTCGCGGCGACGCGCTTGACCGGTGCGTCGAGCCAGGGGAACCCCTGGTCGGCGATGCGGGCGGCGATTTCAGCGCCGTACCCCCACGACAGCGAGTCCTCGTACGCGACGAGCACCTTGTTCGTCTTGCGGATCGAGCGCTCGACCGCGTCCCAGTCGACGGGCGACAGCGTGCGCAGATCGATCACCTCGACGCTCACGCCGTCCTGCTCCTCGAGCTGCTTGGCGGCGACGAGCGCGCGCTGCACGACGGCGCCGTAGGTGACCACGGTCAAGTGCGTCCCTTCCCGCACGACCTTCGCCTTCCCGAAGGGGATCATGAAGTTGGGGCCGGGATACGGGGCTTTGTTGTAGGTCTGCCGGTAGAGGTGCTTGTGCTCGAGGAAGAGGACGGGATCATCGCAGCGGATAGCGGTGCGCAACAGGCCGTTGGCGTCGAGCGCTGTCGCCGGACACACCACTCGCAGGCGAGTGATACACCGAGCCGCCCTTCAAGTAGCCACCGTACGTGACGCGCACGACGGCCGGGCAGCTGAACTGGTTGTTGGAGCGCCACCGTAGCGTGGCGAGCTCATTGCGGAGCTGATGGTACGCGGGCCAGATGTAGTCGAAGAACTGGATCTCCACCACGGGCTTCAGGCCCCGCGTGGCGAGGCCGATCGCCCGGCCAACGATGTTGGCCTCGGCCAGCGGCGAGTTGTAGACGCGGTCGCTCCCGAACTGGCGCTGCAGCCCCCAGGTGACCTTGAAGACCCCGCCCTTCCCCTTCACGTCCTTCAAGAACTCCTCGCGGCTGCAATCGGCCACGTCCTCGCCGAAGGCGAGGATGCGCGGGTCGCGCGTCATCTCGTCCTTGAGACAGGCGTTGAGCAGATCCACCATCGTCGTGGGATCGCCGGAGAACTGCGGATCGTCCTCGGTGTCGAACTGCTCCGAGGTGGGGTCCACGTCGGGCGAGTAGACGTAGTGCAGCGCCGATTCAGGTTTCGGCTGCGGCGAGGCGAGCGCGATGTCCGCCGCGACCTGCACCTCTTCGTCCACCTGGCTGCGGATCGCCTCGAGTTCGGCCTCGGTGGCGACGCCCTCGCGGACCAGTCGCTTGGAGAAGGTCACCAGACAGTCGCGCTTGGCCTCTTCCTCGCGCTCCTGGGGCGGCCTGTAGAGGATCTCGTCGTCCGAGAGCGAATGGGAGTAGGGCCTCGTGACGCGGGCGTGGACGAGGGCCGGGCCCTGGCGCTTGCGGCAATGCTCGGCGGCGCGGGTGAGCGCCTCGTAGGAGGCGACGGGATCGGTCCCGTCCACCTCTTCGACGAGTAAGTCCGGGAAGCCGCGGATCAGCTTGGAGATCGACCCCCCGGCCGTCTGCACCTCGACGGGCACGGAGATCGCGTAGCCGTTGTCCTCGATCAGGAACAGCACGGGGAGCCTGAGGTTGCTGGCGCTGTTCAGCGCCTCGAAGAACTCCCCTTCGCTCGTCGTGCCGTCGCCCGCGGACACGTACGCGACTTCGTCTCCGCGCACCGGCTTGTCGGCGACGTCCTCCAGGGCCGAATAGCGCAGCCAGGCCTCGGCGCAGCCGACGGCCTGGAGGAACTGCGTGCCGGTGGGGCTCGACTGGCTCACGATGTTGAGCGCCTTATGCCCCCAATGGGACGGCATCTGGCGCCCGCCGGAGTTAGGGTCGTCGGCGGCGCCGACGGCGGACAGCAGCATCTCCGTCGGCGTCATGCCGAGGGTGAGGCAGATGGCGCGGTCGCGGTAGTAGGGATAGAACCAGTCGTAGGCGGGCCGCAGCGCTTTTCCCGCCGCCACGAGGACGGCCTCGTGCCCGGCCCCGGAGATCTGGAAGAAGATCTTGTTCTGCCGCTTGAGCTGGATCTCCTTGTCGTCGATCCGGCGGGAGAGGTACATCAGCCGGAAGATGTCGAGGAGGTCCGCCTTGGCGAGCGGCGCGGGCTGCCGGGTGGTCCGAGGTTGGGTCGGCGCTCGGGTTCTGGTGGCCATGGCTCGAAAGATACTACCGGGCGGGCGCGGCGAGCAGGGCGGCGAGCCGCGGGAAATACCCGATCGCGGCCCACACATCGCCGCTGGCGCGCACGAGGAATTCGTCGCGAGCTTCCACGCCCCAGCGCACTTCGGCGGCCCGCAACGCCAGGATGCGCGCGAGACGCGCCTCCAGCGCGGTGTCCACCTGCGCGGTGACGTGCAGGCGGGCCCGGACACGGTCGAGGAACGGCGACGCCAGCCGCACCCGCCACTGCTGGGGCGACGTCATCCACGCGTCGCGACCGGCGGGGGTCGCGGGCAGGGCGAGCGCGACGCTGTCCGCGACCGCAAAGTCGAACCCGCTGTCCGCTGCGACGCTCCACCACACCGGGAGCGCCGGCGGCGGCGCGAGGGTGACGTCGGGCGCGACGCCCCCGCCCCCGCGCACCGGCCGCCCGTTGTCCGTATGAAAGAGCTGCAGGGTATCCTCGGGCGCCCCGCCGCGTCCCGCAAGGGTTCGGTACTGCTCGACCGCGAGGCCGTGGTAGCGTCGTTGAATGAAGCGGCCGCTCGGCGAGAGCACGTAGCCGATGGTGAGGTGCAGGTCGTCGCCGTTGGGGAGGACCAGGAAATCCGCTTGCATCAGCGCCTTGCCGAAGCTGCGGCGGCCGAGAATGAGCGCCCGGTCATGGTCCTGCAGCGACGCCGACAGCGCTTCGGCGGCGCTGGCGCTGTACCCGTCGATGAGCACCACCATCGGCAGCTCGCGGAAATCGCCGTCCCGTTTGGTGGTGTACGTCGTGTCCACGTCCTTCTTGCGGCCACGGGTGCGGAAGACGACGGTGCCCTTGGGCAGGAACTCCGAAGCCAGCTCCACCGCCGCGATCACGTACCCGCCGGGGTTACCGCGCAAGTCGAGGATCAAGCGCCGCATCCCCTTCCCTTTTAGATCCTTGAGGGCGCGATGCACCTCGTCGGCAGCCGTCGGCCCGAACTCCTCGAGGCGCACGTAGCCGGTGGCCGAGTCCGCCATACGCGCGATGGAGACGGACTGGGGCCTCAGGAAGTCGCGTTTCAGCGTGACGGTGAACGTATCCGGCTCGAGCCGCGGCCCGCGCTCGAACTGCAGCCGCACCTTCGAGCCTTTCTCCCCCGCCATCCGCAGCGCGATCTTCTCGACATCAAGCCCGGCCACGGCGGTGTCATTCAGGGTTGCGAGGCGGTCGCCCGGGAGAATGCCCGCGCGCGCCGCGGGGCTGCGCGGAGAGACGCTGAGCACGGTAATGGCGCTGTCCACCGCTTCGAACGACAGGCCGGTGACCGCCAACTCGCCGCGCTCCAGCGCATTGCGCCGCTCCCAGTCATCCCGAGAGAAGAAGAGACTGTGCGGGTCCAGGGCGCGCAGCACGCCGTCGATCGCGGCCCGGACCAGCTGGGTGTAGGTGACCGAATCCACGTAGTTGAGGCGGACGTGGTTCAGGACGCCCGAGAAGGTCTGCAGTTCTTCGTAGGCGGAGCGCTGCTGCGCGACCGCGTCGGACAGTCGGACCGCCGGACTGCCGGACAGCAAAGCACCGAGCACGAAGAGCATCGGTCCGACCCTAGCGCAGGGTTTCCAGCCTCTGTTTGGCATCGGCAATCTGAGTGGCATAGCGACTCGGTGCGATGGAGAGGAAGCGGGTGTAAGCGGCGCGGGCGTCGACCGGTTTGCTGAGCTGTTCTTCGATGCGGCCGAGGTAGTATGGGACACGGGCGTCGTGGGGATTGGCGTCCATGGCCTGGCGGAACGTCTGCTCCGCCTCGAGCGTGTGGCGGCTGGTGGCCAGGGTTCGCCCCAGATCCACGAGCAGGCTGGGGTCGTCGGGGCTGACGTTCACAGCCGCGCGCCGCTCGGCAATCGCCTGATCCCAGAGGCTGCCGGCCTCGTACACGGTCGCGAGCCGCGTGTGGGCCATGTACAAGCCGGCATCGTTCTCGAGCGCTTCGCGGTACAGCTGGGTCGCCTCATCGACCTGACCCGCCCGCTGCTTCAGAACGGCGATGATGTACCGGTACTCGTTGGTCTCGAGGGGAATGTAGAAGACCAGCGAGTCCGGATGTTGGTGGGCGATGGCGCGCTGCAGCAGCCGGTTGAAGTGCCCGATGGCTTCGGGGTAGCGTCCGATGTGCGCCGCGGCGAGGCCCCAGTAGTAGAACACGAAGTCGGGTAGCTGATCGCGCAGGCCGACCGGCCGGGTGTCGTCGTAGAGCCGCGCGAAGTGGTTGTAGGCCGCCTCGTAATTGCCGCTCTCCACATCGTCGAAGCCCTGGAAGAGGCGGTCGTAGATGTAGGAGAGCAGCTCGTTCTGCTCCCAATAGATGGATTTGCCGGGGCGCGCCGCCGCCTCGATGCGCAGGTCGACGAGCGGGTCGACGATGAACGCCCGGCGGTACAACCGGAACGCCTCGTCCAGCCGTGGCTTCCACTCCGGCGGCACGCGCCCGTCGGAGATCTCGTCCCACAGGCGCGGCCGGCGCGCGAACACCAGACGGCCCAGGGCCAGGTAGCCGATGGCGAACTGGGGCTCGATGCGGATCGCCCGGCGCAGCGCCGAGTCCGCGTCGTCCCAGCGTTTCTCGTTCCAGTACCCCAAGGCCACGTTGTACTGGGCCGCGGCGTCGTTCGAGTCCTGCCGGGCGCGCGTTTCCAGCTCAGGGAGCTTCGCCGGCAAGCGGATGCGCTGCGCGCGGAGGGGCGAGGCGGCGACGAGCGCCGCGAGCAGGAAGCCCGGCAGAGTGGCCGACCGCATGGAACCTCCTTCGATGGAGCGCTACGGCAACGCCGCGAGGCGCTGGCGCGCGTCGGCGATCATGGCGCTGTAACGGCTTGGCGCAAGCGACAGAAACGTGTTGAACGCTTCACGGGCTTCAGCCGGTCGCCCCAAGCCGGCGTCCACGATTCCCAGAGCATACGTGGCCCGAACGTCGCGCGGGTTCGCGGCCGCCGCCCTCCGCAACGTGCTGTCCGCTTCGGGTAGAAGGCCTGCGTTTGCCAGTGTCGCCCCGAGATCGAACACGAGGCTCGGGTCTTCAGGATTCGCGTCCACTGCGCGGCGACGCTCACTGACGGCCTCGGCCCACCGGCGCTCCGCCTCGTATATCGCGGCCAAACGAGCGTGGGCCATATAGTAGCTGAGGTCGCTCTCCAGCAGCTGGATGTACAGCCGCTCAGCCTCCGGGCCATTCCCCGCGGCGCGATACACCTCGGCGAGAATGTACCGCACCTCGTTGACCAGCCCACCCGACAACCCCTGGAGCCCCTGCAGCGCTCCGTGCGCCGTGTCGGTGATCTGTGCCAGACGCAGTGCCACGTCCAACATGAGCTGCCCATCGCGAATGGCGTCGTCGAAGCGCGCAATCCGCAGCGCCGTGAGCATGTGGTATCGCAATGCGATCGGCGGGATTTTCTCGGGATGTTCCGGCACCGAGGTCCGCTGAATCACGGTGCCGAATTCCTCCAGCGCCTGCGGAAGCTTGCCCTCGTGGAAATGGCGCAACCCCTGCTGAAGGGTTCCCGCCCAGTAAGCGGGCAGCTCGCTCACGCCGGGGTGATGCGTTTCGACGAACGGATTCAGCTGGAACACCCGGCTCAGGAATATCCCGGCGGAGTCCGTGTTCGAACTCGGCACGATCCGGAGGAGACCCGGCCGATTGGGATCTGAGACGATCAAGGAGGGGCCTGTGGTAGTACTCCGCGAGGGCGACGTACCCGAGCGCGTGCTGCGGGTCCACGCGGACGGTCTCGAGAAACATCCGCTTGGCGTCGGCATCGCGCCCGGCACGGGCATAGGCGACGCCGAGGGCGTACAATGCCTCCGCGTCGTTGGAATCGCGCCGGGCCGCGGTTTCAACCAAAGCGAGGGGTGTGTCGGTCCCTTGAGTCGCGCGAGCGGGAGCGGTCAACGCGAGCGAAGTGCTGAGCCACAACACAACAGTGGGCTTCACGTCATGCATCTCCTTCGGCGGAGCTACGGCAACGCCGCGAGGCGCTGCCGGGCATCGGCGATTTCTCGCGCATAGCGACTCGGCGCGAGGGCGAGGAAACGCTGAAGCTCCGCACGCACCGTCGCGGTGTCGTGCGCCTCCTGGAGCGCGATCGCCAGGTGATACGGCACGCGAGAGTCCCGCGGGTTCGCCGCCTCCGCATGCCGCAGGACGTCAGCTGACTCCGTCGATCTCCCGGCCTCGTGCAACACGACCCCGAGGTCCAACAGCAGGCTGGGATCGTCGGGATTGGTGGCGACCGCCTCGCGGAACTCTTCGATCGCCTCGGGCCACATCTGATGCGCTTCGTACATCTTCCCCATCTGCACGTGCGCCATGAACAGGCCGATATCGTTCCCCAGGGCCTCCTTGTACAGCCCCATTGCGTCGGCCGGCTTGTTCGCGCGCTGCTTGAACAGCGCAAGGATGTACCGGTAGTCGTTCGTCTGGAGGGGCAGGCGGAAGATCGAGTCCCCGGCCTCGCGTTGCACCGAGCGATCGAGCAGCATCTGGAAATCGGCGATCGCCGCCGGATAATACCCGAGGTGGGCGGCCGACAAGCCGTGAAACCACAGCATCAGATCCGGCGGCGGGCCGAGGCCGTGGTACATCGCGTCGCCCAACACTCCGAAGGCCAGATCGTATTTTCCTGCGACGAACGCCTCGAACGGATTGGCCATCAGCACCAGCCGGCCGTCCCGGGTCAGGCCGACGGTGACGCTGCCCCGCAACGGATACACGGCCCCGAGAATGCTGAGGTCGACGAGCGGGTCGATCAGAAAGGCGCGGCGGCGCAGGCGGAAGGACTCCGCGAGCACGTCGCGCAGCGTGTCGGGGACCCGGTTGCGCTCCTCGAGCGTGCGCAGGTTCTGGTGACGCGCATACGGCAGATAGGCCAGCGCCAGGTACCCCGCGGCAAACCGCGGCTCGATCTCGACCGAGAGTTTGAGGGCGCGCTCGGCGTCGTCGTACCGTTTCGCATTCCAGTAGCCCAGGCCGAGGAGGTATTGGGCTTCGGCGTCGTTGGAATCGCGCCGGGCGCGCGCCTCGATCTCCGGCAGCGGGTAGGGCAGTTTGATGCCCTGAGCGGGGAGCCGGAGGGGACCGAGGGCGACGGTCACCACCAGGAGCAACGGCAAACGGCGGCGGTGCTGCATGGTCGTCGGGCTGAACTTGTCGCCCGGTGCGGGCGCGGTCAATATTCATCCATGGATGCCGCCGCCAAGAAGACCGTCCTGCGCCAATTCCCCTATGGGCTCTACGTCATCACCGTCGCGCACGGCGGCGAAGAGCACAGCATGACCGCGAACTGGGTCACCCAGGCCGCGTTCGAGCCGCCGATGGTCGTGGTGGCCGTCGAAAACACGTCCCGCACCATCGGCATGATCCGTGACGCGCACCACTTCGCGGTCAATCTGCTCCTGCAGGGGCAGCGCGACCTGGCTGGGAAGCTCGGCCGCAGCTCGGCGCAGGCACCCCAGAAACTCAAGGGGATCAAGACCAAGCCGGCGCCGGGCGCCCGCACCCCAGTCCTCGCCGACGCCCTGGGCTGGGTGGAATGCCGGCTGGTGGCGACGCTGCCGGCCGGCGACCACACGCTGGTGCTGGGGGAAGTGATCGAAGCGGGCGTGGAGCACGAGGGCACGCCGCTGACGCTGCAGGAGGCGGGGTTCAAGTACTCGGGCTAAGAGCCGTATGGCCGTATAGCCGTATCGCCGTAGTACGGCCATACGGCCCATACGGCCTTACGGCCTCGTGTAGACGATCTTCCCTCCGACCACAGTCATTACGACCTTCGCCGTATTCAACGACTCCGGCGGCATCGTGAAGAGGTTCCGGTCCACGACGACCACGTCCGCGAAGTAGCCGGGCGCGAGCACGCCGCGCTTCCCCTCGGCGAACACCGCGTACGCGTTCCCCGCCGTGTAGGCCTGCAGCGCCTCGCCGACCGAGATCTTCTGCTCGGGCACCCAGCCGTGGGGGTTCTTGCCGTCGAGCGTGCGGCGGGTGACGGCGGCGTAGATGCCGAGGATGGGGTCGAGCGGCGCGACAGTCCAGTCGGAGCCGAAGGCGAGGCGCGCGTGGGTGTCGAGGAGCGTGCGGAAGGCGTAGGTGGACTTGATCCGTACGGGCCCGATGCGGCCCTCGACCCAGCGGCCGTCATCGATGGCGTGGTACGGCTGCATCGAGGCGACGACCTCGATCCGGCCGAAGCGCGCGATGTCCTGGAGGCGCAGGTGCTGACTGTGCTCGTCGCGGAAGCGGCGGTCGCGGGGGCCGTGGACGCCGGCGACGCTGTCGTAGATGTCGAGCAGGATGGCGTTGGCGCGATCGCCGATGGCGTGCACGGCGATCTGCAGCCCCGCCGAGTCCGCGGCGCCGATCCACCGGCGCATGCTGTCCTCGGGATACTGGGTGAGGCCGCGGTAACCCGCCGAATCGGCGTACGGCTCGAAGAAGAACGCGGTGCGCGAGCCGGCTGACCCGTCCATGTACCCCTTCACGCCCCCGATCCGCACCCAGTCATCCCCCGCGCCGCGGGCCCGGATCGACTCGGCGATGGCGCGCCAGCTCTGGAGCGACAGGTACAGCGCGACGCGCAGGGTCATGCGGCCTGCGCGTTCCAGACGCCGGTAGCTCGCGAGGTCGTCCCATCCGGCGGACATGTGGGCGGTGGCGGTGACGCCGAGGGACGCCGCGTGGCGCAGCGCGCGGGCGAGCGCCGAATCGGTCTGCTGCGGCGTGGCATCGGGAATCGCCCGGCCGATCAAACCCTCCGCCTGATCCTTGAAGATGCCGGTGGGCGAGCCGTCGTGGTCGCGCAGGATCTCCCCGCCCGCGGGGGTCGGGGTATCGCGCGTGATCCCGGCGGCCTTGAGCGCCGCGGCGTTGGCGAGGCCTTCGTGTCCGTCCAGCCGGTTGATCCAAACGGGGTTGTTCGGCGTGACGGAGTCGATCCAGTCGTGCCGGGGGAGCGGCGCGCCCCGCCACAGCGTGTGATCCCAGTCGCCGCCGAGGATCCATTCGCCGGGCCGGAGCCCGGCGGCGTAGTTCTTGATGCGGCGCACGAACTCCTGCGGCGTGGCGGCGTCGCGCAGGTCGATCGATGCCAGCTGGAACCCACCCCCGATGAAATGCGTGTGGCCGTCGGCGAAGCCCGGCGCGACGAGACCGCCGCGCGCGTCGATCACCTTGGTGCCGCCGCCGACGTAGCGCTGCAGCGAGGCGCTGTCGCCCACCGCGAGAATCGTCCCGCCGCGCATCGCCACCCCGCCCGGCTGGGGGTTGCCGGTCGAGAGGCCGGTCCAGACCAGGCCGTGGGTGATGAGCAGATCGGCTTTGGGGCTGCACGCGGCGCCGGAGCAGACGGCGAGCAGCGCCGCGATGGAGGCACGACGGGGTGGGATCATACGATTCCCTCTAGCGCTTGATGATCTTGGAGACGGTTCGCAGGGCGGCGATCGGGTCCGGGCCGGACGCCGGCGCCTCAGCGGGCCGCGCCGACACGGCGTCACGGATGTCGAGGAGCACCTCGAGCAGGAGTTGCTCGCGCTGGAACGCCGCGTCCAGGTCCGCCATCCGATGCTCGTCCTTCGCGGCTCTCGCGCGATCGTAGGCTTCTCGATAGATGGACTCGAGATTCGTGAGAATGCGGTCCCGGGTGCGCGGCATAGCCGGGAATCTATCTCACGCGAGTGGCTTCAGCACCAGCCCGCTCGGCACCTTGGGGATGAAATACGTCGACTTCGGCGGCATCGCCTCGCCCGCGTCCGCGACGGCGAACACTTGCTCCACTTTCGGCGCATTCAGGAGCACGGCGCACGTCGCGCCGCCCTTGCGTACCGCCAGGAGCGCCTCGCGCGCGTCAGGCGTGTAGGTGAGCGTCGGCGTCGATGTGTCGAGGAGCAGGATCTCCTTCACCACCAGCTCCTCGACGAGGGCGACGTCGAGCGCCCGCACCGCCGGACTCGGCGAGAGCCCCGGGACGGTGTCGAGCGGCGCATCTGCTTTCAGGACGAGCGTCAGGTGCTGACCGTTGGGAAGCGCCACGAGGCAGGCCGTCCCGCGCGCGCCAAGCTCGGCGAGGCTCCTGACGGGGTCCGCGCCAGGGGCGAGACGTCCAACGTCGAAGAACCGGCCCCAGCGATCGAGGAGCGCGAGCGGATCCCGCCCCGGACCGAAGATCGTGCGGTGCGTTGGCAGGATCGTGAGCCCCTGGTCCCGGGCCGACACGATGAGGGCGAGCACGCGGCCGGCGGCCGGGTTCTCCTGCGCGTACGCGACCGCGGTCTCGTAGCGGTGATGGCCGTCGGCGATGTACAACGAAGTCAGAGATGAGAGATGAGAGATGAGGGAGGCGGTCTTCCCCCCGACCACCCAGAGGCGGAGGCGCACGCCGTCCAACTCGCCCCGTGCCGCCGAGGGCGTGGCCGCGATCCTCAGGAGTTCCGCCGCCAGGGCGCCGTCGGCGTCGGGCGCGATCAGAAGAATCGATTCGAGATTGGTGCGGGTGGCGCGCAGCAGAGCGAGGCGGTCGGCTTTGGGGCCGGGGTGGGTCTTCTCGTGCGGCTTGACGCGTCCCACCTCGTAGGGCTCGGCGGCGACCGCGGCGAACACGCCCAGCCGCGTCCGCGCGGGACCGGCCGCGGGCTGGTAGTCCTGGGCCAGCACGTAGACCGCGGGCTCGGGGTCGGTCGCGAGCACCCCACGCGCCCGCCAATCGGCGAGCAGTCCCGCCGCCCGGGCGTAGCGATCCTCGTGCGCCATGGCTTCCGGCAGCATGAGGTGGACGATATTGTGGGAGTCCCACGCCGCGTAGCGCGCGCGCTGCTCGGGGTTGATGACGTCGTACGGCGGCGCGATCAAGGCGCCGAGCCGGTCGGTCGCGCGGTACCGCTCCCCGCGGAAAGGCACGACGAGGTCAGAGGATGCCATGAGCTTTCGCGACGCCCAACAGGCGGTCGATCGCTGGATCGGCCAATATAAGGAAGGCTACTTCCCCCCGCTCACCATCCTCGCGCGGCTCACCGAAGAGGTGGGCGAGCTGGCGCGGGAGATCAATCACCGTTTCGGTGCAAAGCCGAAAAAAGCCTCGGAAGCCGAGGGATCCCTCGCCCTGGAGTTGGCGGACATCCTGTTCGTGGTGATCTGCCTCGCGAACTCCCAGGGGATCGACCTGGACGAGGCATTCGAGCAGATGCTGGAGAAGGTGCGGACCCGGGACGGGCAGCGGTGGACGCTGAAGTGAGCCCCCTCCGACCGTTAGCGCTCTTCCCCCCGTGACTTCCCGCTCACCCACGCCGGCACGCTGACCTCTTCGTAGATCCGCTCGTAGCTCACCAGACGGTCCGGGTCGAACCGGGCGCCCTGTGCCGCCGCGCGCACGGCGCATCCCGGCTCGGCCAGGTGGCGGCAATTGTCGAAGCGGCATTGGTCGAGATACGGCCGGAATTCCGGGAAGCAGAAGCCGAGAGCATCGGGATCGAGGTTCCACGTCCCGGCCTCGCGCAGCCCCGGGGTATCGACCATGTAGCCGCCCAAGGCCAGGGGCACGAGCTCGGCGGCGGTCGTCGTGTGTTTCCCCGTCCGCCACTTCTCGCTGATCGCGCCCACGCGGAGCTTGAGGCCCGGCTCGATAGCGTTCAGGAGACTCGACTTCCCCACCCCGGAGGCCCCGGTGAACACCGACTCGCGGCCGCGCAGCAGGTCGCGCAGCGCCGGCAGGCCCTCCCCGGTCTTCGCCGACGTGAGCAGCACCTGGTCCACGTTCGCGGCGATCGGCTGGGCCCGCCGGGCGCCCGACCCCCCGACCCCGGCGCGGCGCACCAGCGCCGAGCGGCGCTCGTGCATCCCGGTGATCGTCGCCGGCCCATCGGGCGTCAGCACCAGATCGACCACGTCCCCGACGACCACGCGATCGTCATTCGCGTACTTGAGCTTGCCGCGCAGCACGGCGGGCAGCTCCCGCCCGTCCACGTGCACGCGGAACGTACCGCCGGTGCGCGCGATCACGACGCCCGTGGTCATTCCTCTCCCCGCTCCCCGCGACCGTCAGGGAGTCCTTTAGGGCTCGTGGCGATCAGTTGCTCCAAGTGGTCCTTGACCTCCTGCAGCGTCAGCGACAGCAAGGGGCGCACAGCGGCTTCCGCCGTGTCGCCGAACGCGAGATAGTCGGTCTCGAGGTGCCCCGAGGGCCGGTCCGCGCCCTCGTTCCAGCGCACAAAGAGAAGATACGCTCCATACCGTCTCTGTGCGTCGGGGCCTTCCTCGACGGACGCGGCTACCGTGTACGCGCAGCCGTCGCTCCCGCCGAACGCGGGGGGGCGCTGGTGGGCCGCCTGATAGCCGCCCAGGGTGTCTTCGCTCAGCGCCGTCGCAGCGACTCCTTCACGACGTTGCCCACGATGAACGCGATGTTCGCGGGCCGCTCGGCGAGCCGCCGCATCAGATAAGGCTACCAATGGGTGCCGAAGGGGACGTACACGCGGACGCGCCACACCTCGCGACGCAACTTCGTCTGGAGATCGCGCCGCACGCCGTACAGCATCTGGAACTCGAACCGCGCGGGGGGGATGCCCTGCCCGCGCGCGTACGCCTGGGCGTGTGCCAGGATGCGCTC
>WNGD01003872.1_pt1 | contig 14932 bp, 15 predicted proteins | sample 5400671 | NCBI WGS metagenome assembly WNGD01 (sample SAMN13153369, study PRJNA577476) | soil metagenome | isolation source: 40 cm soil or saprolite under grassland replicate 2 | place: USA:California | collected 2016-06-15 | reverse complement strand
GAAGGGTCCTCCAACGAGGCGCCCTTGGCGAAGGTCATCTTCACGACATTCTTGTACGTCTCACCGGTGCAGATCATTCCGGCGTGCGACCACACCGGAACCCCTCTCCACTTCCACTCCTCGACCACTTCGGGGTCGGCCTGCTTGATGAGAATTCGGACCCGAGCAAGCGTCTCGCCCCGCCAATCACTCAGCGCCTTGATTCTCGCATCGATCAGCCGAGAGGGAGAGTCTCCTCCTTTTTGTTCCTTCGCGCTGCTCGTATTCTTCGTCATCGTTGTTGTCGCCTTCCTCGTCGTTGTTGTCGCTCGCCCGTCACTTGAGTATCGCTAGGGCGTGTACTCACAAATCCGCGATGTCCGCTTGGGCCCTGATAGCGGCGTGAAAGCCGCGTCAGAAAACTGCCGCTTAGGGCCACAAGCGGTCGTAGACCCGCCGACCGGCTACTCCTCGTCCTCAGCACCCGAGCCGTCATCGTGATCGGCATTGGCAAAGCCGCACCGCTCCATGAATTCCCATGCCTTCAACCAGCTGAAGAGCTCGTTGACCTTGAGCGCTGACACATCTTCGTGGTTCAGACCTGCCTCCGCGTCGGCGTAGACCATATTCAAGTAGCTGGAATAGGCTTCGCGAAGAATACCAGTGGGCCGAAAGCCGAAGTTGTGCGTGTACACGACTTCGATTGCCGACGTGACCATCGAGCTCCAATTCGGGGTTTCCAGTTCGCAACCGTAGTTGTGGGTGAGTGCATCTTTGATCGCGCGCTTTGCGAGAGAGGTTAACCGCTCACCAAAGCCCAGTTCAGGAATCTCGAAAAACGCGCTGTGATGCTTTTCGTCCAGCTGCTCAAGAATGTCATTTGACTGCTTGGCATCGGCGATACGGAACGGGTTCACAGCACAGAGGATCACGCTGTTGCCATACCCCATCGAGACTTCTTTCCATCGTTTTCGGACAAAACAGAAGCCGTGCAGTCTCTCGGCTTCCATAAGTTGAGCCGTGTACGTGCTCAAGGCGCTCAGATGCTCGACCGTGTAGTCATTGAGGTCACCATCCTTCTCCTTACTGTCAAACCAGCCATCCAAGTCGTCGAATGAAGCGACGACGCACTCCATCAAGTCATGGGAGAGCAGCCGGTTCGTCAGATGCTTGAACTCATCATCGCCGGGAATGTACAGGTGCAGCTTCAGATCGGCGGTGGACCTGGTCGGGAATTCAGGCCGGTACACGATGACGTTTCGGTCCGAGATGAGCAGGTCGTAGAGATATGCTTGTGCGGTGATTTTGTTGTCCAGATTGGCGACTAGCACATTCGTGATGTCCTTGCTGCCCGAGAGCGCAAACATCTCGGCGATGTAGTTGCTGTACGCGAACATCTCAGAGAACGCATTCCGTTCGGCCGATTTCTCGACCTTCAGTTCGAGAATAAACAGACCTGGCTCATGCTGCCCTAGCAGGTCGAGCTGCATCGGCTTAGTGTCGTCGGTGCGCAGGTTGACCTTGCTGCCGATGAAGTCGCCGTAGCGGATTGTCCGATGCAATCGCCCGATCTTCTGGAGGGCCCGTGACTTGACGAACTTCCATAGCTCGAAATCAGGCCCGGGATATTTATCCGGGTCAATTTTTGGTGGCTTGTACTCTGCCTCTGCGAGAGCCTGCTCGATCTCGGGACTGTCCTGAACAAACGTCTCGAGCCCGCCCTTGGCGTAGAGGGCCATATGAACATCGTTCTCGGCGAATGCGGATGCCACGGTATCTTCTTTCTGGCAGCGCGAACTTCGGCAGCTCGAAACCGGCATGGCCCGTCCACCGCCGTCAGGCTAGCCCTTGGGGATTGAGACCTCGTGCGCGAACACACCAAGCGCTTCGGGCCGCGGGAAACGCTCCCCTAAATGCTTCAAAACGCGAATACACAAAGAAAGGGACCAAACCACCTCCTTCTCGCTGAACGCCTGATAATCGTCGCGACCTAGTCGTTCCGGCTCGTCATCAAACTGGATATGCACGCGGTTGCGAAGCTTACGGAGGCGATGCAAGTCATCGTAGATGGTTCCGCCAAGGCCATCGAGAAGCTTGTGAGTCTTCATCGCCTGAATAATGTTGTTGAAGCGCTCGATTTTGGTTTCGCGAATCTTCTTCAGATCGTCCGTCGGAATGCTGGTAACACCTTCCTTCGTGTAATTTTGCGCACGATAAATTATCTGATCGAGCGCAGCTTCAACAATCGAACCTGCCTGAACGACCATAAGCTTGTTGAACATATTGTTCTCGTTCGTGCCACTCAGACGACACAGCGCTTTACCATTCGCAAGAATGTTGTCGCCGACCTTGAAGTCGCCGATGAAGTTGCACCTAATTGTTTCGACGTCTGCTGCCATGCCGTCACCTCAGAAAGCGCGTAGGGCGGGTTAGCCGAAGGCGTAAGACGCCGCCCTTGTGCGGTAAAACTGGCGGATTGAGATTTGCTAACCCAACCTAGGTGCTTATAAATCCACAGTCTAGTCCAGGCTAACTTTCCAGAACTTCAGAACGCTTTCGACCTCACTGCGCGGATAGTGCAGATAGGTCGCATTTGCGAGGTCCAATCGCATCTTCTGCTTCCGCTTTGCGATCTCCCGCTCCACGCGTGGTGTAAATGGCGCGGTTCCCGGTGGCAGCAGCCCTGGCCGTTCCGGGCTTGGCCAACTCCTCGGATAGTTTTCCGGCACCCAGCCCGAACGCACGAGGGAGGCTTGTTCAGTGACAGACTCGTGCTCACAGGCCCAGGCGTAAAGGTGAAAGGAGCAGACACGCAGCATCGCCTTGATCTCGGGCAACGTGTCGGTGAATCCCTTCAGTGATGTGGGCAACCACACCATGTTCGCGACGCACGAGAAATACCGGGGATCTTGGACAACGTTGCTGCGTTGCGCAAAGGAAGGATCATCGTATCCCCATATGTGGCAGACGGTCCAATTCTTGGGTTTCGGCGACGCCACATCGAGGGCGGCCACCAACGTATTGAGCGCAGCAACATTACCTTCGAACTTCTCAGCCGTAACGCCGGTCGCTTTCCGCGCGTTCGTATATCGCCGCGTCCAACCTGCGTCATAGAGGGGGCGTCCGCGGGCCGTGTGTGGCGCCCACACCGGCAAGGCCCGAAATGTGTCTGGATGCACCCAGCGGGCAGTCCGTTCGATCAACTCCACGGCCGCAGGAATATCGTCCCGCAGCGCCTCATTGCCATCGGGCACATGAAATCCGTACGCCAAGGTCCCCACCACTATAATCGCCTCGGCTCCGCGAGACGTCCGGAGGTCAAGGCGGCTGAGTTGTTGGATGATTTCTTCACTACCATTCAGCAAGTGTAGCGTGTAGCGTAGCCGGCCACCCTTGTGCGGCGAAACTGGCGGATTACGCTTCGCTAATCCGCCCTACGACTTCCCGCTCACATCCGTTCGCCGGGCAAAAGGCTCGCTTGCTTCACCCAAGCGGCGAGCTGAGCTTCGTCGAGCTGGTGGTCCTCATGGATGTCGAGGTAGCGCGTGTCCTTGCTCTTGGACGCAGCCGGCGGGACAGGACGCAGCGACGTGCCGCGGAAGAAAGCCACCTTGACGCAGTTCGTGAAGCAATGGACGCCGAGGAACCAGCCCTGGCCCTCGACGCCGTACAGCGGCGAGTTCCATTTGACCGCCTTGCGCACGCCGGGGACGGTGCGCACGATGAGCGCGTCGAGGCGGCGCCCGACGTCGTGTTTCCAGCCCGGCATGGCCGCGATGTAGGCCTGCACGGGGGCGTTGCCGTCGGCCATCGCGATCTGAGGGTTGCCGCCTGCGAGGAGAGCCGGCTTTGCGACTTTGCGGGAGTGCGACTTCGGCGCCGTCTTGCGCGATTTGGCCGCCTTCGCACCGACCCGCGTAGCGGCGGCCTTCTTTGCGACCTTCATTGACTTGATGGACGTCTTGTTGGCCATTGCGTTTACCCGCAGATGCCTACGCTAGGCAACTTTGTAAACAGTGCCTGGCGTTTATTTGTAAACAGTGCCTGGCGTTTAATTGTGCCGGCAGACTTCAATCTATCCGCGCCAGGACCTGCTCCAGGGCCGCAAAGAACCGCTGCCACCCGCCCTTGGCGCCCGAGGTGGTCGAAGTCTAGAAGCACGTTGAGCGGGTCGACCGCCGCCCTTTCTCCGCTACGGGCGCCGCTCCTGCTCCAACAGCTCGCGGGTGCGCCGCGTGTTGTCGTCGATGTCGAGCAACAGAAACAGCACGCCGAACACGATCACGCCCAGCACGAAACCGAGGATCGCGCCGAGCAGCGCGCCCCAGACCGGCTTGATACCGCCGAGGTCCGCTACCCGCTGATAGCCGCCGCTCGCTCCGCCGATGATGAAGGCGAAGAAACCGAGATAGGAGATGATTTCCACGCACTTGACGATGAACCGCTTCATGGCACTCCCCCCGTTAGCTCCGAACGAGTCGCAGTCGGACTCTCTCTCAGGAGAGCGGCCCTGCCGGTCCTGACATGCGATCGCCGACTCAGTCAGCTGATATGAGGCTCACGCAAATCGGCCGTGGCAGTGCTTGTATTTCTTGCCCGAGCCGCACGGGCAGGGCTCGTTGCGGCCGACCTTGCCCCAGGATTTCGGATCGCCCGGGTTGCGCTGCGCGGAGCGCGCGGCGGAAAAGCCCCCGGCCGCCCCGCCCGCCCCGCCCGCCGGCGCGTCGGCGAGCGCCATCTCGTCCTCGCCGGTCGTGGGATCGACCTTGTGCGCCTCCATGAACGGCAGCGTCGGGCTCGGACCGAATGGCAGCGGGGACGGCTGACGCTCCGGCGAAGGCTGGCCGCCGGGCGGCGGGCGCCGGTCATCGGCCGATGCAGCCTGATCCGCGGCCGGCGGTTGGCTGACGATCTCGACCCGCATCAGCTGCGCGGTCACCGCCTCGCGCAGGCGATCCATCATCGCTTCGAACAGGTGGAAGGATTCCGATTTGTACTCGTTGAGCGGATCGCGCTGGCCGTAGCCGCGCAGCCCGATCACCTGGCGCAAATGCTCCAGCATCAACAGATGCTCGCGCCATAGCGAGTCCAGCGTCTGCAGCAGAATCGATTTCTCGACATAGCGGATGACGTCGGGCCCCCATTGCGCCACCTTGGCGGCCATGTGCTCGTCGCCGCGGCGCTCGATGCGGTGGAGCAATTCCTCGTCGGCGATGCCCTCCTCCTTCGCCCATTCGTCGACCGGCAGATCGAGGCCGAGCACGCGGCCGAGCTCCTCCTTCAGCCCCGGGGTGTCCCACTGCTCGGGATAGGCGTTCTCCGGAACGTGCCTGGCGACCAGATCGTCGATCACGGCATGGCGCATGTCGGCGACCGTCTCGGCGACGTCCTCGTCGCGCATCAGCTCGACGCGCTGCTCGAACACGACCTTGCGCTGGTCGTTCATCACGTTGTCGAACTTCAGCAGGTTCTTGCGGATGTCGAAATTGCGCGCCTCGACCTTGCTCTGCGCCTTCTCCAGCGCCTTGTTGATCCACGGATGGATGATCGCCTCGTCCTCTTTGAGCCCGAGCCGCTGCAGCATGCCGTCGAGCTTGTCCGACCCGAAGATGCGCATCAGGTCGTCCTCGAGCGAGAGGAAGAATTTGGAATGGCCGGGGTCGCCCTGGCGGCCCGAGCGGCCGCGCAGCTGGTTGTCGATGCGCCGGGATTCGTGGCGCTCGGTGCCCAGCACGTAGAGCCCGCCGGCGGCCAGCGCCTTGTCCTTGAGGCGGGCCACCTGGCCGCGGATCTCGGCCGCGCGCGCATCGCGCTCGCGTTCGCGCGGATCTTCGACGTCGGCGAGCTCCTGGCGGATGCGCATGTCGGCATTGCCGCCGAGCTGGATGTCGGTGCCGCGGCCGGCCATGTTGGTGGCGATGGTGATGGCGCCCGGCACGCCGGCCTGAGAGATGATATAGGCCTCCTGCTCGTGATAGCGCGCGTTGAGGATAGCGAACACTTTCGCCTTGGAAGCGCCGTCGTCGCCGCTGTAGAGCGCCGCAAACGCGTTCGGGTCGGAGAAGTCGTGCTGCTCCCAGCCTTGCTGGCGCAGCTGCTCGGCCAATTGCTCCGATTTCTCGATCGACGTGGTGCCGACCAGCACCGGCTGCCCGCGGGTCTTGCAGTCGTCGATCAGCGTGAGGATCGCCCGGTATTTCTCCTTGGCGGTGCGATAGACCTCGTCGTCGTCGTCGACGCGGATCATCGGCATGTTGGTCGGAACGTCGAGCACCTCGAGCCCGTAGATGTCCAGGAACTCGTCGGCCTCGGTCAGCGCCGTGCCGGTCATGCCGGCGAGTTTTTTATACATGCGGAAATAATTCTGGAAGGTGATGGAGGCGAGCGTCTGGTTCTCCGGCTGGATCGGCTGGTGCTCCTTGGCCTCGAGCGCCTGATGCAGCCCTTCCGAATAGCGCCGGCCCGGCATCATCCGGCCGGTGAATTCGTCGATGATGACCACCTCGCCGTTGCGCACGATGTAGTCCTTGTCGCGTTGGAACAGCTTGTGCGCGCGCAGCGCCTGGTTGACGTGGTGGACCACCGACACGTTCTCGACGTCGTAGAGCGCTTCCGACTTGAGCAGCTCGCCCTCGCGCAGCATGTCCTCGAGCCGGGTCATGCCGACCTCGGTCAGCGTGACCGTGCGCTGCTTTTCGTCGACTTCGTAATCGCTCTTGTCGAGCTTGGGGATGAAGGTATCGATGGTGTTGTAGAAATCCGAGCGGTCGTCGAGCGGCCCGGAAATGATCAGGGGGGTGCGCGCCTCGTCGACCAGGATCGAATCCACCTCGTCGACGATGGCATAGACGTGGCCGCGCTGCACCATGTCCTCGAGCCGGTATTTCATGTTGTCGCGCAGATAGTCGAAGCCCAGCTCGTTGTTGGTGCCGTAGGTGACGTCGCAGGCGTACTGCTGGCGCCGCTCGTCGTCGGAGAGCCCGTGCACGATGACGCCGACCGAAAGCCCGAGGAAGGAATAGATCTGGCCCATCCACTCGGCGTCGCGGCGGGCGAGATAATCGTTGACGGTGACCACGTGCACGCCCTTGCCGGCGAGCGCATTGAGGTAGACCGGAAGCGTCGCGACCAGGGTCTTGCCTTCGCCGGTCTTCATCTCGGCGATGCGGCCTTCGTGCAGAACCATGCCCCCGATCAGCTGGACGTCGAAATGACGCTGGCCGAGCGTGCGCTTGGAGGCCTCGCGCACGGTGGCGAAGGCGGGAACCAGGATGTCGTCGAGGGTAGCGCCGTTCGCGAGCTGCTCCCTGAACGCCTCGGTGCGCGCGCGCAGCGCCTCGTCGGAAAGCGCCTCGAGCTCCGGCTCGAGCGCATTGATCGCCTCCACGCGCGGCCGATAGCTGCGGATCCGCCGGTCGTTGGCGGAGCCGAAGAGCTTGCGCGCGAGTACGCTGATCATGCGGGAGATCCCTTCACTTCGCTGCAACCATCGCCGGCACCGTCCCGCGGGAAAACTCGCAACCGATCGCAAGCCGGCTCGCGATCGGGCCGGCGGCGCCGGCCGCCGGGAACGCCCTCGCAACGCGGGCCGAGGCGCCGATGGCCGAGTTGACGATCCAAATGCACGGAAAAACGGCGTTTTCGGGTCTGTTCACAACCGCATGCGCCCCGCGCAACCGCCGGCGAGGCGGCCGAGACATAGGAGCGGGCCCCACCCTTGTCAATCGGCGCCGCCGCGCGGAAAGGTGAATGAAAACCGGCTTTTCGCCGCGCCCGCGGCCATTGCCAAGGCGAAGCGTTTGCGCGAGTGTCCGCCGCGATTCCTGCGTCGGATCGGAGGCCTTTGCTGGAAAAGGAACACGCCATGACCTCGTTTTCGCTGGTTGCCCGCCGCTTGGCGCATCCGCCGACGCCGGATCGGCGCAATCGGCGCGGCCGGCTCTGCGGCTTGGCGGCCGCTTTGCTGGTGCAACTCGCGTTCGCGGCTCCGGTTCGCGCGGCCGACGGCGATCCGGTGATCGCGCGCGTCAACGGTACGGAAATCCGGGCGAGCGACCTCGCCATCGCCGAAGAGGACGTCGGATCCAACCTGCCGATGACCGGGGAGGCCAGGCACGAGTATCTCACCAAATATCTGTCCGACATGATCCTGGTGGCGCAGGCGGCCGAAGCCAAGAAAGTGCAGGACCGCGAGGATTTCAAGCGCCGGCTCGCCTATTCGCGCGGCAAGCTGCTGATGGAAACGATGCTGCAGCAGGAAGGCAAGGCATCGATCTCGGAGGGCGCGCTGCATCAGCTCTACGATGAGGCCATTAAGCAGATGGCGGGCGAGAAGGAGCTCCACGCCAGCCACATTCTGGTCGATACCGAGGACGAGGCGAAGGCGATCCTCGCCGAGCTCAAGAAGGGCGGCGACTTCGCCGCGATCGCCAAGCAGAAGTCGAAGGACCCGGGTGCCGCCAACGGCGGCGATCTCGGCTATTTCACCCAGGATCAGATGGTGCCGGAATTCGCCCAGGCGGCGTTCAAGCTCGAACCCGGCCAGCTCTCCGATCCGGTGAAGACCCAGTTCGGCTGGCACGTCATCAAGGTCGAGGAGAAGCGCGACCGGCCGATTCCGGAATTCGACAAGGTGCGCGACCAACTGGAGTCTTTCCTCGCCCGCCGAACGCAGGCGGATCTGATCAACAAATTGCGCGCGCAGGCGAACATCGAAAAGGTCGAGGCCGCGCCCGAGCTCGCGCCCGCGCCCGTTCCGAGCCCCGGGACGCCGAAGCAGAAATAGCGATCGCGAGGACCGCGAGCATGGGGAAGGCGGTCTCGCCGCTCAAGCCGGCGCATCTGCCGCAAATGCCGGAAATCGCCGGCGTGCGGCTGGCGACGGCCGCGGCCGGCATCCGCTATGCCGGCCGCACCGACGTGTTGCTGGTCGCCTTGGACAAGCCGACCAGCGTCGCCGGGGTATTCACGCGTTCCAAATGCCCCTCGGCGCCGGTGGAATGGTGCCGCGCCCGCATCGGCGGCGGTCGCGCGCGGGCGCTGGTGGTCAATTCCGGCAATGCCAACGCTTTCACCGGAAAAACCGGAAGAGCGGCGACGCGGATCACCGCCGATCTCGCCGCCGAGGCGGTCGGCTGCCGGCCGGCCGAAGTGTTCCTGGCCTCGACCGGCGTCATCGGCGAGCCGATCGATGCCGGCAAGTTCGCCGGCGTGATGCACGATCTCGCCGCCGGCGCGGCGCCGGACCGCTGGATCGAAGCAGCCGAGGCGATCGGCACGACCGATACGTTTCCCAAGCTCGCCACCGCGACCGCGCGGCTCGGCGGCGCGCAGGTGAAGATCAACGGCATCGCCAAAGGCGCCGGCATGATCGCGCCCGACATGGCGACGCTCTTGGCATTCGTCTTCACCGACGCGCCGATCGCGGCCGACGCGCTGCAGGCGCTGATCGCGCGCTCGGTCGTCGACAGCTTCAACGCCATCACCATCGACAGCGATACGTCGACGTCCGACACGCTGCTGGCGTTCGCGACCGGCACCGCCGCCGCAGCCGGCGCTGCGGCGATCGTGCGGGCCAACGACCGCAGGCTGCGGCCGTTTCGCCTGGCGCTCGATCAAGTGCTCGGCTCGCTGGCCGAGCAGGTCGCCCGCGACGGCGAGGGCGCGAGCAAGCTCATCGAGATCGTGGTGGAGGGCGCGGTGTCGAAGCGCTCGGCGCGGCGCATCGCGCTCGCGATCGCCAATTCGCCGCTGGTGAAGACCGCGGTCGGCGGCGGCGACGCCAACTGGGGGCGCGTCGTCATGGCGGTGGGCAAGGCCGGAGAGCCGGCCGACCGCGACCGCTTGTCGATCTGGTTCGGCGACATTCGCGTCGCCCACAAGGGAGCCCGCGATCCCGGCTACGCCGAACGCGAAGTCTCGACCTATATGCAACGCCGCGAAATCAAGATCCGCGTCGGACTGGGTCTCGGGACCGGCCGCGACCGCGTGCTCACCTGCGATCTCACCAAGGAATACGTGGCCATCAACGGCGATTACCGCTCGTAAGCCCGAGTTAACCACCTTCGTTCACACCCGGTTAAAACCGGGCCGCTTAGCTTGGGAGCCGGCCGTTGCGCGAAATTCTCCTCGTTGCGGCCTGCGCCCTCCTCGACCCCGACGGGCGCGTGCTGATCGCGCAACGTCCGGCGGGAAAGACGATGGCCGGGCTGTGGGAGTTTCCCGGCGGCAAGGTCGAGGCGGGCGAGCGGCCGGAAGACACGCTCATCCGCGAGCTCGAGGAGGAACTGGGCATCGTGGTCGACGAGCAATGCCTGGCGCCGCTGACGTTCGCCAGCCATTCCTATCCGGAGTTTCACGTGCTGATGCCGCTCTACGTCTGCCGCCGCTGGAACAGAACGGTCGCGCCGCGCGAAGGCCAGCGGCTCGTCTGGGTCAGGCCGAGAGAGCTGCGCAACTACCCGATGCCGCCGGCCGACCAGCCGCTGATCTCGCATCTGATGAATCTGCTCTGACAGGACCGACGAGGCGCATTCATGAAACGCATGATTGATGGGACCGATCGCATCTCTCTTCCGCGACAATTCCTGCGCGGGGAGCGCGGCACAACCGCGATCGAATACAGCATCGTAGCGGCCGGTATCGCCATGGCGGTGGTCGGCGCCATTCGCGTTCTCGGTGCCAACGTGCTCACCGACCTCTTCTCCCAGCTGGGCAGCTTGTTCGGCTAGCGCCCGGCCTTGTCGCCCGCCGGGATCTCTTGCGTGCCCAGCGCGTCGGCGAGTCGCGTCCTGGCCGAGCCGGGAGCGAGCGGCTGCGGCTGGCTGGCATGCGGCTTCCAGCCGGAAAGCCAGACGATGTCGAAGGTCGCCCGCACCCGGCCGTCGGGATCGCCGAAACGTTCCGCGTAGATCTCCGCCATCCGCATCAAGGTGCCGCGCCGAAGCGGAATGCGCCGGCGCTCGGCGAGCGCGTTGGTCGCGCCCATCCGCCGCAGGTCCTGCATCAGCGCGAACGGCGATGCGTAGCGGACGCTGAGTCTGTCCACGTCGGTGACCGGCAGCGCGAAGCCGGCGCGCTGCAGCAGCGCGCCGATCGCGCGAAGGTCGGCGAACGGCGCGACGTGGGGCGAGGCGCCGTGCTCGAGCTCGGCCTCGGCCGCGGCGAACGCCTGGCGCAGCTCGGTCAAGCTGTCGCCGCCGATGAGCGCCGCGAGAAACAGCCCGTCGGGTTTGAGCGCGCGGCGCACTTGCACGAACGTGCCGGGCAGATCGTTGACGAACTGCAGCGCCAGCGCCGAGACCACGAGGTCGAGCGAATCCTCCCGCAGCGGCAGCGCTTCCGCGTCGGCGATGATCTTCCGATCGTCATCGTGGGCGGCCACGCCGGCGTTCGCAGGACCCGTGACCGCGATGATGTTCGAAACCAGGTCGGTGCCGTGCAGCCGACGGCGCACCGCATCGGTGGGCGAGGCGAGATCGACCGCCAGCTCGAAGCGGCGCAACACCGCGGACAGCCGGTCGCACAAATCCTCGGCCGCGCGGTCGATCAGAAACGTCGCCGGCCCGAGCTTTTCCGCGCGGCGCAAATTGCGGCGAAGCGCGGCGCGGTCGAACACGATGGGGCCTGAAGCCATGGGCCACTCCGGAGCCGACGCTTATGATCGCACTTCCCGGCAGCGTCAAAGCCGTCGCCGACATTGAGTGCCGGCGGGCTCGGCGCTATCCTGTCGCAATGGGGACCGGTGCGCTCGCGGAATCCAACGGCGACGGACGGCGGCGGTGGTTGCGCAAGCTTTTCGGCATTTCGCTCGACCTCGCCTTGCCGCCGCTGTGCCCCGCCTGCCGGGAACCGGTCGGAGCGCAGGCCGCGCTCTGTGCCGGGTGCTGGTCGAAGCTCTCCTTCATCGCGCCGCCCTATTGCGAGCGGCTCGGCACGCCGTTCGCCTACGATCCCGGATCCGGCGTGCTGTCGATGCAGGCGATCGCCGATCCGCCCGCCTACCGGCGCGCACGGGCGGCCGTGCGGTACGACGACGTCTCGCGGATCCTGATCCACGGCCTGAAATATTCCGACCGGCTCGACCTTGCGCCCATGCTCGGCCGCTGGATGGCGCGGGCCGGGCACGCATTGCTCGAGGACGCCGACGCGCTGGTGCCGGTGCCGCTGCACTGGCGGCGGCTGTGGGCCCGCCGCTTCAACCAATCCGCGGCGCTGGCGAAGATCGTATCGCAGGCGAGCGGCGTTCCGGTCGTCGGCGACGCGCTCAAGCGCGTCAAGGCGACCTTGCAGCAAGTCGGGCTGACCGCTTCCGAGCGCGCGCTCAACGTGCAGGGAGCCTTTGCGGTCGCCGACCGTTCGCGCGTCGCCGGCCGGCGGCTGATCCTGATCGACGACGTGCTGACGTCCGGGGCGACCATCGACGCCTGCGCCCGCGCGCTCAACCGGGCCGGCGCCGCGGCCGTCGACGTGCTGGTGTTCGCGCGGGTTGTGGACACCGGCCGCAGCCCCATATAGTGCGCTGCAAGTGAATCTGATGGTCCCGGTCGTGATCTACACCAGAGCGTATTGCTCGTATTGCACCTGGGCGAAAGAGTTGCTGCGCCGCAAGGGCGTCACGTTCGACGAGATCGACGTGACCGGCCGTCAGGAGCGGCGCGCCGAGATGATCCGCCGCGCCAACGGCGAAATCACGACGCCGCAGATCTTCATCGGATCGACCCACGTCGGCGGTTGCGACGAGCTTTACGCGCTGGAGCGGGCCGGCCGGCTCGACGCGCTGCTGGCGGCCTGAAGGGGAGCCCCTTGATATGGCGAACGGCAAGCCTTCGAGCTTTCGCGTCGGCCTGATCCAGATGCGCTCGGGGCGCAGTCCGCAGGCCAACACCGACGCGGCCGCCAAGCTGATCGGCGAGGCCAAGGACCGCGGCGCCGAATACGTGCTCACGCCGGAAATGACCAACATCATGGAGACCGGCCGGGAGCGGTTCTTCGCCAGCATCGTTCCCGAGGAGCAGGATGCCGCGCTGACGACGTTCCGCGAGCTGGCGCGAACGCTCGGCATCTTCGTGCACGTCGGCTCGCTCGCGATCAAAGTGTCGGCCGACAAGGCGGCGAACCGCTCGTTCCTGATCGATCGCCACGGCGAGGTGGTCGCCCGCTACGACAAGATCCACATGTTCGACGTCGATCTCGCCAGCGGCGAGAGCTACCGGGAATCCCGCAACTATCGCGCCGGCGAGCTCGCGGTGCTCGCCGACCTGCCGTGGGGCCGGCTCGGGCTGACGATCTGTTATGACCTGCGCTTTCCGGCGCTCTACCGTGCGCTCGCGGAAGCCGGCGCCTCGTTCCTGAGCATCCCTTCGGCGTTCACCAAGCAGACCGGGGAAGCGCATTGGCACGTGCTGCTGCGCGCCCGCGCCATCGAAAACGGCTGCTTCGTGTTCGCCGCCGCCCAGGGCGGCACCCACGAGAACGGCCGGGAGACGTTCGGCCACTCGCTGGCGATCGATCCGTGGGGCCGGGTGCTCGCGGAGGGCGGCGTCGAGCCGGCGGTGGTGTTGGCCGACGTCGATCTCGCGGCAATCGCCGGGGCGCGCGCCCGCATTCCCTCGCTGCAGCACGGCCGCCGTTTCGAGATCTTGGAGCCGATGGCGGAGCCTTCGCACCTCCATGTCGTGGGAGGGCCGACGTGATCCGCTACGCGCTCAGCTGCGACCGCGGCCACGGCTTCGAGAGCTGGTTCAAAAGCGCGAGCGCCTACGACAAGCAGGCGGCGCGCGGCCTGATCGGCTGCCCGGTCTGCGGCTCGACCAAGGTCGGCAAGGCGATCATGGCGCCCGGCGTGGCGAGGAGCGCGCCGCGCGAAGTGGTGGCACCCCAACCGCCGGCACCCGCCCCGGCCCCGGAGCCACGGGTGCCCGTCGCGATGCTGTCGGCGAAGGAACGCGAGCTGCGCGCCAAGCTCAAGGAGCTGCGCGACCACGTCGTCAAGAACGCCGATTACGTCGGCCAGAAATTTCCCGAGGAAGCGCGAAAGATGCATTACGGCGAGGTCGAGCATCGCTCGATCTACGGCGAGGCATCGAGCGCCGATGCCGCCGAGCTCATCGAGGAAGGCATCGAGCTCCACCCGCTGCCGATCCTGCCCGACGAGCGCAATTGATCCCAAGCCTTGTCATGGCCCGCGCATGCGGGCCACCCAGTATCCCCGGTCGTTCTGCAATGCGCCGCGGCCCGAATTAGCTGAGGCTACCGGGTGCCCCGGCCGGGCGATGACAGCTGAGAAATCATTGCGCCCAGATCAGCAGCACGACCCGCCGATCCGAAAGTGCTCAACCCGCTTTCCGGCCAAGTGCCGCGATGTGTATGAACGCCCAAAGGGCGTCGGGGTGAGAGCCCCAGGCCCGGAGCGCGGAGGCCATCGCTTGGATGTCCTCGCGTGAGGCGTAGCCATACTCGACAGGACGATCCCCCATGGGGGACGAGACGAGGCGGTCCGCATAGGACTGCCCCCATTCCGTCGTCTCGCCACGCGTGGCGTAACACCAGACGCTGGCTGTGATGCGGACGTCGGCGATACCGGCGCCGTTGAACAGGGCGCGAAGTTGGCGTCCCATCTGCGGTTCCCCGCCGTTTTGGTACCAGGTTCGTTCGTGGACTTCGATGAACCGGTCGATCCAGGGATCGCGAGGCCAATACGCTACCGTGCCCCAGTCCACGTCTCGCACCGCGATCAGGCCGCCCGGCCGTAGGACGCGAAGCATCTCGCGCAACGCGACCTCTCGCTCGCGAAGGTGCTGGAACACTTGATGGGCATACGCCGCGTCGAACGAAGCATCGGGGAACGCCAACTCGTACACGCTGCCGATCTCATAGCGCAGGTTCTCGAGGCCGCGGGCGGCAGCATCACGGCGGGCCGCGTCGAGGGTTTCTGATGACATATCGAGGCCGA
>WNGD01003870.1_pt1 | contig 14936 bp, 9 predicted proteins | sample 5400671 | NCBI WGS metagenome assembly WNGD01 (sample SAMN13153369, study PRJNA577476) | soil metagenome | isolation source: 40 cm soil or saprolite under grassland replicate 2 | place: USA:California | collected 2016-06-15 | reverse complement strand
GGGAGGGACCACGTATGTGCATCAGGATAAACCAGGAGAGACGTTGGGATTGCCTGGAAACGATGAAATCGGGCAAGACAATGCTAGGGAAAGGATCAGGCGTGCTGAAAAAGTCATGAAGGAAGAAAACGAAAGAGATGACTGCGAGTGGAAGCCCAGAACTGAAGAACAAAGGAGACAAGCCGAAGAAGAATTAAGAAAATTAGGGGTGAGTAACAGGCCGCCTGGGTACAAAGAAGTGATGGGGTTCCAAAAACGAGGAACTATAAAGATGAGTTGGCCTGTGGCACCCGGAGCCGTGCTGGAAGGTACTTGGTTAATGCCTGAATTTGGAAGTGAACCCCTAGTAGTACCACTAGATAGGACTGAAGGGATAGAACCTACACTAGACCCCTCACGAGGAAGATCAGGGGGTGCACCTGATGAAAGGAGGGTATTTTGGCAAGGAAGGGAAATTGGGGTTGATGACATAGATGGTATGACATATCAAGGTAGACCGTTGTGGCACCAAGAGAATAGTCAACAGAGAGGTGGAGGATTATTCCCTCCATTGAGTGAGAGTGATGACGACAGTGAGGAGAGCATCTGGGATGGTCAGTGGATGATAGGCGAAGATCAAGGACGACTTTCACGAAGAGTACAGGGAAGTCGACTTCAAAGCAATGGGCCGATGGGAGTGACTCGTTTGAATATGTTATGGAGAAAGGCAGACTATATAGAGAAGGTGTTGGCGGGAGTTATAGCTGCGGGGGAGAGAGACGAAACCCAATTTCGCCATATAAGGGATCACCTAGATAATTTAGAGGGAAGAATTCAGCAATGCGAGGTTGAAAGGTTGCGGAGTGAAAGTAGCAGGGGCACTAGTTGTCAGTTCGAAAGCAGGAGAGGAAGAGGGGGAGTCGATCTCAGTCGCCAGGAGCGTAATTGTTGGGCATGTGGGGGTGCCGGTCACACCCGTGCCCAGTGTATGCATAGGGTTGCCCCTCCCAACCATGATGGGGTGGTGACGTGGCACATCGATATGGATGACCAGGACCGAGAAGGTATATGGATGTCGGGATGTTATACTTGCCAAGAAGAAGGACGAACTGGAGGAGTCTGTCGACATACTGGAAACTCGAGGAATGGTCCGGTGGGATGGCGTGGTATTTGTTTCACTTGCGACCCATTTGGGAATCGGGCTGCGGGGTGTCAACATAATGAGGCTGAGAGGAGCGGCAGGGCAACATGGGATCATTTCGACTTCAGAGATGGACCGGCGGGGCTGCAGAAGACTACCCGATGGCTGAGAGGTGAACATGAGAGACGGGGATTTCAACCGCCAAGACAAGGACGTGTACGTTTCGAACAAGGAGAAATCTACCCGCATAGGAATGATCGACCACGAGGAAGAGGACAAGCTGGACGACGAGGTCCAATTTCGCGACAGTAGAACATATGGAGATGACTAGACGGACTTTCTGGATTTTGGACTGGACTGGCGATCTCGATGGTGTCTGCAGGAAGGTAAGTGTAGTTAGTAAGGATTTTAGTTATTGCGTTTTCTTTTATTATGTGTGTGGCGAAAGTCTGCCGTTATTAGAATAATGATGTTAGTATAAGAAGTAGATAATTCTTGTCGAAGATAATGCCGGTATTGTAATAAGCGTATTAATTATGTTGTTGTAGAATAAGGTGTGTAGCCATGTGTATTAATGAGCCGGAATAATTATATACGTGTGCTGGTGGTGGGAATAGCTAAGGTAATGAGCCGGAAGTCATGAAGGGTGTTGTGGCGAGTAGTATTAGTGTTAGAATTAACCGAAGATAGGTATTCGCGAACTGTATCGCTATTGCAGAGAGTGGATGCTTTTATCGGAGAGTGGGAAGTCGTCAAAGTGAGAGAGGGAGTATAGAAGTGCGAGAGTTTTGTCGAAGTTATTGCTAATCGGACGATTGCGGTAGCATAACTGTGAGTGTAATTATGTATTGAGGGAGAGTAGTGTGTGAGAGAGGACGGTACGTCCTGTGTATAGTTATATTTTGTATAGTAATTGATTAATTATATATGAGAGTGTGGGAAGTGAGGTGAATGTGTGTAAGAGACGTGCGAGAGAGAGAGAGTATGTATTGTAATGAGGAGTAGTAGTAGTGGTAGTAAAGGAGGTAGTGAGTAGAGGAGTAGTAGAGAGTGTTAGTAGTAGTGTATGTAGTATAAAGTTTTAATTGATTAATTATCACTATTGTGGGGTAGAAAGAGAGGAGTAGAATAGAGATAGATATGGAGTCGTAATGAGCCGGAAAGTCGGAAGTAGGGTAGCCATGTGGTAGATTTTATAATCGACTGATTAGTATTGATACCAAGTAGTAGGAGAGAGTTAACATGAGAGTATAGTAGCGTAATGGGCCGGAAGAAGAGGGCCGTGAGTGGTTGATAGAGTAGAAATGTGGGAATGAAAGAAAGCGTAGGCTGGTGAAATAGTAGTTGGTGAGAAAGTAGGTTGGTAGTAGAATAAATGATACTGAGGTAAATGATTATTTTGCAGTGTCATGGTAATATGTGGGAATTGTTAGGGAGGTAAGTTGAAAGTGAGTTAAAAGGGGCAATGGTTATGGGAGATAGTCAGTGGGCAGTAGGCTTGATGATTTCACAGACTGTGTTATTATTCCAAGCGAGCGGTAATGGGCCGGAGCTGGAAGATTTTCAGTTGGCTAGGAGGGAGATTGGACAGTAGGGGAAGGAGAAAGAGCAAGCAGGTAAAACCGTGTGGTGGTGGTAAAACTGTAGGTGACGGAATAATTGAAGCAGCGAGTAGCAATGAGCCGGAGGGGTAACGGCGTATTGTGATTGGTTGTAGGAGAGGTAGCAGACATGATAAGGAGCGGATTAGCGTAACGACTGTTAGGCTGACGCAGCGTTTAGATGGTAGAGGAAGATGGCGAATAAGTTAGCGAGTAGTAATGGAGCGTGAGTTAGCGGTGGATTATGATTGGTAGATGAAGTGGTAGTAGTGGGTTGGAGCGAGCTCGTGTATTTAGTGACTACTAGACGAGCTCAGCTGTAGCAGGCAGGGAGGTGAGTTGGCTGGAGGTGAGGTAAACTTATGTAAGCGAGGAAGAGAGGCTGGAAGAAATGTCGCAGGCTGTGTGTGCAGAGCTATTGTTGTTGTAGTGATGTTGTAGCAGCCGAGAGGGCGCGTAAGTTAAAAAGCTGAGGCGGCGAATTTCGACGAAATCAGGGCACGCTAGGCTAATGTTGGGAAGTCGTTGTGTGGGCGTTGATAGAAGCGAGCGATTGTCATTAGTAGTAAGTGAGCAGATAAGAGACGTTGTGTAAAATAAGAGAGATGTGTAGGAGAATTTTAAGATTTTAAAGTTCAGTTGTGCAATATTGTAGGGTTAAAGCTCTTCGTTGAGGTAAGTGGGCAGCATTTCGTTTAATCTTTTAGAGTGTATCGTAGTTTGATAGTTTCTTAAAGTGAGAATGAGTGACAAGAAAAGTTCAAGTTGGATGGATGCTGATAGTCAGTGGTTGTGGGAAGAGAGAGTAAGAAGGCAGGAGAGGAGAGAGAGGATTGCGAGAGGAGAGTTGGTGGTTAGGGGTGATGAGTGGATGGATGAAGAAGATGTGTTGTGGGTGACGAGGTGGAATGATGGTGAGATCGAGTGGGTTAGGTATCGGGAGGGCCCAGACTGGGACTCGGCGTACCTGGAGTATGTGGAGGAGAGAGAGACGAGAGAGGAGAGGGAGAGAGAGATTGTGAGAGAGTTTGCTGGGTTAGGGTTACAGGTGAGAGAAGAAGGGGTAGGTAGGGGACTCGGGGCCCATTATCCCAGACCGGGTGGGACCCCCGTGACCTCTACGGGAGTGGAGTTGAAGGAGGTGCGGAAGGAAATGGTAGACAGAGAGAGAGAAAGGTACGGGCATTTCAAGTTGGACGAAGACGGAGTAATGAGGAGGGTAGGCGATGTAGACGAAGAGACGGCGGAAGAACTAGAGTGGCACTGGAACATGGTAAGGGAGCAGCAGGAGGCGGAGGTAGAGAGGGAGGAGGAGGCCGAGAGAGAGTTGGAAAGAATTAGTTCGGAGTGGAGTTCGGCGGAGGACGAAGGGACAGAACCGGAGGAGGGGGTAACAGGAGTTAGATTTTTGAGTAGAGAAGAGGAAGTGGAATTGTATGAGAGATGGGTAGAGGAAGGAAATGCGGAAGAAGAGATGAGAACGAGAGAGGAGTGGATGGGTTTAGCGGCGAGGCGACGAGAGAGACTGGAAGAGTTGAGACGGGTAGGGAGAAGGATGACGGTTAGATGGGATCTGGGGGCTAATGGGATTTGTGATAGTGAAATTAGTAGTGGGATAGTAGTGCCAAGGGGGGAGTATGTAGAAGTGTTGCGGGATTATGAGGAAGAGGAATGGGTGAGGGACATAGAGTGGTTGCAGGAGCAGGAACGATTGAAGGAAGAAAGAGACAAAATGAGGGCAAAAGAAAGAGAGATAGAGAAGCAGCAGGGGGATGGTGAGTGGGTAGCTCATCAGTTCATAGAAAAGACGGAGGAAGGGTTGGTGGTTGTAAACTTTGGATGGAGGGCTGTAGAGGGAAAGGAAAATGAAATTGTGAGGCCAAGGGAATTAGAACAATGGACCGAGGGTAAGGTGCAGGTTTGTTTAAATGAATTAGGGGTAGATTTAGAAATGATAAGAGAACGGCCGGAAGGATTTTACGAGTGGGAAGAAGCGGAAAGACAAGGAGATTGGCAGAGGTTGGCTGAGTTAGGAACTAGGGAAATGGAAGACGTTGATTACGAGCGGATAATGGGAGAACTAGAAGAGGAGGAGGAGGCGAGCCAAGAAACTAGAAGTGAGGAGGGAGGTGAAAATGAGTGTGAAGGGTTGAAAGGAATGTCTCGATGGGAGCGAATGATGGCAGAGACGGAGGTAGCTAGTGAGGAGGAAGCTGAACAATGGATGAGAGAAGAAAGAAAGAGGATGAGGGAAAGTGAAACCATCGATAGTGAAAGGAGGAGGCGGTTTAATGAGTTAAGGTTAAGGGAAGAGGTAAGGGCAGCTGAGGAGAGATGGCGGTTAGCGGAGGAGGAAAGAGTTCGGGGCGAGTGGTTTGACGGAGTACGACAACTAGAGACTAGAGAGGTAATGGAGCGGGGCGGAATAATGGCCGATAATGGACCGAGTAATGAGCCGGAAGAAGGAGAAAGGGAGGCGGGCGAGGCGGTAAGAGATGGAAGGATCGTAGTGTCAGAGAGAAGTGATGGCGAAAGGATGATGGGTAGCCGAAGGACGGGAGAAACAGATAGACGCGTGCTGGATGAGATTATAGAGCGGTGGGGGACGAATGGACGAATGGAAGAGAGAGCAGAGAGTCCAGAGTTAGAAGGTGCAGTGGGTGGAGTGTTATATGATTGGGAGAGAGAAGAGAGTGAGATACGAGCCAGGAAAGGAGAGAGTAGTAAGATAACAGCTAGGGTGGAGCCAGTAAGGAAAAGAGGAGAGGAAGCAGAGTGGATAGCGGATTGGACGGACGAAGAAATCGAGGGGTGGGCCTTAGACCATTGGACGGAGGAAGCGAGAATGATGAGAAGGCATGGTTTTACTTGGAGGGAAATAGGGGATACGATTGGGGAGCAGTTGGAATTAATTAGGTGGGATAGAGTCTCGTGGATTCGTAGGGGAGGAAGTCAGGAAGATATTACTTTGCGGTTGGGGGAAGGAAATGTATTTATGGGAGCAGGGTACGATGAAGAAGAAGTGAGACGGGTAGCAGGAAATAGATTTAGAGAAGAGGGAAGTAGATGGAGACAGTTAGGAATGAGTTGGGTTGAAGTAGGGACACTTTTATGGGCCAGGTTTGTCAGACAAGGGGAAGAAAACAGAAGAGAGTGGGAATTGGCTCAGAGAGAATTAGCGGGGGAAAGGGTATTTAGAGAAGACGAACCTGAGGAAGAGTTGGCAATGAGACAGTTAGATGCGTTATTAGAAGGAGATAGGGGTGATTGGTGGGATCCTATGGGGGGTAGCTGGGTACCCAACATGGTATTGGAGCAGAGAATAGCACGGGAAGAAGAAGGTGAAGAAAATGCTGTTTGGATTGATGAATGGAAGGATGAAGATATAGAGTCGTGGGTGAGGGAGTATTGGTCGGTAGAAGCGGAGAGGATGAGAAGAGAAGGAGCGTCATGGAGTGAAGTGGGGGAGATGGTGATGAAACAGTATGAGGAGAGGGGAGAGTTAGGGTTGTTAATCAGGAGGCAGGAGGAGTGGCTAAGGAGAGAGCAGGTTTTGAGATGGACAGATGAACATACTGAACATTGGATGAGAATGTGTGGAGGGGAGAGATTTGAGAGGGCTAGACGGAATGGAGCGACGTGGCGAGATATTAGAGAAATGTTGGTAAGGGAGTGGACTGAGAGCGACGAGGAAGAGGCAGTTGAGCAGGATGAAGAGAGGGAGTCGAGGGAGCATAGGGCTAGGAAGCGAAGAAGGGTCGATGAGGAAGAAGTAGAGGTCGAAAGGAATAGAATGGCAGGCGGAGATGTAACGGCAAGAAGAAATAGAAAGGAAGGAGATTTGAAGGCCAAGATAGAAGGGATAAGAGAGACTATTAGGAGATTGACTGAAGAATTGGAGCAGGCTTTGAGAGAAAACGAGGAAGGCAAGGAAGAATGTGACAGTGGAGGGGGAGAGGGACCTGAAGGATGGCCGGAAGATGAGAGGGAAGATTCGAAGGATTGAAAGCATAGACAGTAGGATGGATAGAATAGGTATTAGGGCAGGACGTAATGAGCCGGAGCAGATAAAATAGTTGTGGGATGATGACAAGGACAAGGTGGGTGTAATGAGCCGGAAGATGTTGGAAGGTAATGGTGCGAGGATGTGAGATTCGTGCGGAGGTAATTAACCGGATCAACGTGGTGTAAGGTTATTAAAGATAAATGTAGAGTATTAAGATAGTACGGTTGATTAAAATTCTTTGGTCATGACGTCGATGCTGTAAGACATTAAATAGGATAACTGACAAACAGTAGAAAACGTGGCAACATAACAACAACAACTGATTAAATTACATTAACCTCTTCAACAGTGGGAGTCGGGCTTGACAGGGGGTGCAGAGTCACTTCGGCCCCTTGAGGACGGTCCGTAGGCGGAGGGTTGCAAAACCTAGCTACACTAAGCTTTCGCTGGAGTGGAGGCCTTTCGTGAAAGAGACCTCGCAAGAGATCTCTGGATCCTTCTGTTAATAGTTCAATTCATAATAATAAACGTAACTTGGAAAGTGTGTAAAAAGAAGGTAAATCAAGTAAGTGTAGGGTTAGTGAAAGTAGTCTTTGGAAGTGCAATATTAATAAACCTCAATAAATTATAAATTAGCTATTTCCATACTCCAGTTGACCGGACGGATTCGGTTCCTATAGGTCTTCTGTAAGATAAAATAAACTGTCGTTGATTTCTAAGTGGTACAGGAAAGAAGTAGGAAGGGTTATGCAAAGTAGGGCGTGAGGGAGAAAGATAGGCTGCAGCGTAGAATAATCGTGGTGAGAGTCGCAGGGTAACTGAATCGCGCGGGTAAGAGTAGAATGAACCAATAGTAATGAGCCGGAAGAGTAAGTTTAGGGCGTAATGAGCCGAGACGGGCTAGTTGGATGTGGTACCAGTAGGCTGGGGTGAAACAGGCTAGAGGTGATGCAGGAAGAGTCGCTATAGTTAATAGAATTAGCCGTGTCAGCAGTTGTGATAGTTGTCGTAGAATACCGAGGAATTAATAGTAATCAGCCGCTTAAGGTATAATTTAATGTATTGAGATTAGTGTGTAGAATAGCAAGTATAATTATAGTTGTAGTAGTAAATGTAGCTGTAGTGTAGAATTGTATAACTAGTATAACTAGAATAGATTGCGTAGAGCAGCGAGAGACAGTAGTAAAGATGGCGAAGAAACAAGGTGAGTTTTTCATTTGTTTAGTACCAGGGTGTGAGGTAAAGAAGAAAGGCGAGAAGGAGATATTGGGACATATTGTGATGGACCATCAGCAGGTAGCTGAGAGGAATGTAAGTGAAGCAGACGGGACGGTGAGGTGGACATTTCGACCGAGGGAGCTAAAAGACGTTCAGCAAGGTTGGCAGGATGCACATCGATATGGGGCCGAGAAGTGGAGACGTCAGCGGGAATTAGGACTTATTGATATTTGGGGGGTGGCTCAATCAAAAGGAGGATGGAGAAAGGGAGTGCCGAGAGTAATGAAAGGAAAGTCAAGGGAACAAGTGAAAGCCAGAGCGCAGAAAAGTGCTGAGGTATGTGGAAGGATTCCTGGTGAATCAGTGAGTAAAACTGATAAAGAAGTTAGGCCAACAGTTAAGAAGGCCCGAGTGGAATTAAAGAAAAAGGGTAGAAGTAGCCGAGGGTTAACTGAAGAAGAGGTAATGGAAAGAGATGCAGAAGTAGAATTAAAAGAATTAAGCAAACAACAAAGGGTGCAGCAGATTATTCAGGATGCAATCAATAATTATCAACGAGAAGCTAAAGCTGTAGAACCGAGTCATAAGGGTAAAGGAAAAGGGAAAAGTAAGATGAGTAAATCAGTGGCAGCAGATATTCCAGGAACTGATGAAAGTGAGACTGAGATAAATAGATTTATACCACTGTCGCCATTGATGAAAGAGCAAAACTTGGAGGAGGAATCTATGGAGGGGCACAGTGCGGAAAGGCAACAGAAGATTGAGGAGGCTGATTTAGAAAGAAGGAGAAAGATTAGAGATAATAGTCAAAAAGTTATTTCGAAGGAGAGGGTAGGGAATACACAGAGTTTTTGGAAAGAAGTTGAACAGGGAAATACAAGTAATCAACCGGAACCGGGGCAATTGAGTAAGGGCACTGTAGTTAGAATAGAGTTGATAAAATGGAAAGAACCGATACAGCAGAAATCACCTGAAGTTGAGATAATAAGGGATGAGATGCGGCCTACCAGTAGTGGTGCTGCAGATCGACAGGATAAACTTAATGAGCGAGGGTTGGCTATAGCTACTAGATTAAGAGATGCTTTAGAAGTAGATAAGATAGAGGGGGAGGATGTAGTTGTAAAAAGAGAATCAGTAGGATGGTCAAGAATTGAAGGACAGAGAAAGAACCATGAAGGGGTAGAGGGGCTCACAGAAACCGACGAGCAAGTATTACGACAGGTCGTGGGGGAAAGAAAGAATTTAGATGAAATAGCAGTAGGGGAACTAATAGAAGCAGATATGATTAGAGAAAATCAGGAGGGAGAGGTAGAAGAGTTACAACCGTTGGAAAGTAAGCGAGAAGAAGAACAATTTAAGGGGGCACTAAGTACATGGACTACGTTGGCGATAGAGCAGGTTCAGAATATAGTAGGGGATGCAGATCCGGTGCTAGAAAGCAGACGGGTGAAAAATTTAAAGGCTTTAGTGGATGGTATAAACAAGGCGTGGGAGACTAAGATACATGTACTCGGTTCTAGTACCATGGGGTTGGTGGATTTAATTAGGAGCATAGAAACTGAGAGGGTTCAATTGAGTGAACAGGTAAGAGAGGAAGAGAATGCGTTAATGGACCGCAGACGGCAAGAAGAGAATTTGATGGCCATAGATAAAGACAAAAGAAAAGCTGATGCGAAGGAGAAAGATAGGGCGTGGGAACGAGAGAAAATGGCACACGAAGCGGCCATGATAGCTGAAGAGAATGAGAGAGTAATGAGTAGAGGGACAATAGCTAGGGTAGAGTTGACTAAGCCGTGGATTGCAAGTGGAGGTCGAGAGAAGATTCATGAAAGATTAACGGGGGAGAAGATGAAGAAAAAGGTAGTCATTCCAGTATTATTGCCGCAAGAAGAGTATGAGAAGGAGGTAGCTAGGAAGCAAGAACAGAAACGGAAGGAAGACCAAGAGAAGAGTGATAAAGATCGAAAGAAGAGTGGGGAAAGTTTCAAGGAAGGGTCTTCTAAAAGATAGTCTACTTAATTAGTCTTGTTAGACAAAAACAGATGTAGTTGTATTATTGAATAGTTGTAGTTATGTAGTAGTCGTAGTTAGTTATCAGCAGCGGCGATTTAGCAGAAGTAAGGATTGAGTAACGAGTCGTGCGGGAGCAGTTAGGGTAAGCGGAGTCGAAGAAAGAGAAGTAGGGCTGAGTGATGTAATGTTAAGTGGTAGCATTGTGAATAAAGAAAACCTCCAGATTGGGTGGAGTATGAAAAGCCTCCAGTAAAGAAAGAGTATGAAAAGCCTGAATAAATAGGTTGAGTAAGAAAAACTTCTGGGAAAGACGGAGTAAGAAAAGCCACTGGGTGGGTAAAGTATGAAAAGCCTCCAGATAGAACCAAGTATGAAAAGCCTGAATAAATAGGCGGAGTAAGAAACGTCTCTGGGTAAGACGGAGTAAGAACAACCTAGGTATTCTGTTGGGAAAGTCCTGGAGAATCAGGTGGTTAGGTAGTGCAGGCAAGTAAGAAGTGGTAGTGGATTGTTGGTAGGTAGGTAGACTTTGATTTTACAGAGTAGGGTGTTGAATTACAATGAGGGGGGTTGGCTATGCCGGAAGAAAGAAGATCTTGGAGGTGCTGGACTAGGCTTCCTGATGGACTTCAAGGTGTGGGTGAGTGGTCGTGGATGGACTGAGACATCGGGGGTACGAGGTAGATGTTCAAAGTCGTTGTCCTCTGGAGAAGAAGAACACGGAGGGAGGAGTCTGAGTAGGACGTAAGAAGAGGAATTAAGGTAAGTGATTCTGAATCAGGTCGGCTTTCTTTATTTCTAAGAGTAGTAGGAGGTTACAGGTGGTGCGATGCAGAGATGTAGTCAGAAGTAAGTGGGTAACTTTAAATTTTAATTGTGTACAGAGTTGTATATAATGAACCGGAGGCGTGTGTAATGAACCGGAGTTGTGTGTAATCAACCAGAGTGGGTAACAGTAAGCAAGTGTTAGTCAGTAAGTCAGTCGTTGGTCAGTAGGTCGATTTGGTGAAGTCAAAGCCAATGATTTAATAGTGCAGGACATGACTGATAAACATTGTCGTGAAATGCAAACCTTATAATTGTAGGATGGTAAGTAGCAGCAGGTAAGTTTCATTGGAAAGCTCGTAGGGGTGACATGGTTTTGGACGACCATGCTTCTCATATAAGGGTCGTGACTCTTGCCGGAGACACGAGTGTAATATTAAGGCGCTCTTGACTGAGGTAAGTTCGGTAGGAAGTAGTCTCATGGCTATTAGTTGGTCAGGAGAAACACGTACCACCATGTGGATATGTGTCCATTGTTCAATGAATAATGGCAGAAGTGTGAAGTGGGATAGTTTTATGGGAGTAACATCGAGCAGAAAATGGAGGGGGCCTAATTGATTTGTTTCAACGGTTCGTGAGTACATCCAGATGAGGGATTAAAAATTGTAAAAAAGAAGGAGGAGGTTTTCATATGACGATCCTAAATTGGTGATCATCAGAAGGAGGAGAGAAATAAAATTTGTAATAGTAGAATATTAAGAGGTGGAATGTGAGCAGAACATGCAAGTGTGATGTAGGGTAATCTGTTGCTGGGTGTGAGTTGGAGAAGTAGGAACTATGTGGAAACTGCGAATGCTGGGTACAAGGGGCCGGAGTCCCGATTGTACAAGACTTACTTCAGAGATTATTGTCGGTTCCATGTATGAGTCAGGTAGAGTAGCTGATGGATTTTTCATAGATGCATCATCTACTAAGATGTATGAGGAGATAGGACTATCTCGTCATGCATGTTTAACACTTATCTATGTTACTAACATCTAATGTAAACATCTAAATAGTGACTTGTTACTTTTAATTTGTAGTATATAAATCTTGAAGTTGTTTAGTAGATCTTGTCCAACTGTGTCTTAAACTTTTATAATAATTGTACATTCTCTTATAGTCATGATTATTGTCTTGTTTTAATAACTTTAACTATTTGGTAACTGTTATTTTGTTTGTGTAATTTTCATGTGAACGAACATTCTGATCAACCTGTTGCCAAGCGATTACTGTATGTTATGTAAGAACTTTTGTACTCTTCTCAAAGAACTGTGGATCTGCTGCTGCCAGGAGTTTGGATTGTCTATAGGATACTTCCACTCGAACGATCTTGGGGGTGCAGGATCAGCTTTTCGACTGTGTTGCTTTCGTCTCGTCTGTTCGAACTCTTACGTCATGAAGCAGTTTCCACAATGAACCGCTAGTGATTCTACAGGATTCTTACCGGCTGTACTACGGATCGTGCTACTAACCTCTGGAAGCCGTTCGTGGGTTCTGTTCATGCTGTACGAACGATGTTATTTCAGAGCATCTTCGCTCGTCGACAAATGAACTGTACTTGGGAGTTAGATACGTCATACCTGTTTCTGCCTGTATTAAGAAGAAGATGCTCTTGCGTATCTTCGTCTATTCCTTTGTAACATTTACTTCGCGCGGAACTGTTCAGTACCTGGAGAATGTTATTCTAGAGCATCTTTTCCTGTCTTCATTCTGGCGCGAGATTATGAGAACCTGTTCATCTCTTTTATCCATGATGGGGGGTTATGTCACTTCAGGCGTGGCCCTCTTTTCATCTCTTCTACCGTGCTCGGTGCCGGGCTCGTCAATTGGCTCGGGGGATGACTGTCATGGCCTTCGTCAAACTTTTAGTAATGGACCGGAGAACATTAACAATGTATTTCTTCTTTCTCTCGTAATGAATCGGACAATATATAATGAACCGGAAACTATCGAATGGACAGTTATAGTAATAGAAAAAGGTGTTGGAGTGGGACGCGAGTTAAATGAGCTCCCCTGGTGGACAATGAATAGGGTAGGGTGACCGTGTTTTGGTCTTCTGGAAAATGGTTGTCTGAATGACAGATTCGAAACGAACTATTCGGGTATTTAATCGCCCGCTGGAACTATGTGTGATGTAATGAACCGGCAGGAGGTTCTGCTGTCTTTTGATCGACAATGACCTGGAACTTGGATGTCTTTAAGCTTGGGAGCTAGTTGGATAGTCTTCTGAGACGTTCGAGTGGTTCTTCAGAACTTTGGGACTTCTTCGTCTGGATGTCTAATTTTCAAGGAGGCAGGGCAGCTTTGACGATTCGTCACCAGAACTTTCCAGGACGATTGTAGAGTTGTATTTTGTATTATGTTGAAGCTTGGCTTTAAATCAGAACTATTACCTCAAAGAATTGTTTTACCATTGTATGACTTTTATTGATCAAACTGCATTTATCTCTTACCAGTGATTTGTTATTGCATATCGTGTTATTTTTATATTAATGTTATTTTGATTTATCTGAGTCAAGTAAGAGAGCGTTGTTTTAAAAAGGACTAAACGAAATTATTACTGTACCTTCGTGGTTTGAAGAACTATAATGTTGATTTGAGGGGTTTACTCAGTAGTTTTCCATCACCCCGACTACGTATTATGATAAAGATCGGACGAGGATTATTAAATGATGTCTCCTTGCTCAGAATACTCAGAAAATAATTATTTTTCTTTTATTATGATTGTTTTATTTGTATAATGTTTATATATATATCTTACTAACAAGTCATTCATTGTCATCTTCTGTATGATTGGAGTGAGAGTAAACTCCACGATGAATTGCTTTGACCGAGAAAGTTCTCAGTAAAAGCAATTGGGGGGTAGTTGTAACGGAATTGTCGGCCAAGTGCATGAAAGAACAGAGATGAAGGTGATTTTGAAGCTGTAATTGTGTAGTCTAGTAGTGGCTAGAATTAGTTGTGATTAGAAATGTTGTAGCTAAGGTAGTTGTTAGATTTAGTGACAGCACGAGGGTAACTCAGTATGTAGGATGGGGAAATGTATTATCATTCTATTGGTGGAGGAGATGTTTAGGGTTGTTTGGAAGGTAACGCTTTTGCTTGATAGATACGCCCATCTAGCGAGAGAGTTTTTGGCTGACTTCATCTAGAGTTACCATCGTGAGATTTTGTGTAGCTTAGCTAATGAACCGATAGTGCTGAAGGTGGGAGATGTAATATCTCGTTGATCGGCAACACTGAAGTTGTTGTTTGGTTTGCAGTAGGCTATAGCCTAAGACTTAGCCTATGGGGGTGGAGCTTATCTGGAATTGTAATGAGCCGGAAAATGCTTTGTGTCAGTCGCGCGAAAGAGGTAGTCGAGAAAAGACGTGTTGAAGAAGGTTGTATAATTTAGAAGTAGAGAAGAAGAAGAAGAAGTTTAAGTTAAGTTAAGGTTGCAGGTAATCTTTTAATGACATCTACATCGGTAAGCCAGTCAGGGTATCGTGTTAATTGTATTATTAGATAAGGTAGAGTGGAGTAGTTAGAGTAGCGTAGTGTAGTTTACAGTAGTGTAGCAGTGTGAGTCATAGTGTGTTGAGAGAGTGGATATAATCAGCCGGAAGAGTGAGAGTAGTTTATGAGAGAGTGAGAGTAGTTTATGAGAGAGTGAGAGTAGTTTATGAGAGAGTGAAGAGTAGGTGAGAGTGTGTTGAAGTATTGTGAAGTGAGAGTTGTGAGTTATCGTGTGTTGAGAGAGAGTGGATGTAATCAGCCGGATGAGTGAGAGTAGTTTATGAGAGAGTGTAATAGATCAATACCATATTTTATTGATTAAGGTTGTGTACGAAGTATTATTTCTAGATATTAATTGATCTCTGTGTTATTACAAATACTATGTACAATGAACCGGAATATATAAACTCGTATTATGTACTGATGATCTTGTGGTTGATGACTTGAGTGAGTGAGTGAGTGAGTTACAAGACATAGTATCATTTCATTCATTATCATCCTTATAAGTAGGTAGTGATATTCTTAACAAGGGTTTACTTACAGAAGAGATAGGGAAGAAGGATAGTAGGATTGATAAGAGGAAAGACAGGATAAAGAAGAGAGAGAGGGAGGTGGCACTGGACGATAAAGAGTAAGACAAAGTCCTCCCGGAGTAACCAGGAAGTGGCAGCGA
>WNGD01005944.1_pt1 | contig 14940 bp, 13 predicted proteins | sample 5400671 | NCBI WGS metagenome assembly WNGD01 (sample SAMN13153369, study PRJNA577476) | soil metagenome | isolation source: 40 cm soil or saprolite under grassland replicate 2 | place: USA:California | collected 2016-06-15 | reverse complement strand
CAAAAGGCGACGCTCCGAACTTAGAAATTGGCTGGCACTTCTTGCGCGGTGGCGCGCCCACGTTGGCTGCGCCGTTTGGGATCTCGGGAGCTGATGATGCAATCGCAGCGGGAGCCCCCGCGGAAGCGCAGCAAATCCTCGAGGCGCTTCTGTCGATCGAACACGAGAAGGAGTGCCGCCAGCACATGCAGCTACTTCTGGCTAAAGCTCTTCTCGACCGGTCTAACGCATCGAAGGCGATGCCACACCTTGAAGACTTGCTGCAATCGAACACCTTGACTCTTCGCGACAAGGCCGAAGTCACCAGGCTCATAAGCAACGCGGAATTCCTTCTGGCGAAGTCTCCAAGGAACCTTCGAGTCGCGGCAGCGAAGGCTGCCTTGGAAGCTGCACGTCAGACAGGTGACGTGGAGCTCCTGCTCAAAGCATTGCTGGAATATGCTCGGACCTGCAAGAACCTCGGAGACGAAGAAGGCATCCGTCAGACACGTTGCGAAACTGCAAGAATCATTGATGCTGGGTCGCAATTGCCGTCCGCCTATCTGACGATCGCCTATTGCGACTTCTATACCTACGAGATGCGTTCTGCCCTACTCTCGCTAGAACGAGTGGCAGACCTGAATAGGCGGGATCTCGCACAACTTGCTTTCGTCCATAACGGAATAGGCAGTTGCCAGCATCACCTCTGCAATTTTCCGGAAGCGCTCAAGCACCTACGCAAGGGCCTGGAGATGGCGGAGCGCATCGGTGATGATTCGAGGGCATCTCGAATCCTTGCTAATTTGAGCCTTGTTTGCACAACGCTGGGCAACTACGACGAAGCGATGCAACTAGGGCGCCGCAGCGTTGAGTTGGGCAAGAGAAACATTAACCAACCTGAGTTGGTGACTGCCTACACAAACCTCAGCGACGCGTACCTGCTGACAGGGGATCTAGCAGGTGCTTCGGATTGTTTGGAGAAGGCAAAGGAATGGGTAACGACACATGATGATTGGTACATGTCTGTGATACTCCTACTTGAACACGCGAGCAAAGCGTTGGCAGCAGGGAATGTTGCATTGGCGCTAAACATCAAGAGGCAGGCAGACAATCTAACCGCCAATACTCAAGGGCTCTACGTTCAAGGCGGGCTGAACCTGAAACTCGATGTTCTGAGAGCGCTACACGACGAGGGGCCAGACTCCGCAAAGCAAATGGCACTAGAACGTAAGAGCTTTTTTAGAAAGCGTGTCCCGTTGTTCTATCTCGACGCGCTGGCGGTCTCAGCCTGGCTTGAAAAACTCTCCGAAGGCAGCTACTCGAGCGCCACTCAAGAAGAACTGACGTTATTCGAGATGTGGGGTGCTAAGGGCAAACGAGCACTGCTCGAGGCACAAGGGTTCATTAGCTGACAACGATGGAGAAGTTGAAGGAGAACTAGTTTGCAGCGCGGGTGCCCGGTCGAAGCCTCGACGGTGCGCTCATACTTGGGATCTGCGGTGTCTCAGTAACTAACTGCGGGCCAAGCAAGCGCCTGATGCTAGGTGACTTAGTTACTAGTTCCACTAGCTTAGGATCGAATTGGCGCCCGGCGTACTTCAACATTTCTTCCAAAGCCTTCTGAAGGCTCAGAGCTTTCCGGTACGGACGGTCTGTGGTCATCGCGTCGATCGTATCGGCAATCATTATGATTCGCGCTCCTATGGGGATCCCTTCGCCAACAAGGCCATCGGGGTAGCCGGTGCCATCGTAGTTCTCGTGATGATTTCGAATATCTGTCTGAACTCGACCGCGAAATTCGGCAATAGTGCCAGCCAGGTCGGCACTCCTAACTGGGTGAGCTTGCATTAGCATCCGCTCTTCAGGTGTCAGCCTACCGGCCTTACGTAGCAAGGGTGCAAAATCTTCGTGGATCTTTCCAACGTCATGTAGCAAAGCGGCTGTAGCGATATCGTCAACGTGTTTCGGCGGCAAACCTAGCTCTCGCGCCATCGACCGAGCGTACTCTGATACGCGTACGGAATGGCCAGAAGTATAAGGATCTCGAGCTTCGATGGCTTTCACCATCAACTCGAGCAACTCTCGGTTAACCCTCTCTACTTGAAGGTTCATCTGGTACATATGTCGGACGAAGAACAATGGGAGAACAAGGATTGCAAGTCCTACAACTCTGAACTCGACAAACAAATATGCTAGTACGATCGCTAGGGTACTGGACACGAGGTCATAGAGCACGAAACCACGTGCTATACGCATCCATACTTCGATTGGCGAAATGTCTGTCGTGACGGATACTGCAAGTGAAACAGTTACATGGTTGACGATGAAAAAAATCAAGACCAGGGCAGCGAACGGTACAAAGTTCAACTCGATTCTGTCGAATCCCACGTGGCCACCTAAGGCAACGTAGACCAACCCCCCTAATCCCACACCTAGCATGTATTGAGCTGTGTTGAACGACGCGCGTACAAGGCTTTTTCGACGAACGACCAACTGGGAGATAGACCCGGTGACTAATGCGATTAGCATTGGCCAAGGTGGTTCGAACAACATCACGGATGCTAAGAACGGAACAAAGTTAACCGACGACCCGAGTCGAGCACCGGAAATGCGAGGCACGGGAAGAAAAGAAGAGTCGCTGACAATCCCCAAGATGGTGAATGCTATGATTCCATTCCAGAAGCCCGTGTCAGCAGTCGACGGCAGATTCCACTGCCAGGGCCCTGTCAGGAAAAGGCCAGCAGCCGCTGACCCAACAGCGGCCAGCAGAATACGAAAGCTCCACCGATCAAGTTGAGGTTGGCGCTCGTCCATCTAAACCCTCAATAAATCCCTGATGAAGCGAAATCACAAGAAAAAAAGGAGAGGAGCCCCACATCGCCGCTAGATTTGATACGTTCCCTCTGCGAAAAACAACTTCGCGACTGCCGTGAACAGAAAAGCGAGCAGTTGCAACATTGAGCCTTAATGGGTCCAGCGAGTGTTACAGCCTCGCCTAGGAGTGGCACGCCTCTCTATAGCGTGCCCGACGCTCCGCTCGTCTACTGTTCGCTACGCTCCGCTCTAGCTAGCGGTGACCAGGGGCCCCCTGTTTTCGAAATGAGCAATCACTGACTAAGCAACCTTGCTGCGAGCCTGCAACGCACGCTGCATCGCCTCGATAACCACCCCCATGCCTTCCACCTTGTTGACGATCGCCCGCACGCCCAAAACCCGCAGATCATTCTCGGCTTTCGCCGGCAATCCACCCGTGACGATCATCACCGGCGCCGTGAGCCGCTTGGAAGTGTCCTGCAGCCGCTGCACCACCTGCACCGCGTTCAGGTCCGGCAATGCGTAATCGAGCACCACGAGGTCTGGACTCACGCGGCCAATCTCGAGCAACCCGTCCACACCGGTCGTCGCTTCGATGATGTCCATCTCCGGCGCGTCGCGCTCGATCGTCCGCACCAACGCCTTCAGATATCCGGGATCGTCCTCCACCACCACGACCACCGGCCGCTCACGCGCAGCCTGCAGCTCGTTCGGCACCGCCATGCCATGCGCGCGCAAAAACTCCGCAAGATCCGCCGACGCCACGCGCCGCCGGCCCGTCGGGGTGCGATGGCCCTTTAAATGGCCTTGATCGATCCAGCTCGCAACCGTCGCCGGCGTCACCTGTAACACGCGCGCAACACGCTGCGTCCCCCAATAGCGCTTGGATCTTGTAGTAGTAGGAGCCACGAAACACGAAATACCGCCAAAATCAAAAGTCCGCTAGAGGGGGAAAGTCCTTACTGGTGTGACCTAGGCCACACAGGCAGGTCCAGATGCCAAGTTGTTGTGCGGAAATACATTAGCGCCTGGCGTCGACCCACCGATTGGTGGCATCGAGCACCGCGAGCACCGCGCTGCGCTCCGCCGACTCGCGAATCTCGCACGTCCCCGTCAGGAGCTGCGCCTCGCGGCCGCCCAGCCCGTGCACAGCGACGAGCACGAACTTGCGATCGAACGCCTCGATGATTTGCGCGCCCTCGAGCGCGATCGAGTTGTCCGGCAGCAAGTCATCGAGACACGTCGCCGCCGCGCGCGCCGCCGCCTCCACCCGATTGCGCGTCGTGTCGGTGCCGAGCTCGTCGGCCTGCGCCTCCTTCTCGCCGAACGCGAGCTTCACGCGCACCTGCACGCGCTGCGGGCGCTCCGACGGCCGCACCTCGAGATTCTTGAACACGACGACACGGCGCTTGGAGCGCTCGGTGATCGCCTCTTCCTGCAACGCCTCGATCGGCCGCACGTCCGCGGTCTGCGCCACGCTGATCTTGCGATGATCGATCTTGAACCCGAGCTGCGCCATCAACGCCGATTCGATGTTGCGCACGACCTGCTTCGGCTGGATGTCGCTCGTGGTGAGGACGTGTACCTCGCTGACTTCCCCCAGCGGCGTCACGACCACGCGCGCCGACAACACGCCGGTCAACCCGGTGATCAGGTTCTCCACCCGCTTCATGCCCCACGGATCGGGTGTTTGGCCAGTGCCGAATGGCACACCAGGCTGGTCCGACGGGGAAGGCTCCGACGTCACGTAGACTTCTCCTCCTCGCTCGTGGCAACCTGATTGCGGCCCGCTGCCTTCGCGCGATACAGCGCGCGATCCGCGGCAACCAGCACATCCTCATCCTTGTTCTCCGGCCGGTACTCGGCGACGCCGATGCTCACCGTTACCAGCCCCTCGGGATAGCCCATTTGAGCGCCCGCTTCCTGCACCGCATCGCGGATCTTCTCGGCCACGCCCAGGGCGCCCTCTTCACCCGTCCCTACCAATACCACAACGAATTCGTCGCCGCCATAGCGGCCTGCGACGTCGGTCAACCGGATATGGATGCTGCAGCGATGGGCCGTCTCCTTGAGCACCGCGTTCCCCGCCTCGTGCCCGAACTGGTCGTTCACCTGCTTGAAGTTGTCGAGATCGAGGAATAACACGGCGAAATGATCGCCGGTGCGGTGGCACCGCGCCACCTCGGAAGCCAACCGGTCGCGCAACACCCGGAACGACGCGAGCCCCGTCAGCGCGTCCACCGCCGCCTGTTGCTGCGCCAGCGCCGCCTGCCGCTCGAGATAGCGCGGGCACGACTTGAGCGTGGTCCGCCCCTGCGCCGCCGCCACCGCGAACTCGCGGCAGGTGCTGTACCCGCAAGCGCCCGAGTCCCACGGACGGCCGTTGGGCGCGAGGCCGATCTGACCCAGGACGTCCTCGACCGCCTCGTCCGATGGCCCCATGCCGTTCACGACGATCGGGAATGCTGAACCCACTTCGACTTTGATCCCGTCGGCCAGCACCGGGGCCGGAGCGCGCGGCGGCTCCGTCGCCCCCACAATCGCGCGCCGCCGGAACAGCTCGTCCCGGGGTCCAAGCAGCGGATGATCGAGACAGCCTTCGCAGGGCAGGATATCCACGAAGCCCAGCTCGAGGCGGTCCACGGCGACGGCGCGGGCGATCCCCTCCAGCGCCTCGAGGCCGCGCACCTTGCGGAAGCGGCGGCTCGACTGGCGCTCTTCCTTTAATAGCTCGAGCGGCATGCCGCCGGCGGTGCTCCAGTAGCGGCGCCGCTCCTCCGGGATGCGGCTGTAATACAGCTCCTGGTCCTGGACCCGGATGCCACGCTTCTTGAAGATCCCTTCCAGCTCGCCCAGGGTGATGGCGGCACTCACATCGTCGCCCCCCTCGGTCAGGCAGACGCCGGCATAGACGATGGGCGTGTCGGCTCCATACAACGCCTTGAGATAGCGCGCCTCCGCCTCGATCGGCGTCGCGACCGGGGCGAGATAGGGAATCAGCTCGGGATACTGGTTCTTGATCGTCTCGACGATGACGGGACAGGTACTCCGAATCACCGTCCCCCCAGTCCCCCACCCCTCCTCGGCCCAGAGGTCCAGGTACTGCTTGGCCACCAGCTCGTCCCCCAGCACGCCGCGGTGCACGGTGCCGAAGCCGGCCGCGTAGCAGGCGTTGACAACCTGTTCGGGCGTCGCGGGATAGAACCAGGCCGCCGATTCGACCGACAGGATGAGCACGGCCTTACGCCCCAGCGCGAACTCGAGGGCCCGGGTGGCGTCGCCGACCGCGATGATGGCTTCGTGGGGGCAGGCGGGAAGGCAGAGGCCGACACGGGTGCAGGCCTCATCCACAATCCAGACCTTCTGATCCTCGACCGCGACCGCGTCGGATGGGCACACCCGGACACACGCCAGGCATGCTACGCACAACTCGGGGTCGATTTTAAAATCCACCAGGGGGCTCCGAGCAGGGCGCTAGAAGGCTCTTGGATTGGGTTTTTGGGGCGGAGCTAATCTATCGCGTATTCCTTGAGTTTGCGATAGAGGGTGCGTTCGCCGATTCCCAGGGTCTCGGCGGCCTTGCGGCGATTGCCGCGCGTCTCGCGCAGCGCCGCATCGATGGCGGCGCGCTCGACGTCCGACATGCTCATGCCGGGCTTGTAAATAACCGGGCCTGGGGGCTCGGGGGTGGAATCCAGAGGATCCAGGAGTCTGGAGCCAGGAGTCTGGGACTCCGATCCCCCGACCTCGATGACCTCGACGCGCTCCGAAGGCCGCTCCTCGATCCGCCGACCGAGGGCGTCGAGCTGCATCTTCAGTTCGACGAGAGTCCTGAAGATGAACTCCAGCTCCTGACTCCCAGCTCCTGACTCCTGGCGGACAGGCGCGGCGATCCGCACGGGCAGCGTGCGGGTGCGCTCGCGGATGTCGCGCGGGATGTCGCTTGCGCGAATCTCGCCCTCGGGCGCGAGCACGACCATCGACTCGATGAGATTTCGCAGCTGCCGGACGTTGCCCGGCCAGTCCGCGTCCACGAGGATCTGCAAGGCCTCGGGCGTGATGCCCTTGAACGGGCGATCGTGCGCCTTCGCGAACTCGGCAATGAACGTGCGCACGAGCAGCGGAATGTCGCTACGCCGCTCGCGCAGCGGCGGGAGATAGATCGACAGCACGTTGAGCCGGTAGAAGAGATCGTCCCGGAACGTGCCCAGCGTGACCGCTTCCTTGAGCGACTGGTTGGTCGCCGCGATCACGCGCACGTCGACCTGGATCGGCTGCGTGCCGCCGACGCGGAAGAAGCTCCGGTCCTCGAGCACGCGCAGCAGCTTGACCTGCGTCGCGGCCGGCATCTCGCCCACTTCGTCGAGGAAGATCGTGCCCTCGTTTGCCAGCTCGAAGCGTCCCAGACGTCGCTCGGCGGCCCCGGTGAAGGCGCCCTTCTCGTGGCCGAACAGCTCGCTCTCGAGCAGCGTGTCGGGTATCGCGGCGCAGTTCACCGCGATGAACGCCTTGCCGCGCCCCCCCCGTGGCGAGAGGTCGTGGATCGCGCGCGCGACGAGCTCTTTTCCTGTTCCGGACTCGCCTTCGATCAGGACGGTAGACGTGACGGGCGCCATCTGCTCGATCTTGACCAACACTTCCTGGATCGGGGCCGATTCACCGAGGATGCCGGTGCGCTGTTGCAGCCGGCGGCGCTCGATGAGCCGCCGCACCGTCGCCGTGACTTCGAGCGGATCCACCGGCTTCACGAGCCAGCCCGTGAGTCCCAGCTCGCGGCCGATCTGGTTCGGATCCTCATCGGTCGCTTCGACCAGGCCGAGGGTGGAGATGGCATGCTCGCGCGCGGCGGCCAGGAGACGCTGCGCGGTCGACTCGTGCAGGCCGCCGCTGAGAACGATGGCCGCCGGCTCCCTGCCTCGCACAGACTGGCGCACATCGTCGAGCGAGGAGACCATCGCAGTGTCGAAACCCGCTTGCTCGAGCGCGGCGTTGACGCGGACGGCGTGCTCGAGATCGTCGGTGGTGATCAGAACTCGGTCAGCCATTTACGTGCGTGGGAGAATCGTTCGTCGTGCGTCGTGCGTGGTGGAACTGCCGTGCGTCGTGCGTGGTTCGTCGTGCGTGGTGTTGCCTCCCAACAGATCCACTGCATGATCCAAGAATTGGTCCAGCATCGCCAAGCCTTCGTTAACTCCGTTCGTGGAGCCCGGGAGATTGATAATCAACGTCTTGCCACGAGTGCCGGCGCGGCCTCGGGAAAGCCACGCGCGCGGAAAACCAGGACCCGATGCCGCACGAATGGCCTCCGCGATGCCCTCGGCTTCGCGCTCGAGAATCGCCGCGGTCGCTTCGGGGGTCACGTCGCGCTCGGTGAGGCCGGTGCCGCCCGTCGTGAGCACGACATCGACTTCTTTGGAATCGGCCCAGCGCGCGAGCTTGCCGGAAATGCGATCGGTCTCATCCGCCACGACGCTGCGTACGACCACGTCGTAGCCGCGCTCCGCCGCCCAGTCGAGGATCGCGTCGCCGGACGTATCGGCGCGCTGTCCCACGGCGCCCAAGTCCGAGATGGTCAGGATGCCAAGGCGAGTTACACGTCGGCCCGTCTGCACGTCGGCACGTTCCGTCATTTCTTGGTTCGGTGCGGGACGAAGGGCAGTTTCACCACTTCGGCCGTCACTTTCTTGCCCCGCACGTCGATCTCGATCTTCGTGCCGGGTCGTGCGCGATCGGCCGGGAGGTACGTCGTGCCGATCGCCGCATTTACCGTCGGGGTTACAGTCCCGCTGCGGACGATGTCCACCTGCATGCCATCCAGAAAGACCGGATAGCCGTGGCGCGCGATGGCCTTGGGCTCCGTGACCCGGAAGCCGACCAGTCGGCGCCCCACGCCTTCGAGCTTCTGGCGCTTCAGCGCCTCGAGGCCCGTGAACGGCGCGCCTTTCTCGAGCTTCACGATGAAGCTCAGTCCCGCCTCGTACGGCGTCGTCGTGTCGTCGATATCGTTGCCGTAGAGCGGCAGCCCCGCTTCGAGGCGCAGCGTGTCGCGCGCGCCGAGCCCGACGGGCTCCGCGCGTCCCGCGCCGACGAGCGCGTGCCAGAGCTTCTCGGCGTCGCTCGCGCGGCAGTACAGCTCGAACCCATCCTCGCCCGTATAGCCGGTGCGCGAGACGAAGCACTGCACGCCCGCGACTTTCCCTTGCGCAAAGTGGTAGTACGGAATCATCGCGACGCCGAGACTCGTGAGCTGCGCGATCAACGCCTCGGCCTTTGGCCCCTGGACGGCGAGCAGCGCAGTCTCATCCGAGATGTCGCGCAGCCGCACGTCCGCGCCGCCCTTCTGATCGAGGATGTGGTCCCAATCCTTCTGGATGTTCGAGGCGTTCACGACCATCATCAGCTTGTCCTCAAACCGATAGACGAGGCAGTCGTCGACGAACGTGCCGTCCTTCGTGAGAATCCCGGAGTATTGCGCTTGCCCCGGCTTTAGGGCGCCGACGTCGTTGCTGGTGACACGCTGCACGAAGGCGTTGCGATCCGAGCCGGTAATCTCGAACTCGCCCATGTGCGAAACGTCGAACACCCCGACGTCCTCGCGCACCGCGCGGTGCTCGCTGTTGATGCCCGTCGGATAGGTGACGGGCATCTCGAAGCCCGCGAACGCCACCATCTTGGCGCCGAGGGCGACGTGGACGTCGTGGAGCGGCGTGCGTTTCAGGGTCTCGGTGGTCATGATCCCATCAGGGTTGCAAGAAGCGCCTTCTGCACATGGAGCCGGTTCTCAGCTTCGTCCCACACACGCGACTGCGGTCCATCAATCACATCCGCCGTGACTTCTTCCCCGCGATGTGCCGGCAAGCAATGCAGGAAGATGGCCTTCGGATCCGCCAGCTTCATCAGCTCCGCATCCACCGTGTAGCCCTTGAACGCGTTGCGCCGAGCTTCGGCTTCGCCTTCCTGACCCATCGAGGCCCACACGTCGGTGTTGATCACGTGCGCGCCTTCGACCGCTTCCTCGGGCACCTCGGTGACCATGATGCAGCCATCCTTCTTCGCCGCCTCGTACCTGGCGATGTTCGGCTCGAACCCCTCGGGGCATGCCAGCCGCAGCTCAAAGCCGAGCACGGTGGCGGCCTCGAGCCAGGCGTTGGCCATGTTGTTGCCGTCGCCGACCCAGGCGATCCGCTTCCCCTCCCAGCCGCCGAGGTGCTCTTTGACCGTGAAGAGGTCGGCGAGGACCTGGCAGGGGTGCGTGAGGTCCGTCAGCCCATTGATCACGGGGATCGTGGAGAAACGGGCCAACTCCTCTACTTCGGCGTGGTCGTAGGTGCGGATCATGATGCCGTCCACGTAGCGCGACAGCACGCGGGCGGTGTCGGGGATCGGCTCCCCACGGCCGATCTGGATGTCCTTGCTGGAGAGGAAGAGCGCCCGGCCGCCCAGCTGGTAGGCGCCGACCTCGAAGGAGACGCGGGTGCGGGTGGACGACTTGGCGAAGATCATCGCCAGCGTCTTGCCAGCCAGGGGGGTCTCCCGATAGGCGCGGGCTTTCATCCGCTTGGCGAGGTCGAAGAGCTGCTCGACCTCTTTGCGGGTGAAATCAGTGATCTGGAGGAAATCGCGCTTCGCCACCTCACCCCCTGGCCCCCTCTCCCCTTGGGAGAGGGGGAACGTAGGTCAAAATGACAGGATTGTGTGACGGATTTTACCCGGGGGCCCCGGGAAGAACAAGGCTGAGCGGTAGCTACTTTGTGAGGACGACCCTGACCCGCGTGCCGTCGTCGAAGGTGTGATCGCCGGACAGGCGGTCCTGGCTGGGAACGAAGTCCATGTTGCGCACGAATGTGTCGGCGGTCTGTCCGAAACTGACCTTGCCGCCGACGAGCAGCCACACGCCCGCCATGTCCGCATCCAGGTCGGACCCACCGTCGCCTCCGCCGGGCACGAACAAGTGACCGGACGTTGTCCCATCGCGCCCCAGTCCCAAGGTGAGCGTCGCCCCGCGGGCGATCCAATCGACAGCACCCGCGTTGTCGCTCGTCAACAGGACATGGGCCGTGTACTCGCCGGCCATGTTCTCGAAACTGGGGAAGAAGGGATCGGCGGAGCAAGCGACCACTGCGACGAGGGCAAGCAACTGCGGCAGGTGCTTCAAAGAGTCCTCCCGTCGGCGCTACTTCGTGCTTCCTCCGCAATGCTACCCACAAAATGGAACAGCGTGCCCGTAACGGGGCACGCCGCGCGCCAAACGTCATAATCGCACTACAGGATGTATTTCCTGAGGTCCTCGTCCTCGACGATCCGCAGCAGCCGCTCCCGCACCGCCGGCCCGTCGAACACGATGTGTTTGGAAGGATAGTCTGGCAGCTCGAACATCACGTCTTCGAGCAGCGTCGTCATCACGGTGTGCAGCCGCCGGGCGCCGATGTTCTCCATGCGCTCGTTCACCTTTGCCGCGATGCGCGCGATTTCCTTCACGCCGTCCGCGGTGAACTCGAGCGTCGCGCCATCCGACGCGCACAGCGCCGCGTACTGCTTGGTGAGGGCATTCTCCGGCTCCGTCATGATGCGCACGAAATCGGCCTCGGTCAGCGACGACAGCTCGACGCGAATCGGGAAGCGGCCCTGCAGCTCCGGAATCAGGTCGCTCGGCTTGGCAATATGGAATGCGCCCGCCGCGATGAAGAGGATGTGATCGGTGCGCACGTAGCCGTAACGCGTCTGTACCGTAGAACCCTCAACGATCGGCAGGAGGTCGCGCTGGACGCCTTCGCGGGACACGTCGGGGCCGGTGCTCTGGCCGCGCTGGCCGGTGATCTTGTCGATCTCGTCGATGAAGATGACGCCGTGGTTTTCGACGCGGTCCAGCGCCTCGTTCACCACATCGTCCATATCCACCAGCTTTTTCAGCTCTTCGTCGATCAGGATGCGGCGCGCCTCGTGCAGATGCACGGTGCGACGCTTCTTCTTCTTGGGGATCAGCTCTTGAATCATTTCGCCGAAGTTGATGTCCGGCCCTTCCATGCCCTGCGGCGGCTGCATCATCTCCAGCATCGGGAAACTCTGCTGCTGCACCTCGATCTCGACGTCGCGCTCCTCGAGCTGCCCGTCTTTCAGCTGTTGGCGCAGCTTCTCACGCGTGCGGCGGCGCCTTTCCTGGGCTTCGGTTTCCGCTTCGGGCACCTTGGGGTGAACATCACCTTTGGATGACACCACAAATAACGGTCGGGCGGCGACTCCGGCGGCCGCCTCAGGACTCGGTGCCGTACCGGGCGGCGAAGGGGCGGCGGAGGGCGGCGAAGGCAAAGGCGGCAACAGCAAGTCGAGAAGCCGTTCTTCAGCTCTCTGCTCGGCTGTTGGGTAGACGTCATCTTCGCGTTCCGATCGGACCATGTTGATCGATACGTCGACCAGCTCGCGTACCATCGACTCGACGTCGCGGCCGACGTAGCCCACTTCGGTGAACTTCGAGGCTTCAACCTTGAGAAACGGCGCTCCCGCGAGCCGTGCCAGCCGGCGCGCGATCTCGGTTTTCCCGACGCCCGTCGGACCGATCATGATGATGTTGTTCGGCATGATCTCGTCCCGGATCTCTTCGGGCGCCTGGGCACGGCGCCAGCGGTTGCGGACCGCGATGGCGACCGCCTTTTTCGCCGCTTCCTGCCCGACGATGTAGCGGTCCAGCTCGGCGACGATCTTCTTCGGCGGCAGCTCCTCCAACCAGGGGAGCGTTTCCTCCCCAGCTGGTGGAGCTTGCGTGGAGGTTGGTGGAGGTTCTGGAGGTGAGGCGGGTAGCTTGGCCATTTATAACTCGAGTACCGTAATGTTGTCGTTGGTATAGACGCAGATCTCGGCGGCAATCTCGAGCGAGCGTTTCACGATTTCCGCGGGCGCCAGTTTGGTCGTGCCCAGCAGCGCGCGGGCCGCGGCGAGCGCAAACGAGCCGCCCGACCCGATCGCCAGCACGCCGTCATCAGGCTCGATCAGCTCGCCCGAGCCGCTGATGACGTAGCCGTGCTCCTGGTCCGCGACGACGAGCAGCGCCTCGAGCCGGCGCAGCACGCGATCGGAGCGCCAGTCCTTCGCCAGCTCGACGGCGGCGCGCGGCAGGTTCGTGGGATACCGCTCGAGCTTCTCCTCGAACTTCTCGAACAGCGTGAATGCGTCGGCCGCGGCACCGGCGAACCCCGCGAGAATCCTCCCGCCTTTCAGCGTCCGCACCTTGTTCGCATTGGCCTTCATCACCGTCTCGCCGACCGTGACCTGGCCATCGCCGCCGATCGCGACTTTGCCGTCGCGCCGGACACTGAGGATTGTGGTGCTATGTATGCGCTTCAAGATCCTGGCTCCAAGCTCCCGGCTCCTTCTTTCAAGCTCTCGGATGTGCTTGATGGTACACCTTCTTCAAGCGATCGACAGACGTATGAGTATACACTTGCGTGGTCCCGAGCGACGCATGACCCAGTAATTCCTGCACGGATCTGAGATCGGCGCCCGCGTCCAGCAAGTGCGTCGCGAACGAATGCCGCAACGCGTGAACATGGAGATGGGTTCCCCGCGCGATCGTTTCGAACAGGCGCTTCATCGCTTTCTGCACGCCGCGCGGGCTCAACCGCTTGCCTCGGCTGTTCACGAACAGCGCCCGACCTTCGCCGCGCATGCGCAGGTAGCGCCGCAGGGCGGTCGTGGCGCGCGAGCCGACGGGGACGATCCGCTCCTTCTTGCCCTTCCCCCGCAGCTTCACCTGATCGGATACGAGATCGACGTCGGCGTCATTCAGCCCGGCGAGCTCGGAGAGACGCATGCCAGTCGAGTAGAACATCTCCAGCATCGCCAGATCGCGCGTCTCCCTGAACCCACCCGCGGCCGCACGCTGCTCGGCGCTCTTGAACAGCTCGTCGGTTTCCTGGCGATCGAGATACACGGGCAGCGTGCGGTCGATCTTGGGCGTGCGCGCCGCCCGCGCCGGATTCACTTCGATGCCCCGCGTGGCATTCAGGAAACGGTAGAATGTGCGCAGTGCGGACAGCGCCCGCGCCATCGAGCGCTTGCCGACGCCGCGCTGCTGCTCGGCCGCGAGAAAACCGCGGATCGCCAACCGGTCCACCCCCGCCCACGTCCAGGGGCCGCCGTAGTAGTCGCGACAGAATGCGGCGAACGCACTGACGTCCCGCTCGTACGCCTTTACGGTGTGCGGCGAGTCGTTGCGCTCCTTTTCGAGGAAGTCGACGAATTCGGAGATCTCGCTCATGACCTCACCCCCTGACTCCCCCTCTCCACAACGTGGAGAGGGGGACGGGGGGAGAGGACATTCGCGAACTTCTCCATCTCTCGCAGCGCCCGCTCGGCCAGCGCTTCCTTCTTCTTGAATTTGTCGCGCGGCGGGTTGGCCATGGGTTCCAACAGCCCGAAGTTCGCGTTCATCGGCTGGAAGCGTGCCGGATCGGTCTCCCGCAGGTAGCGATACAGCGCGCCTAGCATCGTCGTGGGCGGCGGGGTGAGCGGCTCCTCACCGCCAAGGAGGCGGGCCAGGTTGATGCCGGCCAGCATGCCGGTCGCGGCGGATTCGGTGTAGCCCTCAACCCCCGTGAGCTGCCCCGCAAAGAGCAGCTGCCGGTCGTCCTTCGCCGAGAGATGCGCGGTCAACGCGGCGGGCGCGTTCAAGTAGCTGTTGTCTTCAGCCGCGTCTGGAAGCCCACGAGATTCCACATCTGCCCGGCGCGGTCCTCTTGCCTCAGCTGAACCACGGCATATGAGTCACCCGGCAGACCGATGGGTTTCATCGGACCAAACCGGAGAGTCTCGGGTCCTCGCTGCGCCATCTCTTCGACGGGCAGGCAGCCCTCGAAGTACGGAACCTTGTCGAACTCATGTCCCGGCACGTACTGCTCGCCAGCGATGAGCGCGGCGACGAACGCTTCGTACTCCGCCCGCGTGAACGGCGCGTTCCAGTAGTCGTCGCCGCCCCCTTTGCCGTAACGCGACGCCTTGAACAGCCGGCTGAGATCGAGCGAGTCGGCGGAGACGATGGGCGCAATCGCGTCGTAGAACGCGAGCGATTGGACGCCGAGCCGAGCGGCGATCGCGCTCGCGAGTGCGTCGGACGTCAAAGGTCCCGTCGCGACGATGCCCGGTGAGGGAAGCTCC
>WNGD01004939.1_pt2 | contig 14943 bp, 13 predicted proteins | sample 5400671 | NCBI WGS metagenome assembly WNGD01 (sample SAMN13153369, study PRJNA577476) | soil metagenome | isolation source: 40 cm soil or saprolite under grassland replicate 2 | place: USA:California | collected 2016-06-15 | reverse complement strand
CCTTCTTCAGCTCGGCCCAGCAGGAGGTGAGGAAGCCGATCGCGCCGCCCCGCTGGCGCTCCGCCGTGGCCTGCTTCTGGCGCTTCGCCAGCTGCTCGCGCTCGCGGCGCTTGCGCTCCTCTCGCTGACGCTTCTCGACCTCTTTGAGGCGCTTCGCCTCGGCGCGGCGCTCGGTGCGGGAGCGCTTCGGCGCGTCCGGGGTCTCCAGCTGCGCTTCCGGCGCGCCGGCGGCCATCCCGGCCTCCACCGCCTCGATCTCGGCGATCTCGCCGGAGACGGGGACCTGGGTGTCGTGCTGGGCGCGTGACTCGCGTGACCGCTCGCCGCCGGAGAGCTTCTCCGCCTGCGCTTCGCGGGCGCGGCGCTCGGCCTTGCGCTGTGCGCGCGTCTTCGCCACTAGCGCGTCTCCTTATGGGGCGTGTGGTGGCCGCACCAGCGACAGAACTTGCGCAGCTCGATCCGGTCCGGCGAGTTGCGCCGGGACTTGTTCGTCTGGTAGTTGCGCCGCTTGCACTCTTCGCAAGCCAGCGTCACCGCGATGCGGACATCTCCGCGAGCCATTTCTCCTCGTTGCGTAGGACGCCGTTACAAGAGAAAACCCCGGCCGAAGCGCGAGGCTGGAGCGAAGGATAGCGCCCATGGGTCTCGGCGGCGGAGCAACGACAAAGCAACGATCGAGTCTAGGTCGGCCCCGATCAAACGGGCACGACCGTGAGCCCGGGGACCCGTTCGAACTCCCCCGGGTTGGCGGTGGCCACCTCCATGCCATGACTGACGGCGGTCGCCGCGATCCACAGATCGTGGGCGCCGATGAGGTTGCCCCTCTGCTCCAGGCCCGCCCAGATGCCGGCGTGCGCGCGCGCCACCGCGGTAGTGATCGGCAGCGGCTCCAGCGAGGCGATCAGGTGCTCGACGAACGCCGCCCGCCGGGCTCGAACCGCTGATGCGACAGCACGGTGTACGCCATGCAGCAGCTCGCTGGCGGTGATCACGCTGATCGCGCGGTCCTCATCGCCGATCGAGCGATCCAGGGACTGCCCGCGCCGCTCGGCGTTGACGAGCACCGAGGTGTCGATCAGGACGGCCACGCACCGCTCGGGGGGCCGATGCTCTCTCGCCCACTTTCGACGTCGCGCTCGAAGCCCTCGTCGACGGGCGGGATGTTGTCCATCAGCTCGCGCCATCTCGCCGCCGAGACAACCTGCCCGGCTCGCGCCGGTCGCATCTGCACGATCGGGACCCCATTGCGAAGAATCTCGACCTCCTCCCCGGCGTCCACCCTGCTGACGACGCTGGAGAACTTCCTCGCAACCTCCGTGGCGGTTAGACGGGTCATCTTGTCAAGATATCAGATAAATCAGAGCGCCAAACGCTCTCATCGAAGGGCGAGGACCAGGGAGAGAGCGTCGTCCAGATCGCGCATCTCGCTCACGCTCAGGTGCCCCGCGAAGTCGTCGAGCCGCTGTACGTCGAGGGCGCGCACCGCCCGGGACCACGGCAAGGAGGACGCGAACCGGGCGGTGGAGGAACTGCGCCCGCGGATCGCCGAGCACCTGCCCGGCGTGTTGGCCATGCGAGCGGCAGCGAATCTGAAGGCAGAGCACCCGATGGCGCTCACGGATTGCTTTGCCGTCGCTGCGTGTCGTTCATACCCCGCCTGAGAGATGGGGCGGAGAAGTTCGCCCCCCCACTGCTAGCGCCTCAGCTCACCTGGCCGGCCGGCCGCTCGGTGGGGACTGATCCTGGAAGGCGGGGTGAGGGTGGCGGTGGAATCGGCTTCATGACCGCCAAGGAGAAGCTGCTGCGCGACGTGCTCGGCCTCGACGAGGCCAAGGCCCCGCGCATCAGTGGGCGCGGCGGTGGCGCTTGCCCTTGCGCCCCCTTCGCGCAGAGCTCGGCCGAGTTCTGCAAGAGGCCCTTCTTGCCGCCCTGCATGTTGAGGGTGAAGCTGGCGATCGGCGCGTCGGGGATCGTTTCGAAGCTGGTGCGGATGCCGCCGCCTACCGAATCGATCCTCCCGACCACATCGACCTCGATCGGCATCGCGGCGGGACCGTGCAATGCCAGGACCAGGTCCGGCAGGAAGTGATCGGAGGAGCGCAGGATCGCGTCTCCTTCCAGGGGGAAGTCAAAGAGCGGGCTCCTTGCCACCGCGTGGCCGTAGATCGAGCCCGGTGGGCATTGGTGGGCGGCGAACTGGACGCGGGTGCAGACGGTGCGGATGTGGCCCTGGTCGAGGAACTCCGAGTGGGGCAGGGTGACCTGGGTCGAGGCGATATTGGCATCGCCCCGCCTTGCCCTGAGCGTCGCCTTGAGGCTCGGGTGGGCGCCGCGGTGGGTTGCGCCTGAGAGGCGGAAGGAGAGCTTAGGTTTGAAGCCCAGCGAGGCGCAGTCTGAGGCGGCGAAGGGCGAGCTCGGGTGGGCGAGGGCTCCTTCTGCGGAGGTGAGGGTCGCTTCGGTCTGCTTCTGCGCGCAGGAGGTCGGGTTGAGGCTGAAGTGGGGACGGTCGAGCTGCACGTTGATCGTGCGGTAGGTGATCGGGATCCCTTCGATGATCTGCGGCAGGGGGTCGGCTTTGGCGGTTGCCTGGGCGGTGTTGGGGTCGACGAAGACGGCCGATCTGACCACTTCCAGGCCGAGGTCGAAGGGGCCGGCCTGGGCGGGGACGACGGCGACGATCGAAAAGGGAGCGCCTTTGTAGGGGCCGGCGAGGTAGATCGCAGTGGGGTCCTTGCCCGGCTGGGGGACCCAGAGGGGGTTGGGGCCGGCGCCGTCGGCCACCACCGTTTTGCCGATCCGCGAGGCGGCCGGGCAGTGGCCGGTTTCGGCGTCGGCGCCTTCGCAGTGCGCGATGCCGGCGAAGGAGGCGGCGAGGCCCCGGGGCAGGCTGACGTTCAGGCCTTCGATGTTCTGTTCGGAGTCTTCGCGGGCGATCATGAAGACGAAGGGGCTGAAGGCGCCGCCCTGGGCGTCGGTGGAGCCAGCCGAGAGCTTCGGCTTAAAGCCGCCGGTGTCGCAACCTTCGTCGATGCTCATCGCGGTGTTGCCCGCCACCGGCGAGGTACCCGACCAGGGGACGAATTCGTAGTGGGTGAGGTAGGTGCCGCAGGTATGGGGTGTCATCAGGGGCGCCCTGAAGCCCGACTTGAAGAGGAGCTTGGCTTCGCGCAATGGCACCTGCGGGTTTTCGAGCACGACCGAGTGGATCTGGCCCGTTTCTTTGTCGACTTCGAGTTGGCCGGGGAGCTTGACGTGGGCGCCGAGGTCGTCGGCGACGATCCAGATGCGGAAGAGGTTGCCCGGTTCTGGCTCTCGCAGGTAGATCGCGCCTTTGAGGCGCCGCGACAGGCCGCCGACTTCGAATTCGGTGGAGGCCATCGTCGCCGCGTCGGGGCATTCGGCGCCGACCCGTTCGCCGAAGCGGACCTGCGCCACGCTGCAGGTGGCGAGGCCGTCGGCGGAGCCGGGGTTGATCGCGATCCCCGGCGGCAGGTCGATGCGGATGTCGCGGGTCTGGGAGGGTTCGAGCACGTTGACGCCGTCCGATGCCGGCAGCCGGATCGTGATGTCGAGGCCGGTCGGGTTGGAGGTGTGGTGGTTGGTCGGGTTGACCGTCAGCGCCGGGCCGAAGGGCAGTTTGTCGCAGCCGCTGATCTCGGGGAAGGATGCGGTCTTGGTGTCGAAGCGGTCCGGTTCGACCCAGCTGGAGGCGGCGACGCGCATCTCCAGCGGCACCCCGCAGCGGGTCGGGTTGGTGAGGAAGGAGAGCGGACGGGAGCCGGGCGGGCGTTCCGGCGAGATGACGCAGCCGAAGAACGCCTCTTTTGGGGTGCAGCGTTCTTTGTCATGCGCGGGAGCCACCGGCACTCCCCAGGTGGTGGTGTCGAGCCTGATCAGTCTCGCCGCCGCGGTGGCTTCGCTGACTTCGGCGTTGAGGCCGTAGTCGCCCTCCGAGCGGACCCGGAAGTCGATGAAGGTGGGGTAGATGCCGGCAATCGTCCCCACCCGCGCCACCACGTCGCCGCCGGGCGGCGCCATCATGTAGACGGGCTCGGTGAAGGTCTGGGACAACCCGTAGGCGTAGATCGTGCTGAGGCCGACCTGGGAGCCGTTGGGGCAGCCGCCGCCGGGCTCCCCGTAGCTCAGCAGTTCCTCGACCGTGCACTGTTGGGGGACCCCGAGCACGTTGGGGTCGCCGACCAGGCCGGGGGGAAGTTCGAAGCGGATGTCGCGGGTGCTCGCGTAGCCGTCCTTCAGGCCGAAGACGTTCGGTTCGCTGGCCGGGTCCTTGGCGATGTCGAAGCTGAAGCTGAGGTCGGGGTGGGCGCCGGCCTGGGTGGTGGAGAGCGAGGCTTTGACCTCTTCGAGGCCAAAGCACGCGGTGCGCGGTTCCAGTTCGCATCCGTCGGCTGCGGCGGCGGGCACGGGCACCGCCAGGGCGAGAGCGGCCAGCGCGGCGATGGCAAGCAGCGCGGTGCGACGGATCATCGGTGTGCCCCCCGGTTGTGGTTGGCTCGGCGGTGCTTGCGGTGATGGCGTTTCTTGTGGGGCTTCACGCAACGACCTTTGACGCGGTGCTTGCTTTTGGGGCAGGGTGTGGGTTTGGGTTCGGCGTTGCCACCACCCTGTCCAGTGCTGGTCGGGGCGGGCAGGACGGGCGGGATGCTGCCGGAGCCCTGGCAGGCATCGCCCTGGCAGGGCGCTGTTTCGGGCGGGTCGGGGATGCCGCCCTCTTTACGCGCGTCGTAAATCGAGGGGCTGCCGGTTATATCGGCGCCGACCAGCTTCTCGAGCGTTGTGAAGAACACATCGTGGCCGTCCGGCGTCATGCTGTAGAGGTAGTTGTCGTGCTCGCCTTGGCCACTTGAGATCAGGGCGAGGCAGCCGCCTTCGCGTTTGCAGCCTCCGACGCCGTTCGCCTTCCACTCATAGACGTCTTTGACACCGTTGGCGTCTTCGGGCAGCAGTTGGTCTTCGCTTTGGAAGAAAATCACCCGACCGTCGTCGGTGACGTTGGGTATCAGGGTCGACGCCTCGAGCGGCGAGCCTGGGCCCCCGATGGATTGCAACATGGCATTGCCGACCGGAGGGGCGTTGCTGGGGTCGCAGGAGACGCAGGTGAGCTGTTTGCCTGGCGCCCCTTCGCTGTCGTAGCGGTAGACCTCCGAGAAGCCTTCGTTGTCGTAGGGGGTCAGCTGCGTGTGTGACTGGAAGACGAGCACCTTGCCGTCGGGGGTACTGCGGGTCGGAGACGAGCCCCGCCCAATGAACGCCCCCGCGTTAGGACCGACGGCATCAGTCCAGCGGATCAGATTGACGAAGCTGGTGCCATCGAAGCTAAGCAGGTCCTGGGGATCGAGAACGGCGATGAAGTGAATCCCCTCGCCGTTCCAGACGTAGAGGTTGTCGGCGCCGGGCGTTCCTTCTTTTGCTTCGTCAAGCTGGACTTCTGAGGTGAAGTAGACATGGGAGCCGTCGGCGGAGACGTTGACGAAACGAGAGTCAGGCGCGATCTCGGTTGCGTTTTTTTTGACTGCGTCAAAGACGAAGAGGCCAGCGGGGGATGGGGTTTGCCCGGCCAAGACGGCGTCGACGTAGAAGATCTGCTTGCCGTCCTCAGAGACACCGCCGAAGGTGTTCGGACCGTCGGCGACTTTGACGGTTTCTGTGTTTTCCCGCCGCATATACAGCGCTCCGCCGACCCTGAATACGACCGCCGAGCCGTCTTCGGTGGCACCAACGTAGGTGGCGTCTTCACCCGCGTTGAAGGGCGCGTTGCCTGGTTTAAGGGAGACGACATCGGCGGTCGGGCTGCCCGCGGTGCGGTCGTAGATGGCTTCGGTACCTGCCGGCGCGGCTTCGTTTTCTTCTTCATCCTCCAGGTGCGCTTTGGAGCTGAAGATCAAGTGGTTCGCGCCAGCAGTGACGAAGCGACTGTCGGCATTGAGATCGGTCCCGAGGCTCCCCTGACCGATCGGCTCGAAGCCCGCCGGGGTTCGAAGGTAGCTGCCCGGGTCGAAGGTTCCTTCGAAAACTTCAGAGGGTCCGAGCTGCCAGAACGAGTATGCCTGGTCGGAAGCGACGCCTTGCTGCGCGGGGGGGCCGCCCCCAGCCTCGATGTAGGAGGGGGCAAAGAGCTCGCTTGTCCAACCGCCGGCCGGATGGAGGCCGTCAGCACGCCGGGCCCGGTACCCGTCGCGCAGCCCGTTGCCGTCGAATCCCGGCAGCGTTCCGTCGATGAAGAAGCTGAGACTGTCGCCGGCCCCTTCGCCGCGGGGGACGACCAGCCAGTTGTTGAACTGATGAGTACCGCCGGCGTCCGCTGCACCGGCGATTGCCCCCCGCGTGTCGGCCGGGGTGATGAGCTCATAGGCGCGGCAGTCGGGCAGGTTGGCGGAGTGGCCGGTGCGGAATTCGTCGTTGGGGCACGGGAGTTTTTCAACCCTTTGTTGGGTTTCGAAGCTCTGGTCGGGGCCTTCGACGGTCTTTGCTTCGTTTTCGGCCACGAGGCGGACGTGGTAGGTCGTTCCTTCCGCGAGGTCGAAGATCGGCACCGCGACGTCGATGGGGCCGTCGGTGGAGACTTCCGCCGCCACCGTGCTCTGGCCGTAGGTTTTGCCCGTCCCGTATTCGAAGCGGTATTTGGTCGCCAAGCCGGAGGGGTCGACCATGGCTCGCAGCGTGGCTTCGGTGTAGGAGATCGGTTGAACGGGCTTGGTCGTGAGGACCGGGGGGCCGAAGAGGCCGGCTTTGCCTTTGCCTGTGCCGTATTTGTTCTGCGCGATCAGCCGGAAGCGGTAGCGCCCTTCGGGGTTGAGGCCGCTGAGGTCGGTGTGAACCGGGACGGGTTTGGTGCCTTTGCCGATTGCTTTGAGGCTCTCCGCGCAGGCTTTGGAGGTAGCGCCGGTGAAGGGATCGAGTTCGGCTTCGACGTTGTCTTCGTATTCGGCGTCGGTTAGGTATTCGAATTGGCAATCGGTGAGGTCGAAGCCGCGCGGGTCGACGGTTCCGTTAAGGGTCGCTTTACCGCCACCCACTGCGCTTGCCGTGCCGGTGAGCGCGATCGGCGGTTCGCCGTAGGCGAGGGGGCCGAAGGCGGTGAGGCCAAGTGCGGATATCGGGTCGTCATAGGCGACGTAGACGTTGCCGTCGTTGGGGCCGCCGGAGTTGTCTACCGCAACCCCGGTCCCCCTCGGTGCACTTCCGAACGAGCCGAACTGAGCGACGAAGGTACCCGATGGCTCGTACTCTTCGGCACCGCCACGCTCGAGCTTGAAGACGACTATGTGGCCGTTTGCCTGGTCCACCGTGATCGGAACGTATGTCAGCGAGTCGAATGGGCCCTTGGGACTACCTGCCCCACTGATCCTGGCCAAGATCTCGTGGCCGTCCGGCGTCAGGACAAAAATCTTGGAGGCGGTAGTCACGTATACGTCGCCGTTGGCGCCATATACGGCGATATCTCCCGCGCCATTGACACCCGCCACCGAGCCGAACGCAGGATCAACGATCCCGGATCCGTTTTCGGCCGAGTCGAACTCGATCGTATGGCTGTCTTGGCTGACGAAAACGCGATCGTTGGCGGGGTTGATGCCGATCGAAGCGAGCTGCGCTGGGAAGGGGAAGGCCGCCGGAGTGGCAATCGTTGTCGGCCCGCCATATTTCGTTCCGGGTCCTACCGGAAAGGAATCCGGGGTGTAGTACACCGCTTTCTCGTCCCCTGCGCCGGCACTGCCGTTGTCGAGCGCGTAGAGGTTGCCAACGGTATCCACGGCAAGGTCGCAGGGATGGTCGGCTTTGGTGATCGTGGCAAGCGGTTCTGTGGGCGGAATTTCCCCCACAGGGGGATAGACGTAAATGGCCGTGCCGGCAGCCACATAGCGGTTACCGTAGGAGTCAACCGCGACGCCACAGGCATTTGGGAGTTTGAAGGAGAGCTCGGGGCGATCGGGGCGGCTCGGGGGGGACAATGGCCCGAAGGCGAGTAGCTTGGCGCCGGTCGAGGCGCCACTGGTCACGTAAATCGTTCCGTCGCCGGAGTCGCCGGAGCGGTCAACGGCGATCGCGGTGGGCTGCGCGTCGCTGAAGCCGGGATCGGCGTCGGTGAGTTTGATCTGGGTGAGGTATTGCCCGCTTGCCTCGAACTCGTCGAGCGCTTTATGGGCGTCGTCGAAGACGAAGAAGTGACCGGCCGTGCAGGCCTGTTCGGCCGGGGGGCAGGTTCCATGGTCGGCCGCCAGGTAGGCGCCTTTGGTACCGAAGCCGAGTTCCTGGTCCGGCGTTTCAGGGTCCCGGTCGTCATCGACGCCGTCGATCGTTTTCCTCAGTTTCAGCGTCCTGATGTCGCCGCCGCTGAAGAACTTGGTCTCGTCGGCGGCCGAGTCGGCGGCGGCGAGGTAGCGGTCTTCGCCAACTCCGCCAGCATAGGTATAGACGGCGACGCCGGTGGCGTTGCTGAGGCTGCCTTCGCCAATGTGGCCGTTGAAGCCCTGCATCACAGTCGTGAAGAAGAGGTCCGCGCCGAAAGAGATGGTCCCGATAGTGGCCGTTCCAGTGATGGCCGACTGATCGCGATCGAGCTGAATGGACCTGCCGGAGTAGGCGCCTTCGAAGGCGACCGTGTAGGGGGTTAGGCCTCCCGGTCCCCCCGGGCCGCCGGTGACGGTGACGTCGCCTGGGGCGATGCCGGGGAGTTCTACCAGTGCCGCCTGGACGTTTTCGTGGGTGGCGTTGTATGGAATCGGGGCAATCGTCTCTCTGGTCCCCAGGCGCTTTTCGGCGCCCGATGCCGTGGCGGTGTTCGAGAGCTTGAGTGTGCCGGAGCCGACTTCGGTGACCGTGGTGCCTTCGGGGATGCCGCTGCCGCTGATCGCGTCGCCCACGTGGAAGGCGTCGAAGTAGGTCCTCACCGCCGTCACTTCGTTGGATCCGCTGGTCAGGGTTCCGGCGCCTTCGCCGGTGGCCACTGTCAGGGTGTAGGTGCCTGCGGTGGCGTCGACGGTGAGCGAGTCGACCTGATTCGGCGCAAGTTCGGAGATCGGGAAGATTTCGGGCACGTTGGTGCCCGCGAGGGTCCCCTTGAAGGTGATCAGGTGGTTCGTGGGACTAGAGCCTCCTTCGGCCTGCGTCACCGAGACGTTGCCGGCGCCGATGCTCGAGAGGGCTTCGAGGGCGGCCTGCACTTCGGCGTGGGTAGCGTTCCAGGGAAGCGAGCCGGTTTCCTGGCCTTTAAAGGAGAGCTTGAAGGTGCCGCCGGTGGCTTCGGAGACGCGCACGCGCTGCTCCTCGTCGATCCCAAGGTTGCCTTCGGAGTTGTAGGTGTCGACGTGGTCGCCCTCGGCGACGTAGAGGCGGTCGTCGAAGGGGTCGACGGAGATGCCCTTGGCGGTGCCGCTGGCGTCGATCGTGGTCGCAGGGCCGTAGGTCGGCGTGCCGCTGAAGGGGTAGGCATTGGGGGTGTAGCGGACGACTTTGCCCGTGCCCTGCTCTGAGACGTAGAGCTTGCCGGTGCTGTCGACGGCGAGGCCGCAGGGTTCTTCGGTGTTGGGGATTGAGGTCAGTTCGGTGTGGCTGGGGTCGAAGACCTTGACTTTCGACTCCCCGGCGCTCGCTACGTAGACGTCGCCTTTGGAGTCGACTGCGGTTCCGCAGGCGTGGTTTAGGCCGGTGATGTCGAGGGCGGGCAGCGGCGGGTGGATCGGGGCGGCCGTCGCGGGCGAGGCAAGGGCCAGGAGGCAGAGCAGCAGCGCCAGGGCTCCCAGAGCGCGCGGCGAAAGTCGCGCCGAATCCGGTGGCTCGAAGCTCAAAACCATCCTGTCGTCCCTGGCGCCGGAGTCCGGACCAGGCCCGAGCGGCAGATGCCGCCCGGGCCTGGTGAACCTCCGTACTCGAACCATTCGTCCTACCCGCTCGACTAGCTAGTCGGAGAGGTGACGGCGAACGAACCCCAGACCAGGTCGTCACCAGATCCGGACAGGATCTGGAGCATCGCCCCAGCCGGATCGGCACCATCACCGCTCGCCGAGGTGCTCGGCTTCTTGATCGTCTGAATCGAGCCGGGCCCGCCGAACGCGCCACCAACGTAGACGCACAGATGGCCTGGGTCAGCCTCCGGATTAGCGCTACTTGGCGCCGGGGCAACCCCATCATCGCAATCGGCCGGGGGAGTACCCGCCACAGCGATGCTGTGCGTGTTCGAGCTCGAGATTGCGGCCGGAAGCGGAATCGGGAACGAGATTCCCACCGTCCCGAGACCGCCGAACGAGGCCAGCGTCGTAACCGACCAAGCACCTACCTCGGTCTCCCCGGCAGGCAGGGTGCCGCCGGCGGTCCAGGGGGAGCCTTCGGGACCAGTCGGTCCGGTTGGGCCAGTCGGTCCGGTTAGGCCAGTCGGTCCGGTTGGGCCAGTCGCGCCTTTGGCGCCGTCTTTGCCGTTGGTGCCTGCGGGTCCCGCGAGGCCGGCTGCTCCGGCTGGTCCGGTCGGACCGGTTTTGCCTTTCAGCTTTTTAAGCACTGAAGGGCTGATCTGTTTGGTTGACGTGATCAGATATTTGGCGGCGAAGGCGCCGCCGGTCATCGCGAAGACGAGCGCTACTGTGGCGATGACGCCCGGTATCCCGAACCGCGTGCGAAGCGTCGAGAACTTCAAGATCTCTCTCCTTGTCCCGTGAGCCCCTCTGCCGGCCGCTTCCCTTGGCGGCCCTCCCTCGAGGCTCGGTTTTGTCTGAGTCCCTGTTGCAGCTCGTCCGCTTCCCTTTGCGGACTGAACTCTCTCGTACATCAATTATGCGGGAATAAGAACAGACTCGTTTGTGATTGTCAAGGCCACGCCCGTTCCTCAATGCGTCGGCGGCCGTGTAGGCCACTGGAAACGGCTCTGGAGTCAGGAGTGCAGCGGGAACGCGAAAAGCCGCGAAGCGGACGAGCGGAAGCGGCGGTTTTCTCTAGGCGTCGGCCGGGAGCAGCGTGAAGGCCGCAGCGCCGGCGAGCGGTTCGACCGCGCGAAAGTGGCGCTCGTCGAAGGTGGCGATGCAGGTGGTCTCGAGCCGGGCAGCGAGGGCGACGAGGGTGGCGTCGGTTAGCCCAAGGCCGATGCCGGCGTAGCGTTCGGCGATCTCGGCGGCCTGCACGTCCAGCTTCGGCCACCATTCCACGCCGAGGGTGCCGGCGCGAACCTCGCGGTGGAACACGCCTACATCTGCTGGCGTGCGACTTCGACTGCCCAGCAAATGGTCGATCTCGGCCAGCACCAATGGTGTCGTCGAGAAGCCGCGATCCGTCTTCTCATAGAAGTCGGCCGCAGCTCGATGCCCTTCGTCGTCGGCGCGAAGCAAGGCGACAACGAAGGACGTGTCGAGGACGATCAATCTTCGCCGAAGCCCTCGAGGTAGCGATCGACGTTCTGCGACATGTCCGTTGGCCCGCCCTTGATCGCCCCGATCGACGTGAACCGCGGCAGCGCCGCTTCGGCTGTTCGCACGGCCAGCGCTTCCCGGATCACCTCGGCCTTGCTCTTCCCTTCTTCCTCCGCGATCCGGCGCAGATCGCGGTCCACCCAGGGCTCCAAATAGAGACTCGTCTTCTTCATGCCCTATAGGGTACCACCCGTTCGATCGAGGCATACCCCTTCATAAGGCGAACGGGGGGCGATCTCTTCCCCCGACTCCCTACGAATTCTCGCGGGCGAGGCGCTCCGCTTCCTCGGTGCCGAGGTAGGGCGCCAGGATCAGCTCGACCAGGTCTGGGAGGAGCTTCTCCAGCTCCCCGGTGCGGCCGGCGCTGATCTCGCGGACGATCAGGGAGACGATGCCGCCGACTAGGGCCTCCTCGGTCGCCTCGGGCAGCGGGCGCGAGCGGCTGTGCTCGGGGCGGCCGGCCTTGAGGATCTCGACAAACCCCTGCATCGAGGCGCGGTGGCGGGCGGCGATCTCGCCGCCGGCGGCGACCGGCTCGATCATGCAGATGCGGGCCAGCTCCGGCTCGCCGGCGAGGAAGCGCAGCATCGTGGCGAGCGCCGCCCGAACCTTCTGCGGCCACTCCTCGAAGGACTCCGCGGCGGCCCGCATCGAGTCGCGGATGTGGTCGGCGACCATCTCGTAGGCGGCGAGGAAGCAGGCTTCCTTGTCGGCGAAGTGCTCGTAGAAGGTACGGCGGGAAACAGCGGCGGCCTTGGTGATGTGGGCGACGGTGGTCGCGTTGTAGCCGCGCTCGGCGACGGTGTCGACGAGCGCGGTGATGATCCGCTCGCGCTGGTTCTGGACGACGAACTCGCGCGGCAGGCCGTGACGGCCTGCGGGAAGGCGGGGGGAGGAGCCGGCTGCTGGGGCAGCCTTGGCGGCCTTCCCCGCCTTCGCGGCTTTCTTCGCCGTCCCCTTGGCCACGAAACGACGATACCCCAGGCTCAGGCCGCCAAGGCGCTGCGTCTAACGCAGGGGCTGGACCAGCAGCTCGTCCTCCGCCACCTGCGAGCCGAGGTAGGGCATCACCGCCATGTAGACGAGCTCGGGGAGGAATTCGTCGCCCCGTTCGACCCAACCGCCTTCCACCTTGCCGAGGATCGTCCCGTAGATCGCCCCGGCGACGATCTCCGCCGTGCAGCGGGAGACCGAGCCGGGATCTTCCAGCTCCTGGCGGCCGGCGTCGATCAGGTCGGCGAAGCGCTGAAGGAGGCGATCGCGGCGGGCCTGGGCGGCGCCTCCGGCCCCGTTCACCTCGACGACGAAGAAGCGGGCGCGGACCGGATCCTCCTGGAGGAAGCGCATCGCCGCCCAGCCCGCCGCCCAGATGCGGTCGTGCCATGACGCCGGGCCCTCGTAGGCGGAGTTGACGCGGTCGCAGAGCTCGGCGCCGATCTCCTCGTGGAGGGTGAGGAAGCAGTCCTCCTTGTCGGCGAAGAGGCGGTCGAACTCCGCTCTCCCCACGGCGGCCAGCTTGCAGACCGCTTGCACGCTTGCCGCCTCGTAGCCGTGCTCGGCGACCAGGTCGACCATCGCGTCGGCGATTCGCGAGCGGGCCGGATCGCCTCCTGCGCCGCGGCGGCTCACATCAGCCTGCCCAGCCCCCCGCGTTCGATCCGCCTACGCCGCTCGCGCCTGGGCGACGTCGGCGAGGCGCCCGGCCTCGACCTCGCCGACGTAGGGCGTCAGCGTCACCTGGAGCATCTCCGGCAGTAGCGCTTTGATCCCGTCGACTCGGCCGGACACCAGTCGCTGGTGGACGAGCCAGGCCAGTCCGCCGACGATCGCGACCTCGAGGCCGTCTGGCAGGCGGCTCGCCCTGGGGTTGAACTGCCTGCCCTCGCGAAGCTTCGGGGCGACGCTCTCCAGCATCGCCTGGTAGCGGGCCAGGGCGGCGCCCCCGGCGGCCTGCGACTCGACGATGACGAGCTGGGCACGCGCCGGCTCGGTGACGACCATCTCGAGGAAGACCTCGAGGCCGGAGGCGATCTGGTCCGGCCAGGGCTGCTCGGGGTCGAGCAGCTCGCCGAAGGCCTCGGCTGCCCCCGCGACGCTCTCGTCGAAGGCGGCGAGGAAGCACTCCTCCTTGCTCGCGAAGTGCTCGTAGAAGGTCGAGAGCGCGACCCGCGCGGTCTTGGCGATCAGCTCGATCGTCGTCTTCTGATAGCCACGCTCGGCAACCAGCTCGGTGGTCGTCAGCAGCATTCGCTCGCGCTGGTTCTGCGAGACGAAGTCGCGGGGCACCAGATGGCGACCGGGCGGCATCTTCGCAAGCCGTTCCGACAGGGAGCGCGAGTCGGCCATACCGACAAGATACCAGAACGTTTATCTTGTGTCTACTCTCCTTTTCCTCAAAAAACACTGCGTTCTGGTTCGTCGCCCACCCGGGCAACCGCACCTGTCGCTGCCTCTGCCCCGCCTTTTGGCCACCGAGGTTTCTGAAAGATGGTATACCTAGACAAAAGGATTTTGTTTTCAGATTTGAGCGATGTCCTCGGTAACCCCATTCCCCGGCCTCCGCGCACAGCCCGCTCGCCAGCGGCTGCTCGAGGCGGTGCTCGAGGTGAGCGGCGAGATGGGTTACGAGCAGGTCGCGGTCAGGCACGTGATCGAGCGGGCGAAGGCGAGCCGGGCGACCTTCTACAAGCACTTCGAAGACCGCGAGGACTGCTTCGCGCAGGCGCATCGCGACGCCAGCGAGTGGCTCTACAGGCGGCTGACCGGCGCGGCGAAGCGACAGCCGAGCTGGCGCGAGGGGCTGCGGGCGGGCATGGCGGAGCTGCTCGAGTTCTGCGCGAACCAGCCGGCGATCGCCAAGGCGCTCTTCGTCGAGGTGCACGCGGCCGGCGAGCGGGCGCTCGCCCAACGTGGTGAGTTGATGGAGCGCCTCTCCCGCGCGCTGGACAGCGCGCGCCGCGAGATACGTTCTCGCCAAGCTCCACCTCCTGTAACGGCGACCTTCATAGTAGGCGCGATCGACACCCTTGTGTGCGCGAAATTGATGGACGACGACGCGGCCAGCGCCCCCGAGATGCTCCCTGGCCTCCTCCACTTCGTGGTGATGCAGTACTTCGGCGAGGCGGCAGCGTGGGAGGAGATGACCGCCGCTCCTCTGGCAACTTGGAATGCTCGCCGTGAGGCGGCGGCGGGGGTTGCCTCGACGGTGCCTCCCCCCGGCACCGCGGAGTGATTCTTGCCCCGAAGGGGCGGCACTCGATTCCACCCACCGAAGGTGGGTGGTAGGCATCCGGCGCGGCAACCCCCGCCGCCGCCCTACAGCGGGATGTTGCCGTGCTTGCGCTTCGGCTGGTCGACGCGCTTGGACTGGAGCATGCGGAGGGCGCGGATCAGCTTGGAGCGGGTTTGGCGGGGCTCTATGACGTCGTCGATGTAGCCGCGCTCGGCGGCGGCGTAGGGGTTGGCGAAGTGGGCCTTGTAGTCGTCGATCAGCTTCTGGCGGCGCTCGTCGGGGGTCGGCGAGGAGACG
>WNGD01003867.1_pt1 | contig 14943 bp, 9 predicted proteins | sample 5400671 | NCBI WGS metagenome assembly WNGD01 (sample SAMN13153369, study PRJNA577476) | soil metagenome | isolation source: 40 cm soil or saprolite under grassland replicate 2 | place: USA:California | collected 2016-06-15 | reverse complement strand
AGCGGATGGGCCTGCCGCTCGCGTACGTGACCAGCATGGACATCGCGGCCCGGCCGCACCTGCTGGACGGGGCGAGCGCGCTGATCTCGCCCGGCCACGACGAGTACTGGTGCCCGGCGGAACGCGCCAGCGTGACCGCGGCCCGCGACGCCGGCGTCAACCTGGCCTTTCTCGGCGCCAACGCGATGTTCCGGCGGACCAGGCTCGCGCCGACGAGGCTCGGCCCCGGCCGGCTCGTCATCTGCTACAAGACCAGCTATCCGCAGGACCCGATGTACGGCAGGCACGATGCGCTGGTGACCAGCGACTGGCGGGAGCCGCCGCATCCGGACGCCGAGTCCTCGCTGACCGGCACGCTGTACGAGTCGAACCCGACCACCGCGAACTTCGTCGTGCTCAGCCCGGACGCCTGGCTGTTCCGCGGGACCGGGGTGCGGAAAGGATCGCGGTTCCGCGGCCTGGTCGGCACCGAGTACGACCGGGTCAATCCCGGCTATCACGTCGAGCGGCCCATCCAGGTACTGTCCCATTCCCGGCTGACCTGCCGTGGTGTCCGCAGCTTCGCCGACTCGGCGTACTACACCCACCGCGGCGGGGCCGGCGTTTTCAACGCGGGCACGATGCGCTGGGTGGAGTCCTTCGGCGGGCCAGGCAACTTCGGCATCGACGCCGCCTGCGGTGCCTTCACCAGGCGGGTGACCGCGAACGTGCTGCGGGCCTTCGCCGACGGCCCGGCCGCCGAGTCATATCCCGCGCACGACAACATGCACGCGGTCAGGGAATGGTCCGGCGATCCCATCGCCGTCCGGCACGACCTCTGGTAACCATGCGCGGCGCGCCCGCCCGCCCATGATCACCAGGCGCGGCGCCGGCTGTCCTGTTGCTACGGAGGCTTTCGGGTGCTGCGACCTCGGTAACCCGCCGGGATCATGGACGGCGCCGGGTGATCAGCCATGGACGGCGCCGGGCGAATCGTAGCCGCGTGCCGATGCCCGGCGCCGCCGCGGTCGCAGACGGCCGCGGGAGCAGAGCGGCGGGTAACCGCAGTATTCTGTATATCGGCCCATTCGTCCGCGTGCGAGGTGGCTCATCATGAATCAGGCGCCAAGGTTCGGCCGCCGGACCCGGTGGGCGGTTCCGTCCGGTGCCGTCGCGGCTGTCGGCGTTGTCGTGGCCGGGTCCGTGCTGACCGGCGCCGCCGCCGCGCCGATCCTGCCGGCCCGCACCCCCGCGCAGCTCATCGCGGCGATCGCGGCGAACAAGTCGGTTCCGGCGGCGCTGAGCGGCACCATCGTGACCGGCGCCGCACTCGGCCTGCCCAGCCTGCCGGGCACCAGCGACCCGACCTCGATCGCATCGCTGCTGACCGGCTCGCACACCATCAAGATCTGGTACGCCAGGCCCGGCCAGCTCAGGCTGGCCCTGCCGGTGCAGCTTGGCGAGACCGACCTGCGGGTCAACGGACGGCAGGTGTGGCTGTGGGACAGCCAGGCCAACACGGCGACCCATGTCCTGCCGCCGGCCGTCGGCGGGCCCGACGCTCCGCTGTCGCCCGGGTCGATGTCGTCGTCGGGGTCGATGTCGTCGTCCGGCATGGCGCACGCGTCCGCCAAGCCCGGTTCCGCGAGCACGACCTACTCCGCGAGTGGGGCTACTTCCTCGGTCACGGCCCTCGCTGCCACTCCGACACCGCAGCAGCTGGCGCAGCGGCTGCTGGCCGCGATCGGGCCGACGACCGCGGTCAGCGTGCAGAGCAACATCACCATCGCCGGCCGGCCCGCCTACCAGCTCGTGCTCGCGCCGAAGAACCCCGCCTCCCTCATCGGCCGGGTGAGCATCGCGGTCGACGCCAGCCGGTATATCCCGCTGCGGGTGCAGGTCTTCGCCCGCGGCGCGGCCAGCCCGGCCTACCAGGTCGGCTTCACCTCGATCTCGTTCGCCCGCCCGGCCGCGTCCAACTTCACGTTCACCCCGCCGCCCGGCGCCAAGGTGAAGACCGTCCGGGCGGGGGCCTTCCCGCTGGCCGCCTTCCCGCTGGCCGGCTTCCCGGCCGGCGCCCTGTCCGGGGACAGCGGCGGCGGGTTCATCCGCGCGCCGCATCGCATGATCGCCTGCCCCAGTATCCGGGCCAAGCTCAAGGGCAAGCCGACAGGTCGCAGGATCCTGCCGGCCAAGTGCGCCAGGTTCTCCGCCGGGCTGGTTAAGCCCGGGAAGTGCTACGTGCTGACGGGCCCGTTGCCGAAGGGCAGCCTCACCATGAACCCGCTGCGGGCCGCCATGAAGGGCATCCGCATCGGAATGCCGAAGCACCTGTCCAGCAGCCAGCGGCGGCAGCTGGTGAAGCAGCTGCGCAAGGAGATAGCACGGCCCAGGCACCTGCTTCCTGGCGCCGCCTGGCAAGGCGCCGGCTGGTACGGGTACGCGCCGGGGCCCGGCGAGACGTTCCCGGCCGGAGCGGCCGGGATGCCCAGGGTGATCGGCAGCGGCTGGACGGCCGTCGGCGTCTTCCCTGCCGCTGGACTGACCGCAGGGCCGGCAGGCGGCCCGGCGGGCGTCCTGCTGCGGTCGGCGACGGCGGTGCACGGATCCTGGGGGAGCGGCAGGCTGCTGCGCACCAGCCTGCTCTCGGTGCTGATCACCAGCAACGGCAAGCTACTGATCGGCGCCGTGACGCCGTCCGTCCTCTACGCCGCCGCGGCGCAGGCGAAGTGACTTCAGCCTCGCGCGCGGCCGGCCAGCGGGACGAGATCAGCTTCGGCAGCGTTGTCGGTCAGCCGCTGCCCGCGGCCCGAACCCAGCCGCCCGGCATGGCCGGGCCGGCCATCACGACCAGCGGGCTGACCAAGCGCTTCCGCGGCGGCCAGCTGGCCGTGGACGGCGTAAACCTGGCCGTGCCGCACGGCGCCGTCTACGGCTTCCTCGGCCCGAACGGGTCGGGCAAGACCACCACGATCCGGATGCTGCTCGGCCTGGTCCATCCGACCAGCGGCAGCCACCAGCTACTCGGCGTGCCGATGCCGGCCGGCACCAACACCGTGCTGTCCCGGGTCGGGTCACTGGTCGAGGGTCCGGCTTTCTACTCGCAGCTGTCCGGGCGGGCCAACCTGGCCAGGTGCGACGCAGCGGACCGGACCGCCGATCCGCGGACCGCCGATGCGCGGATCCGGACCGCGCTGGACCGGGTCGGCCTGCTCAGCGCCGCACGGAAGCACTACCGCGCGTACTCGCTCGGCATGAAGCAGCGGCTGGCGATCGCCGCTGGCCTGCTGCGGCCGCGTGAGCTGCTGATCCTGGACGAGCCGACCAACGGCCTCGACCCGCAGGGGACCAGGGAGGTACGCGGCCTGATCAGGGACATCGCCGCCGAGGGAACCACGGTCTTCGTCTCCTCGCACCTGCTGGCCGAAGTCGAGCAGATCTGCTCGCACGTCGGGGTGATGCGGACCGGGCGGCTCGTGTTCGAGGGCACCCTGGACGAGCTGCGCAGCCGCGGCACGGCGCGGGTCCTGGTCCGCACGGCCCAGCCGGCCGATGCCGCCGATGTGCTGGCCAAGCTCGGGCTGGCCGATGTCCGGACCGGCGAGCACGAGGCCAGCGCGCAGCTCGGCGGCCAGGCACCGGAAGAGATCTGCGCACGGCTGGTGCACTCCGGCGTTCCTGTCGCCGGGCTCGCCACCCCGCGGCCCAGCCTGGAGGACCTGTTCGTTGAGCTCACCGGCGAGGGCTTCCATGTCGACGGCTGAGGTCACCAGGGCCGGGCAGGCGGCTGGCCCGGTAGACCCCGTAATTCACTGGATACGGTTCCTGCGCTCCGAGCTCAGCCTCATCTTCCTGCGGTGGCGCAATCTGGCCCTGCTCGCCGTGCTCGCGGCGCTCCCGGTGCTGATCGGGATCGCGCTGAAACTGTCCTCGCCGGGCGGCGGGGACGGGCGAGGGCCAGCGTTCTTCGCGCAGGTGACAGGCAACGGCGTCTTCCTCGCGCTGGCCTCGCTGACCGTGCTGCTGACCCTGGTGCTGCCGCTCGCGGTCGCGGTGGTCGCCGGGGATTCGGTGGCGGGCGAGGCCAGCCATGGCACGCTGCGTTACCTGCTCACCATCCCAGCCGGGCGGACCAGGCTGCTCGGGATCAAGTACACCGCGCTAGTGATCTTCTGCCTGGCGGCATGCGCGGTGGTGACCGTCGCGGCGCTGGTGACTGGCGCGGCGCTGTTCCCGGTCGGGCCGGTGACGCTGCTTTCCGGCACGACCATCTCGATGGGCGCCGGCTTGCTGCGGCTGGCGCTCGTCGCCCTGTACGTGGCAGCCGCGATGGCGGCGCTGGCCGCGATCGGGCTCGCGATCTCGGCATTCACCGAGCACCCGATCGGCGCGATCGCCGCCATCATGGTGCTCGCGCTGGCCAGCGAGGTGTCCGACAGCGTGCCGCAGTTCGCCGTCGTGCACCCGTACCTGCCGACGCACTGGTGGCTGTCGTTCGACGCCCTGCTCCGGTCCCCGATCGCCTGGCCGGACCTGTCGCACGGGCTCACCTCGTTCGGCATCTACGTGGTCATCTTCGGCGCGATCGCCTGGGCGCGGTTCGCCGCGGCCGATGTCACCAGCTGAGCCAGGCCAGACGGCGGAGCCAGGGCGGGCGCCAGCACAGCCGGGGGAGCGGGGCACCGGGCCGCCCAGGCTCGGTACGGGCCGGATGCTGCGGCTGTCCGCGTCGGCCTTCGTCGTGCTGGCGGCCGAGCCGTCCTTCGTGCTCATCGATACCGCGGTAGTGGGCCACCTCGGGCCGCTGCCGCTTGGCGCGCTCGGCATCGGGGGGACCCTGCTATCGCTGGTCGCGATGATCGGCGGGTTCCTTGACTATGGCACCACCGGCCGGGCCGCTCGCTGGTTCGGCGCCGGTCAGCGGGACCAGGCCATCGAGGAGGGCACCACCGCCTCGGTGCTGGCCCTGGTACTCGGCGGCGTCGCCGTCGGCGGCGGCGAACTGTTCGCCGGCCCGCTGCTGCGACTGCTGGCGGGCGGCGCCGGGCCGATCGCCAGCGCCGCGGAGACCTGGTTCCGGATCGCCGTGCTCGGCGTGCCGGGGATCCTGCTGGTGCTGGCGGGCAACGGCTGGATGCGCGGCGTGCAGGACACCCGCCGCCCGGTCCGGATCGTGCTCATTGCCAACGCGCTGTCCGCGGCGGCCTCGCCGGTCCTGGTCTACCCGCTCGGTCTGGGCCTGGCCGGCTCGGCGGTGGCCAACGTCGGCGCCCAGGTGGTCGGCGGGTTCCTGTTCCTGCGGGCGGCCCACGGCGAGCGCGGCCGCTGGCGGCCGCGCTGGCCCGTACTGCGGGCCCAGCTCGGGGTGGGCCGGGAACTGCTGCTGCGCGAGGCGGGCTTCCAGGCCTCGTTCCTCACCGCGGCGGCGGTCGCCGCCCGGATGGGCACCGCCCAGGTCGCCGCGCACCAGATCGGGCTGGAACTCTGGGAGTTCAGCGCGCTGCTGCTTGACTCATTCGCGATCGCCGCGCAGTCGCTGGTCGGAGCCGCGCTAGGCGGCGGTGACGCGGGCCAGGCGCGGCGCACCGCGTGGCAGGTGGCGCGATACGGGCTGGGCGCTGGAATCGTGTTCAGCGCGGTGCTGGCGGCCGGCTGGTTCGTGATCCCGGCCGCTTTCACCTCGTCGGCCGCCGTGCGGCATCAGGCGCACCTGCTCTGGCCGTACTTCATCGGCTTGCAGCCGGCCGCGGGAGTGGTGTTTGCCCTGGACGGCGTGCTCATCGGGGCGGGCGATGTCGGATTCCTGCGGACCGTGACGCTTGTCGCCGGGGTAGGGGTCTTCGTCCCGATCACGCTGGCCGCGCTGCATTTTCATTGGGGCATCGGCGGGGTGTGGGCCGGGCTGGCCGCGTTCATCGGAGCCAGGCTGATCGGCATGCTGGCGCGGACCGCCCGCGGCCGCTGGGCCGTCACCGGGGTCATGCCGCGGGGCACCTGAATTCATGGCCCGCGGGGACGCTCGGCGAGACGGCAGGGGAGGCCTATCCGATAGCCGGGCGCGCTTTCCGGCGACCGGGTGGCATTCAAGGCTTCCAGCCTGGTGGCTTGCCGTGACGTTTTGAGTTGGACAACACCGAGCACACCACTTTGGGTAAGGGCTTTATGTCTTGCCTGGCTGGGCTCCGGTCAGGCCGGTGACGGACAGCATTGTGGAGGTGGCCGGATGCCCGCCAGGAAACCGAAACAGCATGATGTCCGGTCCGAGGCCAGCGCGGTGCAGCGGGATGTCTTACAGGCGGCAGTCGACGTGTGCGTGCAGGACTGGCGGCAGAACGTAGCCAGTCACGCGACACAGGTTGTTAAGCCAGATTTATGGCGCGAGCTCACCGCCGGGTCGAATCCCGATCTGTGCTGCGGTCTCAGCGGGGTCGCGGACACCCTGAATCTCGTGACCGGAAAGCCTCAGCAGCTAATCCAGTGGGTAGTTGCCGCGATTCTGCAAGCGCACGGAGTACCTCCGTTCCTCGCCAGGGTTATTGGCAGGCTGGTGGCTAACTGGCTGCTCGCCCCGGTCGCCCCGATCGGCAAGGAAGCCGATCGGCTACGAGTCCTGGGGGTGCTGCTCTGTGTCGAGAAAGGGGACCTAGCACATTGCTCATGCCTGCTCGTACTGGCTCAGCATGTGGCGATCGAGGCCTTGAAGCAAGGTCTCGAAGAGGGACTTAGCATCAGCCCGCAGCCAGTCCGGCAAGCCACTCCCCGGCCTGCTCCCGCGCATTTCGCCTCCGTGACATACGAGGTACGAGCACAGAGACCGTCGCCTGGGAAGGCTCAGCCGCCGCCCGCAGCGCGGAAGCGTGCCGAGCAGCCCGTTGGCTCTGCCGGGGATAGCGGTACCCGGCGGGACCCGGGTGCGGGCGGGTCGGCGGCCTGGCGTGCAGCCGAGGGTGAGCCGGTTGCTGGCGAGGGCGCTTGGCGGCCATCCGATTCTCCCGCCGATGGCCCCCAGTCGCAGCCCGCGGCGAATGGCACGCCAGCGACAGTGCACGTGGCTGAGGACCTGCCGGAGGCCGGGTCAGCGCCCACTGGCCCCGGCGATGACGTTGGCCCAGATCCGCGGCTCGTCGCCGCCTGCAAACTGGTACGCGGCACCGACTGGATTCCTGCCACAGCCATATTCGGGGCGACGGACGGCAGGCTGTGAACCAGTTCTCGCCAGGGCAGCGCCTGGCACTGGACCAGCTGCGCAGAATTGCCTCTGCTAGTCGGAACGCGCTGACGATCGGACATTATGACGACGCGCCGGATCGTTTTGGGCGGCTGGTCGTCGAGTTAGCCCTGGAATTACCGCCCGAGTTGGCGGGGAGCGGAATTGTCGGGCGCGAAGAGCATGTCCTTGTTGGCATACCGGCGGACTATCCCTTCGAGGAGCCGGCAGTCGAGGCTTGCCACGACAGGTTCGCCGGCTTGCCACACGTCCAGTGGCGCAAGTCCATCTGCCTGTACCAGTCAGCCGCCGACTGGGACGCTGCCGAAGGCATGATGGGTTTCGTCACCCGGCTGTCCACCTGGTATCGGCGTGCCGCCCGAGGCGCGCTGGAGTTGCCAGGACAGCCTCTGCACCCGCCAGTCGCGTACGTTAATGGCTGGACAGGTTGCGTGGTGATCCACGAGAACGCGCCACGGCCTGACGTTCTAACCGGAGATCCGTGGCGCGGCTACGCAGTCGTGTCCCGCGGCAGTGACCGCCGCGCCGACGTCAGGGGCTGGCTAGGTGCGCACGAGCAGGAATGCCGCAGTTACGCTGCCCTGAGCGGGTGGCTGGATGGGCAGGAAGAGCGCCTCCGCAGACCTGTGTCCCTGGCCGCAGCGGTTCTGCTCCCAGGGCAGATGACGTTCGAGTTTCCCCGGTATGCCGGAGAACTTGTCGATGCGATCGCCGACCAGGGCATGACGGCCGGGGAAGTGGTCGATCTTCTCGGTACGGTTGCCTGGCTCAACCAAGCGCGGACGCGGTCCGGCGACCCCGCTGCGGCCACGGAGCCGTTCCCTCCGCTGTACGCGCTCATCGGCGCGCCGATGCGGGGCCTCGCCGGATCACGCGATCGGCTGATCCACCTGGCGGCCTGGCGGCTCACCGACTATGAGGCGCAACTGGCCCCGGCCCTGGTCCGGCTCTGGGACGCGCAGAACCCGGACGAAGAGGAACAGACCCGGCAGGTCACCGACGAAGTCAATCACTGGCTTGACACCGCCAAGACGTCCTGGGCGACGGTGTACGAGCAACGGGCAGAGATCGTCGAACGGAGGGATAGCGAGCGCCCGGCGCAATGGCTACGTGGCAAGCGCATCCTGATCCTGGGTTGCGGCGCGCTGGGCGCACCCATCGCCGAACAAGTCCTCCGGGCCGGTGCTGGAGAGCTGATTCTTGCCGACAATGGGCGTGTCAATCCTGGGGTTCTTGTCCGGCAGCCCTACGAGGACGCGGACATCGGCAGGCTGAAAACCGAGGCGCTGGCCACTCGGCTGCTCTATATCAGCCCGGACGCCGCGGTCATTGTGAACACGGGCAATGTCCTGGACACCGTCCTGGGCAGCGATGCCCCGCCCGACGCGGATCTGGTCATCGATGCCACCGCCAGCCAGACTGTGGCCGCGAAGCTCGAGCGATGCCGGTGGACTAGCCATGCGGAGTGGCCCACGATTCTGACCGTGGCCATCGGGCACCTTGCGGAGCGGGGCATCGCGGCCCTCGCCCTTCCGGGGGCGAGTGGCGCTGGCGCCGACATACTTCGCCGGCTGGCGCTCGCAGTGCCCTCCACCGCGGGGCTCGCCGACGTGGCAGCGGACTTCTTCCCCCATCCGCCCAGAACCAAGATCTTCCAGCCCGAGCCCGGCTGCTCCGCGCCAACCTTCCGCGGGTCTGCCTCCGAGGTGCAAGCACTCGCCGCACAACTGCTTGCCGGGGCGCTGCACGACCTCAGCGTTGCGGACGAGCGGCCGGACGTGCGGGCAGGTGCACCGATGTCAGCGCGCATCGCCCGGCTACCTTACGCGACCGGCACTGTCGCCGGCATGCCCGCTCGCGACCGGTTGACTTGGGTCAGCGACTGGACCATTGATGATGCGGAATCTGGCTACCAGGTGCGCTTTGCCCAGGCCGCTCTCGACAGCATGCAAGACGAGGTACATGGCACCAGCAAGTCCTTCGGGCCAGACGTTGAGACCGGCGGGATGCTCATGGGCCAGATCGATGACCCGAGCAGGGTGATCTGGGTGACGTCGGCGACAGGGCCTGCCCCTGACAGTCGGCAGTCCTCGTCCTACGTCAGCCTCGGCACTGACGGCGCTCAGGAGATCCTCACCGCCATACAGCGCGCCAGCAAGGGCCGGAACCGCTTCATCGGCATGTGGCATAGCCACCCGCGCACGCCGCCTTACGAAAGCGAGACGGACCATCAAGCGATCAACGGCCTCCTCGCCGACCCCGATCATCCGCAACACCGTGTGTTGCTGGTCATCCTCGGTGGCGGGCCAGCTGAATGGGACGCATGGGTAGAAGGTGGCGGAACGCCGGAGTTCTACATACGATTCGCTTCCCGGCTGCCCGACCCGGGATAGTCCCGGAGTACGGGCGTCTGCAACCGGCTAAAAAACCGGCGCCCGCAGCTAGGCCGGAGCAGAACGGCTTTGTGCGGCCGGAGTGACCGAGCCGACGGCGGCGATCCGGTCTGCCTGGGCTAAGAGCTCGGCCGTCTGGTGGCCGCGTCAGGCCCTCAGTCCAGGGAAGTCGTCCTCCCAGAACTCGGTGACACCGCGCGAGGCCTGCGGGGCTGCCTGGGCGGCCGCCGCGTGCCGGTCGTCCTCCTGTGCCCGCAGCTCCACCCGGCGGATCTTCCCGGAGATCGTCTTCGGCAGCTCGGCGAACTCCAGCCGCCGGATCCGCTTGTACGGGGCCAGCCGCTGCCTGGCGTAGGCAAGGATCGCGAATGCGGTCTCCGCGGACGGGTCGAAGCCGGCCGCCAGCAGCACGTATGCCTTCGGGACCGCGAGCCTGAGCGGGTCGGGGGATGGCACCACGGCTGCCTCTGCCACCGCCTCGTGTTCGATCAGCACGCTTTCCAGCTCGAACGGCGAGATCCGGTAGTCCGAGGCCTTGAACAGGTCGTCCGTCCGGCCGATATAGGTGATATAGCCGTCGGCGTCCCGGGCGGCGACATCGCCGGTGTGATAGTAGCCGCCGCGCATCGCCTCCGCCGCGCGCTCTGCGTCGCCGCGGTAGCCGGTCATCAGGCCGAGCGGGCGCCGGGCCAGGTCGAGGCAGATCTCCCCCTCCTCGCCTGCGGTGCCGGTCAGCGGGTCGATAAGCGTCACCTCGTAACCGGGCAGCGCCCGGCCCATCGATCCAAGCCGGACCGGCTGCCCGGGCGAATTACCGATCTGCGCGGTGGTCTCGGTCTGCCCGTAGCCGTCCCGGATGGTGATATTCCAGGCGCGGCGGACCTGCTCGATGACCTCGGGATTGAGCGGCTCGCCCGCGCCGACGCACTCGCGCAGGCTGCGCACGTCGGCGCTGGCCAGGTCGGCCTGCACCAGCATCCGCCAGACTGTCGGCGGCGCGCACAGCGACGTCACCCCGCAGGCCGGGATCGCCTCCAGCAGCACGGCGGCCGAGAAGCGCGCGTGCCCGAGGATGAGCGGGGTCGCGCCGGCGATCCACGGCGCGAAGACGTTGCTCCAGGCGTGCTTGGCCCAGCCAGGGGAGGAGATGTTCAGGTGCACGTCGCCCGGCCGCAGGCCGATCCAGTACATGGTCGAGAGGTGGCCGGCCGGGTACGACGCGTGCGTGTGCTCCACCAGCTTCGGCTGCGAGGTGGTGCCCGAGGTGAAATAGAGCAGCAGCGGATCGGTGGCCTTGGTCGGCCCGTCCGCAGCGAACTCTTCTTTCATCTGAAACGAGCCGGCGTAGTCGCTCCAGCCGTCCGGCGCACTGCCGCCGACGGCGATCCGGGTCCAGCTCCCCGCCAGGCCTTCGAACTTAACCGTGAGGGCTGACTCGGTGATGACATGCCGGACGTCCCCGCGCGCGATCCGGTCGGCCAGGTCCTCCGGGCCGAGCAGAGTAGAGGCGGGGATGATGACCGCGCCGAGCTTCATCGCGGCGAGGATGACTTCCCACAGCGGCACGATGTTGCCGAGCATGAGCAGCAGCCGGTCGCCGCGGCCGACGCCCAGCCCGCGCAGCCAGTTCGCTACCTGATTCGACCGGGCGGCGAGCTCGGCGTAGCTGAGCTTGGTGTCGCTCGCCTCGGTGACGACGCGCAGCGCGCCGGCGTCCGGGTGCTCGGCGGCGAGCACGTCGAACCAGTCGAGCGCCCAGTTGAACTCGTCGAACTCCGGCCAGCCGAACCGGCTGCTGGCCGCATCGTAGTCCTCGCGGTACCGCAGCAGCAGATCACGCGCCGCGCGGAAGGACTGAGTGCCTGGGGCTGGTTCTGTCATGCAGACATCGTGGCACGTCCCGCAGCGGTCTCCCCGTCGCGCCGCCCTCAGCTGGCGTTCATGATCACGGAGAGTTTCGGGGGTCACAGCACCCATAACCCTCCGTGATCATGAAACGCGTCATGGGCTGCGGGTCACACCAGGAAGGTGAGTCACGCCAATCACGTTAGTCTCGCGCCTCGGAGCGCGTCAGTGCATGGTCGGGCGGGCCTGGGCGAATGTCCAGCGGTTGCCCTCCAGGTCATCGGCGACATAGGCGCGGTAACCGTGCTGATGGATGTCCTCGACGATGGTCGCCCCGCCCGCCCGCGCCCGGGCGAAATGGCCGTCGAGGTCATCCACGAATACCCACGGCACGTGCGTGCCGGTGGCGCCCTCCGGCCGGTCGCCTGCCAGCCGGGCGATGATCAGGGAGCAGTTTCCCACCCGGAACTCGATCCAGTGCCGCCCGGCGTCGTCGTCGGGCAGCACGCCCGGCGTTTCCAGGCCGAACACGCCGGCCAGCCAGCGGGCCGCGGTGGCCGGCTTGGCGTACGAGACGGCTAGCCCCAGCCGGGCCGTGTCCTGCGGCTGGCGCGGCGCGTCCCCGCGCCGGGCGCACCAGGCGCCGAACCAGGGCGGCACCACCCGGACCCAGGACGTGCCGCCGCGGTCCGCCCCGCCGGCCGGGATGCTGGCCTTGACCCGGACCGTCGTCCCGCCGGCCGTCGGGTCGAATCGCACGTCGATCGCGACGTCATCGACCGAGCTCTGCCAGCACACCCGCTGGCCGGGCTCCCAGACAGTGATTCGGCCCAGTTCCATGGCGTCACCTGAGGCCTCGTCATAAACCTCGAGGAGCCGGCCGCCGACGCCCGGCTCGCAGATCACGGCCACCGCCCGGGCGGAGTCGAAGAAGTTGATCGGCCCGCGCACCCACCACAGGTTCATCTCCCCGGTGAACGCGCCGAAGGCCGTCGGCGCGTCTACCGCGACCTCTACCTCGGCGGACACCGATCTGGCTTCGCTCATCGCGCTGACCTTTCCTCGACGTGCCGCCTGAAGGACTGAAGTTGCGCATCCCAGTGCGCCTGGAGCTGGTCGAGCCAGGCCTGCAGGGCCACCATCGACTGCGGCCGGAGCCGGAAAACCCGTGCCCGGGCGTCCTGCGAGGTCCGCTCGTCGGTGACGATGCCGGCCTGCAGCAGCACGCGCAGATGCCGGCTCATCGCCGGGGCCGAGGTGCCGGCGGCGGCGGCCAGCTCCCCGGCACGCTGCGGGCCGGCCCCCAGTAGCTGCACGACCTGCCGCCGGGTCGCGTCCGACAAGGCGCCGAACAGCGGCGCCACGTCTTGATCAGGAAGCGGTCCTGCAGTCACGTGATAATAATTGCGTTAATAATTAATAATTGTCAAGCTGGCTTAGTTATCAGCCTGGCCTGACTGCCCGGCCTGGCCTGACTGCCCGGCCTGGCGCCGTTCCCGGCGCGTCGGCCCGATCACGACGGCCGGCGCGGTAGCGTCTGCGACGTGCCCCCCGGCCGCGCTTCTCAGCCCTCCGCAGGCGATGCCCGCGTGCCGTCAGGCAAGGCGGCCCGCGCGGACGCGCAAGCCGCCAGTGCGCCTGACGTGGCCGGCCTGCTCGCCGTCGCGGTCGCCGATATCGGCGGCGCCGAGCGGCCGGGGCAGGTCGCGATGGCGGCTGCCGTCCAGCGTGCCATCGACACCGGCGAGCACCTGGCGGTCCAGGCCGGGACCGGAACCGGGAAGTCGCTGGCCTACCTGGTTCCCGCGGCGCGGCATGCCGTGGCGGAGCAGGCCACGGTCGTCGTGTCGACCGCCACGATCGCCCTGCAGCGCCAGCTGATCGACCGTGATCTGCCGCGGCTGGCCGCCGCGGTCAAGCCCGCGCTGGGCCGGGCGCCGGTCTTCGCCATCCTCAAGGGCCGTCGCAACTACCTGTGCCTGCAGCGGGCGGCGGCGGGCGCTCCGGAGGACCCGGCGGAGATGCTCTTCGATGCTCGCACGATCTCGGCCACCGGGCGGCAGGTCGAGCGGCTGCACGAGTGGGCCGCCACGACCGCCACGGGCGACCGGGATGAACTCATGCCCGGCGTCAGCGAGCAGGCCTGGCGGCAGGTCTCGGTTACCGCCAGGGAGTGCATCGGCGCGCAGCGCTGCCCGTTCGGCACGCGCTGCTTCGCGGAGCTTGCCCGCGACGAGGCGGGCCGGGCGGACATCGTCGTCACCAACCACGCCCTGCTCGCCATCGATGCGCTGGAGGACTTCGATGTCCTCCCCGAGCATGACGTGGTGATCATCGACGAGGCACATGACCTGGTCGACCGGGTGACCGCCGTCGGCTCGGCGGAGCTCTCCGCGCCCGCCGTGGAGGCCGCCGCCCGTCGCTGCGGCCGGATGATCGAGGACGCGGTCACGGGCAGGCTGCGGGAGGCGGCGACGGCGGCCGCGCGGGTACTCGACGAGATCCCCTACGGGCGCATCGACGTGCTGGCCGAGCCGCTTGCCGTGTCGCTAGCCGCCGTCCGGGATGCCGCCCGGAGCTGCGCGACCGACGTGCGGGCCAGCGCCAAGAACAACGAAGAAGATCCGGAACGGGTCGCCGCCGGCCGGTCGGCCCTGGCATCGCTGGACGAGCTCCATGGCGCGGCCGACAGGATCCTCGGCGCGTTCGGAGCGGACATCGCCAGCCGGTCCGATGTGGTGTGGATGGACCGGCCCGGGCCGGCCGGGGAGTCGTCCCGCCCGCCCACGCTGCGGGTCGCCCCGCTGGAGGTCGGCGGGCTGCTGGCGGACCGGCTGTTCAGCCGTCACACGGTCACGCTGACCTCGGCGACCCTGTCGCTTGGCGGCTCGTTCGAGCCGATGGCGCGGCAGTGGGGCCTGCCGCGCCCGGGCGGTCAGCACGGGCCCGCTGGCCGGGCGCCGGCCGCGGCGGACGCCGAGCCGGGCGCCGGGCCGGGCAACGCCGCCGCGACCGTCGAAGAGACCGGCGCGGGAGATGCGGCCGGCCCGGGAGATGCGGCCGGCCCGGGAGATGCGACCGGCCCGGGAGATGCGACCGGCCCGCGAGATGCCGTCGGCCGCGCTGGCTTCGGCGCGGACGCCGCCGAGTCGAATTCGCTGGCCTGGACCGGGCTCGACGTGGGCTCGCCGTTCGACCATCCGCGCAGCGGCATCCTCTATGTCGCCCGGCACCTGCCGCCGCCCGGCCGGGACGGGCTGGCCGAGGCCTACCTGACCGAGCTGCGGGAACTCATCGTGGCTGCTGGCGGGCGCACGCTGGGGCTGTTTTCGTCGATGCGCGCCGCCCGGCAGGCGGCAGACGAATTGCGCGGGCGGATCGAGTTCCCGCTGCTCTGCCAGGGTGATGACCCGACCTCGCAGCTCGTCACGAGGTTCGCGGCCGACGAGGCCAGCTGCCTGTTCGGCACCCTGTCGCTCTGGCAGGGCGTCGACGTTC
>WNGD01003866.1_pt1 | contig 14951 bp, 14 predicted proteins | sample 5400671 | NCBI WGS metagenome assembly WNGD01 (sample SAMN13153369, study PRJNA577476) | soil metagenome | isolation source: 40 cm soil or saprolite under grassland replicate 2 | place: USA:California | collected 2016-06-15 | reverse complement strand
GCCATCGCATCGTAAAACCGGTCGAGCATCGCCCGGACCCGCTCAGGATCCTGGCCCCCCGCAAGCTCGGTCGACCCGACGAGATCCGCAAACAGGACCGTCGCCAGCTTCCGCTCCTCAGCCGGCATAACCCAGATTCTCCCTCCGGCACCAGCCGACCCGCCAGCCCGTCACACCGCTGGTGCCAAGCTCCGGCCGCCTCCTGCACGGGCGTCATCGGGAACGAGCGCGGCGACAGCGAGCGGGCAGAGGCGGAGACGACGCGCCTAGTCGGGTGCTGCTATTGCCTTCTCGTTAGCTGATTTCACGGGTACGCGACCCGACTCGCCGTGGCCTCACCGCTGGTAGAGCTCTTCTTCTGCGATGCCCGGTGGCGGTTCGCTTCCTTCCCGCATGCCCAGGCGGCGGCGGGCCGAGAACAGCGAGCCACGCGCGGGCGTGACCGGGGCGAACTTGGCCAGCCCGATCCGGGGCATGTCGATGTAGACCGACTCGACCTGGCCGCCGCGGAAGTAGGTCTCGTGCCAAAAGCCGGTGCCGCCCCTGTCGCGCAGGAACTGCTGCCACCACCGCCGGTGCGGCAAGGACCGGGCCCAGCGCTCGAGCGAGTCGAAGTCACGCCAGTACTGGCGCATCCCCGCGTGCGGCGGGAACAGCGACAACAGCAGGTTCTCGTGCAGCAACAGACCGTCGGGCTGCGCCTCGACCGACTTGCGGATCTTCGAGCCGAACGAGATGAGGGTCGCCAAGCCCTTCGGCGCATTGACTCTCATCCCCAGATAGATCACCACTAGGTCGGGGTAGGACGACAGGTCGGCCGTGGTCCGGTTCGGTGCATGCGTCACACGTCAACCATCCACGCTCAGTGCGCGGCAAAGCAACCCGGCCCTGCAACAAAGCATGGACCGCACCGGCGGCCGGGCACGCGCCCTGATCGAGATCCACGCCCGGCGGCCGCAGAGCGGCTAATCCACGCGGGCCAATGTTCCACCCAGCTGTGGCGCAGAAGTCGGCCGTCGGACGGCCTTGGTTAACGCGACATCGTTAGCGTCCTGGCCGCTGACCTTCAGGCACCGGCAGAGGCAGGGCGTCGTCATGAGCAATGTTGGCCGTCGTACGTTCCTGGCGCTGCTGGGCGCACCGGCCGCAGCGGCCGCGCTCCCGCAGACTCTTGGCCAGGCGCTCGCCATCCCGGCCCACAGCCGGTCGGGCACGATCGACGACGTCGAGCACGTCGTCTTCCTCATGCAGGAGAACCGATCTTTCGACCATTACTTCGGCACGCTGCGGGGCGTCCGCGGCTTCGCGGACCCGCACCCGGTGACCTTGCCGTCGGGCAAGAGCGTCTGGCGCCAGCCGAACGGCTCGGCTGACCTGCTCCCCTTCCGGCCCGAGGTGCGCGACCTGGGCAAGACCTTCCTGCCAGACCCGCCGCACGGCTGGAACGACGCGCACGCCGCGTGGAATGCCGGAAGGTTCGACCAGTGGGTGCCCAGCAAGGGCGTGACGACCATGACCTACCACACCCGGAAGGACCTGCCGTACCAGTTCGCACTCGCGGACGCGTTCACCATCTGCGACAACTACCACTGCTCGGTGCTGGGGCCAACTGACCCCAACCGGTACCACATGTGGACCGGCTGGGTCGGCAACGACGGCAAGGGCGGCGGTCCGGTCGTCACCAACGCCGAAGCGGGCTACGACTGGTCGACCTATCCCGAGCGGCTCGAACGGGCCGGCATCTCCTGGAAGGTCTACCAGGACAGCGGCGTCGGCCTGGATGCGGCGGAGGTGTGGGGCTTTACCGACGATCCGTACATCGGCAACTACGGCGACAACTCCTTGCTGTACTTCCACCAGTACCAGAACGCCTCACCCGGAACGCCGCTGGCCGACAAGGCCAAGACCGGCACCGCCATCATCAACCAGAACCGCAACCCTGATGGGCTCCTGAGCGACTTCCGCGCGGACGTGCAGGGCGGCCGGCTGCCCCAGGTGTCCTGGATCGTCGCTCCCGAGGCCTACACCGAGCACCCGAACTGGGAGCCGGACTTCGGGGCCTGGTACGTCTCGCAGGTCGTGGACACCCTCGCCGCCAACCCCGCAGTCTGGAGCAGGATGGCCCTGTTCGTCACCTATGACGAGGACGGCGGCTTCTTCGACCACCTCGTCCCGGCAACGCCGCCGCAAACGCGGGCACAGGGCCTGTCGACCGCGCCAACGTCCAACGAGATCTTCCCCGGTGACGCGGATAACCCCGCCGGTCCGTACGGCGTCGGGATTCGCGTGCCGATGATCATCGTCTCGCCGTGGACCAGGGGCGGCTGGGTCAACTCGCAGCTGTTCGACCACACCTCCTTGATCCGCTTCCTCGAGGCGCGCTTCGCACGCGGCAACGCCGACCTGATCGAGCCCAACATCACCCCATGGCGGCGTGCGGTGGTCGGCGACCTGACCAGCGCGTTCGACTTCAGGAAGCCCAACTCGTCCCGGCGGGTCCGCCTGCCGGACACCAGCGACCTCGAGCCCGTCAACCTCGTCCGGCATCCTGACCAGGTCCCGGTTCCGCCGTCCAATCCGAGCCTGCCCGGCCAGGAGCAAGGAGTGCGCCCGGCGCGCGCGCTCCCCTATACCTTGCACGCCGACGGGCTCGCTGGCGGCACCTCGTTTAGCATCCACTTCCAGAACTCGGGCGCTGCGGCCGGGGTCTTCCACGTGCGATCGGCCGATGCGGCGCAGCCGCCGCGCAGCTACACGGTCGAGCCGGGCAAGCAGCTCGCCGATAGCTGGGACTTCACATCCCGGTACGATCTGTCGGTCCACGGGCCCAACGGGTTCTTCCGCCGCTTCAAGGGCGACGCGGGCGCACGGCAGACCAGCCTCGCCATCCAGGCCCTGTACGGCCCACGGCACGACGAGATCGCCTTGGAGGTCGAGAACCGCGGCTCGGCGCCGGCCGAGGTGACTGTGTCGGACCGGTACTCGTCGCCGAGCACCACGCTGATGTTCGCACCTGGCGGTGCGAAGGCGCTGCAGTTTTCGCTCGAACGCACGAGAGGCTGGTACGACCTGGCCGTCAGCGTTCAGGGCGACCCTCAGTTTGAGTACCGGTATGCCGGCCACTTCGAGAACGGCGAGGCCAGCATCAGCGACCCCGGCATGGGCGGGCTGATCTGACCTCGCGGAGGCTGCGCAGCTGCCGGTGACTATCGATCACTCTCTGTGATCGGCGTGCTCACCGGGCCCGTGGCCGCGCAGGTCGACGACCACCGGGGCAAGCCGGGGCCAGAGTTGGCCGAGCGTTTCGCACTGCTGTGGCCCTGCGCCGTCCAGGCCCGCCGTCGCAGGCCCGCCGCGGTGTGGTGAATCACACTCAGCAGCGGCCTCCCCGGGATGCCCCGGTTCAGCCTCGGCTACCTGTTCGACATCATCTACAACCGCGACCTGTGGATGCACCGCCTGGACCTGGCCCGCGCGACCGGGCAGCCATTCGCCATCGGTGACCACGACCGGCACATCGTCGAGCAGGCCGTCCGCGACCTGGCGCTCGCCTGGCCCGCGGCCCCGGTCGCGCTGGAGCTACCGGCCCGGCCGGCGGCTCCTGGCTGATCGGCTCAGGCGAGCCGGCCGCGGTCATCCGGGCCGAGGCCACAGCATGGATGCGCGTCCTGGCAGGCCGCGACGACAACCCCGCGCTGGAACTCCTGTCCGGAGACCAAGCCGCCGTCGCGCCCCTGCGCAAGGCCAGGGGTCCTGTTTTGACAGCGAGCCCGGATCTCCGGTTGCGGACGAGCGCCACAGAATGCGCTGATCTGCAGGCCGCAGCCTCTTAGTGGTGCCGTCGCCGGGGAGTACGCACTCCCCTCCACTTTCAACCTATAGCGCACGGGGGGGCTTGCCGCAAGACCCGGGTCGTGCCGCATAATCGCTGGTCGGGGCCAGAACATGCGGAAAAGGAGTCACGAAGTGCGTGTGTTGTTGTCGACGTATGACTCGCGGGGGGGCGTCGAGCCGCTGGTGGCACTCGCGGTGCGGCTGCGGGACCTCGGCGCGGAGATACTGGTGTGCGCGCCGCCGGACTGCGCGGAGCGGCTGGCCGAGGTCGGCGTGCCGCTGGTGCCAGCCGGCGAGCCGGTGCGTGCGCTGGTGCACCGGGCGACGCCGCCGTCGCCGGATGACGTGCCCCGGCTCACAGCCGAGTTGATCGCCACCTGGTTCGACAAGGTCGCCGCGGCCGCCGAAGGATGCGATGCACTGGTGGCCAGCGGCGTGATACCGGCCGCGGTCGGCGCGCGGTCGGTGGCCGAGAAACTGGGCATCCACTCCGTGCACGTGAGCTACTGCCCGATCGTCCTGCCGTCGCCGTACCACCCGCCGACCCCGCTGCCGGGCCGGCCATTGCCGCCGGAGGTGACCGACAACCGGGTGCTGTGGAACCTGAACGCCCAGAGCTACAACGCGCTGTTCGGCGAGGCGCTCAACACCCACCGGGCCTCGGTCGGCCTGCCGCCGGTGGACCACGTCCGCGACTACCTCCTCGGCGACCACCCGTGGCTGGCGGCGGACCCGGTCCTGGCCCCCTGGCCGGAGCCGGCGGACCTCGACGTGGTGCAGACCGGCGCGTGGATCCTGCCTGATGAACGCCCGCTCCCGGCCGAACTGGAAGCGTTCCTGGACGCCGGCACACCACCGGTGTACGTGGGCTTCGGCAGCATGCGCGCCCCGCAGGACTTCGCCCGGGTGGCCATCGAGGCGATCCGCGCGCAGGGCCGCCGCGCAGTCGTCGGCCGAGGCTGGGCCGACCTGGCCCTGATCGACGGCCGGGACGACTGCTTCGCCGTTGGCGAGGTCAACCAGCAGGCACTGTTCGGCCGGGTGGCCGCGGTCGTGCATCACGGCGGCGCGGGCACCACGACCACGGCCGCCCCGGCCGGCGCGCCTCAGGTGGTGATAGCCCAGTGGGCGGACCAGCCCTACTGGGCCGGCCGGGTGGCCAAGCTAAGCATCGGCGCGGCGCACGACGGTCCGGCGGCGACCACCGGGTCCCTGTCCGCCGCGCTCAGCACGGCCCTGACCTCCGAGACCCGCGCACGAGCGGCCGCCGTGGCCGGCACGATCCGCACCGACGGGGCAACGGTGGCCGCGACGCTCCTGCTCGACGCGGTCAGCCGGGAACGGCCGCCAGTGCCCGCGTGACCCGCGCGGGATTCCCCGAGCCAGGACCCAGAACCCGAGGACCGGTCCAGGCGCCTAGCCCATGTGCAATGGCCGCGAGCGACCCCAGTTCGGAGCTGATGCCATGAATTCCCTGTCTACCAGCGCGTTTGACCTTCCCGACCGGCTCGCCGCCAAGACCGACCCGGCACTGATCGCCGGTGACGAGCAGCACTTCGCGGCCATCGCGGAGAGCCTCGAGCAGTCGATCGCCGGCCTGTCCGACCGCCTCGATGCCGAGCGCAGGGCGCCCGGCGGCACAGGCCAGAAGGCGTTGGACCGGGACATAGAGATCCACCGGCTGACCGCTCGCCTGCGCACCCTACGCCGGTTCGGCCTGGACCTGTGCCTGGGACGCATCGTCGGCGCGGACAATCCCGAGCCCGTGTACGTCGGACGGCTTGGCCTCAGCGACAGCGCGGGCCGCCGGCTGCTGATCGACTGGCGTTCCCCCGCCGCTGAGCCGTTCTTCGGTGCGACCCACGCCAACCCGATGGGTCTGGCCAGCCGCCGCAGGTATCGCTGGACCCAGGGCCGGGTCAGCGACTACTGGGACGAGGTATTCACCCCGGACGGGCTTGACGGGCACGCCGCGCTCGACGACCAGTCCGCCTTCATCGCCAGTCTGGGCGGCAGCCGGTCAGACCGGATGCGAGACGTGCTCGGCACCATCCAGGCCGACCAGGACGCCATCATCCGGGCGGGATCCCGTGGCGCTCTCGTCGTGGACGGCGGCCCGGGGACCGGGAAGACCGTGGTCGCTCTGCACCGCACCGCCTACCTTCTCTACTCCGACCCTCGCCTCGGTCACCGCCGGGGCGGCGTGCTGTTCGTCGGTCCGCACCAGCCCTACCTGGCCTACGTCTCCGACGTGCTGCCCAGCCTCGGCGAGGAGGGCGTGCAGACCTGCACCCTGCGGGACCTCGTCCCCGAGGGCGCCGCGGCAGCGATCGAGACCGACCCGGAGGCGGCCCGGCTGAAGTCGTCCGCGGACCTGGTGAAGGCGATCGAGCCGGCCGTCAGGTTTTACGAGAACCCGCCCACCAAGGGGATGACGGTCGAGACCCACTGGTCCGACATCTGGCTCAGCGCCGACGACTGGGCCGAGGCGTTTGGAGCAGCAGAACCCGGTACTCCGCACAACGAGGCGCGCGACCAGATCCAGGAAGAGCTGCTCACGATCCTGACCGACAAGTACGACGGCGACGTTCCGGCTGACCTGCTCCGCAAGTCGCTGCTGCAGAACAAGGAGCTGCTCACCGCCCTGAACCGCGCGTGGCCGCTGATCGAACCGGCTGACCTCCTCGGGGACCTGTGGTCGGTACCCGCCTACCTGCACATGTCCGCTCGCTGGCTCAGCCCCGATGAGGTCCAGCGGCTGCAGCGCGCGGACGCCCAGGCCTGGACGGTGTCCGACCTGCCGCTCCTGGACGCGGCACGGCAGCGGCTCGGCGACCCGCAGGCGTCACGACGCAAGCGCCGGCATGACGCCGCTGTCGCCGCCGAACGCGAGCACATGGACAGCGTCATCGACAACCTGATCGAGGCCGCCGACGACGAGTACGGCGTCGGCCTGGTGACGATGCTGCGCGGCGAGGACTTCCAGGACGCCCTGGTCGACGAGGCGGCACTGCCCAGCACCGATCCGGACCGGCTCGCTGGCCCGTTCGCTCACATCGTCGTGGACGAGGCGCAGGAACTGACCGACGCGGAGTGGCAGATGCTGCTGCTCCGCTGCCCGTCCCGGAGCTTCACCATCGCCGGGGACCGTGCCCAGGCCAGGCACGGGTTCACCGAGTCGTGGCAGGAACGGCTGGAACGGATCGGGCTCGACCAGATCAACCTGGCTTCGCTGAGCATCAACTACCGGACGCCGGAAGAGGTCATGGTCGAAGCCGAGCCGGTCATCCGGGCCGTGCTCCCGGACGCCAATGTGCCGACCTCCATCCGCAGCACCGGTCTTCCCGTCGTACACGGCTCTGCTTCGGATCTGGCCTCGATCTTGGACACTTGGCTCGCCGCGCATGCCGACGGGATCGCCTGCGTCATCGGCGATCCCACGTTCCGTGCGACGCCCCGAGTCCGGTCGCTGACCCCGGAACTGTCGAAAGGGCTCGAGTTCGACCTGGTCGTCCTCATCGACCCGGAGGCGTTCGGTAAGGGCATCGAAGGAGCGGTCGACCGCTATGTCGCGATGACCCGAGCGACCCAGCAACTCGTCATCCTGACGAGCTCCTGACGTCAGCCAAGACAACGTGATCGCCGCCCGACGATCATGAGGACCGCCGCCGAAAGGCGTCCCAGAACACCGCCAGCCGCCTCCCCGGCGCAGCACCCTCGCCGCTTTGGCCGCCGTCTGGAGCGCACTGTTGCCTATGACGCAGGGAAGTCGGGAACCGTGATCGAGCCATCCGGGCCCAGCGGGAAGCCTGGGTTGTAGGCGATCTCCCAGACGTGGCCGTCTGGATCCCTGAAATAGCCGGCATAACCGCCGTAGAAGGTTTCTCTCGCTGCCTGCGTTATCTCAGCCCCGGCGTTCGCCGCAGTGGCCAGCAGCCGATCAACCTCGGCAGGTGACCGGACGTTGTGCGCCAGCGTGAGGCCGCCGAAGCCATCGGCGCTGGTGTCCTCGATACCCGCGTCACCGGCGAGCTTGTGGCGTGCCCACAGAACCAGCACCACGGCCCCGGCCTGAAAGAACACCGTTTCCTCGGCCTCCTGGCCGCGCCAGCCCAGCTGCTCATAAAACATCCGGGCGCGGCTCACGTCGGCGACGCCAAGTGTGATCAGGCTGATCCGTTGCTCCATCCAAGCAACCTAACTGAGATGACGCCGCAGCGGCATGCGCGCTGTCCCTGGTCACGGTTGGTTTCGCCTGCCGGCTGGCCGCGCGCTTAGCGCGTCGCCTACCGACTCGTCACCCAGCAGCGTGACCGGGTATTCGTCGTGGCCCGCGCCAGGATCGTTGGCCCGCACAAGGCGCACTGGCTCGCCCGCCGCATCGCTCAGCACTGCATTCCACGGACCCTCCATCACAGTTCCGGCCACCTTGCGCTCGCTGTAGAAGTCTGCGATCACCGGCGCCCCCGTCCGGGCGGGGCCCTCACATACCACTCCTTCGGCCGAGCTCAACGTGATCCGCCTGCGCCTTGTGTCATGCGCCGCGCGGAACCGGACAAGCCTGCCCGTCTTCCAGATCGAGATCAGCCGGTCGCGGCCGTCGATCGCGCCCGCCCCGTCCTCACCCTGCCGCGGCTGAGACACGCCAGATCAGGATCCGGGGCCGGGTCCGCCCGTACAGCACGCCATAAGCCCAGGCTACTTGGGCGGCAGGGGGGTGCTGTGTGGCGATGACCCCAGATGAGGCCGCTCATCATCTTGCCGGATGGGAGGATTCGGCCATGAAGATTGCTCCGGGCATCCACCGGATCGGCGGCAACAGCATGATCAATGCCTACCTGGTCGAACAGGCCGGGGAGGTGACCATCATTGACGCGGGCCTGTCCGGCTACTACGGCGACATCGACCGGGAACTGGCCGCGATGGGCCGGGCGCCGGCAGATGTCCGTGCGCTGGTCTTGACCCACGGGCATTCCGACCACCTCGGGTTCGCGGAGCGGCTGCGGCGCGAGCGGGCGGTCCCGGTATCGGTCCACGAAGCCGACGCTGCGCTGGCGCGTGGCGAGGTGCCGAACCCGTCGAAGGGCTTCGGCCCGGTCAAACTCGGGCCCCTGCTTGGCTTTTTGTGGTTCTCGCTGCTGCACGGTGGGCTTCGCACCCCCAAGCTCCACCAGGTCTCGACCTTCGGCGACGGGGCAACCCTGGACGTGCCGGGCAGCCCGCGGGTCATCTTGACGCCCGGCCACACCCCCGGCAGCGCCGCGCTGCACGTCACATCGCTGGGCGCCCTGTTCGTTGGCGACGCGTTCGCCACCTACGCGGTGACCACAGGCGCCCGTGGCCCGCAGGTGGCGCCGTTCACCGCCGACGCAGCCCAAGCGGTCACATCACTGACACGCCTGGAGGCGATCTCCGCTGACTACGTGCTTCCCGGGCATGGCGACCCCTGGACCGGCGGCATTCAGGAAGCGGTCCAGCAGATACGCCAGGCGCACGACAGAAGCGGCTAACCCGACGACCTCCGCCGAGATCTCTGACTGTCACGCCAGGTCTTCCAGCTATGTGCTCTCGCAGCGGCCCCGCCGGTTCCGGCATAATCGGTGGCCACAGGTTCACGCTGCGCTGGAGCCGGCCACATGAGCGCTCCAGCTGGGAAATGCAGGTGGCTGGCTCGGGGAGGGCAGATCATGCGCTGGTTTGGAAGGGCGTTCCCGATCTTGGCCGCTGCGGTGGCACTGGTCGTGACCCCCGCTTCGGCGATCGCGGCAACGGCCACAACGTACTCGGACCCGATCGGCGGGTTCGAGTACACCGCGACGTCGACACAGGGCAGCTTCGCCGGCGCCGCGTCGGGCGCTCTGCCCGGCCCGTGGTCGGCAACCGTGGACCACACCCCGCTTAGCACCTCCGCCACAATCACCGGTGGTGACTTTTCGCTCGCTACCTACATGCACGGCGCGCTCACCACAGTCACCGGTGACTTCACCGGAGGCACAGTCCAGCAGTTGTCCGGTTTCACCGGGTGCGTCAACCAGCGATATGCCGTGAACGGTCTACTGGGCGACGTGGGCTTTGGTTCACGCTCTAGCGGCACCGGCACCTTCACCGCCACGCTGACGCACTACCGCACGAAGATCTTCGGATATTGCGTGACCTATTCCGCGAGCATCAGCGGATCACTTTCGCTGGCCCCGTCCTGACCCCCCGCTGATCTGCGGCGAGAGAGCTGGGGGCAATGCGGCTGCCCGATATTGCAGTGGGCGCCGGCGCGGGGCCTGGGTTCTGTGGGTTCAACATGGTGTGGAAGGACCAGATGCCCAGCCCGAACATTGCCACCACGGCGGCGGCCGATGCCGCCGCGGCCAGCGGCGTATGGCGCGTCACGCGGACCACCGGCCAGGCGCCTAGCAGCGAGATGACCCCGAGCGCGGGGACGTAGAACCGGCTGGCCTGCAAGGTGCTCAAGGCCGGAGAGGCCGTCCAGGTGTAGGTGGCGTACAGCGCCCATACGCTGGCCCACGACGCGGCCAGGGCGAGGCCCACGGCGAAGTCGCGGCGGGCGAGGCGGCCCCGCTGGCCATCGGCGCGCCGCAGCCGCGTCCAACGCCCGCCGATCCACGCCAGCCCGGCCAGCGCGAGCACCACCATGGGCATGGCCTCGATCAGGTGCGCGGGCATGTACCGCAGGTTGGGAACGACCGCGCCGAGGCTGAAGGTGATCTCGCCTGGCCGGTATCCGGAGCTCAGCAGACCGCCATACACAAGATCATCGAGCGCAGCCACGCCCGCGCCGTACAACGCGACCGAACCCAGCCACCACCCCAAGCGCCCGCCGCGGCACGCTCGCGGCGCGCCGCCACCGGGCAACCAGCACAGCAGCGACCGCGCAGGCGAGCATCACACGGCAACAACGCTGGCGCTGGCCCGACGAATCATGACCGCTTCTCAACCACGCTCTAAGAGGAACGCCCAGTCTCGCCAGGGTCCCATTGACAAAAGATTCTTTTACGTAAAGAATGATTTTCGTCATGAGAGACGTCGTCTACCTCGACCAGATCGAGCAGGCTGAGGTCCTGCTCAAGCCGCAGCGGATCGAAGTGCTGCGGCAGCTCGCCGGGCCCCGGTCGTGCACCGAGGTGGCGGTCGAGCTCGACCAGACCCCGCAGCGGGTCTACTACCACGTGAAGCGCCTGCTGGAGGCCGGCCTAGTGCGCCAGGTAGCCGAGCGCCGGGTGCGCGGGATCCACGAGGGGATCTACCAAGCGGCCGGCCGGTCCTACTGGCTGTCCCCGGGCTTGGTGGGCCGGATCGGGCTGCGCCAGACCCGCGACCGGCTCAGCCTGGGCTACCTGGTCGACCTGATGGAGGGCGTCCAGGCGGACGTCGCCGCGCTCGACCTCACCCGGCCGGACCTGCCGTCGATCGGCGTGTCCGGAGACATCCGGGTGCGCCCGGAGCAGCGCAAGGCGTTCCTCGACGAGCTGCAGCAGACGCTGCAGGACCTGTTCACCCGCTACGGCGGTGCCGAGGGCGACGCGTTCCGCCTGGCCGTCGCCTGCTATCCGAAGGGAGATCCCGATGACCGAGCCTGACCTGCGCTTGCGCGCGGTCGTTCCGGCCCCACCGAAGGTCGTGTACGAGGCGCTGACCGACCCGGCCGCGCTGCGCGTGTGGCTGGCCGAGCACGCCGACGTCGACCTGCCCGGCAAGTACGAGTTCTGGGGCCGCTTCACGCCGGACGGCGCTAAGCCGCACCAGCGCGTGCTGCACGTGGACGAGCGCACCATCCGGTTCGCCTGGACCGTCGACGGTGTCGAGTCCACGGTGCAGTTCGAGCTGGCCGAGGATGAAGGCGGCACGCTGGTGACGCTGAGCCAGAGCGACCTGCCGAGTTTCGCGGAGGTGCTGGCCGACACGGCCGGTGCCCGTGGCGCGCTGTCGACGTTCTGGTCGCTGGCGATCTCCAACCTGGCGGACTATCTGGCCGGCCGTGAGCTGACGCCCAAGTGCGACTTCACGTCGAACGAGCTTCATGCTTCCGTGGTGATCGACGCGGCACCGGAGCAGGTGTTCGACTCGATGACCCAGCCGGAGCAGTTCTGCCGGTGGTTCGGCGCCAACGTGGACATCGAGCCCTATGTGGGCGGCCGCTTCGCGATGGGCGGGTTCGAGCTGGACCCCGGGGGGGCCAGGTTCGTCGAGTTCGAGCCGGGCCGCAAGGCGACGCTGAGGTTCGCCGACGGCATGACCGACAGCTGGGAGCTGGAAGGCTCGGACGGCAAGACCCGGCTCACCGTGGTGGAGAGCGGGTTCGACCCCGCCAACCCGCCGTACCCGGGCTGGACCGGCTGGCTGGGCGGCCTCGCCGCGCTGCGGCGCTACCACGAACTCCCGCAGTGGCGCTCGATCTGGCGCCAGATCGAGATGGCCGGGGTACCCGAGGGCATGTTCAGCATCGACCAATGAGATGAGCGCCCCGGAACGTGTTCCGGGGCGCTCAAAAACCTCTCAAGCACGCTCTAAGACAGCGCCCACAGATCGGTCCGGTCGTCGGCCAGCACCGCGGGAGACGGCCGGGCCCGGGCGGATACCAGGCGGGCGGAGGCCGCCATCTCGCCGTCGAGGTCCAGTTCGGGATCGCCGCCGCGGTCGAGGCCGACGGCGGCCCGCACTTCCCCGTCGACCAGGTAGAAGCCGATCAGCTTGCTCTCTTCCACGCTGCCGCGGACGACGAACTCGTCCCAGCTGGTGACATGGCCGACGTACTCGATCTTGTGCTCGTACTGGTCGGACCAGAAGGTGTAGAGGTAGTCGTAGGGGGCGGTCGAGCCGAGCATGGACCTGGCCGCGGCCCGGCCATGTTTTTCCGCATTGTTGTAGTGCTCGACCCGGACCCGCCCGAACAGCGGGTGGAGTTGGTTCGCCACGTCGCCGGCCGCGTAGACATCGGGCGCGCTGGCCCGGCACAGCTCGTCGGTCAAGACGCCGTTCTGCTGCTCCACGGCGACATCCGGCACGACAGGTTCTATGCCGATGCCCGCCACGGCGAAATCGCAGGGGATGCGGTCACCGGCGGCGGTGACGAAGGCCTCGACTCGTTCGGCCCCTTCGAAGGCGGTGACCTGGTCCCCGGGCCGCAGCTCGACCCCCTTCGCGCGGTGGATGGCGCCGATCCGCGCGCCGACCTGCCCGCCCAGCACTCTCTCTAGCGGTGCCCGGCCCGGGAAGACCGCGGTCACCTGGACGCCGAGCTGGGTCAGCGAGGCCGCTACCTCGCAGCCGATGAACCCCATGCCCACCACGACCGCGCGCCGGCCCGGCACCGCCTCGGCCTTGATCGCGTCGCACTCGGCCACGGTGCGCAGGTAGTGAATCCCGGGCAGGCCGGCCCCGGGGATCTTCAGGCGCCGGTTCCGGCCCCCGGTGGCGATCAGGACCTTGGCGTAGCCGAGTTCTTCGCCGTCGTCCAGGGTGACCGTGTGCGCGGCGGGATCAACGGCCGCCACCGTGGGGCCGCGGCGCAGCTCGACACCGTGGTCGGCGTACCAGCCGGGCGGCTTGACGTACCAGCCGTCCAGATCCTCCTCCGACCGCAGGTAGGTCTTGGACAGGGGCGGGCGGCCGAAGGGGACGCCCGGCTCGGGGCTGATGAGCACCACCGGACCGGGGAAACCCTCCTGGAGGAGCGTGGCCGCGGCGTTGCCGCCGGCCAGGCCGCTGCCGACGATCACGATCGGTTTTCCGCTGGTTTGAAGAGCCACGCAGTACATTCTGCCGCCGCAGCGGCCTCAATCCGGCCTAACGTCGTATCCGTGGTGGACCGCGATGTCGATGACGCCCTGGCGCGGAGCTTCCTGGCGGAGCTGCCGGCGGAGCTGACGGGCAGGCTGCGCGCTGAAGGGGAGCGCGCCGACTACCCGGCGGGTACGACGGTGTACCGGGCCGGGTCGGACCCGCGGGCGGCGCTGGTGGTCCAGGGCCTGATCCGGGTGTACCTGAGCTCGCCGGGAGGGCGGCAGGTCACCGTCCGCTATGCCCGGCCCGGTGATGTGCTGGGGATCGCGGTGCTGGTGGGCGGGCCGGCCGGCACCAGCGTCCAGACGGTGGAGCCGTCGAGCGTGTTCCGGATCAGCGCGCGGGCGCTGGCCGAGACGGCGCGGCGCGATCCCCAGGTCTCCTGGGCCATCGCCGAGGAGCTGAACCGGCGCCTGTATGAGGTGCTGGAGCAGACCGCGGTCAACGCGTTCGGATCGGTGCGCCAGCGCGTCGCCGCTCACCTGCTCGATCTCGCCTCCGACCGGCAGCGCCCGGGTGGCCGCCTGGTGGCTCACGTGTCGCAGCAGGAGCTGGCGGATGCCGCCGGGTCGGTCCGTGAGGTGGTCGCCCGGGCGCTGCGTGATCTGCGTGTCGCCGGGATCGTGGCCACCGCGGCGGACAGCGTCGTGATCCTCGACCCGGCCCGGCTGTACGCCGAATCCGGGGGGCCCAGCTGGCCTGTGACTTTAGTTACCTGGCGCGCGACTGAGGTCACTGACACAGCCGTGAGGCGACGGCAGCCTGGGAGTCAGGCCCGGAAAACCGGGCCGATCGGCAACGAAAAGAGACTCCCGCCATGAACGCGCTGACCGCGATGTCCCGGGCCGAGCCCGGGTCCGCGGGACCGGTGAAGGCAGTATCGGTGATCAGCACCGGCACCGTGCGGATCCGCCCCGAACACCCTTACGGCACCCGCAAGCCGCTGTACTGGTGGCTGCTGACCTCCCGGCGGTGGACACCGCCACGGCCGGTCAACGTCTACGCCATCGAGCACGCCAACGGGCTGATCCTGTTCGACACCGGGCAAGACCGGGCCTCGGTCACCGACACCAGCTACTTCCCCGGCGGTGTCGCCGGCTACATGTATGACCGGCTCGCCCGCTTCGACATCGGAGAGAATGACACCCTCACCGCCCAGCTCGCCGCGCTCGGGTATGTCCCCGCCGACGTGGATACCGCGATCGTGTCTCACCTGCACCAGGACCACATCGGCGGGCTGCGCGAGCTGACCGGCTCGGAGCTGCTGGTATCGGCCGCCGAATGGGCTGAGCTGGCCAAGCCGGCCCCGGAGCTGCGCGGCT
>WNGD01011071.1_pt1 | contig 14952 bp, 15 predicted proteins | sample 5400671 | NCBI WGS metagenome assembly WNGD01 (sample SAMN13153369, study PRJNA577476) | soil metagenome | isolation source: 40 cm soil or saprolite under grassland replicate 2 | place: USA:California | collected 2016-06-15 | reverse complement strand
CTCGAGGCGACGAGCGACGCTGGCGTCGGGATGCTCGCGGCGAGTGAGGTCGTCGGCGTCCTATTGCCGGTGAGCGCCCTCTTCCTCGACCGCCCGATGCCACCGGCGCGCGCGCTCGTCGATGCCGGCGCGGCGATTGCGCTCGCCACCGATTTCAATCCCGGCAGCTCCTTTTGCGAGAGCCTTGGGGTCGTCTCGTCGCTGGCGGTCACGCAGCTCCATCTGACTCCGGCGGAGGCGCTGGCGGCCTGCACCGTCAACGCGGCGCACGTCGTCGGTCTGGGCGCGAAGGTCGGCCGAATCGCGCCCGGATACGCGGCCGATCTCGTCCTGGTGGACGCGCCGGACTGGCGTTACCTCTCCTACCACCTCGGCGCGGACCTGGTGGCGACGGTGGTCGAGGCCGGCGAGATCACTTGGCAGCGCGCCGCAGGACGATCCGAGCCGAAAGGCCCGCGCTAGGCTAGCTCCGATGTCTTCCCGCAAGCAGCGGCGCCGCCGCGCGAAGGAACGGCGGCATGAGTACGAGTACGTCTACGTCGACGAGACGGGGCAGGAGGTCGAGCCGCCGCCCGAGGGAACGCCGGAACGGGATCGCCCGCGCAGGCGCGCCGCGAACGGAGGCAAGCCCGGCGCCCGCGGCAAGCGCGCGGGGCCGATTCGGGAGGCAAAGCCGCCGTCGTGGAACCGGTCCCTGCGTCGCGCGGCGCTGTTCCTGCCGCTCTTCTTCATCGTCTTCTCGCTCGTCAACAAGCACGAGGCGATTGCGCAGCGCGTGGGTCTTTCCGTCCTCTACTCGGCGTTGTTCATACCGCTCACGTACTTGATGGATCGCACGGCGTACCGAACCTACCTGCGCCGATCCGGGCAGCAACCGGCCGCAAAGCGCTGAGAACACGGTAGAAAACAAACCAGCCCTCGCGTTGCCGCCCCGGGGTTAACCGGGGCATCCGGTTAAAGCCCGGGCGCCTCCAGGTCGACGTCGCGAGCGAGCGCTTCAGCCGGCGACGTCGCCGCCGCGGTAGTGGCCCTCGCCCGGCCAGGGCGCAAAGAGCAGCAGGATCCGTGCGCCGCTCTCGGTCGAGACCGATCGCCGTTCGTCGGGATCGAACCTGCAAAGCGTCCCAGCTCCGGCCTCGACCGCCTGGCCACCCGAGTCCACACGCGCCTTGCCGTCGACGACGAGCACGTACGCGTGCTCTTTCACCTGGTGATCGCCGAGAGACTGGTTCGGGTCGAGCACGATCAGAACCGCGCGGGCGGCCTCGTCCGAGTCGAGCACGACCGGGGAGCGGCTGCCGCCTTCGACCTCGATCTCGTGAAGGTTCCAGCTCCGCACGAGCGCAGGATCCTAACGAGGCCGTTCTGAGCGCGCGGCGCGCGATTCGAAGTGAGCGATGGTTGCTGCCGGCTGGTTGCCAGCCGACCGCACCGACCCCTTGGGGGTGGGCGGCACGATATCGCCCCGCCCCGAGGCCGAGTGTGACGTAACCGAGACGGCTCAGGAACTTTGCCGAGCCAGTGCGGAACGGTCGTCGCCCGGACTAGCCTTCTGCGTCCCGAAACGGAGAAAGCACCGCGGTTAGACTCGGCCGCCATGAGCCTCGCGGTGGAACGCTACGAGCTCGGCCCGATCGGGACGAATTGCTATGTCGCCAGGGCGGCGACGACAGCGGCGGAAGCGGTCGTCATCGACCCCGGCGGCAACGCGATCGAGCTCGAGCGCGAGCTGGCCCGATTCGGCGCCGCTTGCGTCGCGATCCTGATCACGCCGAGGCGACCGGCGCGCCCGTCCACATGGGCGCCGTGGAGCGGATCGCGCTGGAGCGAATCAGCGACTTCGCCCCCGCAGAACTGACGCTGCGGCCCTACACGCCCGACGTCCTTCTCGAAGGCGACGAGACGCTCGAGTTGGCCGGGATCTCATTCCAGACGCTGCTGGTGCCCGGCCATTCACCCGCGCACCTGGCCTACCACGCCGACGGCTGTCTCTTCTCAGGAGACGTCGTGTTCGCCGGTTCGGTCGGCCGCACCGACCTGCCCTTCGGGGACTGGGACACGCTCGTCGAGTCGATCCGCATGCTTGCCGATCGCTTCCCGCCCGAGACGGTCGTCTATTCCGGCCACGGCCCGGAGACGACGCTGGGCGCCGAGCTCGCCCGCAATCCCTTTCTCGCCGAGCTGCGCGCCTCGTGAGCCCCAAGTTCGAGGCGCCGCGCGGGACACACGACGTCCTGCCGGCCGAGCAGCCGCTCTGGCAACGAGTGATTGCCGAGCTCGAGCGCCTCTGCGCGCTCTACGGGTATCGGCGCATCCAGACGCCCGTGTTCGAGGACACCGAGCTCTTCGCGCGCACGTCGGGAGCGGGCTCGGACGTCGTCCAGAAGGAGATGTACACCTTCGAGGACCGGGCCGGCCGCTCGTTGACGCTGCGGCCGGAGGGTACGGCGCCGATCGTCCGCGCCTACCTCGAGCACGGCCTGCACCGGGAACCGCAGCCCCAGAAGCTGTTCACCATCGCGACGATGTACCGCTACGCGGCGCCGCAAAAGGGCCGCTACCGCGAGCACTACCAGGCGTCCGTCGAGGCGGTCGGTTCGAACGACCCCGCCGTGGACGCTGAGTTGATCCAGCTCTACAACGAGCTGCTACGGCGGCTCGGTGTCACGAACTACCGGCTGGAGCTGAACTCGATCGGCGATCGCAACTGCCGGCCGGCGTACCTCGAGCGGCTCAACGCCTGGCTCGACGAGCACGACGACGTTCTCGACGACGAGGCGCGCCAGAAGCGGGCGACGACGCCGCTGCGCGTCTTCGACGTCAAGAGCGAGCGTGTGCAGACCGCCCTCGCCGAAGCGCCCAAGATCGGCGAATCGCTCTGCGAGGCCTGCCGGGAGCACTTCGACGCCGTTCGCCGCTATCTCGACGCCTACGGCGTCGCGTACGAGCTGACGCCGACGCTCGTCCGCGGCCTCGACTACTACACGCACACAACCTGGCAGTTCGAGGGCCCGGAGCACGGCGCACAGAGCACGATCTCGGGCGGGGGTCGTTACGACTACCTCGCGGAGGAGATCGGCGGCCCGGCGACGCCAGGCGTCGGCTTCGGCGCGGGGATCGAGCGGCTACTGCTCGCCCTCGAGGATGCCGGCGTCGAGGCGCCCGCCGAGGGGCCGATCGATGTCTTCTTCGCGTGCGACGAGGGCGCCCCGCGCGAGCGCGTGCTTGCCCTCATGGCGAGCCTTCGCGCGGCCGGGCGCACCGCCGATACCGACTACGCCGGCCGCTCGCTCAAGGGTCAACTGACGCAGGCCGGCCGACTGGGCGCGCGTCTGACCGTGGTGGTCGGCGCCGCCGCGGCGACGATCCGGACGGCCGGGACGCAGGACGTCGAGGTTCCTCTCGACGAACTGGAGGAGAGGTTGACGGCATGAGCTGGCGCGACCTCGGAGCCGGCGAGGTCCGCAGCGACCACGTAGGCGAGCGCCACACGCTCGCCGGCTGGGTCGCACGGCGCCGCGACCATGGCGGCCTGATCTTCGTCGACCTCCGCGACCAGACTGGCGTCTGCCAGCTCGTGGTCAATCCCGAGCGCTCCGCGGAGGCGGCGAAACAGGCGCACGGGATCAGGAACGAGTTCGTGCTTCACGCGGAAGGCGAGGTCGTCGCGCGCGCGGCCGAGGCTGTGAATCCGAACCTGCCGACCGGCGAGGTCGAGCTCCAGGCCGACACGCTACGTGTCCTCTCGAGCGCGCCGCCGCTGCCGTTCCAGCTCGACGAGGAAGGCGTCGACGAGACGCTCAGGCTCCGCTACCGGTGGCTCGACCTTCGCCGCGAGCGGATGCAGCGGAACATCCGCACCCGCGCGCGGGCCGTGGCGGCGATTCGCCGCGAGATGGAAGCGGCCGGCTTCGTCGACATCGAGACCCCGATCATGGGCAAGCCGACGCCTGAGGGAGCCCGCGACTTCCTCGTGCCGACGAGGCTGCAGCCGGGCCGCTTCTTCGCGCTGCCTCAGTCTCCGCAGATCTACAAGCAGCTGCTCGTGATCTCGGGCTTCGAGCGCTACTACCAGATCGCGCGCTGCTTTCGAGACGAGGACCTCCGGGCAGACCGGCTGCAGGAGCTGACCCAGCTCGACGTCGAGCTGGCGTTCCCCGACCAGGAGTTCCTCTTCGAGCTGAGCGAGCGGACGATGCAGAGCGTCTGGCGCGACTGTCTCGGCATCGAGGTCGAGGCCCCGTTCCAGCGGCTGACCTGGGATGAAGCCCAGGCACGCTACGGCTCCGACAAACCGGACCTTCGCTTCGGCCTCGAGATCGAGGACGCGACCGAGCTGACACGCGGGTCCGAATTCGGCGTCTTCGCGAACGCGCCGGCTGTGCGTTTCCTCCGCGTCCCGCAGGAGTTCTCACGTGCCGACCTCGAGCGGCTCGAAGGGATCGCCAAGGAGTGGGGGGCGAAGGGCCTCGCGTATCTCGTCTACGACGAGGAGGGCGAGGTCCGCTCGCCGATCGCGAAGTTCCTCTCGCAGGAGGAGCTCGACGGCCTTCGCTCGGAGCCCGCGACGACCGTGCTCTTCGCCGCCGACGAGCCGGCGATGGTCGCGCGGGTGCTCGGAGCGCTGCGGCTCCAGCTCGGGCGCGAGCTCGAGCTGATCGACCGCGAGGCGTGGCGATTCCTCTGGGTGACCGATTTCCCGTTGCTCGAGTGGGACGAGGAGGAAAACCGGTGGAAGGCGGTGCATCATCCGTTCACTCGGCCGAACGACGAGGGGATCGAGCTGCTCGACTCCGACCCCGGCGCCGCGCGGGCCGTCGCCTACGACCTGGTCGTCAACGGGATCGAGATCGCCGGCGGCTCCTTCCGGATCCACGAGCCCGAGTTGCAGGCCCGGATCTTCGGCCTGCTCGACATCTCGCCCGAGGAGCAGCGAGCGAAGTTCGGCTTCCTGCTCGACGCTCTCGCGATGGGTGCGCCCCCGCACGGCGGCATCGCGTCGGGCATCGACCGGCTCGCGATGGCGCTCCTCGACGAGCCTTATATCCGCGACACGGTCGCTTTTCCGAAAAACCAGGCCGGCGTCGATCCGATGAGCGGGGCGCCGACCGAGGTTGCGCCGGAACAGCTCGCCGAGCTGGGCATCGCCGTGGTCGTCGAGGAGCACTAAAGATCTAGGAAGCTTCGAATCAGCCCGTGCAGGAAGAGCCACCGCGTGTCGAATCTAACGCGCAGTGACGGTCGCGCCGATACAGTCGCCATACTTTCCGAGCTGATGGCCAGCGAAAGAGGACAACAGGCGTCATTGACGCCGCTTCCGAATGTCGAGGAGCTGCCGACCCTCTCGGACGGCGGCTACGACCCGGAGCGCGTCAAGGAGGCTTTCGAGTCGTTCAGGCGCCACACGACTCAGCTCCAGGTGCAGCTGCGCGTGCTGCAGGCGGCGGCCCGCAGCGGCCAGGTCGAGCCGACCGGGCACGCCGTTCGCATGGATGCGTTGCACCTGATCCGCGCCGCCGCGGACATGGCCGACACGATCGAGCGCGACGCGCAGACGGCGTCGGTGGCCCAGGTCCGCCGCACCGAGGAAGAGGTGAGTGGTCGCCAGCGTGAGCTGCAGGAGCGCGAAAGCGACGTCGAGCGCTATCGCCAGGAGAGTGAGCGCCAGCGTGCCGAGGTGCTCAACGCGGCGCGCAACGAAGCCCGTGAAATGCAGGCCGAGGCACAGCGGCACTCCACCGCCGATATTCGCGAGGCCGAGGCGCGTGCAAGCAGGTTGCTCGAGCAGGCTCGCCACCAGGCGACCGAGCTGACCAACTCTGCCCGCGCCGAGGTCGAGCAAACGCTCGAATGGGCGCGCGCACAGGCTTCGGCCGTGATGGCTCGGGCCCAGGAAGGCGCCGAGCAGCTGCTCGCCGCGGCCGGGCTGGGCGACGAGGCGATCGGCAGGGTCGCCGAGAAGATCGTCGAGGCCGCTCAGGCGGCAACGGAGGCGAGTCGCGGGCCCGCGGCCTCTCCGAGCGGCGCCGAAGAGCCCTCTTCGCCCGGGGCGCCGTCGACGCCCGCGGCCGCCGCGCCGCCGCTCTCGGTGCCCGCTCCGGTTGAACCGCCGGTCTCGGCGCCCGACGAAAAGTCGAACGAGCCAGATTCGGCATAAGCCGACTGCCGCGAGCGCTAGGCTCTCGCCGTATGCCGGGACGCCTGGGGCCGCGGTTTGCGATCGAAGCGCTCTTCCTGATCGCGCTTGCAGTCGCGGCGGCCTATGCCGACCTCGCAAGCAAGTGGATCGTGATCGTGATGGCGGCCGGCTGGCTCGTCGTCGCCCTCCTCGAACTGAGCGCCGACCGGATCTGGGCCGCCGCGCCGCCTTGGCGGCGACCTTATTACGTTCCGGCTTCGCCGCCGCGGGCGGAGACAGCGGCCGCTCAGCTTCCTCCCGCGGCCGCCGAGGCGAAGCCTGAAGTTCAACCCGAGCGCGAACCTCGACTCGAATCCACGCCCAAGGACGAGGCCGTCACCATGATCGCTCCGCGGCTGCCGGAGCCTGTTGCGGAGGGACAGCCCGAATCCGAGCCGAAGCCGGAGCCCGAGCTCGAGCCGGTGACGGCAGAGACCGCTCCGAAGCTCGAGCCGCTCGAGCACAAACCCAAGCGCCGCTGGTTTCGCCGACGCGGGCCTGAGCCGGTTGTAGTCGACGTGGCCGAGATCGAGATGCCCAAGCACGTGCGGCTGCTCCCGGCGGGCGAGCGCACCGCTTCCGACGAGGTCACTGAGCTCTTCGATGCGTGCCATGAGTCGGCTTCTGAGGACCGCTCTGCGCGCGGAGCCGGCCGCAGAGGGGATGCCGCCGGCGGGGGGTTTGGTCTCGAAGCCTGCTGCCGACGAGCACCCGCCGACGCCGGGTCCCGAACCCGGGCCGCCCGCCCCCGAGCCGGCGCCGCCCGCGCCCGAGCCGGAGCCGCCGACGCCGGAGCCTGGGCCTCCGCCGCCTCAACTGCGCGCCGTCGCGCCGGTGCCGGAGGCGGAACCTGTCCGCGAAGACGTGCAGGAGCCCGTCGCCTATCTGCCTCGAGCCGGGGGAGAGCCCCGTGAGTGGAACGTCTGGGAGCTGGAGCGGCTCGCCCGCGAGAGTGAAGGCCGTGATCAACCGAGCCATGAGGAGCTGGCTTTTCTGCTCCTCGAGCTGCGGCAGTTCGCAAACGCCGACGGTCAACTACCGGTGGGCTTCGACCCGGTCGTGCGCGAATCGTTCGGCGAGCTTCTCTACGCCGCGGTTTGAGCCCGGCGCTGGCCCAGAGGGAAGTCGCTCTCGCCGGAGTCGCTCTGGCAGCGGCGGTTGTCGCCCTCGCCGTCACCTCGCCGCACGGGTCCAACCGCGGCGGGCATCTCAACCCGGTCTACGTTCCCGGCGGTGGCTGGTACACGGCCCTGGCCGGCGCTCAACCGGTCCGCTACGGCACGCGGACGAACTGCGGCGTCCTGCTGCGGCCGAAGACGCGCGGGGTCGTCGACTCGGTCCTGCCGTGCAACATCAAGCTCTTCGTCTCGTTCGGCGGCAGTCCGCGCATCCTTACCCAGGTGGTCGCGCGGCGCCCGGTTGTCCCCGGTCGACGCTTCGACGTGACGCCGGCGCTCGCGGAGGACCTCGGCATTCAGGGGATCCAGCGCATCAAGTGGGTCTACGCGCGTTAAGCCGATAAGCTCGGCCCAGGCGTCGCTTGCGATGCCGCCTGGAGGGCGTGGCGGCTTTGCCGGCGCGCCCGTCTAATCCCGGCCGTTGGTCAAGCGGCGGCTCGCCCTCCGTGAGCTAAGCTCGGTCAGTGCTCGACCCTGTGCGAGCTCTGCGTTCTCAAAGTAGAACCAACACCAAGTGAAAGGGAGCCCGCGTCCGGCTAGGGCATCGCCCGAGGCCGGCAAGGCACCCACCTGGCAGTGCCAGGTTCGCTACGGGCGTGGAGTTCCGGCAGGGTGGGGCACTTTGAGAAGTGCTCTCATCGCAAACCGGGATTAGCGGCGCCCCCGGGCGAAGCCCGGCCAGCCTTTTCGGCCGGCGTTCGCAAGCGAACGCCTCTGGGACCGGGAAAATGGGGATGCTCGTTGGGACCGGCACGGGGGATGTCCCTTATCGTGAAGGGGGCAGCTAGCCTGACCGTATGATCGAGGTCGTTGGGGATTCCTCGCGCGACGGCGAGGTAGCGCTCGTCCGGCTGGCGGTGGAGGGAGACCGCATCGTCGACGCAGACGCAGACGGGCTCGAGCGCCCGCTCTCCGGCCTGACCTTGCTCGAGGCTGCGGCCGTGACGGGCGAGACGCTTGCCGCGGACGCCCTCGCTAACGCGCTCGGCCAGGTGTTTCGTGCGGAGCCCGATCCCGGCCGCGTCGCGGTGGCGATGAGCGGCGGCGTCGACAGCGCCGTTGCGCTCCTGCGCGCGGGCCCGCAGGCGATTGGCGTCACGCTGCGGCTCTGGATCGATCCGGTGGCGCCCGACTCGGAGCGCGCCTGTTGTTCGCCGGAAGCCGTGATCGCCGCGCGCGAGACGTGCCACGCGCTCGGTCTCCCGCACGTGACGCTCGATCTGCGCGAGGGTTTTCGCCGGGCGGTTGTGGCTCCGTTCGTGCGCGGCTACGCCCGCGGTGAGACTCCGAACCCCTGCATCCGCTGCAACGGCAGCTTTCGCTTCGCGGAGCTCCTTGCCTTCGCGGAGCGGGCCGGAGCCTCGCGCCTCGCGACCGGGCACTACGCGCGGATCGTCGAGCACCGCGGCCTCCGGCTGCTGGCGCGCGCCCGCGATCCCGAGAAGGACCAGACGTACATGCTCGCCCGCCTCGACCCGCGCCTGCTCGACCGGATCTGGTTCCCGCTGGGCCAGCAGACCAAGGAGGAGACCCGGGCCGAGGCCGGCCGCGCCGGACTCGCAGCCGCCCGGCGTACCGAGAGCCAGGAGGCCTGCTTCCTCGGAGGCGGCGACTACCGTGACTTCATCGGGCGCCATGGCGTCGAGGAGGACGAAGGCGAGATCCTCGACGAGCAGGGCCGGCGGCTCGGAAGCCACGACGGCTTCTGGCGCTTTACGCCCGGCCAGCGCCGAGGGATCGGCGTTGCGGCGGGGAAGCCGCTCTACGTGGTGCGCACCGATCCCGGCACAAACGCGGTCGTCGTCGGACCGCGCGAGTCGCTTGCGGTCGAAACGATTTCGGCCCGTGGACGGTTGTACGTCCGGGTGAATCGCGCCGAGGTCAAATGGCGGTACCGCTCTCCCGCGGTCCCGGCCGCCGTGCAGGAGACCGAGCAGGGGTTCCGGCTCGTGCTCGACGCGCCTGCGTACGGCGTGGCTGTGGGGCAGGCCGCAGTTCTCTACGAGGACGACGTCGTCGTCGGAGCGGGGGTGCTGTGACGGCGGACCGGATCCTGCTCACGATTCCTCGCGGCGAGGGCTTCGAGAACGTCGCCCAGCTCGTCCTCGCGGGCGTCGCGGCCCGGCTCAACCTGACCTACGAGGTGATGGACGATCTCGGCACGGCGCTGTCGACGCTGCTCGAGCGGCGAGAGGGGGAGGGCGTGCTGACGGTCGAGCTCGACGTCGGCGAAGACGTCGTCATGGCCACGCTCGGCCCTTTCGGCGAGGCGCTCCGGCTCGAGCTCGAGCGTCAGGACGGCGGTGTCGGTCTGCGCCGCGTGCTGGAGACGATGGTCGACGGTTTCGGCACCGTCGAGCGCGAGGGCGGCGCGTGGATCGAGCTCGAGAAGCGCGTCGAAAGGGTCGAGACCGGGCCGTGACTGAGAAGAGCGACAAGGCTCTCCTGCGTCGGTATCACCAAGAGGGCGACCTCGCCGCGCGCGAGCAGCTGATCGAGCAGTACATGTCACTCGTCCGCTCGCTCGCCCGTCGCTACTCCTATCGCGGCGAGCAGTTCGAAGACCTCGTCCAGATCGGCGCGATCGGCCTGATCAAGGCGATCGACCGGTTCGACCTCGATCGCGGGGTCGAGCTGACCACCTACGCGACGCCGAACATCATCGGCGAGATCAAACGGCATTTCCGCGACCGCGGCTGGTCGGTGCGAGTGCCCCGCGGTCTGCAGGAGCTCAACATCCAGCTGTCGCGGCTGCTCGAGGAGAAGACGGTCGAGCTGGGCCGCTCGCCCACGATCGGCGAGCTCGCCAAGGCAGCGGAAGTCTCGGAAGAAGAGGTGCTCGAGGCGCTCGAGAGCGGCCGGGCCTACAGCTCGCTGTCGCTCTCGGCGGGTCCCGGCCAGGACGAGGACGGCGACCTCGACCCGCTCGAGTCGCTCGGGACGGAGGAGCACGAGTACGAGGTCTCCGAGGACCGGGCGATCCTCGCGCCCGGCTTCCGCGTCCTCGACGAGCGCGAGCGGACGATTCTCCACCTCCGCTTCTTCAAGGGGCTGACGCAATCCCAGATCGCGCAACAGGTCGGGATCTCGCAGATGCACGTGTCCCGGCTGATCCGCCGCTCACTCGAGAAGATCCGCGAGGAGATCGCCGAGGACGACGCGGTCGAGAAAACAGCGGACCGATAGGAGCGCGGGCCGGCCCCGCGGAGGCGTGGCAGTCGATACCTAGAATCATTCGCGATGCGGACCACGGCCGAGCTTCGCGAGGAGTTTCTCTCCTTCTTCGAGGAGAAGGGTCATGTGCGCCGCCCGTCGGCATCCGTGATCCCGCCGGCCGACGACCCCTCGACCCTTTTCATCATCGCGGGGATGCAGCCGATGAAGCGCTGGTTCCTCGGTCTGGAGGCGCCGCCCGCGCCGCGTGTGACTACGGCCCAGAAGGCGGTGCGTGCCGGAGGCAAGCAGAACGACCTCGACGACGTCGGTCTGACGAACCGGCATCTCTGCTTCATGGAGATGCTCGGGAACTTTTCGTTCGGCGATTACTTCAAGGACGGCGCGGTCGACTTCGCCTGGGAGTTCGTGACCGAGCGGATGAAGCTCGAGCCGGACCGTCTGTGGCCGACGATCTTCGCCGGCGATCCGGAGTTGAAACTCGGCGAGGACGAGGTTGCGATCGCGAGCTGGGAGCGATATGTGCCGCGCGAACGGATCATCGGGCTCCCGCGCTCGGAGAACTTCTGGCAGGCGGCCGATACGGGTCCATGCGGCCCCTGCAGCGAGCTCCATTACGACCGCGGCGAGGAGCACGGCTGTGCCCGGCCGACCTGCGCTCCCGGCTGTGAGTGCGAGCGGTTTCTCGAGCTCTGGAATCTGGTCTTCATGGAATTCGATCTCGCCGAAGACGGCACCTTGACGCCGCTGCCGCGGCAGAACATCGACACCGGAATGGGCCTCGAGCGGGCGGCGATGATCCTGCAAGGAGTCGATTCGCTCTTCGACATCGACACGTTCGAGCCGCTGCTGGCGTGGGTCGGCGAGCGTGCGAATGTGCCGTACGGCTCGTCCGAAGACGCGACGAAGGCCTACCGCGTCGTCGTCGAGCATGCGCGGACGGCGGCGTTCCTCGTCGCCGAAGGCGTTGCGCCCGCGAACGAAGGGCGCGGCTACGTGCTGCGCCGGGTCATCCGCCGGGCGGTTCAGTTCGGGCGGCGCCTTGGACTCGAGCCGCCCTTCCTCCACGAGCTGGCCGACGTCGTGCGCGGGCAGATGAGCTCTGCCTACCCGGAGCTCGAAGAACGCCGTAGCGAGGTCACGGAGTTGATCCGGGCCGAGGAAGACCGCTTCCGAGAGACGCTCGCCCGCGGCGAGAAGCTGTTCGAGGAGATGGTCGCGAAGGGCGAGATCACGCCCGAGGACGCCTTCCGCCTGCACGACACGTACGGCTTCCCGTGGGAGCTGACGAAGGAGCTCGCGGCCGAGCGTGGGCTCGAGGTCAACGAGGAGGAGTTCACCCGGCTGATGGAGGAGCAGCGCGAGCGGTCGCGGCAGGGCTCGGCCTTCGAGGTCGACGTACGCGTAACCGGTCCACGCACGGAGTTCGTCGGTTACGAGCGGACCGACGTGCTGACGGCGATCCTCGCGTACGCGGAGCTCGGCGACGGCACGTTCCAGGCGAAGCTCGAGCAGTCGCCGTTCTATCCCGAGGGCGGCGGCCAGGTCTCCGACGCCGGCTACATCGAGATCGAGGAGACCGGCGCCCGCGCCGAGCTGATCAAGGCGACGCGGCTCGACGACGACCAGGTGCTGACCTTCAGCGGCCAGGGGTTCGGCGAAGGCATGCGCGTGCGTGCGGTCGTGCCGTGGTCGGTGCGCTTCCCGACCATGGCCAACCACACGGCGACGCACCTGCTGCACAAGGCGCTCCGGGACCTGCTGGGCGAGCACGTCAAGCAGGCCGGCTCTGCCGTGCGGCCCGACAAGCTGCGCTTCGACTTCACGCATCCGCAGGCGCTGACCCCGGAGGAGCGCGAGCGGGTCGAGCAGGCCGTCAACGAGATCGTCTTCCAGAACCGCCCAGTCCGCGCGTTCGTGACCCCGATCGAGGAGGCGCGCAACCTCGGCGCGATGATGCTCTTCGGCGAGAAGTACGGTGAAGAAGTTCGGGTTGTCGAGATCGACGGCTACTCACGCGAGCTCTGCGGAGGGACGCATGTGCGTTCGACGGCGGAGATCGGACCCTTCGTGATCCTGTCGGAGAGTTCGGTCGGTTCCGGCGCGAGGCGGATCGAGGCGGTGACCTCGGGCGAGGCGTTCGCGCTCCTGCACGAGCGGAGCCGCGAGTCGGAGCAGCTTCGCGCGGAACTCGCGGAGGCGCGCAAGCAGACGAGGAAGCAGGCCCGCGACCGTGGCGCGGATGTGATCTACCGCGATGAGTCCGGAGACGTCGTCGTCGCCGAGGTAAAAGCGGTCAAGGGCTCCGCGCTTCGCGATCTGTCGGATCAGATCCGGCAAGCGAAGAAGGCACTGGCGGTGCTGCTCGGCTCCGTCGACGACGGCCGCGTCTACCTCGTCGTCAACGTCGACCCGTCGCTCGTCGACGCCGGCGTCGACGCGGTCGCCGTCGCTCGCGAGGCGGCGAAGAAGATCGACGGTGGCGGTGGCGGACGGCCGAACCTGGCCGAGGCCGGCGGCAAGAATCCGGCCGGCCTCGCTGACGCGTTCGAGGTGGGAAAGAGCGAGATCGCCGCAGCCCGCGGATGAAGGTCGTGGCGGTGGATTACGGCTCGGCGAGAACCGGGGTTGCCGCCTCGGACCCGACCGGCACGCTTGCTAGACCAGTGGGCGTGGTCGAGCGCGTCCGCACCGAGGCCGGTATGGAGCAATTGGTCGAGCTGATCAGCGGCGAGAGTCCCGAGCGCGTCGTCGTCGGCATGCCGCTGACGCTTCGCGGCGAGCGCGGCGAGCAGGCGCTCGAGACCGAGCGGTTCGTCGAAGAACTCAGCCGCGCGCTCGACGTGCCCGTCGAAGAGTTCGACGAACGCTTCACGACCGATCTCGCCGAGCAGGATCCCGGAAGCCGTAACCTGCCGGCCGATGCCCGGGCCGCTGCCCACCTGTTGACGAGCTACCTCGCGTGGTCGAGCAGACGCGCGGAGTAATCGCGCCGCAGCCGCGCCGCCCCGAGCGGCCGCGCCCTCCGCGCGCCGTGGTCATGCGGCGACGGCTCGTCGCGCTCGGCATTCTCCTGGCCGCGCTGATCGGCCTCGGCTTCGCGGTTGCGGGCGTCCGCGACCGGGGCCACAAGCAGCCCAAGCCCGTCGTCGCGCCCAAGCCCTTCCGGATCGTCTTTCCGGAGGGCTTCACCCGACTCCAGATGGCAGACCGGGTCAAGAGCGTCGCCGAGATCGCCGCGCAGGAGCGCGGACGCACGCCGCGCCTTTCCGAGCGCGGCTACCGCGCGGCCACCGCCGGCAGGCGCCTGGTGCCGCGGTTCGGCCGCCATCCGCTCGAGGGCTTCCTCTTTCCCGCCACGTATCAGTTCACCGCGCGGACGACCTCGGCCCAGCTTGCGCGGGCTCAACTGAAGGCCTTCCGCAGGAACTGGGCCAGGATCGACCTCAGCTACGCGCGCTCGAAGAACCTGACTCCCTACGACGTGCTCACGATCGCCTCGATGGTCGAGAAGGAGGCGGTCGCGCCGGAGGAGCGCCCGAAGATCGCCCGGGTGATCTACAACCGTCTTCACCACCGCATGCCGCTTCAGATCGACGCGACGACTCGCTACGGCTTTCACGTACCCGGAACGCAGTCGCTGCTCCAGTCCCAGTTGAACTCGCACAACCCCTACAACACGCGCAGGCGGCTCGGCCTGCCGCCCACGCCGATCGCGAACCCCGGGCTCGCCTCGATCCAGGCCGCCGCGCACCCCATCGACGGCGACTGGCTCTACTTCGTTCGCAAGCCGGACAAGGTGCACCACTTCTTCACGGCGAGCGAGCAGGCATTCAACGAGTACAAGAACGCGCACGGCTTCAAGTGACCCGACCGGCGAGATGTGCTGGCCTCTCGGCGGCTGCAAAGACTTCGCCATGCGTCGTCCTCAGTCGCCCGGATGCTTCTCAGCATCCAGACTCCCTGCGTCCTAGCCTGGCTCGCTTTTCGCGCGGGAGAGACTCAGCAATCTCACCGGCCGGATCACAATGATCTCCGGCTCGACGCGGCTCGTCGCGCTGCTCGGTCGACCGGTCGCCGAGTCGCTGTCGCCCCGGATGCAGAACGCCGCTTTCGCGGCGCGGGGCCTGGACTGGGCCTACGTCGCCTGCGAGGTGGCTCCGGAGCGGTTCGAGGCGGCGGTCCGCGGCCTCGACGCCCTCGGGTTTCCCGGCGCGAACGTCACGATTCCGCACAAGCGGGCAGCCGCCGAGCTCTGCGACGAGGCCGAGGGACCGTCCGTGAACACGCTGGTCTTCCGCGACGGGCGCAACTTCGGCTTCAACACCGACAAGGAGATCGTGGCCGGGATCGAGGCCTCGCGCGTCTGCCTGATCGGCGCCGGCGGGGCGGCCGCGGCGCTGCTTCCCGCGCTCGCGGGCG